>WNFO01005386.1_pt1 | contig 15044 bp, 17 predicted proteins | sample 5400251 | NCBI WGS metagenome assembly WNFO01 (sample SAMN13153354, study PRJNA577476) | soil metagenome | isolation source: 100 cm saprolite under Madrone tree | place: USA:California | collected 2016-06-14 | reverse complement strand
TTCAATAGGTTGCGCGGTGATGGAGAACTGACTTTCGACCCTGTTCGTCATCTTCGCATGCTGCCAGTGCGTCGTGTCAGGAACCCACCGAGGGCATCGTATGCGCGAGTGTACAGCCGGTAGGAATCCCCTCCGTTCACGAAGGGGAGGATGTCAAAAGGTGCTGTTTCGCAGCTTCCTCTCGTCGCCACGCAAGCACGCGAAACGATGAGGCACCGTACGGTTCGATCCAGACGCCGAGCGGCGCCGGTCTTTAAGGCAACTAGCTTGCCGGGGGCAGCACTTCGATTTGCCGCAGTTCGATCGTGCCGAATTCCAACTGCGGGTGGCCCAGGCAGCGGCGAACGGCCTCCTCGTAATCGGGCGCCTCGATGACGTAGTAGCCGCCCAGCACTTCCTTGGTTTCGCTGTACGGACCATCGGTGGTCAGAGCCTTCGGACCACGGATGACCTTGCCGGCGTCATCGGTCAGTTTGTTGCTGGCCACGAGATAGCCTTTTTCGCGGGCCTGGCTACTCCAGGCCGCGTACTTGGCGAAGGCCGCTTGACGCGCCTCCTGCGGCATTTCCAGCCATCCGGTGGGATCGGCGTGAAGCAATAGCAGGAATTGCGGCATTCTGTTCCTCCTCGAGACATATCGACTAACAATTTACCGCACGCGCGCCGATTGCGTGGCTGCGCGCCGGCGGATTGGGCGATGACCTTGAGCGACTGTTAAGCAGTCGAGGGCCTTGCGCTTCACACAAACGACGTCTGAGCCAGCCGAAATCGACACGCAGGTGGGATTTTCTTGGCGACAACTCGGTTGCCCAGGGGAAATAGCATAAATCCCTGGGCATCAGCCACTTGGGCGACCGGGATCGGCGACGCGCAAATTTCTTGGCCAGCCGACCTTCGGCTGTCGATTTCTGCGCCCTCGCACGTCGTAGGTATGCCAGGTCAGGAAAAGAACCCTGCGCGGCCAACAAATTCTAAGGAGATTGGACATGAAAAACAAAGTGAAGGCAGTTCCCGATGGCTATCACACCGCTACTCCCTACTTGACAATTCGAGGGGCGGGCGCGGCCATCGAGTTTTATCAGAAGGCCTTTGGCGCCAAAGAACTTTTCCGGATGCCCGGGCCGGATGGCAAACTCATGCACGCGGAAATCACGATCGGAGATTCCCGGATCATGCTTGCGGACGAATCCGGTGCGAACGAGTCGCAGGCTCCGCAGACGCTAAAAGGCACCACCTGTGGCCTCTTTCTATACGTTCAGGACGTGGATGCGGCCTTCAGTCAGGCGGTAAAAGCGGGCGCGAAAGAGACCATGCCGGTGCAGAATATGTTTTGGGGGGATCGTTTCGGGAAAGTGACGGATCCATTCGGCCACAAGTGGATGCTGGCGTCGCACATCGAAGATGTGTCGGCGACAGAGATGGAAGAGAGACTCGCGGGTGCGGCTTCGAAGTAGCTGGAGCGCGCGAGGGATCGCAGGTCAGCAAGTCAGGAGATCGATGATGCGTTACATGCTGCTGATTTATCAGAAAGAACAAGACGGTCCCCCCTCGGCGCAGGAAGTCGAGCGGGCTACGGCCGCACATTGGGCGGTCATGGAGGAGACCAAGAAGCTCGGTATTTACCGGGCGGCGGAGCCGCTGCAGCCGACCGGCACGGCCACCACCATTCGGATGCAGGGTGGTAAGCCGGTCACGCTGGACGGCCCGTTCGCGGAAACCAAGGAACAACTTGCCGGCTATTACATTCTGGACTGCAAGGATCTGGATGAAGCGATCGGGTGGGCCTCGAAAATCCCGCTGGTTTGCAGCGGCGGAGAAGGTTGCATCGAGATTCGACCCATTCGACCGCTTCCAGTCCGGGGAGAGCAGCCGGAGAATGGTCGTCCTGTTCGTTCGACAAATGGCTGACGCAAGCACTTCGGTCGAATCGGTGTTCCGGGAGGAGTCCGGTCGGATCATTGCTACCTTGATCCGGCTTTCGGGCTCCTTCGACCGGGCCGAGGAAGCCATGCAGGAAGCGTTCGCGTCGGCCTTGGCCACCTGGCCAAGCAAGGGAACTCCCGAGAATCCCGGAGCCTGGATTACGGCGGTCGCGCACCGCAAGCTGATCGACGCGGTGCGCAGGGAGAATACTCGCATTGAAAAGCAAGATTCGCTCTTATACGAAGTGGAGACGTCGCGACGCGGGCAGCCCGACGGCACCGACGACGTGGCGATGAAGTATCCGGATGACCGGCTGCGGCTGATTTTCACTTGCTGCCATCCGGCACTGAACCTGGAGGCGCAGGTGGCGCTTACGCTGAGGACTCTGGGGGGACTGGCGACGCCGGAGATCGCGCGGGCCTTTCTGGTGCCCGAGCCGACGGTGGCGCAGCGGCTGGTGCGCGCCAAGCGAAAAATCCAGGAAGCGCGAATCCCGTACGAGGTACCACCGCCGGAGCGAATGGCGGAGCGGCTTACGGCGGTGATGGCGGTCATTTATCTGATCTTTAATGAGGGGTACTCAGCGACGTCGGGAGCGGCGCTGATCCGGCGGGAACTTTGCCGAGAGGCGATTCGGCTGGCCAGGATTCTGGCCCAACTCATGCCGGGCGAACCGGAAGTTACCGGGCTGCTGGCGCTGATGTTGCTGCAAGATTCGCGCTGGGAAGCACGCGTGACTGCCTCCGGTGAACTGGTGACCATGGAAGACCAGGACCGCTCGCGATGGGATCGGGGGGAGATCGAAGAAGGCGTGCAGCTGGTCGAGACGGCCCTGCGGCGGCGACGCGTGGGATCGTACCAACTGCAGGCGGCGATCGCGGCCGTGCACGCGGGTGCCGAATCGAGCGAAGCGACCGATTGGGCTCAGATCGCGGCGCTTTACGGAAAACTCGCGGCAATCTCGCCGACGTCGGTGGTCGCCTTGAACCGGGCGGTGGCCATCGCGATGAGCGAGGGCCTGGAGAAGGGGCTGGCCTTGATGGACGAAATCGGCAAATCGGGCGAGTTGGCTGGCTATTATCTTTATCACGCGGCTCGGGCGGAGTTGCTGAGGCGGCTTGGACGCAATGGAGATGCCGCGACGGCGTATCGCGAGGCGATGAGCTTGGCCAGCAATGAAGTGGAGCAGGCTTACTTGAAACGGCGGCTGGCACAAGTTGGCGGGGAGTAAGCATTGCGCCTGCCCTGGCGTTTCGCGGCCTTTCCAGGCTGAGCGAGTCTCCCCCGAGCGTCTCTTTGCAACCACCCGTGACGAGTGCCCAACGACTAATCCGTTTGCCATCCCTGTTCCCGGCCCACTAAAATCAGTAGTTCGTTCAGTCTCACCTGCTTTCCGCGAGGGTTATTGCACAAGGTAATTGCCATTTACCCAGGCTCGTTCGATCCCCCGACCAACGGGCACCTGGATCTGATCGATCGGGGGAGCAAGATTTTCGACGAACTGGTGGTGGCGATCCTGCGGAATCCGGAGAAGTCGCCGCTGTTCAGCGTGAGTGAACGCGCCGCCATGCTGGAAGCACTGACCGGGCAATACAGCAACGTGCGGGTTGACACGTTTGACGGTCTTACGGTCGACTATGCAGTAAAGGTGGGAGCGAGCAGCGTGCTGCGAGGAATCCGGGCGCTGAGCGATTACGAGTACGAGTTGCAGATGGCCTTGATGAACCGGAAGTTGCGGCCGGAGCTCGAAACCGTGTTCATGATGCCCGCCGAGAAATACTCGTACCTGAGCGCGCGGCTGGTGCGGGAAGTGGCGCAGTTGGGCGGGTCCGTCAAGGGCCTGGTCCCGGAACTGGTGGAGCAAAATCTGAAGGGGAAGCTCGATCCGGCCTACAAGCTGGAGTTTGCGGCTTCCGAAGAGCAGAAATCCGAAAGTCGGAAATCCAGGGCAAGGAAGAAGTCATGACTCCAACGACGACCGAAGTAACGGCGATCAAGCTGACCGCGCGCATCAACCGCATCGAACCCTCCGCCACGATGGCGGTGGTGGCGGAAGCCGATAAGCTGCGCGGCCAGGGCATCGACGTGGTGGACTTCGGTGCGGGCGAGCCGCATTTCGCCACGCCTCAGCCTATCAAGGAGGCAGCGATTGCAGCGATCCAGGGAAATTTCACGAAATATACGGCCGTGGCGGGGACGGCGGAGTTGCGGGATGCGATCGTACAACGCCACGCGGCCGATTTTGCATCCGAGTATCGCCGTGAGGAAGTGATTGCTTCGGTGGGCGGCAAGCATGCGCTGTTCAACGCGCTGCAAGTGCTGGTCGACCACGGCGATGAAGTGATTCTGCCGGTGCCGTACTGGGTGTCGTTCAAGGACATCATCCGCTACGCGGGCGGCAATCCGGTTCTGGTGGACACCGACGAGTCCGCTAATTTCGCGCTCACGGCCGAGATGGTGATGAAATGGGTCACGCCGCGCACCAAGATGATCATCCTGAATTCGCCCTCGAACCCGTCGGGGGCGGTCATGAAGCCGGAGCACATGACCGAGATCATCCGCATGGCCCACGAGCGCGGCATCTGGGTGGTCTCAGACGAGTGCTACGTGTACCTGAACTACACGGAGAAGAATTTCTCGGTGGGCTCGCTGCGCGAGTATCGGGAGCGGCTGGTGATTCTGGGATCGCTTTCGAAAACCTATGCCATGACCGGTTGGCGGCTGGGCTATGCGCTCGCGCCGGCGCCGGTGGTGAGCGCGATGGCGAAACTGCAGAGCCAGTCGACGTCGAATCCGACCTCGATTGTGCAGAAGGCAGGGGTGGCGGCGCTCAGGGGCCCGCAACAGTGCGTCGAAGAAATGCGGCAGGAGTACATCAGGCTGCGCAACCACGTGGTGAACGGGCTGCGTTCGATTCCGGGCGTGAAGTGCACTCTGCCGGAAGGGGCGTTCTACGCCTATCCCAACGTGTCGGCGTTCTTCGGACGCGGAGGGGTGAGTTCGGCATCCGACCTGGCTGGGAAACTGCTGCGCGAGGCGCACGTGGCGACCGTGCCGGGCGAGGGATTCGGCACGAGCGATCACATTCGAGTTTCGTATGCCACGTCGATCGGAGAATTGGATCGCGGACTGGAACGGATGCGGAAGTGTTTCGCGGCGCTGTAAGCGAGTTTGGGACCCGAGCGCCCCGGGCATGCCGAGACAGACAAGCATTGTGGACCGGTCGTCCCGCGGGGTCGACCGGTTCCTTGTTTGAGAATGCATGAGCGACTTGTACCCATTCCGAATGCTGCCGGTGTTTGACCCGCGGCCTTGGGGCACGACTGATTTGTCGCCGATCTATCCGGACCACAAGTTCGATGAAAAGATCGGCGAGGCTTGGCTGACCGGCGACCACTGCAAAATAGCGAATGGGCCCTTGGCGGGGCGAACGCTCGCCGAGTTGAGCGCGGAGCGAGGGCGAGAGCTGGTCGGCGAGGCGGCGCGGGACCCCAAACGATTTCCGTTGCTCCTGAAGTTCTTGTTTCCGCACGAAAAACTCTCCGTGCAGGTGCATCCCGACGACGCGCAGGCGCAGAGCACCGGGCAGCCGTGGGGTAAGACCGAATGCTGGTACGTGGCGGCGGCGAAGCCGGGATCGCAGGTTGCGATAGGACTCAAGCCGGGTGTGAGGCGGGCTGACTTGCAACGCGCGATCGAGGAGAGGCGCGCCGAGGAGTTGCTGAACTGGATCAATATTTATCCAGGCGAAATGATTTACGTGGCGGGCGGGACCGTGCACACGCTTGGGCCGGGAGCAATCCTGGTAGAGACGCAACAGCAATCGGATTGCACCTACCGCCTGTATGATTACGGTCGCCCGCGCGAACTGCACTTAAAGGCAGGCCTGGCGGCGGTGAAGGAGAGGGTAGCTTCAGGGAAGGTGGTGCGTCCGGCACCGTCGGGGGTTGCGGGCACGAAGAATACACTGGCGCCGCTCGTCCGGGCCCCCTATTTTGTGGTGGACCAGTATGCACTCAAAGAGCCGCAATCGTTCCCCACGATCGACGAAACGGGCAAGAACTCCGTTCAGATCCTGGTAGCAATAGAAGGCTGCGGGATTGTCGAAGCGCGCGGTATGGAGCCGGTGACGTTTGCCAAGGGCGACGGGGTGGTGATCCCGGCGACCGTGAACGAGTTCATGGTCCGGCCGCAGTGGGCGGTGGAGTTTCTGAAGGCGACTGTCCCGGGCGCGCCTTTGCCGGAACCCGAGACCCGACTCTAGCGCAGCGTTGGGGGACGCTGCTGTTTGTTACTTCATGAATCTTCGTGGCTAACAGATCCGAATTTTATCCCGTAATCCTCGCCGGTGGACGGGGCACGCGCTTCTGGCCGTTGAGCCGCAAGCGGCGCGCCAAGCAACTGCTGCCCCTTGACGGCAAGCAGACGATGATTCAGCAGACGGTGAGCCGGCTGCTGACCCTGGCGCCCGCCAAGCGATTCTGGGTCATCACCAACGACGACTTGCGGCCGGCCATTGCCCGTCAACTCCCCAAGCTCGAAAAGCAGCAGATCCTTGCAGAACCGGCGCCCCGCAACACGGCACCCGCGATTGGCCTGGCGGCTTTTCTTCTCTTGCGGATCCATCCGGAGGCTGTGATCGGGATGTTTCCGTCAGATCACGTGATTGGCGACGAACGCCGCTATCGCGAGACGATTGAGCGGGGTGCGAAGCTTGCCGCCGCGGGCGAGAATATTGTGGTGCTGGGTGTCCGGCCGACCCGCCCGGAGACCGGATACGGGTATATCGAAGGCGGGGTAGAGGTCGACGGAGGCGCCTTGCGGGTCCGACGTTTCACGGAAAAGCCTGACGGGCAGCGGGCGAGCGAGTTTCTGGCCGCGGGAAATTACTACTGGAATAGCGGAATGTTCCTGTGGAGCGCGCGGACGTTGACCACTGCGCTGCACGAACACTTGCCAAAGACGGCTGCTGCGCTGGAGCAAATTGCGGCGGCATATGGTACGCGAAAATTCAGCAGCACGCTTCGCAAATTGTATCGGAAGTGCGAGAACATCAGCATTGACTATGCGGTGCTGGAACCGCGTTCCGCAAAGGGTGAGCGCGGGTCGAATATTTTCTGCCTTCCGGCGGATTTTGGATGGAACGATCTGGGCTCCTGGACGGCGCTGCATGAGCACCACTCGGGGGGCACGACGGCGAGCGACGGGAACGTGATCGCCGGCGCAGGTAGCTTTACGCTGAACGCTCACGGTAACTACATTCATGCGCCCGGGAAATTCGTGGCCGCTGTCGGAGTGAATGATGTCGTGGTGGTGGAGACAGAAGACGCGCTTCTGGTGACGACTCGCGAGCAGGCGCAGGACGTGGGCAAGGTCGTCAGGTATCTGGATGAGAAGAAACTGAAAAGGCTTACGTAGCCATGAGCCCCGAGCAAACCGCGCAGCAAGAGGTTCAGGGGCAGCGGACGTTGATCGATTTCGGCTCCATGGTAGCTCGACGCTCATGGTTAGGAACTCGCAGCCAAAAGATATGACTGAGATCAAGTTCGGGACCGATGGATGGCGAGGAGTGATCGCCGATGACTACACCTTCGACAATGTGCGCCGCGTGGCTGGCGCGATTGCGGCTTACGTATTGAAGCATGAGGACGCAGGGTGCGGAGTCGTCATCGGGTACGACACGCGCTTCGGCTCTGCGCGATTTGCCCGCCTGGTGGCGGAGGTGATTGCGAATGCCGGCATTCCGGTGAAGCTCACCGATGACTACGCTCCGACTCCGGCAGTTTCCTGGGCAGTGAAGCAGCAACGCGCGGCGGGCGGAGTGATGGTCACCTCCAGCCACAATCCATGGAACTGGAATGGTGTGAAGTTCAAGGGGAAGTTTGGTGGGTCTGCGACCCCAGCCATCATGAAGAAGGTGGAAGACGAACTGGGGAGCGCTCCACCATCGGCGGCCCAGGCAGCGGCCATCGAAGAAGTTGATCTGAAGCAGGCGCACGTCGAGGCCATGTCGAAGTTCGTGGATCTCGAGTTGATCGCGAAGTCGGGGTTCAAGTTCGCGGTGGATTCGATGTATGGGTCGGGACGCGGAGTGCTGACCGGGATTTTCGGCAAATGGGGCATCCCGCATGTGGCAATCCGGCAAGAAGTGAATCCGCTGTTTCCGGGAATTAATCCGGAGCCGATTGAGCCGCACATCGAGTTGCTGCGACAGACGGTGCTGAAGGAGAACTGCCAGGCCGGCCTGGCGACAGATGGCGACGCGGACCGCATCGGGGCAGTGGCAGAGGACGGCAGCTTCGTCGATTCGCACAAATGTTTCTCTGTCCTGACGCGCTGGCTGCTGGAGCGGAAAAAGTGGCCAGGGGACGTGGTGCGCGCCTTCAACACGACGGGGATGGTCGACCGGATTGCAGCGAAGAATGGACGCAAGCTGCACGAGTGCCCGATCGGATTCAAGTACATTGCCGACTTGATGATGGAGCACGAAATTGTGATCGGCGGTGAGGAGTCGGGAGGCATCGGCTATTCGCGATATCTGCCGGAGCGCGACGGGATCCTGAATGCGCTGTTGCTGGCGAACGTGATGGCGGAAGAACAGAAACCACTGGGGCAGCTGGTGGCTGATCTGCAACGCGAGTTTGGCGGACACTATTACGGGCGACGGGACTTGCACATCCCGGAACCTGTGAAACAGGCGGCTATTCAGCGGGCGCGGTCGGAGACCACCAAGAAGCTTGCCAGCTATAACATTGTGAAGAAAGAAAATATGGATGGCGTGAAGTTCTTTCTCGACGCTCCTAGGCCGGGGAATGGAGCCGAGCCCTGGGTCCTGTTCCGAGCTTCGGGCACCGAGCCGCTGTTGCGGGTGTATTCGGAGGCGGCGACGCCGGAACTGGTCACGGAAATCCTGGAGCAGGCGAAAAGCTTTGTGAACACTAGCGCTTAGGGGCAGACGGCATCCTCTGGTTTCTCCGCCCGACGGGCCATTGCACTTTCGGTCAGAACGGATTGCGCGCTGATCCCGTATTATTTTCTGAGGGAAAGTCCCGATCATCATGAGATTTGCAGAGGACATGTCGACGACTGCCGCCGACACCCCGGAGGCGCGGCGCTATAACCGCATCCGGCGGTGGCTGGAGGTCACCGATCTGGTTCTCGGGCTGGCGTTCCTGCTGACTCTGTTGCTGACCGGATGGAGCGGAGGGTTGCGTGATTGGGCCTACCGCGCGGCGTTCCAGAACTACCAGCTGTCGGTCTTTTTTTATGTGTTCATGCTGCTGCTGGCGGCCAAGGTTCTGGGGCTGGGTCTGGATTATTACGGGCTGAAGCTCGAGCGGCGCTACCAGCTTACGACCCAGAAAACACGATCCTGGCTGTGGGATGAGGTGAAGGGTTTTCTGGTTGGACTGGTGTTTGCAGGCGTGATCGCTGAACTGGTGTACTTCACGATTCGCCAGTCACCCGAGCATTGGTGGCTGATCGCGTGGGGAATCTTCCTGGTGCTGTTCCTCGTGATGGCGCAGTTGGCGCCCTTGGTGTTATTCCCGATCTTCTACAAGTTTGAACCGCTCGAGAACGAGGATCTGAAACAGCGGCTGGTGAGGTTGAGCGAACGCGCTGGAACGCGAGTACGCGGCATCTACAAATGGAATCTCTCGGAGAAGAGCAAGAAGGCGAACGCGGCACTGACCGGTTTGGGTGCGACGCGCAGAATTATTCTCGCGGACACGTTGCTCGACCACTACTCGCCCGAGGAAATCGAGGCGGTGCTGGCGCACGAATTGGGACATCACGTGCACAAGCACATCCTGAAGAGCATTTTTGTGCAAGCCGGGATCACGCTGGCTGGCTTCTGGGCGGCCAACTTCGTGCTGCGCGTGTCCATTGACCAATGGCAGATGTTCGATACTCTTTCTGATTTTGCCAACCTGCCCCTGCTGATCCTGGTCTCGACGATCCTGTCGTTCTTGTTGATGCCGGCGATGAATGCGTATTCCCGCTTCAACGAAAGGCAAGCGGACCGCTATGCTTTCCGCTCCATCCGGAGCGTTCAGCCCTTCATCAGTTCGATGAACAAACTGGCCGCGCAGAATCTCGCCGAGCGGACGCCATCAAAATGGGTGGAGTGGTTCTTCCATTCGCATCCCGCTATCTCGCGCCGGGTCGCTGCGGCGGAGGCGTGGAAGCTGCAGTTGGCTGTTGATTCGCGCCGGTAGAAACGGCTCGTTACGTGCAGCCGCTCGGAGGCGGCTTCTTCGATCGCAGAATTTCCTCGACCCTGCGAAGGTCTTCTTCGGTATCAACGCCGACTGTATCGAACGGCGTCTCACCCACGTGGATCGGAATTCCGTTTTCCAGGAACCTTAGCTGCTCGAGGCGCTCGCTCTTTTCCAGGGAAGACTCGGGGAGCGACACGAATTGATCGAGCGCGGGCTTGCGGTAGGCGTAGAAGCCGAGATGCTTGTAATACGGCGGGCGAGCTGAGTCGCGATCGAAGGGGATGGTGGCGCGTGAGAAATAGAGCGCACGGCCGCGGCTGTCAGAGACCACTTTCACAGCGTCAGGGTTGGGGATGTCAACGGGAGAAGCGAGAGTTTTCAGCGTCCCGACTTGAACGTCGGGATTGTTCATTACTGCCAACAACGATGCGATGTGTTCGGGACGAGTGAGGGGTTCGTCTCCCTGTACGTTGAGGTAGACGTCGGCCGCGACTGAGTTCGAGACCTCATGCACGCGTTCGGTCCCACTGCGATGTTGGGAAGACGTCATGCGAGCATGCCAGCCGTATTGTTTGCAAACCGCGAGGATGTCTTCAGAATCGGTTGCGATGATTACGTCGGCAAGGTGCGATGCAGCCGCTGCTGCCAGATAGACGCGCCCGACCATGGGCACGCCGTCGATCTCACGAAGAGCTTTGCGGGTCAGGCGGGTGGACGCCAGGCGCGCGGGGATTACAGCAAGGGTTCGCATAGGAGGCAATAGTTTCGTGCTTCAAGCCAAGACATGCAACTCGGGGAGTGCCGGAGTCCGCGCGTGCGATGCAGCCGGGGGCTTTGATTGTTTGACACGCTGCAATCGAGCCTCTTAGAATCAAAAAGGATCGACGCAGGGGCTCGCCGGGCTTCTGCCACATGCCAACGGGACTTGGCCCATCCCGTCTCTCCTCGGTTTGTTTTCCTGAAATGGCGGTGTAGCTCAGGTGGCTAGAGCGAGGGTCTCATAATCCCTAGGTCGTTGGTTCGAGTCCAACCGCCGCCACCAATATTAAAGGCAAAAGTATCAAGTGGTTACCAAAGATGTCTTCGGTTTTGTGCTAAGACTGTGCTAGGGTCCCCTCAGTAGTGAAATGAGGGCTCATGGTCATCACAATCTTTGTCCGCCATACGCCGGGCTGCAAGTACGTCGGGGATGAGTTCTATAAGGGCTGCAAGTGCCGCAAGCACCTCCGATGGTCCAAGGGCGGTAAACAGTTCCGCAAGACGGCAGGCACCCGGTCAGGGGAGCAAGCCGAGACCGCCAAACTACAGCTCCAGGCCCAATTGACGGGCGTCCCGATACCCCACGCGCCCAAGGCTGTGATGACCGTTGCCGAAGCGGTAGGGATCTTCATGGCGGCCAAGCGCAATGACGGCCTGGAAGAACCGACACTCCAGAAGCTAGCCAAGACCACGGCCCGGATTCTGGACTTCTCCAATAGCGCGGGTGTGTATGCCCTGGAGGAAGTCAATCTCACCCATGTGACCACGTGGCCCTGGACTCGTTATTTTGGGACCACGCACTCCCTCATCACAAATCAGGAACGGGTCAAGAGTTTCTTCCGGTACTTCCACAACGCGGGGACCATCGCCCGAAATCCCACGGCGGCCTGGAAGCGAATCAAGGGCAAGACCGAGCAGGTCTCGGGCTTTGAGGCTAGGGAATTCGAGAAGATCCTTAGCATGATTCCGAATTGCTTTTCCTCTGACATGCGCCCTCGTATCAGATCCGTTGTGCTTGTCATGCGCCACGCCGGGCTGTCCATCATTGACGCGGCCTGTCTAGAGCGGTCGCAGATTCACCGCAACGGGGCTGAATACCGGATCTGCTTAACGTCCCGACAGAAGACTTCGAAGCGTGCGGCCCGGCAGGCCATAGACAACGCCATTCCCCACAAGGTGGGCGCAGAGCTGTTTGCGGTGCTCAACGGCAACCCGCGGTATGTGTTCTGGAATGGCGGCAAGAGTGGTGAGGGCACGGACTCCGAGAAACGTGAAGCGGTCAAGTATTGGCAGAAGCAAATGCGGATTCTGTTAGACGCGGCTGGCTTCCCGAAAGCAACCAGTCACAAGTTCCGGCACACGCTGGCAATTGAAATGATCCACCACGGGGCCACGTTTGAGGATGTGGCCGCGGCTCTCGGTAATACCGTTGGGGTAGTGGCGAAGTTCTATTCCCACGAATGGGCGAAGGTCCGGCAGGGTCGCACGGACAAGGCTATCCAGGCTACTTGGTAAAAAGATCAAGGCAACCGTAGGCCCAAACCCTGCCGGACGGCCCTCAGTTTTGCCCTTGCTTTGTTTTTTCAATCCACCAAAATGCAATTCCGCTAAACAATACCGCTGGCATAGACTCGATTCCGACAGTAAAAGCTAGATTTACTGGATGGATAGAAAGCTGTGAATCATTGGCTCCAACTACGGAGGCAACACTGATCCATAACGCTCCGAAAACCAATATAATCAACTGTTTTTTCTGCGGTGACGCAGGCCAGACTCGTATTAGAATTTTCACAGCCAAAAAAGCAATACAGATCCCCGCTCCGAGTCCAGCAAACCCCGCGGCCACTCGGTATCGCACTGTACGGTCGGAATTCAGCAAGTCTTGCTCAAGTTCTGAATTACGCGTTTCGAGCGCTCGGTAGTCTGCTAGTAGCTGATCGTGAACAGGCTTAGTTTTTTGATACCAAGCGTTCATTTCGGTTATCTGCGCTCTGCAGTCTGTGAGTGCCTTGGACTCTGGAGTAATCTTTCTGCCAAGGATCTTCTCGAACTCCTCCTCGGGAGTTGGGGAAGTTGACTTGGGAGCCCTTTGAACAGCGAAATGCAGTAGCAACACGAGCATGACGGGCAATGTGATGCGCATCCTCTTGCCTCTTTTGGAATAATACCCTGGCGGTGCCTTTAAGATGGGGGGGGGATCGACCGTCCCCCCGTCCCCATCTGGGCTCGGCCTACGCGAGTTCACGCGCATAAGCCCGGATGTTGGCCAGATCAGTCATTGAAAACCTTCCCGCCACGTTGTGCAGGCTCCATTGCCCACGGTTGCGAATCAGAGTTGCGCGGAACGTCCGGCCCGTGACTTTGACTGTGCTCTTGCTCAGCGGTGAGAATTTTGTGTATGCCATGATGATTGGCCTCTCCTTAAGGCTGTACGCATCATGCCCGAAGTCCCGGAAGCCGGGAAGATCTCGCCTGTAACCCAGAATTTATTACATAAGTCATTTATTTACTTATAGTTAGTCCACTTAATTCGTCCACTTGAGAAAGCCTTGACAATCAGTTTAAAGGTGGTAAACTGATTACGGTTTAAGGAAGGAAACTGATTGTGGGACCGTTCAAGTCTGATGACGCGCTGGCGAATCTTAAGAAGGGTATCGACAAGATGACCAAGAAGATGAGCCCAGCGGCCACAGTGCGTCGAAATTTCCGGTTAGGTGTTCCGCCAAAGGACACTACGCTATTGCACCCCTCGGTGGTATGGCAGAAGGCAACCGCCAAGCTTGAGGCTTTCCGAAGCGCAATGTCAAAGGCCGGATTGAGCCCCAAAGACGTGGACGGCTCGATTGTTTACGTTCGTGCCGCCAATCCTCACAAGCCCCTTTTTGCATTCTTCCCTGAAGGGGAAGCGACCGTGATACGGCGATTGAGTTCCCCTGATGTGGCTGTGATTGGGATGGTCATGCGCCAATACGACCGTACCGAAGGCAAACAGATTGATTTCCCGGTGCAATTTACGGGGTTGAGCGAGGCGGGTATCGCTGTATTGAGGAAGGCGGTTGAGACACAGCAGGAGATGACGAAGTTAACCGCTAAGCAGAACTGAGGCAGAAGTAAGTTGGCCCTGGAGGGCGGCAACCCTCCAGAGCCGGGTAGGCGAAATGAACACACGGTCAGCGCATTCGATTCGGCCTTTGTCTATTTTAGAGGATTTTGGGGGACTCATGTTAACCGCACGCCAAACCGCCTTGATAGCTCGCAATCGGATCGTTGCGTTTGTGTTTTACGGCGGCATCGAATACGAGGTGATTTTCTTGGGCCGCCCGGACACGGAGAGCGTAACCGCTGAGGCTATAGGCCGCGGGATGCGACACATTGCGCTAATCGGATGGTCCCCGAGTGGTCCCTTGGAGATTGAGAGATTCGAGGACTTAACGTCAACCGGAGAGCAGGCATTGATGGCCGCCCGGAGCGCGTTCTTGGGAGCGTTGGCGGCAGAGGGCATTTCGGGTCTCTTCCCGCGAATCGTCACGAATTGAGTTTTGTCCGGGTAATCAACGAAACCCCGGCAAGGGGCGAGCTGAGAGGCCGCCCCACACCACAAGTTTTCTGAGCTGCCACGCAATTAGGGCGTGGTCAGTACGGTTAGCTCACGGGCGAAGTTCCCGCAGCCGAGGCCGTGCAGATGGACCCACAATTAGGCGACTCCCGGTGAGTTAAGCATCGGGCTCACGTGACAGTCGGCTCGCGAAGTTCGGGCAAAAAGGCACGCGCGGCTCCCGGAGACGATTCTTCGGGCGTACCGGTACTGGAAATGGGCCGTAGCAGCCCATTACGGCAGACGGAAAATTGCGCCATCGTGCGCTCAAAAATACGGAAGGTTGTTTTATGAGCATGAAACTATTTGAACTCAAACGGGAGCGTGAAACCGTCATGGCTGCCGCCGATGAAATCCTGAAGCGAGCAGAAGACGGCAAACGCGAACTCACAGCCGATGAAACTAAGCTGATTGATCTGCACATGGAAAAGGTCACGCGCCTCAACAAGCAGATTAAACCCCTGGACGCCAACAACACACTTGCAGCGTTGTTCGCACAACACGGCCCCTCAGCATTTCTGGATGCTGGCAAGCGCAATCCAGAG
>WNFO01004615.1_pt1 | contig 15045 bp, 11 predicted proteins | sample 5400251 | NCBI WGS metagenome assembly WNFO01 (sample SAMN13153354, study PRJNA577476) | soil metagenome | isolation source: 100 cm saprolite under Madrone tree | place: USA:California | collected 2016-06-14 | reverse complement strand
TTCGCGCCGAGTACCCTGGACGGGATCGGGGGCTCGTCAGTGTAGGTCCGATACGCAAGTATCCCGAGAAGGAGAAAGCCGCACAGTCCGACCAGTGCGACAGCCTGTATCCAACCCTTTGAAACTAATAGTTCGCGTTTTGTCTGCATGGCGCTTCTCCCGAAATCCGTTAGTTCCGCGGATGTTCATTCCTTGAGATCCACAAATCTGGCCTCAACCAACCGTTGAATGACAGCAAAAATCATCGCGGTCGAAACGCCGAACATGAGCATGCCATTTGCTGTTTCCAGCGGTCCTAGCAATCTCCAGGAAGGCGTCATGATCAGGTCACCGTAGCCCAGAGAGGTGTAATTGACTGCCGAATGGTAGTAGGCGGTTCCAAAGTCGGAGAATTCTCCGCAGACCACAAAGAGCAGGGCCCATAGCGCTATCTCAGCGAGGTGTGCCACAAGCGCATACAAAAGGGCCAGCGCAACGATTCCCATATCAATCCAGAAACTCCTACCCGCGCGACCAAGTCTTCTTTCGCGGCGGACAAAGTTGACCGTCGCGCTTAACGGCAGTGCGTGAATAACGATCGTACAGACGACGGTGGCGGCGCCCACCGCCAAGGGGGCCAGGGTCGCGATGCGATGAGTTTGCATAAGCAACCGCAGATCCTTGCGCCTTTAGCTCTCTTCAGAGACCGGAAGCTGGGCCGTCATCTCCGTGCTGTGTGGAGCGGGTGAAGCTAGTCTGCGCCAGATAACCCGCAGGGCCGCAACGACAGGCAGGGAAAGATAGACCCCCACAAGGCCCCCAATTGCGCCGCCCACCATCAGTGTGAAGATTGCGAGCAGCGGGTGAATTTCCAATTCGTGACCCAAGACGCGCGGGGCGATCCAATAGTCGATGAGCATTCGCCAAATCCCGAGGAGGACGGCCATCCAAATCCATTGGCAGTGAGAGAGAATTCCAAAGGTGATGATGGTTGTCGCCGTAATCATCCAGCCGGCTATGGGAATAAACTCCAGGATTCCCGCCAGAACACCCAAGGTCAAGGCGTGCGGAAAGCCTAAAATCAGCATGGCGATGGAAGCGTAACCGAAGGAGAGTCCGCCAAGAATCACCTTGGCCCTGATGTAGTGACGCAGCATCACATTCAGCTCATCGGCCAATGACCGTACCATCGCATAATTGTCCTTCGTCGAAACCAGGTGAATAACCTGGTTAGCCAGATTTTCGCCGCCGCTCAAAAAGAAGATGGCCAGAATCGGAATTACAACGACGGCCCCCATTGCTGCCGCTGCAAATCGCTCCGTTGCTTCCATCACGTTCTGAATGGTGGAACGGTGTTGCACGAGGAATGTCCTCACCCGCACCGTCTGCGTGTCTTTCCATCCGTACTTGTTACCCACGTCAGCCGCGATTTCACCGTTCGAAAGGCGTTCGGTCCAAGCGGGGACCTGTTGAATCAGTCTCCCGATGCGCCCAAGATATCCCGGCGCAAGAACATGGGCGATTAGCGCAATGAAGAGGAGCAAAGCGAGATAGGCTTCAGCGACGTGGGGTCCCCGCAGGTTCTTGAAAAACAGCGAATGGCGCTGCAGAAATTTGACTATTGGATTGATCAAATAGGCTAACAAGATCGAGAACGCAAAGATTACGATGACAGACCGAGCGACGTAGACAACGGCCACCACTACCGCAAGCAGAAGGATCGTTAGCAGGACGTTCATGGTGCGGCGATCGGGGGAAGTCATGGTTATCACCAGGCGGTTAACGCTATTGAGTTTGGGATTCCAATTTCTGCTTGATCGAAGCAAGAGCCTTTTCAAGCGACGAGCGAGTCTTGTCGACCGCGACTTTGCGCACAATGCTCCCTTTGAAACCAGTCAGGCCCGCCTGCTGGGAGCCCTTCAGGGTAATCAGGTAGAAGCCGTCATGGTTTGGGCTTTGTGAGTCTCTGACGCAAACCGTCAAATCCAGGGCGGTTTCGAAGTAGTGGCTTGCGTAAAGCTGCTTCACCGCCACTGCATACGCAGGTTCCGTTGGAGACTTGCCCTGATAGACGACCGCTTGAACGAGGCGAACCGTGGGCTTCAGTCCAAAGTTCACCTTCTCCCAGTAGAACTGGGATTCAATGTCGTCAGACTCCGCCTTCGGATAATCGAGCAGGTAATGGTGCAATTGGGGCAAGTATACGGGAAGCGCCTTTGAGCGGCTCAGCAAAGACGCAAAGGTCTCCGCAACGGCTGCGGGATGGTTCTTGTCTCGATAGGTTCCCAGAGCAACGTTGCCGCCTTGCTTGTAGTTGAGAAGGGCTTGCAGAGCCATTTGTTGCGCCAGGCGATTCGCTTGATCCGGCGCATCGGACGCGGACCAATTCACAGAGCGCTGGAACTCTTCCATCGCTTCGGTTGGCAATTGCACCTCGCAATGGCCCGGCTTGCAATTTTTCAATTGCTTGAGATCTTGTTCGTCCAAGGTGAAGCCGGTAAGGTCCGAAAGTTGCGGCGGGTCACTAAATTTCCGAAGCGCCAAATAGCTCGGAAGTTTACGGAGGGCGTCGATATCCGACGCAAACTTGAGGTAACGCTCGGGAGTCGAATTTATGTAGACCGACCCGAAAACAAACACCTGATCTGCGGTGGGGGAATCCAAGATCTTCGCTATTGCCTTTCCTTCGCGAATGGACCGAATTTGATCGTCATTGAGACCAATGAAGTCGTGAAAAAACTTATTCGGCTCAACAGGGTTGTCCGTCGCCTGAAGTCTTCCCTTGCCTAGCGGGAAGAGAAGCAGGGCGAGTAAGAACGCACCCGGAAGTCTTCTTCGCATGGAACGATCCTCCACTACTTTTCCGCGCAGCGAGAAAGTACAGATTCGTTATTGTCCAATCCAAGCCTAATGTAAGGAAGCAGAACGCGATGTGACTCATGGGCGCTGTTGAAAAAGGCGCAGATGTGAGGGCGATGGCCTAGTGGTGAGCCAGCCAGGCGAATCGGCCGGCTCCCCTCGCACAAAGTTCCGCTTTTCCCGCTTTCGTTGCCAGGCAAAAACATGATTGGCCCCGTCGATGATTTGGATATCCTACGTCAAGACGCCTGCGAAAAATAGCTTTCGGGTCAAGGAGGCAAAGCTGCCCCTTGGTTCTCACAATGCTCATAGCCAATGTCTTCTCCAGGGAGACTGTTAACCATTGCCCAACTGACAGCCGATGAGCATCCATGGCCCAACCTTGTGACCTTGCAATGAATATAAAGCGTTTCTTTTGAGAAGCGCCCATTTCCTCTCGTTTGGACTTTGACCTGCTCCAGCCGCGCTGTGCTGAAAACGTTTGCCGTTACTGTTGGTCTTTTTTCGCGCATCCGGTAAAGCCCGAGCGTTTAAAGCCCTAGCGTTTATCGAGAGTAATCCGACGCGCTGTGAGAACCTGCGGGTGTTCGGCAGGAAAGCGCCACCGACGTGGCCTCTCTGGGGCGTGCAGCCAAAGGATTGACCTGTTCCCGTGGATTGACTTACGTTGGGGTACAGTTGCAGGTATTAGGCCCAGGTACGTTTCTCACCTCGAACGGGCGGCGGGGCAGGAAACCAACGTCATAAACCAGCTGCCACCACGACGAATGCAGCAAGATGCGCCTGCTGTAGGTCAGAAGGGAGAACACACATGAAGGAATTTCTAGAAAAGTTGTTCTCGTCGGATTTCATGCCCCACGGCTACTGTTATTTATGGAAGCCAGGCTTGGTCTGGCTCCACGTGGTTTCGGACGCCCTCATCGCGCTCGCCTATTTTTCCATTCCCGTGACTTTAGTCTATTTCATACGCAAGAGGCGAGACCTACCCTTCCACTGGATGTTTGTCAGTTTTGGAATGTTCATCCTAGCCTGTGGTACCACACACGCCATGGAAGTTTGGACACTTTGGCATGGGACCTACTGGCTCTCTGGCGCGATCAAAGTTGTTACTGCTATAGCCTCGATCCCGACAGCGATACTGCTTGTTCAAATAGTTCCGCAAATGATAGCACTCCCGAGCCCGGAAGCCATGAGGCTCGAAATTGCAGACCGCAAACGCGCAGAGGAGGCACTACATCAAGCGAATAATGAACTCGAACTCAAAGTCTTAGAGCGGACAGCGGAACTCAGGCAAAGCGAAAGCGAGCTTCGACAGCTTATCGATGCGATTCCCCAGCAAGTCCTTGTTTTCGACTCGGATTGGAGTCCTCTTTTTGCGAACCGCCGGGAACTGGAATTCACTGGCCTCACTCCGCATGAGGTGCGATCAAAGGACGCAATTGCCAAAATCTTCCATGCCGAAGACCTGAAGAAGCTAGAGGTCCTTCGTGAGCAGATTGTTTCGCAGGGTGCCTCTTTTGAGGTGGAAGCGCGAATACGTGGAAAAGAAGGGGAGTATCGGTGGTTTTTGATCCGATACAATCCACTGCGGGATGAGCATGGACGCGTTCTTCGGTGGTACGGCACACGTACCGATATCGAGGATCGCAAGCGGGCCGAAGAAGAACTACGGAAAAGTGAGTTGGCAAAACGGACTGCCGATCTCGCCGTTGCGAGCGAGCGTCTGCGAAGTGAACAAATCAAGCGCGAAGGTGCAGAAGAAGCTGCGCGTGCCGGAGAAGAGCGCTTTCGAGCTGTCGCAGATTCGCTGCCTGAGCCACTCACAGACATCGCACCCGACCAGCGCTACCGATTCAGCAATTTGGCCTTTGAGGAGTGGTTCGGCTTGACCTCAGAACAAGCCAAGAGCTTGTCGGTTCGGGAAGTCATGGGTGAGGAAATCTACGGCACAATCCAGCTTTATATAGAGAAGGCATTGCGGGGCCAGAGCGCCAGCTTCGAGGGTCACCTCTTTTTCAAGAAGGCCGGGCGACGATATGTCCACATTGATTTTGTGCCCCGCAGAGACCAAGGCAGAGAAGTTTATGGCTTCTATTCCGTCCTTAGGGATCTGACTCAGTTGAAGGAGGCCGAGGAGAAGTTCCGGAGAGTCGTGGAGACCGCACCTGATGCGATCGTCCTTGTTAACCCGGAAGGACGAATCGTCATGCTAAATCCCCAGGCGGAACACATGTTTGGGTACGCACAACGGGAACTGATTGGCCAGCCGGTCGAAATTCTCGTGCCCGACCGCTTTCGGGGAGGACACGCACACAACCGCTCAGCCTATTTGAGAAAGCCGGTGATCCGCCTCATGGGTGTGGGCCAGGAACTTTGCGTAGTGCGCAAAGACGGTAGCGAGTTGCCCGTCGAAATCAGCCTGAGTCCCATCGAGACTGTGGATGGCATCCTTGTTTCGTCTACCATTCGCGATATAACCGAGCGCAAAGAGCTTGAGGAGCGGGCCCGACGGTCCACGATTCTGGAAGAGCGCAGTCGCATAGCTCGCGATGTGCATGATACGCTCGCCCAGGGATTCACAGGCATCGTTTTGAACTTGGAAGCGGCCGAACAAGCCTCAGCGGATCTCCCGGAGGAAGTCCGGCATCGTATCACACGAGCACGAGATGTGGCCCGCCAGAATCTGGAAGAAGTGCGCCGCTCTGTTTTGATGTTATCTGCGTCTCCTGTAGTGAGGGGAGATTTGGCTGGTGCGATTCGCGAGTCAGTGGACGGTGTTCATTCCAATACAGGAATTCGAGTGGACTTCTCCGTACGTGGAACGCCGCAGCATCTAGATGCTAGATTCGAGGAAAATCTGCTGCGCATAGCTCAGCAAGCCCTAGATAATGCACTCCAACATGCACAGGCCACAAGAATTTGGACCGACTTGGTTTTCGGTGAAAAAGCGGTGCGACTCCACATCGGAGACAACGGTCGGGGATTTGTGATCTCAAAGCCGCCAGATCGCGGGATAGGTGTCAACGGGATGCGCGAGCGCGCAGAGGAAATTGGCGGGAAGTGTGAGATAAAAAGCCAGCCGGGAAGGGGCACACGCGTTACCGTCAAGGTTCCGCTTCCCAGCGCGAGGCGTCCGAGGGTCCTCCATGGAGAAGAAGTCAAAGACGACCTGCAGTAAACAGATTCGCGCTGTGATCGCAGATGATCATCCCGTAGTCCGGGAGGGGCTGCGAGCGCTGGTCAACTCCCAGCAGGATATGAAGGTTGTCGGCGAAGCAGCGAATGGACGGCAGGCTGTTGAACAATTCCTTCTGCATCTCCCCGACATACTGTTGTTAGACCTCCGCATGCCGGAGATGAACGCAATAGAGGCCATGCATGCCATTCTCGAAAAGGCGCCCGAGGCCAGGATTATCGTGCTGAGTACCTACAACCTAGACGAAGACATCTACCGTTCATTGAAGGCCGGGGCGAAGGCATACCTCCTGAAGGATTCTCCCCGTGAGCAATTGCTCGAATCCATTCGGTCTGTCCATGCCGGGCTTCCGAGCATATCCCCGTCAATCGGGGTACGGTTGGCTGCAAGGTTGCGCAGTCCGGTCCTGACGGACCGGGAAGTAGACATAGCTAGATTAATGGTGGCTGGCAAGACTAACAAAGAAATCGGCGCGTCGCTCAAGATTACCGAGGGCACGGTGAAGGTCCACATCCGTCATGTACTCAAGAAGCTGGTTGCTGGCGGGCGCACCGAGGCCATTCGGATTGCTCTGGAGCGAGGGATTGTGCACCTGACGTGATGCTTGGCATGTCAAGGCGGGCTCCGGACCGCCAGTGAAGTAAGAATTGTTCTGTTCTCAAGCGTCCTGCAAGTAGTCATTTATACCTCCTAAGTGATACGGCGGAATATCTCGCAAAGTGAATTGATCTCCATAAGGCCTTCGGAATAACTTCTCCGGGATTCTTTCCTTTCAAGCTTGATGCACAAGTCGGAGGCGTGCCATGACTGGCCCAAGGCAGTCTCGTGCTTCCAATCGGTCGCCGGCCCGTCGGGCCTCGGGGATTCTGCTGAGGGGGTAAGATGCAAGTCTCTCGCAGGGATTTTATATGCTCGACGATGGCTGGAGCCGGTGCGGTCGCACTGGGAGTGGACGTCCAGCCTCTGGTAGCCCAGGCGCGTACCCCAAAGACCTCAAAGACAATCGAGACGCGCTCGAACTGCCCGTACTGCGCCGTGTGTTGCGGTGTAATTATCCACACAATGACCGATGGGTCAAAGAATGTGATCCCTCAGGTTGTGCATATCGAGGGCGATCCAGATAACCCGATTAACCGGGGCACTCTCTGTCCGAAGGGCGCTTCTCTGCAACAGGATTGCGTGAACGAGCGGAGACTCACCAAGCCGCAGGTAAGACGGCCCGGTAAGTCGGACTGGGAAGACATTTCATGGAACCAGGCGCTCGATGAGATCGCGCGCAAGGTCAAGGACACGCGCGACCGTGGATTTGTACACCTGGATGATCAGGGGCGGGTGGTCAACAGATGCGAGAATATCGCGTTTGCTGGTGGTGCCACAGATACGAATGAATTCTGCTGGACCGTTGTGAAAACAATGGCAGCATTGGGGGTTGTGCGCCACGAAAACGTGGCGCGGACTTGACACGGCCCCTCGGTTCCCGGTCTGGGGACCACGTTTGGCCGCGGCGCCATGACCAATAGCTGGAATGACATCGCCAACACCGATGTCATGCTCATTATTGGTGCGAACCCGGCGGAAAACCACCCCTGCGGCTTCAAGTGGGCAATTGAAGCGAGGCGTTTACGCAATGCGCGAATGATCGTTGTTGATCCGCGCTTTACGCGAACTGCCGCAACTGCAGACCTTCATGTGCCGATCCGGGCCGGCAGCGACATCGCTTTTGTCGGCGGATTGATTCGCTACGTCATCGAGAACGATCTTTACGCCCGCGAGTACGTGCTGAACTATACGAACGCCTCTTTCATAGTGAACAAGGACTTTCACTGTGCGGACGAGGGTCTTTTCTCCGGGTTCGATGCAGTGCACTCAGACTACGACCGGACCACCTGGAACTATCAGGCGAAGTCAGGAGCGACGACACCAGGGCATCTGCCGGAAAACGTAGCGGTGGACCCCACCCTGCAGGACCCGCATTGCGTCTTTCAGCTCTTGCGTCGGCAGTATTCGCGCTACACGCCGGAGATGGTCGAACTGATCACCGGCGTTCCCCAAGCCAGGTTCAAGCAGGTGGCCGAAGAGTTCGGAGGAATGCGCCGCAACGGCGACATGACCAAGACCGGTACGCTCATCTATTCGCTGGGCTGGACGCACCACTCTACGGGCTCGCAGACCATTCGTGCCGGCTCAATTCTTCAGCTCCTGCTCGGCAACGTCGGACGCCCCGGCGGCGGCGTGAACGCATTGCGAGGACACGCCAACGTGCAGGGCGCGACGGACATCGCAATCTCCTGGGACAGCCTGCCGGGCTACCTCAAGCCGCCGAGCGCGGGCGACGGAAGCTTTGCCGCCTGGATGAAGCGCACCACGCCCACGCCTTCCAAGCCGAGCGACTGGCAGTCGATGAACTACTTGAGCAACACGCCGCGCTTCGCCGTCTCGCTGCAAAAGGCCCTCTATGGTCCAGCCGCCACCGCTGGGAACGGATGGGCGTACGATTACATGCCCAAGCGCCCAGATGGCCGCGGCTGGTGGGCCATCGCCCAAGAGGCTATCGAAGGCAAGGTGCAGGGGGGCTTCAGTTTCGGCATGAACGTCCTTGCGCTGGGACCATCGGTGAATCGGACTCTCGCCGCACTGCGTCGGCTCGACTGGCTAGTGGTGTGCGAGATTTTTCCGGATGAAACCAGCGAGTTCTGGCGCGCCCCAGGCATCACAGCGGAGCAACAGGCCAAGATCGGCACTACCGTTTACAGGCTGCCGGGAGCCGGTTTCTCCGAAAAGCCGGGGACCATGGTCAACTCATCCCGCCTGTTGCAATGGAGGGATGTTGCAAACCCACCACCCGGCGATGCGCGAATCGATCTGGAGATTCTCGCGCAGATCTTCTGGCGGGTGCGCCAGCTGTACAAGACCGAGGGAGGCGCTTTCCCTGACCCGATTCTGAATCTTGCCTGGGATTACGCGAATCCGGAGCGGCCGAGCGCGGAAGAACTGGCCAAAGAGTTGAACGGACGGGCGCTCGCACCTGTGACCGAGGGAGGCAGCACGATCGCGGCGGGAACACAATTGCCGGGTTTCAACTGGCTCCGCGACGATGGCTCCACTGCAAGTGGATGTTGGATTTACTGTGGCTCGTGGCCAGAGGGCGGTGCGCTGACAAAGCGGCGCGGCACGGAAGATCCGTCAGGCCTTGGAATCTACCCGAACTGGGCCTGGAGCTGGCCGGCGAACCGGCGAGTCTTGTATAACCGGGCCTCTTGCGATCCACAAGGAAAGCCCTGGGATCCCAAGCGAGCACCTGTCTGGTGGGATGAAGCGGCGGGTCGATGGCGGGGTTATGACGTCGTCGATTTCAATGTGACATCCGCTCCCAAAGAGCACATGGGGCCCTTCATTATGACTCACGAGGGGGTGGGTCGGCTCTTTGCGCCACTGTCGCTCCTGGTGGATGGACCGTTTCCCGAGCACTACGAGCCCATTGAGACTCTGGTTGAGAATGCTCTTCACCCGGCTGTGCCCACGACCCCCCTGGGCAAGAAAGTGGAAACTCCCTTTGACAAATTCGGCACCCCCGCCGAAGGCTATACGGCGGTCGCATTTACCATGCGTCTCACGGAGACCTACCACTTCTGGACCAAGAACAATCCTGCCAACGTTGAGTTGGTACCGGAACCGTTCGCCGAAATCAATGAACAGATGGCCAGGGATCTTGGGATCAGAGCCGGCGATCCCATCCGCATCTCCACTCCCCGGGGCGCTCACATTTGCCGGGCGATGGTCACCAAGAGGATTCGGGCGCTCCAGGTGAACGGAAAACGTGTCTACCAGGTCGGAATTCCCTTCAGTTGGGGCTTCCGCGGGATTGCTGAAGATGCGGGGCGCACCTCGCGCACTCTTGTGAATCTGATCACGCCGACGAGCTACGATGCCAATGCGCAAACGCCCGAGTACAAGACATTTCTCGTAAAGGTCGAAAAGGTCAGCAGCATATGAGCGCAGAGTCACGCCGCATACGGAAGATCTCCGCGCACGCTGGACCTGTGCCGGGCACAGGAACCGTTCGCGAGGAGACAGTCGCCAAGCTGATCGATGTGACGACTTGCATCGGCTGCAAGGCATGCGAGATTGCGTGCCAGGAATGGAACGATCTCCCCTTTGCCGACACGGTGTTTCAAAACGACCTCCAGACCATGCCCGACACGTCCTGGAACGTATGGACGTTGATCAAGATGAACGAGGTCGAGCGCGAAGACGGAACGCTGCAATGGCTGCTGCGAAAGCAAAACTGCATGCATTGCGCCGACCCTGGATGCCTCGCCGCCTGTCCCGCAGAGGGGGCCATCGTCCAATACGAAAACGGTATCGTTGATTTCGATCACGACAAATGCATCGGGTGCCAGTACTGTACGATCGGTTGCCCGTTCAATGTGCCGAAGTTCAACCCGGCGACGAAGAAAGTATTCAAGTGTTCGCTTTGTTCGGACCGGGTTGAGCATGGGCTCCAGCCTGCTTGTATCAAGTCGTGCCCGACCGGATGTCTGCAGTTCGGAGCAAAAGAAGAGATGCTCCACGTAGCGCACAAGAGAGCGGAGCAGTTGCGAGAGCACTTCGGATACGAGAATGCCGGGGTTTATGATCCTCCGGGCGTTGGCGGTACCGGTGTGATCTATGTTCTGCACGACGTCACCCGTCCCGAGCAATACGGCGGGTTGCCGAAAGATCCTCGCATCCCGACAGCGGTTGGCCTGTGGAAGGGACCACTGAATTGGCTGGGCAGCCTGGCTATGGTCGGGGGCCTCATCGGGGTGCTCGCCCACTTCTTCCTCTTCGGACCGAAGCCCGATCCCAGCGGCGAAGAAGGTCATGGCACGGAGAAGTCCAAATGATCAAGATCCGGTGGCGCAAATTGGATCCGGAGCACGTCAGTCGCTATACATTTCACGAGCGTGCCGTTCATCTCATAGTTGCGGTCAATTGCGTCTACCTGGTGTTGAGCGGGCTGGCCCTGCATACTCCTTATCTCTTCTGGATGTCGTCTGTTCTGGGCGGCCCGGCCTCGATGCGGCTTTTTCACCCTGTCCTCGGCCTGTTCTATTTCGTGTTCCTCGTCTACATGTGGTGGATGTGGCGGCGCGACCTGCGCTTTAACCAGGCGGATAGGGGCTGGATGCAAAAAATGGAAGCGTACATCACCAATCATGATGACGACCTGCCGCCCATCGACCGGTGGAACGCAGGCCAGAAGATCTTCTTCTGGATGATGATGGTATCTGGCATAGGACTGGTGGCTTCAGGTAGCGTGCTTTGGTTTCCGGAGTACGTACCTTGGAATCTGCAATGGATCAAGTTTCTCGCGATCATCCTGCACGCGGCGTGCGCGTTCATAAGTATTGGAGGGCTGATGATCCACCTCTATATGGGAATCTTTCTTGTGAAGGGCGGCTTCAGGCAGATCATCACCGGGGAAGTTACGCGTCGCTGGGCGAACCATCATCACCGCCTATGGTTCGAGCGTGTCACGAAGGAACGCGCTGATGGCTAGCAACCTCCTCGATCCCGTACTTCGTGCTGGAAGCGGAAAAACGATCTGGGCCGCGCACTGGGAGCGCGCGAAGAGGCTGAATTCCGAATCGTATTTCAACCCGGAGCCTTTGTGTCCGCTCCTGGACATGGCCGCGCAGGAGGTCTCGCCGAACGAGACATCTGGGACTGCGGATCAATCTCTCGCTCGGCTCGAGGCTCTGTGGTACCAGTCCGAGGAGCTGCATTATCCCCACGACTTTGCGGCGCGGCTCGTCCTCGAAGTCTATGCGACCGAGCTTGCGGCCCTGCCGCACAAGGAAATCGAAACCACGCCTGATCGCTGCCCCCATTGTGGCTTTCCTATCCTGTGCTCGATCGCGCTGGAAGAAGGCATGGGGCGACGGCGGTCTGCGGTTTGCTCCATCTGTTCAAGCGAATGGCCGGTACCGCGCCTCGGATGTCTGCGTTGCGGGGAGCAGCGCGCTTCCAAGCTGCCGGTTTTCACCTTCGACGCCTGGACGCATATTCGAGTCGAGGTCTGTGATTCATGCGGCGGCTATCTGAAATCAATCGATATGACAAAGGATGCCGAGGCACTGCCTGTACCCGACGACGTCGGGTCGAGCGCGATCAATATTTGGGCCTTCGAGGAGGGCTACCAGGCCATTGGAAGACATTTTTTCAACTTGTAAGCACTAGTGTCATCGTTGACCAGGATTATTTTGTGCTTAGCTCCCGTAAGGTCCTCAGGCCGTTGGGGTCAGGGAGGAATTCTCATGCGGAATGCAGGCATTCTCGAGAGCCAACTTTTCACCATCCTGGTGTTCGTCTTCTCGCTTGGCCTGGTAACCATCGCCGGTGCGACCCCGCCAGGGGAAGACGAACTCAAGCAGGCGGCACAGGAAAAAGCCAAGCCTGCGGCGCCTTCCGGAGCAGATGGCGACTACGTCGGCAGCGAAACTTGTATTGCCTGCCACCAGGATCAGGATCGCCGCTTCAAGAACACGGTCATGGGCAAGGCGATGGCACATCCGCATACTCCCGAGCAAGCCCGGGGCTGCGAATCCTGCCATGGACCTGGCCGGGCCCACGTGGAAGCAGGCGGCGGTAAGGATACGATTCCGATTCGCTTCGGCAAGGATTCACCGAATTCTGTAGCTGAGCAAAATGCCACCTGCGAAGCATGCCATACGCGCGGGGACCACATGTTCTGGAAGGGCAGCCCGCATGAATCCAGGGGCATGGCTTGTGTGGACTGCCATCAAGTGAAGCAAGAATTGCACCCGGCGCTTTCTTCCGAGACTCGCTTCAACGCGCCTCTTACGGAGAATCGCGGTGTTAAAAAAGCGCAGCCGGAGTTGTGCCTGCAATGCCACCAGATGCGGCGGGCGCAATTGCAGCGCTCCTCGCACATGCCGTATCGCGAAGGCAAGGTTACCTGCACTAGTTGTCACAATCCGCATGGGTCGCCCAATCCCTCGCAACTCATCCAAAGCACGACCAACGAAAACTGCTTGAGCTGCCACACCGAGCGCCGCGGGCCTTTCATCTGGGAACACCCGCCGGTTATGGAAAACTGTGCGAACTGCCACGAGCCGCATGGCAGCAACAATCCTCAACTGCTCAAGGTGCGCATGCCGCGCGTTTGTGATTCCTGCCACGACAGCAGCCAGCATCCCACTCAGCCGCAACCGCTAAGCTCGATCAAGAATTTCAACCGCGGTTGCACGAATTGCCATTCCTATATTCACGGCTCGAATCACCCGTCAGGCAACGCGTTCCTGCGTTAAGGAAGGGAGAGCGTACGAACATGATATTCTCAAAACGCCTCGCAGCATTGGCAATCTTCGCGCTCCTCGCTCCCGCGGGGCTCTTCGCCCAGGAGAAAACGCAGGACAAAGACAAGGACCAAACCAAGGAAACCGAGGCGGATCATGGCAGCGTCGACTTTGGCGTGCGAGTTTCCACCGGTGACGTCTATGGCCGCCCCGACCTGCAGACCGGCCAGTGCCTGGGCTGTGGCACTCCGTTTAATCCAACGCTGAAGAATTCCAAGTTCGGCGAGTACCGGGATATGCGCGACGGTTTTTATGTTCGCCGTTTTGATCTTCATTACGACAATATCCTTAACTCTGAACAATACGTGGCGCTCAAATCGCAGCGAACTCTTTACCGCGACCAAAGCTACCTGGCAACGTTTGGCCGGTACGGTAAGTTCAAGGTTCAATTCCGTTACGACGAAATCCCACACACCTACAGCGATACCACTCGCACCTTCTATACGCAGACTTCTCTCGGTGTCTGGAGTTTTCCTGCGCAGATTCGTTCCGCGTTGCAGGCCAGCACGGCGTCCAATCTTCCCTCGCTGCTTGCCGGTACCGGCGCCAACGTCGGCCAGGGTGTCGTCACCAACTTCAATTTCATCACCCCTTCGATTAACCGCAAGGCTGGAACCATCTCGACTTCTTACAATGTGACTCCCAAGTGGGGGCTGAATGCACGGTTCTGGCGCGAAAGCCAAAAGGGATTGCGGCCGATTGGATTAATCATGAATCGCGGCCCAAGCGCCAGCGCCACGGCGGGGTTTGGCATGGAGCTCCCCGAAATCATCAACTACTTCAATAATCTAGTTCAAGTAGGCACCGATTACTGGCAGCGCTCATGGGGAGTTCAAGCTGCGTATATCGGTTCTTTCTTTCAGAACAATATTCATGGCATGACCTGGGATAATCCTTTCAGGCTTACTAACGAGACTGCGACGAATCCCCTCACAGGAAGAATGAGCTTGTACCCGGACAATGAGGCGCATTACCTCAACTTTGCTGGCGCCACTGACCTTACGAAGTACTTGCATTTCACCGCCAGCATCAGCCCAGGCTGGCTACGCCAGAACCAAGCCTTTCTTCCCTACACAACCAATACAGCCGATACGACCGGGTGCGGCACGGGGACGCAAAGCTGCACTTCTCTGGCATCGCTGCCGGCCTCTAACCTCGGCGGCAGCAAGCAAACCTTGGCGATGAACTACACCCTCGTAACCACCGCCTGGAAAGCTATCGAGCTAAAGGCAACCTATCGTCACTACGACTACAACAATGACACCCCAGTGAGGACCTTTACCCCCGTCGAGGGTGACGCGGCGACGGCCCCTTTTGGTGCTTTCACTAACACGCCCTTTGGATTCAATCGCAAGAACGTGGAAGTGAGCGGAACGTGGTTTTTTGCCAAGAAGAGTTCGGCGAAGGTCGGCTATCAGGGCGAATGGATGGACCGTTCGCACCGCGACGTTGACCACTCACTGGAAAACACAGTCTTTGCCGCAGTCGACTGGGTTCCCATCAAGGATTTGCTCTTCCGGGCTTCTTACAGGCACTCCGACCGCAAACCGGATACCTACCGGGACGACAACTCGAGCGATCCGGTCACGGGCAATTTCGTGGCCTGCACCGATACCACTACAGTTTCCTTTACAGCCGACCAACGCTGCC
>WNFO01002561.1_pt1 | contig 15054 bp, 17 predicted proteins | sample 5400251 | NCBI WGS metagenome assembly WNFO01 (sample SAMN13153354, study PRJNA577476) | soil metagenome | isolation source: 100 cm saprolite under Madrone tree | place: USA:California | collected 2016-06-14 | reverse complement strand
AACGCCGCAGCGATCAGGATGCGCGTGCGATGGCCGTCGTAGAACGCCGCGAGTGCGTCGGCCGATGCGCCGACCTGGGGCTGATAGCCGTAGATGACGTACGCGATGATGGCGAAGACGACGAAATTGATGCCGCTCAGGCGCCACAAGCGTTCCCAGAACCCGCGGGTGCTGGTGGCTGAGCTCATTGCTGTAGTGGATGCGCTCATGAGGATCTCCTCGCCCTGCCAAGGTGAGTAACGGGACGCGACTTTCGCGACGCCATGGGGAGCCTCCGTGTTGGAAGGTGGGGAGACGCTACGCTTGAGCCGGGACGGGTCCATAAGACCTTAGTATTGGTCTGATCAGAGCTCTTGCGTTATGGCGTTGACCCTCAACGCGGGGGAGGGGCCAGCGTGATGAGCGGGATGATCTCCTGGTGGATCTCCTTCCTTTTTACCGGCGCGGGCGATGACATACGGGCGCTATTCGTGCCGTCCCCATGTAGCGCCCTATCGGGAGAACGTCTCGATGATCGCCTCGGCGATCGCGTCGGCGTTCTCGTCGAGCACGAAGTGGCCGCCGTCGAAATAGCGCAGCTCGGCCGTCGGCACATTCTGCTTCACCGATTCCGCGGCCGCAGGCATGAGGAAGGGGTCATTTCGCCCCCACACGACGAGCGTCTTCGGCTGCCGGTCCTTCAGGTAGGCATTCCATTGCGGGTAGTGCGGGACGTTCGCCTCCATGTTCATCAACATCATCGACATGAAGACCCGACTCGCCGGGATCGAGAACGCAACCTCAGCGGTGTTGAAGTTCATACGCTCGTCATAGGATCTCGTCGATCCGGTGCACCGCTCCCTCCGGGCGAGCTTCACCAACACCGACGGTGATGATGCGATTCAAGAACGCGTACGCTTCCGACGAGGTCTCGAATCGCGGCAGCGTCCTGAAGTAGAGGTCATGACGCAGCCCCTGAAAGGTCATGTAGATCAGCGCATGATCGTCTGTTTCCAGCGTGATGCGCAGGTCCAGCTCCAGAACGCCGTCAGGACGCAGCAACAGCCAGTCACCTCCTCCAGGCAGAACCTTGCCGCGCAGCCGTGGGCCTTCGAAGTCGCCTCCCGTGACCGGCACGATGCTACGAATGCCATGGGGTACCGTCCCGAGCTTTTGCGGCGGCGCCGCGGCGATTCTCACCGTCATCAGTGGTCGCGACGTCATGGCGGTCTTTCCCTCGTTCGGAATGAGAATGCGATCGTGGGCGTAGGCATCCGGCGCGAATCCGGCCAAGGCTGTGGCAGCGATTGCCTTGAGCACGTCCCGGCGACGAATGCCCATTGCTATAGGACCTCGTCGATCGTGTAGATCGGTCCGGTCGCGCGGCGATCGCCCGACGCGATAGCGATCAATCGGTTCAAGAATTCATACTGCGGCGCGCTCGTTTCGAACCTGGGAGCGGTCCGGAAGTAGTAGGTGGACGGATCGACGGACTCGCCTCGGGCGAGCGCCGCGACCACCTCAGGCGGGCCATGACGGAGTCCGAAGGACGTCATGCTGATCAAGGCCCCGTCGTCGGTCTCGAGCGTGATGCGCAGGTCGAGCTCGAGCACGGCGTCGGACCGCAACAGGGTCCAGTCACCTCCGCCCGGCAAGACCTTACCGCGCAGCCGCGGGCCTTCGAAGGTTCCGCTCGTGATCGGCGCGATGACACGCGTTCCATGCGGCACCGCGCCGAGCCTTTGAGGCGGCGGTACGACGACTTGGAGCGTCATCAGCCGGCGTGAAGTCATATGTATCTATGTGGGAGGCTTGTCGCTATTGAAAATGTTGCCCAGCACCTTCCACTCACCGTTCACGCGCGTCCACGCCTCCACGAACTTCCCTGCGTCCTCGATGCGCTGCCCCTTGGGACCGTCCAAACCGAGCTTGTAGGGGCCGGTGGCGACCGCCAGGTCTCCCGCGCTCGATACGACGACCTTGGACGACTCAAAGGTGAGCGAAAGGTTCGGCGCTTTCAGTATCCCGGCCCACGCCGACCGCACGGCGGCGCGCCCGCTCACGCGAGGAGCCCCAGGCGGCAGGAACTCCCCGTCCTCGGCATAGACGTTGCCGATCGCCATCGTGTCCTCCGCGGCCACGGCCTTAACCCATCTCCTTTCCAGCTCGCGGATGGCCCGCTCTTCGGCGGCGACGTCGGCGTGGGGGGCACAACCGCCCAAGCCCGCGGCGGCGGTGAGGGCGAAGATCAGGCTGACAGGGCGCATGGAAACCTCGGGGGCGAAGAAACGTTGATTCGTCGAGCCGCGCACACGGCTCACGCGTTTCGACGGCGTGTCTTAGAGACTCCTAACGGACCCCCGCTTGGGTCCGGGACAGGCTCGCCGAGCGCGGTTGCCAAATCGATTTGATGGTCCTGTTCCTCTACGAGGATGCGGCGAATCTGCTCCGCCATGGCGTACTCCCCGAGCGCTTCACACTGCCGGATGCGGTCGCGGTAATTGCGGATAGTGTCTGTTTCATTCTCCAGATCGTACCGCAGCATGTCCTTCGGATCGTTCGATGTGCGGACCGGTTTGGCGGAGACCGCTGGCATCTTGCCGAGATAGTCGACCTGCCGCGAGATGGTTAAAGCGTGATCGAGCTCCTGCTTGGCGTGAATCTCGAGCTGCGCCGCGATGTCCATGTACTGGGCGCCGCTCAACACTTGGGAATACACGACGTACGCGATGATGGCTTGGTATTCGCGTGACAAATCCTCGTTGAGGAGCTCCGCGAGGCGCTCGCGAGAGATCTCCTCCGGCGCGGTCATGGAATGTGTTCTCCTCGCGAGTCCGATTAGTTGGCCAGCAACTGCGGAATCGTCGCCGTCGCGCTGACTCGGAGCCGGAGCCACATCCCGGCGGCGCCGTGCCCGGGCACGCCGCAGGCGATCAGGTACTCTCCCGCTGGCTGCGCCGCGAAGCGCATGTCGTCGGTTGCTTCGGAAGGAAGCCCTTGCGCAAGCTTGAGGGTGAAAGCACGTGGGATCGCAGGATCGCCGGGCAGAGCCGGCGGCGGCGTCTGTGGCGCGATCACCTCGGCGCTGTGCGGCAACACCCCGTCATGGTTACGGAAGTCGATCTCCGTTTGCCAGCCGACGGGTACGACGAGCGTGAGCTGTCCGTCGCGGAACCCGTTGAAGTTCAGGGCGCCGTTAAGCCCGGTGAGTCCGGCGATCAATTGGAAGCGGACGGTCTTGGCGGCCGTGTCGAAGCTGAGCCAGGTCGGATCTACGTTTTGCTGCTGGGCCGTCGCGGGCGCGGCGGGCGACGCCGAACGTCGATTCGCCACGGACAGCGCGTACACCGCGGACCGAAGCGGCGGCAAGGGATCATCGGAGAGTTGAATCCCATCACTGAGGAAGATCGGGTTGAATTGGAGCTTCCGCGACACTTCGGCATTGTCCGGCGCGACGGTCGTGAGCGTGACGACGCCGAGCTCGACGAGCTTCCGGTCGTCCGGCCAGACCACCGATGCATCCGCGGTCGGATCACCCGGGTTCGGGAGCTGCACGAGCACACGAACCTTCACCGACTGTTTCGCCAGCCGGCGCGTGAGCTCGTCGAAGAGGTAGTTGGCCGACACCTTCGGCGCGGCGGCCGAGTCCAGATACTTCGGGCCGCCGACTGGGACGAGCCGGTAGCGGCCCGGCTGCTTCACGTTTTGCGCGTTGACGAAGATGAACGCGTCGTTGCCGTAGTACACTTCCGTGGCGAAGCTGACCGGCACCCGCGCGGGGTCGGTCACGAATTTCATGGCGGCCGGATGCGTGCCGAGAAACGCCTCGATCGGCGACGGATGCTTACTGTCGGGCTTGGTCGCGAGCGCCGCGTCGAGGAATGCGGCGAAGTCCTCGCCGGTGCCCACGACGAAACCGTTGTGCGAGTTCGCCACGATGTCCGTGTAGGCGCCGTTCGGCAGCTGGAAGCGAAGGGCGAGGCCGCGTGGCACCGCGTAGGGGCTGTTGTCGGCAACGTCCGGGACGCCGCTTCCGTTCGAGTAGCGGGCGACGACCGGTGTCGACGCCGCCACCAGGTGAGGAGCGCGGCTCAGCGACGTCGCGCCGCGCGATGGCGCGAACGTGCCCGTCACGATAATGCCCTTGGCATGCGCGATACGGTAGCCGGGGTGTACGCCACCGGCGAGCGCAATGAAGTCATCGGCGATGCGCTGCTGAAGGCTCTTGTCCTGCCCCTGGAGAGCGAGCGGATAGCAAGCGAGACCGCAGGCCAGGCCGACGCCAACCGACCACCGCGCGAACATATGAGACTCCTGAGAAGGATGGTGAAGCACGTCGACGCTATCGTAGCGTGTGTGGGATCGCGAATCTATTGGACGATGGTATTGGGCGCCTGGACGGCGCTCAGCCCGCCGATCGTCGACGTCAAGCCGGTGCTCGACCGCCGCGTCGAGCGTTGAGCCTGCTCAGTGGAGGAAGTCCACGATGGTGGAAACCGTGGCGGTCGGATTCTCCTCCATCAACCAGTGCCCAGAGTGGGGAATGACGACCTCCTGGACGTTGCTGGCGGCGGCGCGCATGACCACCGCCGTCATCGGGCCGAACGATGCCTCGCCGCCCACCGCCAGGACGGGCATGGCCAGCATGCCCTTGGCCACGAATGCCTTGTTGTCGATGGCATCCTGATCGAAGGCCTTGAACTGCTCAAAGCCGGAATGCATGGCGCCGGGAAGGGCGTACAGCCTGGCGTAGTGCCGGCGTGAGGCTTCATCGAAGCGCTTCGGATCCGCCGAGAATTCGTTCCAGAAGCGGTCGAGATAGATCCGCTCGCGCCCCTTGACCAGCCGTTCCATATCCGGGCCGCCGAACCGGAAGTGCCAGAGCAGCGGATTCTTCAGGATCTCGTCCCATGGGCCGACGCCCGGCAGCGGTCCATCCAGGAGGGCGAATTTCATGACGCGTCCCGGTTGGCCCGCTGCGAAGGCGTAGCCCACCATGTTTCCGATGTCGTGGGTGACGAGATCGACCTTGTCGATCTTGAGCGTGTCGAGGACGGCGGCGACGTCGCCTGCCTGGGTCTTCTTGTCGTAGCCACCGGCCGGGTGGGAGGAGAGGCCCATGCCGCGCAGATCTGGCACGACGACGGTGTGGCCGCGCGCCAGCCGGGCGGCGAGCGGCGCCCACATGTCGCCCGTCTCTCCGTAGCCGTGGAGCAACACGACCGCCGGCCCCTGCCCGCCGACGCGCACGAAGATCTGCGCACCGGGGGTGGAAATCGTTCGGGTCTTGAAGTTGGCCGGGAACGAGGGGACCTGGGCCCGGGCCGTCGTCGCCAGGAGCACGGCACTCAAGGCAACCGAGGTGAACTCTCGCATCTCTGAACTCCCGTCTGGTGTAGGCTGGTAAAGCTACTCTGTTCTCGACGGGCCCTCGCGCTCGAGCGCGGCATCAACCACCTTGATGTTGTGACGCCACCTTCTGCCTGGAGTCCGCTGCGGCGGCCCTTGTTCCGCGCGCTGTGGATCTCGGATGTGGTCTCGAGCATCGGCACCTGGATGCACGATTCCGCGGCCGCCTGGTTGATGACGTTGCTCACCCCCTCGCCGCTCATGGTCTCGCTGGTCCAGGTCGCCACCACCCTGCCGCTGTTCATGCTCGCCCTGCCCGCGGGCGCCCTGTCCGACATCCTGGACCGGCGGCGCGTTTTGCTCGCGACTCAGGTGTGGCTGGCCCTGATGGCCGCCTTACTGGGCGTGCTCACGGTGACCGGCGTGGTTCAGCCCTGGATGCTCCTCGTGGTCACGCTCGCCATTGGTGCGGGCAGCGCGGTCGACATCCCCGCGTGGCAGGCGATGATTCCTGAGGTCGTGCCGAAGGAGGAGCTGCCGGCGAGCGTGGGGCTGGGAACCGTCGCGATCAACGTCGCCCGCGCCGTGGGGCCGGCCATCGCCGGGATCGTCATCGTCGCGGCTGGACCGGGACCGGTGTTTCTCGTCAACGCCGTCACGGTGCTAGGCGTGTTCTTCGTGCTGTGGCGCTGGCGGCGCGAACCGCACCGCGCCACGCTTCCGGCTGAACGCATGGCGTCCGCCGTGCGCGCCGGTATCAGGTACGTCCGGTACACGCCGGCGCTGCGTGCGGTCATCGTGCGCACGGCGGCGTTCGTGCTGTTCGCGAGCGCGCTCTGGGCGCTGCTGCCGCTGGTCGCCAAGACATCGTTGGGGCGCGGACCCATCGCGTACGGTGCCCTGGTTGGAAGCCTCGGCCTCGGAGGTCTGCTCGGCGCTGCGATCTTGCCGGTCTGGCGGCGCCACCAGTCGACGGATGTGATCACGGCAGTGGCAACCGTCGTGTTCGCCGTCGGGTGTCTCGCGCTGGCGTGGGTCAGGGAGTTTGGCCTGCTGCTGGGCGCGATGCTCGTGGCCGGCATCGGCTGGCTCATCGTGGTCTCGAGCCTCATTCTCGCGGCGCAGCGGGGAGCGGCCGAGTGGGTACGGGGTCGGGCGCTCGCGGTGTCGACGCTCACCCTGTTCGGGTCGTTCGCGGTCGGCGCGCTGGTGTGGGGGCTCGTGGCGGACGAAGCGGGGATTCCATCGGCGTTGATGACGGCCGGCGGCGGCCTGCTGCTCGGGCTTGCCCTGATCCCCCTCTTTCCCCTGGCCGCCGCGGAAGGCCTGAAGTTGGACCCCGCCCACGTCTGGGACGACCCCGTGGTGGCGGAAGAGCTCGCGGCCGAGGCAGGGCCGGTGCTGGTCACCGTGGAATACACGCTCGAGCCGAGGCAGCGCGCTTCGTTCGCCGCCGCGCTGCGCCGTCAGGTGCGGCCGATTCGTCAGCGGGACGGCGCCGTGTTCTGGGAGCTGTTCGTGGATGCGGCGAACCCGCAGCACTGCATCGAGTGTTATTTAGTCGAATCGTGGGCGGAGCACCTGCGGCAACACGGTCGCACGACCCAATCGGACCGCGACGTGGAGGATGCGCTCCGCACGTTCTACTCGGGCCGGGAGCGGGTCACGCATTTCGTTGCCTTGCAGGCTCCCAGACCCCGACCAGCTCAGGAGTCTCGATGGCGTCTCGTTCGCTGATCGTCCTGCCGGATGATGCCGCTACGCCGATCCTCGAGGCGATCGGCGCGGCGAAGACGTCGCTCTCCATCAAGATGTTCGTCTTCTCCGATCCGGCGCTGCTCGGCGCCGTCATCGCCGCCCAGCGCCGAGGCGTGCACGTCCGCGTCATGCTCAACCCGGCGCGCCGCAGCGGTGAGGATGACAACGAGGGGACGCGCCAGGAGCTCGCGCGCGCCGGGGTCGACGTCATCGACAGCAACCCGGCCCTGGCGCTCACGCACGAGAAGTCGATGGTCATCGACCAGCGGACGGCGTTCGTCAAATCGCTCAACTGGGAGACGAAGAACCTCACTCGGACCCGTGACTACGCGGTGATCACGGACCACCGGCACGAGGTCGATGAGATCGTGGCGTGCTTCGAGGCGGATTGGGAGCGGCAGCCATTCCAGCCGGGCGGCAGCGCGCACCTGCTGTGGTGCCCCATCAACGGCCGGGACCGCATCGCGCAGTTCATCGACGAAGCGAGGCATACGCTGTTCGTTCAGAACGAGCGGTACCAGGATTCCGTGATCCTGGAGCGGCTCGTCCGGGCGGCCCGGCGCGGCGTCAAGGTCCACGTGATGGCGCGCCCGCCGCATGCACTGAAAAAAGACCAGCTGGTCGAGGGTGTGGGCGGCCTGCGGATTCTGGACGATGTCGGGATCAAGATCCGTAAGCTCAAGGGGCTGAAGCTGCACGGCAAGATGCTCCTCGCCGATGGCGTCAACTCCATCGTGGGGTCCATCAACTTTGCGCCCGGAAGCTTCGACAGCCGGCGCGAGCTCGCGATCGAAGTGCGCGATGCCGCGGTCGTGGACCGGCTGCACGCCATCGCCAAGGGCGACAAGGAAAAGTCGCATCCACTGGATCTCTCGGATGCCGGCCTGATGGCGGACCTCGCGGATCGCCTCGAGGACGCGGCGGAGAAGCTGGCGCTCACCGATCGCGCCCAGAAGAAAGGGAAGGAGTGATCCGCGACACGTCGACCGTCGGCTTGGGGAATCGCATATCGAGGGCCTCGAGCGTCTCGACCAGGATGCGCGATACGGCAAAGTTGCGGAACCACTTTTTGTCCGCCGGCACGATGAACCAGGGCGCGTCGGACGTGCTGCACCGGGTGAGCGCGTCTTCGTACGCGGCGACGTAGTCGTCCCAGTGCTTCCGGTCCTCGAAGTCACTGGGTGAGAGCTTCCACTGCTTCGTCGGATCGCGCAGCCGCTCCTCGAAGCGCCGCCCCTGCTCGTCTTTGCTGACATGCAGGAAGAACTTCGCGATCACGATGTCGCTGTCGGTCAGGAGCTGCTCGAACCGGTTGATGTGGTCGTAGCGCCGGGTCCATACGGTTTTCGGCACCAGCTTCCGCACGCGTGCCGCCAGCACATCCTCGTAGTGTGAGCGGTTGAAGATCGCCACTTCTCCCGACGGCGGCACGACGCGGTGCACCCGCCATAGGAAGTCGTGCTCCGCCTCCTCGGCGGAGGGTGCCTTGAACGACGTCACCCGGCAGCCCTGGGGATTGAGGCCTCGCATGACGTGGCGGATCGTTCCGTCCTTGCCCGCGCCGTCCATCCCCTGCAGCACGACGAGCAAGGCGCGCCGGTGCTCGCCGTACATCAGATACTGCAGCTCGTCGAGGCGCGCGATGTTCTTCTCGGTCTTCTCGGCCGCTGCCTCCTTGTCGAGCCCCATCGTCTCCCCGGGATCCCGATCGGCGAGCGTGATTCGCGTGTCCGGACGGAGAAGCAACTTGTCGCGCAGGTCCATCGGTTCGTGCTCCCACCAGCGAGTGCGGCGAAGCTACTGCGCCCGCACGCATAGCGGAACTCGCGCCCCCCCCTAACCCGCGGAGTCGGCCCCGCGCACTTTGCATCATGCTTCCGACGAGCTACATCGCTCTCTTCTTCCTGGTCGGTCTCGAGAGCCTGGGCATCCCGCTCCCGGGCGAGACCGCGCTGGTCACGGCGGCCGCCGTTGCCGCGCTGGGACATCTCTCGATCTACGGGGTCGTGGCGGTCGCGGTCGCCGCGGCCATCGTGGGAGACAACGGCGGCTATTGGATCGGGCGAACGGGCGGCGTCGCGCTGGTGCGACGCTATGGGCACTTCCTGCACCTCAACGACGCGCATCTGGAGCGCGCGCGTCGCTTCTTTGAGCGGCATGGTCCCAAGACGGTCTTCTTCGGGCGCTTTATCGCTCTGCTGCGCACCTGGACCGCATTGCTCGCGGGGGCGGGCCACATGCCCTACGGCACCTTCATGCTCTACAACGCGCTCGGCGCGGCCTGCTGGGGGAGCATGTTTGGTTCGCTCGGCTACGTATTCGGCCGCAATCTGCCGCAACTCGAGCACTACATCGGTCAAGCCACTCTGGCGACGGCGCTCCTGGTCGCCCTGGTCGTCGCGCTCGGGTTCGGGTGGCACTGGTTCGAGTCGCGTCGCCCGCGCGCCTGGACCTTCGTCGCGTCACGGCTTGCGCGAGGGCAATACCTGGGGCTCCACCTCACGATCGGCTTGGCGATCAGCCTCGCGGGGCTTTGGGTGTTCGGCGCGATCACGGAAGACGTCATGCACCACGACCCCCTCACGCAGTTCGACATGACGGTGCTCGACTGGCTGCACGCACGTGCCACGTCCACGGGGTACGCGGTCTCCGGCGCGATCAGCCTGCTCGGCGATCCGGTAACGCTGACCATCCTGGCACTCGCGGTGGGTCTCCTGCTCACGGCCCGGCGGGAGTGGATCCTACTCGCCGGCTGGCTCGCGGCCTTCGCCGGCGGCGGGCTGCTCGATGCGGCGCTCAAGCTCATCATTCGTCGCCCGCGGCCACCCTACGCCGCCGCGTTCCTCCCACATTTCAGTTGGAGTTTTCCGAGCGGCCATGCGATGGGCTCGCTCATCGCCTACGGCATGCTCGCCTATGTGCTCACCGTTCTCTGGATCCACCGCCGCAGCGGGCAAATCGCGGTGGTGCTGGGCGCGGCCCTGCTGGTGGTGGCCGTCGGGCTGAGTCGACTGTACCTGGGAGTACACTATTTCAGCGACGTGGTGGGTGGGTACGCCGCCGGGGTGCTGTGGCTTTCAGCCTGCATCTCCGGCATCGAGCTCGCGCGTCGCTGGCCCGGGAATGCTTAGTGACCGTTTGACGAGTTGCTCACGGGAGAGGGCGCGCGGTGGCCGGTCCCCCTACGGTCGAGTCCGCCTGTTGCAGCAGTTGCGTAAAATCGCGGAGCTCCGCCAAGCCCAAGTCGGAGACGGCCCAGTGGGTGTACTCCGGCGTCGTCCACTGCAGCAGGTGATAGCCCTGCCGCGTGGCCACGCGGGGGGCGACCCCCACCGACCCCCGTGTCGCCGGCCAGAGGAACACGTTGATCACGTGTTGGCGCCGCCCGTACACGAGCGCCGCGACCGGCCGTCCGCCCACGTAGTCGAGCCGCCCGCCGATGAGTGGGAACCCGCGCCCGGCGAAGTCGTACACAGGTGGCGAGAAGTCCAGTTTGCCGTTGAACCACGGCTTCACCGTGTGCTGGTCCGATGAGACCACGTCGGTGAGGTGGCCCGGCATGAGCGAGCGCACGTGGCTCGCCAGCACCTGCCCAGAGAGCGCGTCCTCGCCCGCACGGCTCAAGGCGAGCCGCCAGCTCCCGACCGCCACCGTAGCCAGTGAGGCGGCGAGCGCGAGCCAGCGCGTGGCGACGGCAGGCAGGCTCCGGCGTACGCGCGTCGTTCCCGCCGCGTCGCGCAGCGTCGCGCGCACGCGATCGCGCAGCGCGTCCGGCGCACGCAGGGCGGGGACCTGTTTCCGGATCGCAGCGCTGAGGGCGACGCGGGCCTCGTGGAGGCGCGCGCAGTCGCCGCATCCGCTCAGATGCGCCTCGAGCTCGCGAGCGTCCTCGGGCACCAGCTCACCATCCACGTAGGCATCGAGCTGCAGCTCCAGCTCGCGGTGCGTCACTTTACTCCCCTTCCTCTCGGTTGCGCAGTGTCTCCTGAAGCCGCCGGCGCGCCCGCGCCAGCCGCGACATGACCGTACCGATTGGGACGCCGGTTACGTCGCCGATCTCTTTGTAGGACAACCCCTCGAGCTCGCGCAGCACGATCACCTCCCGGAATTCCGGGCCGAGCCGATCGAGCGCCTGGTACAGAGACTCGCGCGCCGAGTCGCTGTCGAGTGCCGTTGCCGGAGTGTGCTGCGCCACGGTGTCGCTGTGCAGCTTTTCATCGAACTCCGTCGTGAGCGCGTCGCCGCGGTGCCGGCGCCGCCAGGTGTGCGCGGTGTTGCGCACGATCGCCAGCAGCCACGCGCGGCCGTCGCCGGCACTGCCCTGTCCCCGGAAGCCGCCGAAGTACTTGAGCGCACGCAGGTAGGCGTCCTGCACGATGTCCTGCGCGTCGTGGTCATTACGCGTGAGGTAGCGCGCCAGCGTGTAAGCGGCGTCCAGGTGCGGCAACACGATCGCTTCGAATCGCTCCAGCTCGCTCGGCTCCAACAGGTCCTCAACGTGGTCGCGGTACGCCTTCGGGTGTGGACTCCGGGAGCCGCAGGATTATTCCCGGGGGAATAAGCGCGCGGCACATCCGGTCAAGAGCACCGAGGCAGGTTGTCGTTCACTCTCGCAGGAGAAGATCACACATGGTCAGCATACATGCCGTTCCGACCCGCAACATCGCCGGGGTGCTACTCGCCGCGGCCGCGCTCGCCGCGGCCCAGCCCAGGCAGCGCGCCCCCGGCGCGGTCAGCGCCAAGCTCTCCGAATGGAAGGTTGAGCTGTCGGAGGTGACGATCGCGGCAGGGCCCGTGACGTTCACCATCAGCAACGCCGGCAGCATCCCGCACGGCTTCGAGGTGGAAGGGGAGGGGATCGAGCAGGAGACGAAGGTCATCCAGCCCGGCGCAACCGCCACGCTCACCCTCACCCTCAAGCCCGGTACCTACGAGGTGTACTGCCCGGTGGGCGAGGACTCACACAAGAAGCTCGGCATGGACACCCACCTCACGGTGGTCGGCTCCAACAGCGCGGCCTCCCCGGGGTACGGTAGCTCCGCGATGCGTGAGTCGCCGGCCGAGAAGGTGCAGACGATCGGAGTGACGAGCGGCGGCCCGGTCATCCAGATCCTCCCCGGTCCGTTCCCGTTTCCGGACAGCGCGGCCCCGATCCTCAGGGCCTTCGGGGACGAGCGCGAGGGGCTCGAGTCGCAGGTGAAGAATGGCCCGTACTCGAACAACGTCGCGCGGATCGCAGGAAGGTTTGCCTTTTCGGCGTGGGACAAGGGCGCCACGCGCGACTCGGTGAATGGCGTCGCCGAGTTCACCACCCAGGACGGCGCGCAGTGGAGGCTGCTGCTGGACCGCGTGCAGACGAAGGACGTGCCCCATCACCCGCGGTTCGGTGGCGTGATTCTGGGGCTGTATTATCACGGCACGACCCAGGTACACACGCCGCTCGTGCCCACGATCAACAGCGCGGTGGCGCTGTGGGCGGTGGGGCATCTGTACAAGAACGGCGCCCTCGTGACCGACAACGCGATGGTGCACGTCATGCTGTTATCGCGCACCCGGCGGGACGGCGATTTCGCACTGGCCTGCTGGGATTGCTCCAAGAACAAGATCGAAGAGCTACAGCTGCAAATCCTTCCCGGACCGGGCGAGCCAAAGTTCGACGCGCCGGGTGGGTTCCTGTTCGTGAACTGGGAAGAGTCGCGTTCTGCTAATCCGGCGAGATGAGGAACTCCCCGCAGCGGCACCACCGCTGCGGGCGGCTCACGGGGCCGCGTCGCTCCACCCCGTCACGGAGCGAGGTGTGTCACGCGGCCCTTCGGTCCAATTCGCGACCGTCGACGCCGAGCGTGACGTCGACGTTGCCCCGTGTGGCGTTCGAGTACGGGCAGCGCTCGTGGGCTCGCCGCATCAGGTCCTCGGCATCACCCCGCGACAGGCGCGGCGCGTGCAAGTCGAGGGCGACCGTCAAGCCATAGCCGCCGTGACCGGCGGGACCGATCCCCACCCGCGCGGTGATCGTCGAGTCGGAGGCGTCGAGTTTACGACCGCGCGCCAGCGACAACAGGGTGGACTGAAAGCAGGCGGCGTACCCGAGGGCGAACAGCTGTTCGGGATTGGTACCCGCCCCGCCCTCGCCGCCCATTTCTTTGGGAACGGAGAGCTCAACGGCCAGCCGCCCGTCGGACGTCCGGCCATGCCCCGCTCGCCCTCCCTCGACCACGGCCTCGGCGGTATAAAGGATGTTCACGTCTCCCCCTCGTGTTTCACAGTGATGAGGTCGGCCGCATCAGGCTCCACCAGCGCCGCCCCGGCCGGCACGACCAGCAGCGACGTAGGTAGGTGATTGATGAGTCCCTCGGTGACGCTCCCCACGAGCACTCGCTGGACCGGTCCTTTCCCGTGCGAAGCGACCACGACCAGATCGGCGTGCCAGTCGGCCGCCTCGCGCAGGATCGTTTCCAGGGCCGGGCCGTGTCGGACGACCGTGCCCACACCGGATGTTCGGATCAGGGGCCAGACGTCGCGGGCGAGTGCTTCCTCCCACCGCCGGTAGAAGTCGGTCGTGTCTTGCTGCGGCACTTCGGGAAGGACGGCCAGCGGCTCCACCACGCTCAAGGCACGCAGCTCGGCGCCGAACAGCGCGGCGTAACGGTCGGCGGCGGCGGCCGCCGGCCGCGCCGCGGCCGAGGGGTCCAGGGTGAGCAGCACCCGCCGGATGGCGGGGGCTCCCACGGTGACCAGCACTGGGACGAGCGCTGTGCGCGCCATGCTCACGGCCGTGCTACCGCCCAACCAGCGCCCGAGGGTCGAGTGGTGCTTGCCGCCGAGCACCACGAGCTCAGCCCCGAGCGCGGCCACCGAGTCGTTCAACACGGCAGCAGGCTTTCCGCGGTGGACCGCGAGGTTCTCGAGCAGCGCCATGGGTACGCGGCTTCCGAGCGCCGCGCCCACCTGCATGCTTGCCTCCTCGTAGAGCCGGGTGTACGGGTAGCGCTCGCGCCGAGGTGCGCGTCGCGACCCCAGGGTCGCGTGCACGAGATGGCAGGATGTTTCGGCGTGCTGCGCCGCCGCGACGGCAAACACGGCCGCATCTGCGGCCTCAGGCGATGCGTCGACGCCAACGACGATCGGCTTCCACGGCATGACTGAGAAACGACGCTTGGTCATTGAAGGTTCCGACCCCTAATCATTCGGCTATCTAAGTATCATTGCGGAACAGGACTCCGGCGCGCTATCATCCGTGATGGCCCAACAGTCGCGTCGGGAGGTGGCCGAGGGGGTGCTGGAGATCACGCTGCTCGTGACGCGCCTGGTGACCCCCGAGGTGAGGCGCCTGCGCCCGAAACAGCTGTCCTTGTCCCACATCCGGGCGCTCGGCTTTCTCGACGCTAACCCGGACGCCGACCTCTCAGCCGTAGCCGATTACGTAGGGCTCGCCCTACCCAGCATGTCCACGCTGGTGGACGGGCTGGTGCGCCGCGGGCTGGTGGCGCGACTCGCGGCCCCGCATGATCGCCGCCGCCTGCGGCTACGGCTTACCAGGGCGGGCAAGGGGGCGCTCCGAACCGCACTCGCGGCGGCGCAAGCTGTTCTCGAGACGCGGTTCGCCGACCTGCCACCAGGCGAGCGCGCGCTCGTGCACCGCGCGATGACACGGCTCCGACCGTTCCTGATGCGGGGGTAGGTCCTATCGGTCTGCACGGTTGGTCTTGTCTTCGATCGTGACGACCACGTGGGCGAACCTGGCCCTCGCGCCTTGACCGAACAGCCGCTCCTGCATCGGAACGGACACGTTCAGCGCCGGCGCCTCCGGATGCTGGAACGGGAACGCGTCGAGCAAGCTGAAGAGGCCGTGGGCGATGGTCACCGAGTTGATCTTGTCCCGCAAGAGCTCCCCGGGTCCGAGGGACGGATAGATCCCTGAGTACTTGACTCCCTGCGCGTCGAGCGGAATGCCGACCCTCTCGACCT
>WNFO01002560.1_pt1 | contig 15054 bp, 14 predicted proteins | sample 5400251 | NCBI WGS metagenome assembly WNFO01 (sample SAMN13153354, study PRJNA577476) | soil metagenome | isolation source: 100 cm saprolite under Madrone tree | place: USA:California | collected 2016-06-14 | reverse complement strand
TCGCGGTGGTCTATTACGCCGGCCACGGCATGGAGGTGGACGGCACCAATTACCTGATTCCGGTCGATGCGAAGCTGGAACGCGACACCGACGTCTACGACGAAGCGCTTTCGCTGGATCGCGTGCTGGTGGCGATCGAGCCCGCGACGCGCTTGCGGCTGGTGATTCTCGATGCCTGCCGCGATAATCCGTTCGCCAAAAGCATGAAGCGGACCTTGGCATCACGCGCGATCGCGCAGGGTCTTGGCAAGATCGAGCCGAGCAGTCCGAACATGCTGATCGCCTATTCCGCCAAGGCCGGCTCGACGGCACTGGACGGTGATGCCAGGAACAGCCCGTTCACGCTGGCGCTGGCAAAGCACCTGACGACGCCGGGGCTCGATGTGCGCCGCGCGTTCGGATTCGTGCGCGACGAGGTGCTGAAGACCACCGGCAACAAGCAGGAGCCGTTTGTCTATGGCTCGCTCGGCGGCGACGATGTGCCGTTGGTGCCGGCAGCCAAAGCCGCCCCATCCACGCCCGCGCCCAATCCCCAGGCGGAGGCGCGCCGGGATTACGAACTGGCGCTGCAGATCGGCAACAAGGACGCATTGAACGCCTTCCTCGCGCAGTATCCTGACGGATTCTATGCAAACCTGGCCAAAATCCAGATCGCCAAGATTGCCGCCGAGGAAACCCGCGTCGCGGCGACCGAGAAGGCGCGATTGGCCGAACAGGAGCGGGCGCGGCTGGCCGCCGAGGGCACACAAAAGACCCAGCAGCTCAAGGCCGCCGAAGCGGATGCGAAAGCGGCGGAGCAGGCCCGCATTGCCGCCGAAAAGGCCAAGCAGGTGGCGCAGGAGCAGGCCGCCGCGGCCGAGCAAAAACGTGCGGCAGCCGAAATAGCCGACAGGCTTTCCGAGAAGATCACCGCCATCAATGCAGCCGCGGACAGGGGATCAGCCGGCTTGCCGCCGGCCGAGAACGCGCAAGACGATAAAAAAGACGATAAACGAGGCGAGAAAGCCGTCAACGTAGCCTCGCTGACCGCCGGGCCGCCGCCGGCCGATCTGACCAAATCGGTTCAGATCGAATTGCGCCGCGTCGGCTGTCTCACCGCGGATGCCGATGGCGAATGGAACGCGGCCTCGCAGCGCTCGATGGCGCTGTTCAACCGTCACGCCAGGACAAAATTCGATGTCAAGGTTGCGAGTGTCGATGCGCTTGACGCGATCAAGCTCAAGCCGGCGCGCGTCTGTCCGGTGATCTGCGAGCACGGCTTCGAGGCCGATGGCGACCGCTGCAGCAAAATCGTCTGCGGCGAGGGCTCGTTCCTCAATGGCGACAATGAATGCGAAAAGCGGCGTGGCAAGGCGACCGTCAAGCGCAACGACAATGACCGTTCGAGCCGGCGCACGCGCCAGGAGCGTCAGGATAGCGTTGATCGCGGCACGCCTCGCTACGACGCCGGCTATGGCGCCCGGCCGCCGGCGCAACAGGCACGGCCGCTTACCGGTTCTGAACGTTTTTGGGGTTGCAACTCGAACGAGGCCATAATGTCGGGCAAGTGCCCATAACCACAGCCGCGTGTTATCGAACACTCCGGGTCCCCGGCTCATCGCAATATCGACAGCAATGGGTCTCGGTTTTAATTCAAGGCCCGAATGACAAGGATGAATTTCACGCGCTTTGCTAGATCGCACTGGCGGCGATATTGACCATCAATGCGACCAGCGCGGTGTTGAAAACAAAAGAGATGATGCCGTGCGCCGTCGCCGTGCGGCGGATGGTCTTGTCGGTAATGCCGACGTCGGAGACCTGCGCGGTCATGCCGATCACGAACGAGAAATACACAAAGTCCCAATAGTCGGCGTGATCCTGCTCGTCCCCGCTTGGAAACTGCAAGCCTCCGGGTTTGGCACCGCGGTAATAATCATGGGCGTAATGCAGCGCGAAAATGGTGTGCACCGCGGCCCAGGACAAGGCGATCGTCACGGTCGACAGCGTCAGTTCCCCTGCGCTGCGGTGCGATCCGCCGAGTTCGAACACGATCGCGGCGATGCTGGCAAACGCCCCGAGCGCGGTCACCAGCAGGATCAGAAAGCGGCCATCGTCCTGCAGCACGGCGTTGCGCCGGATATGGCGGTGATCGCAGCGAAACATCATGATGTAGGCGAGCACCAGGTAGAAGGTAACGAAAATATCCCAGCTGACGAGGAGACGGGTGACCAGCCGCAGCGAGCCCGGCAGGAAGAAGAACGCCACGATTCCCAGCGCCACCGAACTGAACAGCCGCGGCCGCGCGTAGACCACGCGAACCGGCTTGGACATCTTCCGGAAGCGGACAAGAAGCGGATCTTCGGCTTCCTTGGCCGTCTTCGGCGCCGTCAATTTTTTCGCTCGGCAACGAAGCGGGCGGCGGCGCGCAGCACGTCACCCTTGGCGCCGAAGATCGAGAGCGCGGTATCGGCGCGCGCCAGCAGATCGCGCACCCGCTGCTTGGCGCCGTCGACGCCGAGCTGGGTGACGAAAGTGGTCTTGCCCAGTGCCGCGTCCTGCCCGGTCTTCTTGCCGAGCGCGGCGGCGTCGCCTTCGACATCGAGCAGATCGTCGGCGATCTGAAAGGCTTCGCCGAGCGCACGGCCGTAGTCGTCGAGCGCCTGGTATTCTTTGGGCGACGACTGGCCGAGTATCGCGCCGGCGATGCAGCCGTAGTGCAACAACGCACCGGTCTTCATCTGCTGCAGCCGCGCGACGTCGACCGGCTCGCGGTCGCCGAACCGGCCCTCGCCGGCAAGGTCGAGGATCTGGCCGCCGACCATGCCGCCGACGCCCGCCGCCCGCGCCAGCGCGCGGGTGAGCAGAAGGCGGACGCTCGCCTCGCGATGGATCTCATCGCGGCTGATGATATCGAAGGCGAGGGTCAGCAGGGCGTCGCCGGCGAGGATCGCGGTGGCATCGTCATAGGCCTTGTGCAGGGTCGGGCGGCCGCGGCGCAGATCGCTGTCGTCCATCGCCGGCAGGTCATCGTGGATCAGCGAATAGCAATGGATGCATTCGAGCGCGGCGCCGGCGAGCAGGGCGGCGTCGCGCGCAACGCCGAACACGGCGGAGCTCTCCACCACCAGAAACGGCCTTAAGCGTTTGCCGCCGCCGAGGCTCGAGTAACGCATGGCCTCGATCAGGCGTTTCGGCCGCGCGATCTCATCGGGCAAAAGCTCACCGGATAACAACTTCGAGAGCACCGCTTCGGTGTCCTCGGCGGTCTGGTCCAGCCGTTTCGCAAAGTCTAATAGTGCAGTGCCGGTCGTCATTAAAAAGAGCTCCAGATCGAGTTCGGTCGGGACAATCGGTTATGGCATCGGCTTCGTCAATTCCGCCGTGATGGCCTCACCCCGCGTCCGGCCGTCATATGATCCGGCCCAAAGGAGTTCCTGGTGCCTGCTTATGTCATTTTTGACGTCGAAATCCGCGATCCCGCGCGTTACCAGGATTTTATGGGCCAGGATTTTATGGGTCAGGTGAAGCCGGCGCTAAGGGCGGTCGGGGTCAGCTACCGTGCGCGGGGCGGTGCGCACAAGGTCCATGAAGGCGATTGGTCGCCGCGCCGAATCGTCATACTTGAATTTCCGTCCGAGGCGGTGTGGGAAGCCTTTTACCATGGACCGGTGTATCAAGGTCTCAAGCATATTCGCAATGAATGCAGTTCGGCGCGGCTCGTGAGCGTGGAAGGTCTCGAGGCCTGATGCGGCAGGCGATCCGCATCCTGGTGCTGACCGTGCTGGTCGTGCTGTTGCTGCCGTACCTGCTGGCAGCGCTGTATCGCATCGGCCATCCGGTCTCGACGCTGATGGCCTGGCGTTGGCTGACCGGCGCGCCGGTGTCGCGGCAATGGCTCGATTTCGTCGCGATCTCGCCCCTGCTGCCGCGCTCGGTGGTCGCGTCCGAGGACGCGAAATTCTGCAGCCATCACGGCATCGACTGGGATGCGCTGCGCGATGTGGTGGACGACGCCGAGGATGGCGAGGTGACCCGCGGTGGCTCGACCATCACCCAGCAGGTCGCGAAAAACCTGTTCCTGTGGCAAGGCCGCAGCGTGGTCCGCAAGGCCCTGGAGTTTCCGCTCGCGCTGTGGATCGATTGGGTGCTGCCGAAGCAGCGGATCCTGGAAATCTACCTCAACATTGCCGAACTCGGGCCTTCAGGCCAGTTCGGCGCGCAGGCCGGCGCCATCTATGCCTTCGATCATCCGGCCTTGACGCTGTCGCCGCGCGAGGCGGCGCTGCTGGCGGCGATCCTTCCCAATCCGGTCAGGCGCAGCGCCCGCAATCCCGGCGCCGGGGTGCGGCGTCTGGCCGGCACTTATATGGCCCGGGCGCAGGCTGCGGTATTGCAGCGGTGCTGGAGCGAAAATCGCGCTTTTTGAGCCCGTTGGGTGTATTTTGAACCTAGCCTTGGGCCACCCCATCCTCTATAAGCGCGGCCTTATCGGCATTTCAGCTCGTGGCCTAAAAACGCTTCAGCCGTCCGCTTTGGGACGATGCCCCAACAACACCCCCTAGAGGACACCGATATGGCCGTTCCCCGCAGAAAAACATCGCCTTCGCGGCGTGGCATGCGCCGCTCAGCGGACGCATTGAAGAAGCCGACCTATGCCGAGGATACGGATTCCGGCGAATTGCGCCGCCCGCATCATCTCGACTTGAAAACCGGCATGTACAAGGGCCGACAGGTTCTGAAGGCCAAGAAGGGGTCCTGACGGAGCCGATCGCGGGCTTGGGCGGGCGCTGCGCCCGTCGCTCGACATCCGGCCCCCCAGTATCCGCGCACCCCCATACCGTCGAGGACGCGCTGATGGCGCTGCGCAACATCCCGGGGCGGCTCGACATGCGAAGGCCAACGCTGAAGTTGTTCTGGCGTGGGCCGCCGGTTGCGGTAGCCTGCGCACAGACTCCATGACGCAACACGGAGCGGAAATACCTGTGATCGGCGGCGTCTGCCTGAATTCGGCCAATCAGTAAGGTAAGACGGTTTCCTTTAGGCCAGCCAAACAGCGATTCGCTTTAGGAAAGCCTCTGTTCTCTTGTTCGAAAGAAGGCCTCGTCGATGTCGATGATCGGTTTTCCGCTGCTTCTGATTCCGCTCGCGATCTACAACATCATCGTCTTCCTGATGCCCAGCGTTTCCTTTGTCGACCCGGTTCTGAAGCTGACCTTGATGTCCGGTGCCGAGTGGCCGCTGACGCTGAGCGATATGCTTCTGACGCTGGCGATCTTGATGTTGCTGTCCGAGGTGATCAAGGGCGCGCGTCCGGGAGCGAAGTATCTCACCGACCATTTGTTGTCGCTGGTCGTGTTCGGCGGCGCGGCTGCCGAATTCGTGCTGTGGCCGAAGTTCGGCACCTCGACCTACTTCCTGTTGACCATGCTGGCGTTGGTGGATTTTCTGTCGGGCATTGCATTGCGTGCGCGGCGCGGAACGCTGGTGACATCGGGCGCTGCTCCTGCTCCGGTCTCCCCCAAGGGGGCGCGAGCACCCAGCGCCGTTGCGGCCGAAACGCGATTTGTTCCCGAACCCGCGCCCTCGGTGCCGGCAGCGGCTGCGGTCGCCGAATCCGTACTGCTGGATCGCCCGCAACCGAAAATCCTGCGCCCCGAAACTCCGAAACCCGAGGTCAGGCCAAATGCCCCGCCGCCGGAGATTGTAAGGACGCCATCGCCGGAGGTGGTGACTGCACCATCGCCTGCGGTTGTTAACGCGCCATCGCCGGAGGTGGTGACTGCGCCATCGCCTGCGGTTGTTAGCGCGCCATCGCCGGAGGTGGTAACTGCACCGTCGCCGGGGGTTGTAACTGCGCGATCGCCTGAGGTTGTTCATGCGCCGTCGCCGGAGCCGGTAGACGCGCCGTCGCCGGAGCCGGCAAATGCGCCATCGCCGGAGCCGGTAGATGCACCATCGCCGGAGGTGGCGAATGCTCCGCCGTCGGAGGTCGCCTCCCCCGACCTGCAGCCGCCGGAGAGCAGTTCGCCGCCCCCGAAAGAACCGCCGCATTGATCTTTCTTCACCCTCTCTTGGGGAGAATGCGCGGGCTGGCGGGCCCCGATCTAAATGATTTGCCGCGTCCGAAAGCCGGCGTTGGCGACCGGGCGTCGGTTCGCCTGATAAGCGGTTTGCGCGTCGGCAGGCGTTGCCCGCCGCAGGCCGCGGGTTTGCGGCGCCTGCTCGGCGGTTGCGATCAGGTGCGTGACAAAACTCGAACTGGGCCTCGACAGCGGTCGGATCGAAGCGTGCGACCGTTGCGCCGAGGCGTCCGTCGGCACCAGCGCAACGCTGGCCGGGGCTGCGTCCGGAGGGGCGCCGTCATCCAGGGTCTGCCGTGGTCGGCCACCGCTTGACATCGCTTGATCAAAACCCGGCTGAACTGTCACGTTTTGGGGCGTTGCGCCCCGTTTGCCACATGGCCATCGCAAGAGCCATGCCGATTCGCCCCGCTGCGCTCCCGGCCGGCAAAAACCTGGTTTGGCGGAATATTTATGAACTTTGCCTAGGGTGACGGCCGACGCAGGCAGTATCCTTGGACCGGGAATCACCCGGCGGTGTGTCCCGAAACGAGGCGATTTTGACATCCACCGTTCCGCGGGCTTCGACCATCCTGGCCTCGCTCGGCCAGGCGGCGTTCGTGTGGGACATCGCAACCGATGCGATTGCCTGGAGCGATCACGCCGCCGCGGTTTTTCCGGATATTCCGGCGGCGGCGCTGGCAAGCGGCGCTGGGTTTGCAAAACTGATTGAGCCGGTGGCCTCGATCCGGACCGACGCGCTTGGCCATTCATCGTCCGCGCGCGGTGGCACGGCCTATCGAATAGAGTATGGCGTACGGACCAGCACATCAGCTCCCGTGCTCTGGATCGAGGAGTCCGGCTGCTGGTTCGCCGGTGCTGACGGCAGGCCGGCGCGCGCGCAAGGCATCGTCCGCGTCAATAATGAGCGGCATGCCCACGACGAGCAACTGGTGCGGTTGTTGCGCCACGATCCGCTCACCGGCGAGCTCAATCGTACGCATCTTGTTGCATCGCTGGCCGAGTCCATCGAGGAAGCCGCGCGCTTCCGCGCCTCTTCCGCCTTCATGCTGATCGGCATCGATCGTCTGGCGCGCATCAACGACGCCTTCGGCTTCGACGTCGCGGACGCGGTGATTTCCGAGGTCGCGACCCGCATTCGCGCGCGGCTGCGCAACGGCGATGTGCTTGGACGATTCTCCGGCAACAAATTCGGACTGATCTTGAAGAACTGCACCGTCGAGGACGTCAATATCGCCGCCGAGCGGTTTCTGGCCGGCATTCGCGACGACGTGGTGCCGACCAGATCCGGTCCCGTGTCCGTGACGGCATCGATCGGCGCGGTCAGCGTGCCGCGTTACGCGCGCAACGCCGACGAGGCCGTCAACCGCGCCCAGGAAACGCTCGATATGGCGAAGCGACGCGCCGGATCGTTTTCGCTGTGGCGCCCGAGTGTCGAGCGCGACGCCCAGCGCCGCGTCAATATCCGCGTCACCGATGAAATCGTCACCGCGCTCAACGAGGGCCGGATCGCGATGGCGTTCGAGCCGGTGGTGGAGGCCCGCTCGCGCGACACCGCGTTCTACGAGTGTCTCGTCCGCATGGAGCAGGATGACGGGCAGGTTCTGCTGGCGCCGGACATCGTCCCCGTAGCCGAGAAGCTCGGCCTGATACGTCTGGTCGATCACCGCGTGCTTGAACTCGTGGTGGCCGAACTCGCAGGCTCGGTGAACGTGCAGCTCAGCCTCAACATCTCGCCCGATACCACGATGGACCCGGACTGGTGGGCTTCAATCGAATCGCTGATGCGCGCGCATCCCGGCGTGGCCGAGCGGCTGATCATTGAAATCACCGAGACGGTCGCGATCCAGGATATCGACGGCCTGCGCGGCTTTGTCACGCGGCTGAAAAACTTCGGCAGCCGGATCGCGATCGACGATTTCGGCGCCGGTTACACCTCGTTCCGGAATTTGCGCAAGCTCGGCGTCGATATCGTGAAGATCGACGGCGCCTTCGTGCAGAACATCGCCCGCTCGGCCGACGATCGCGCCTTCGTGCAGACGCTGATCGACCTGGCGCGCCGGCTGGAAATCAAGACGGTCGCGGAATGGGTTCAGGATGACGAATCCGCAGCACTGCTGCGCGACTGGGGCTGCGACTACATCCAGGGGCGGCTGATCGGCCTTGCGTCCGCGGCGCGTCCCTGGGAAAAGCGGGCTGAAGTGCCGGCGGCGAGCTAAAATATCCGCCGTCGTCCCGGCGAACGCCGGGACCTATAACCCCCGGCATTATTTGTTGCAGAAGGCCTCTGCCACATCGCTCTATCGATAGAACACAATGTATGGGCCCGGCGTTCGCCGGGACGACGTGCGGAGAGTTTCGAACAGGCGGCGCGCCGCGCTCACTCTTCCTTCTTCGGCTCTTTCGACATCCGTTCGAGACGGTCCTGCATTTCCTTCATCTGACGGCGGAGATCGTCGATGTTGTCTTCCTGTGCGGCGGGCTCGGAGGCGGCTTTCTCAGGCTCGGTGCCGCCGGCGTTTTCGGCGCGGGGGGCTGCGAATGGCTTGAACATCGAGAAGGTTCGCTCGAACATTTCCATGTTGCGGCGGACATGCTCTTCCAGCGGCGCGAATGGCGTCATGCTGAAGGTGGTGGTGAGCTGCTTGCGGAATTTTTCCTGCTCGCGCGTCAGCGTGTCGATGGACTGCTCGAGATAGCGCGGAACCACCATCTGCATGCTGTCGCCGTAGAATCTGATCAACTGCCGCAGGAAGGTGGTCGGCAGCAAATTCTGGCCGGCCTTGTTTTCCTGTTCGAAGATGATCTGCGCCAATACCGAGCGCGTAATGTCATCGCCGGTTTTGGCGTCATAGACGAGGAAGTCTTCGCCTTCCTTCACCATCGACGCGAGGTCTTCGAGCGTCACATAGGTGCTGGTGCCGGTATTATAGAGCCGCCGGTTTGCATATTTCTTGATCGTGGTCGGTTGGTCTGTTTTCGCCATGGGCTCACACATGCACACCGGAGAGGACGGGAACCCGACGGCATCGCCGAAGGGCAAGCGAGCAACGCAATCGCAACAAAGTAAGCATTTTCAATTGAGTTCGGCTACCGTTTTGTGCGACACGGTTAATTCCAAAGCATAGGCATTGCTCAGGAAACTGCCAAGAACGCTATTTTGAATGCGCCGCGGCGTGAATTCGCCCTCTGGCCGATTGACATGCCTTAACGACGTTAACAGGATAAAGTGAGAGACAGGCCTGCCATCCGGCCGCCCGCCGTCAAGATCCTCAAGCCCAGGAGATGTCCATGTCAGACGATGTTGTCATCGTCAGCGCCGCCCGCACCCCGGTCGGCAGTTTCAATGGCGCGTTCGCCACCATGCCCGCCCACGATCTCGGCGCGATCGCCATCAAGGCAGCGCTTGAGCGCGGCGGCATCGAGCCGGCGCGGGTGTCCGAGGTGATCATGGGCCAGATTCTGACCGCGGCCCAGGGCCAGAACCCGGCCCGTCAGGCCTCGATCGCCGCCGGCATCCCGGTGGAAAGCCCGGCCTGGGGCGTTAATCAATTGTGCGGTTCGGGCCTGCGCACGGTGGCGCTGGGCTATCAGGCGCTGCTCAACGGCGATTCCGAAATCGTCGTCGCGGGCGGCCAGGAATCGATGAGCATGGCCCCGCACGCCCAATACCTGCGCGGCGGCGTCAAGATGGGTCCGGTCGAATTCATCGACACCATGATCAAGGACGGCCTGTGGGACGCCTTCAACGGCTACCACATGGGTAACACCGCCGAGAACGTCGCCAGGCAGTATCAGATCACGCGCGCCCAGCAGGACGAATTCGCAGTCGGCTCGCAGAACAAGGCCGAGGCCGCGCAGAAGGCCGGCCGTTTCAGGGACGAGATCGTTCCGGTCACCATCAAGACCCGCAAGGGCGATATTGTCGTCAGTGACGATGAATACCCCCGTCACGGTGCGACGATCGAAGCCATGGGCAAACTCAAGCCGGCCTTCGAAAAGGAAGGCACCGTCACCGCCGGCAGCGCTTCCGGCATCAATGACGGCGCCGCCGCGGTGGTGCTGATGACCGCGAAGCAGGCGGCCAAGGAAGGCAAGAAAGTGCTGGGGCGGATCGTGTCGTGGGGCCAGGCCGGCGTCGATCCCAAGATCATGGGCACCGGCCCCATCCCGGCCTCGCGCGCCGCGCTGAAAAAGGCCGGCTGGAGCATCGGCGACCTGGATTTGATCGAGGCCAATGAGGCCTTCGCGGCGCAGGCCTGCGCGGTCAACAAGGACCTCGGCTGGGATACCGCCAAGGTCAACGTCAACGGCGGCGCGATTGCGATCGGCCACCCGGTAGGCGCCTCCGGCGCCCGCGTGCTGGTGACGCTGCTGCATGAAATGCAAAAGCGCGACGCCAAGAAGGGCCTCGCCACGCTGTGCATCGGCGGCGGCATGGGCATCGCGATGTGCATTGCACGCGACTAATCATGCGGCGCTGCATGATGAAAAGATCATCTCGCAGCTGCGTCCGTTCTTGGTAAGATAAAGCGCCCGGCCTAAGTGCCGGGCGTTTTATTCTTGATGTTGGTCAATCCGAGCGTTTAATTCGGCGTTACATAAAAAGTGTAGCTCAAGAAGACGTTTAGGGAGGGATTCAATATGGCACGTGTCGCATTGGTGACGGGGGGAACACGGGGCATAGGTGCCGCAATCAGCAAGGCGCTGAAGGCCGCCGACTACAAGGTTGCCGCGAGCTATGCGGGCAACGACGCCGCGGCGGATAAATTCAAGGCCGAGACCGACATCCCCGTCTACAAATGGGATGTCAGTTCGTTCGAGGCCTGCGCCGCCGGCGTCAAGCAGGTCGAGGCCGACCTCGGCCCGGTCGACGTGCTCATCAACAATGCCGGCATCACCCGCGATGGCGCATTCCACAAGATGACGCTCGAGCAATGGAATGCGGTGATCAACACCAATCTCGGTTCGCTGTTCAACATGACGCGTCAGGTGATCGAAGGCATGCGCGCCCGAAAATTCGGCCGCATCATCAATATCTCCTCGATCAACGGCCAGAAGGGCCAGTTCGGCCAGGTCAACTATTCCGCCGCCAAGGCCGGCGATATCGGCTTCACCAAGGCGCTCGCGCTGGAGAATGCCAAGGGCGGCGTCACGGTGAATGCGATCTGCCCCGGCTATATCAACACCGAGATGGTGCAGGCGGTGCCGAAGGAGGTGCTGGAGAAAAGCATCCTGCCGCTGATCCCGGTGGGTCGCCTCGGCGAGCCCGACGAGATCGCCCGCGCCGTTGTGTTCCTCGCCGCCGACGACGCCGGCGCCATTACTGGCTCGACGCTCACGATCAACGGCGGACAGTATATGGTCTGATTGTTGCGTTTGGCGATGATTTCCAATGAGTCGTCATGCCCGGCGATAGTAGTCTGCCTTGCGCAGACTACGTAAACTTGTCTGCGCTGCCGGGCATCCACGTCTTCAAAGTCAAACAATGAGGAAGACGTGGATGGCCGGCATAGGCGAGCGGAAGCGACGCCGTCCTTCGGACGGCTATGCCCGGCCATGACGGAAAAGCACTTCGACATCGCTAAGCGAAATGACCTCACGCACTGCCACGCTGATCGGCCTGACCGCGATCCTGATGTGGTCGCTGCTGATCGTGCTGTTTTCGTCGCTGCTGCCCAGCGAGCGGCTGGCGCCGCATCACATCATTGGTGCGCTGCTCGGGCTCGCCGGCACGGTGCTTTTGTTTGCAGGCAACTGCGGCGGTGGGTTCGCGCCGGGACAAGTGCCCGGGCTGATCGCGGCGTTTGTCGCAGCCTTCGTGTGGGCGGCCTATTCAGTGATGTCGCGCAAGCTCAAATCGGTGCCAACGGACGCGGTGGCGGGCTTTTGTCTCGCCACGGCGCTGCTCGCAGCAGCGGGGCATGGGCTGGTCGAGGTCACGGTCTGGCCCGATACTTGGGCGCAATGGCTGGCGACCGCGGCGCTCGGTGTCGGACCGGTCGGCGCAGCGTTTTATGCCTGGGATATCGGAATGAAGCGCGGCGACATCCGCGTGCTGGGTGCTGCGTCCTACGCGACGCCGCTGCTCTCGACCGCGTTCTTGATTCTGGCGGGCTTTGCAAAGCCGAGTGCGAACATCGCCATCGCCGCGGTGCTGATCGCCGGCGGTGGCTTGATCGCGGCGAAGGATATGATGGTGAAGCGTTCAGCTTAGGTCGGTTGGCTCATCAACAATAATGACCGTCATTCCGGGGCGCGAGTGAAACGAGCGAGCCCGGAATCCATAACCGCTGCAAGGAGTATGGATTCCGGGGCTGCGCCAAAGATGGCGCATCCCGGAACGACGAACGGCTCGTCAAGCCGCCGGCCGCCAGCCCGGTGGCTTGTAGGCGCTCTCCGGAATTTGTCCGAGTTCGGAGCGCTGCAGCCTTTGCGGCGTGAGGCCGTAGAACTGCTGAAAGCTCATGATCAGCGGCCGCCATTTGTCGGGATCGATGCGATCGGGTTGGCGGTCCATCATGATTCCCGGATGCGCGTGCACGCGGGTGACGCGAACCTCGATCGCCACGAGATGGCCGCGCCAGACTTCGTCCTCCTGCGCCATTTCATGGACCTGCGCGACCTTTGCCTCGATCTGCACCGGGCATTCCGCGGCGCGCGGCGCGGCAACCGTCTCGCCTGCGAATCGCGTCAGGCCGCTGATTTCGAATTTGTCCTTCTCGTGCCGGTAGCCGCGCCTGATTTTTCCCGCGGGCACGGGATTCGAGCCGGTGGTGCGCGCCAGATTGTTGACGGCGTCGACGAGATCCGCCGAGGGAAGGTTGAGCACGCACTCGCCGGCGCGGATCATGTTTTCGGTGGTTTTGGAGTTGCTTGCCAGTCCCAGCATGCAGCGCCAGCCGACCCACCAGGCCGACGACATCGGCGCGAGGTTGGCAGAACCGTCTTCGTTGGTCGAGCCGATCAGGACCACTGGCGTCCCGAAATACAGGATCGCCGGCTCGATCACCTGCGAACCTGCAAGATCGGTGACATCGATTGTGCTGAGCATGTCGGCTTCCTCATGTGAAGCCACAAACGTAGTGAGTTGGTGCGGACACACCCACCCGATTCCCGAATGGATTTTTCAGCGGCCGGGGAACCAATCAGGCTCGGCCAATTCGAAAGCCGCAAACTCGAATCCCGGTGCAACGGTGCATCCGACCAGCGTCCAGTCGCCGCTGCTCTCGGCAGCCTGCCACGCCTGCGCTGGCACGATGGCCTGCGGTACTTCGCCCGCGGCGAGATCGGGCCCCAACCTGACGATGCGCTGGCCGCCATCATTGGCAATGTGCAGGACAAGTGCGCTGCCGGCGTAATAATGCCAGGCCTCGACCGCATCGATACGGTGCCAGTGCGAGCGTTCTCCGCGCGCCAGCAGGAAATAGATCGCGGTGGAGACCGCGCGTCCATTGCCATCGACGCGCGGATCGCGAAATGTTTCGCGATAATGCCCACCCTCCGGGTGCGGCCTCAACTCAAGCCGCGCAATGATGTCGGCGGCGGTAGGGGGCCGGACCATCAGGACTTGTTCTTGCGTTCGCGCAATTCGCCAAACACCTCCGCGGCGCTCCTGCCCTTCATCCGCACGCTGGCCGCGACCGACGGTTCGTCGGCGCGCAGGAACACATTGGCCTTCTTCTCTTCGCCAAGCAGCGTCGGGACCGTCGGCTTGCTGTCTGCGCGCAACCGCGTCACTTCCGCCGCGCGTGCCTTCAGCGCGGCATTGTCCGGCTCGACGGTCAGCGCAAACTTGACGTTGGCCGCGGTGTATTCATGGCCGCAATAGAGTTTGAAATCATCGGGCAGGGCGCGCAACTTCAACAGCGAGTCCCACATCATCGGATAGGTGCCTTCGAACACCCGTCCGCAGCCGATCGAGAACAATGTGTCGGCGGCGAACAGCGCCTTCTCGTTGTCGAACACGTAGCTGATGTGATCGAGAGTGTGGCCCGGTGTCTCCAGCACCCGCGCCAGGAGGTCTCCGATCTTCACGACGTCGCCTTGACCGACGCGCAGATCGACGTTGGCAATCTTGGCCGACTTTTCGTGGGGCGCGACCACGCGGCATCCGAATTTCTGTTTCAGCTCGGGAATGCCGCCGACATGATCGCCGTGATGATGGGTGACCAGAATATCCGTCAGCGTCCAGCCCTCGCGCTCCAGCGCCTTGGCGATGGGCGCGGCTTCCGGAGCGTCGATCGAAGCGGTCGCCCCGGTCGCGGGATCATGGATCAGGTAACCGAAATTGTCGGTCAGGCAGGGGAACAAGCGGATTTCAGCGGCCATGATATCTCCATGTTCCAGACAGGCGGTGAGGCTAGCACAGCCCCGTATGGCGGGGAAATATGGCGTTAACGCTTACCAGGCAATGCGTGATTCGGCGCTCCGCGCGACGCGGCGACGTGTTAGATTAAGTTCATGACCATCGATGTCATCGATCTCCGCGACTTCTATTCGCAGCGCCTCGGCATCGTGGCGCGGCGGCTGATCAATCGTGGCATTCACGCGCGCTGGCCCAACGCGGAAGGCCAGCGGGTACTCGGCCTCGGCTATCCCACGCCCTATCTCGGGCTTTTTCGCGAAGATAGCGAGCGTTGCATCGCCTTCATGCCGGCGGCGCAGGGTGTCCTGAAATGGCCGACCGCGCGGCCCGCGCTGGCAACCCTGGTCGATGAATTTTCGCTGCCGCTGTCGGACGCCGCCGTCGACCGCATCCTGATGGTTCACTCTCTGGAAATGTCCGACGATCCCGAGGGACTGCTGCGCGAGATGTGGCGGGTGCTGGCACCCTCTGGCCGATTGATCGCTGTCATTCCGAACCGGCGCGGGGTGTGGACGCGCACCGACACCACGCCGTTCGGCCACGGCCGGCCCTATTCGCGCTCGCAGATCACGCAATTGCTGCGGCAGACCTGGTTCACGCCGACGGCGTGGGGCGAGGCGCTGTTCA
>WNFO01002557.1_pt1 | contig 15057 bp, 9 predicted proteins | sample 5400251 | NCBI WGS metagenome assembly WNFO01 (sample SAMN13153354, study PRJNA577476) | soil metagenome | isolation source: 100 cm saprolite under Madrone tree | place: USA:California | collected 2016-06-14 | reverse complement strand
GTTCGCGAGCTGCCCCGCATTCACCGCCGCGAGCCGGACGTCGAGCTCGCTCACGTCGCCGACCTCCCGCCGCAGCTCGGCGATCCGCAACAGACTGTCGGCATCGAGGGCGGTGCGGTGGGACAAGCGCGCATGCAGCGCGGCTGCCAGGCTCCGCGTGTAGGTCGTGTCGACGTCGAACCGGATCGCGGCGCGCTCGAAGTCGAAACGATAGCGCGCGGCGTCGCGGGCCGATTCCGCGGCCCCGATCCGTGCCCCGCGCAGCCAGGGGAGGTCGAGCGGCAGCTCGCCGAGCGCGTGATAGTTCGGCGTGTCCTTCGTGTAGCTGCCGGAGACGGTGGGATTGGGGAATGCCCGGGCTGCCCGCGAGGCGCCCAACGCGGCGGTCGTATCGGCGCGGGCGAGCGCAACACGCGCGCCGCGGGCCAGCGCGGCGGCGACGGCGTCGGCACGCGTGACCTGTTGCTGAGCGACTAAAGCGAACGGGAACAGCACCGGGGTCAGGGACGACACGAGGCGCATGACTCGGAAGCTAGCGACCCTACCTTACAACAGGCTTACGCTGCCGGAAACGCAACCTCGACGCGGGTTCCCATTGCATCGGACGCAACCGAAATCCGGGCGCCGTGCAGGTCGGCGATCCAGCGAGCGATGGGAAGCCCGAGTCCCGAGCCCTCGGCGTGGCTGCGGGCGCTTTCGCCGCGATAGAATCGCTCGAAGATCCGCGGCAGCTGGTCGGACGGAATGCCGATGCCGCTGTCCGAGACGATGACGGAGCGCGCGCCGTCGCGCGCAGTCACATCCAACCGCACGCGCCCGCCCTCCGGCGTGTACTTGATCGCGTTGTCGAGCACGATCAGGACGAGGCGCTCCACGAGTCCGGCGTCCCCCGTGATTTGCGCCTCTTCGAACGACCCGACGATCAGTGCCACGCCTTTTCGCTCGGCCAACGTTCGGGCGGATGCCACCGCCTGCGAGACGACATCGTCCAAGTAGAGTGATGCGCGCACGACCTTGCGCTCACCGGCATCGGCGCGCGCGAGCGTGAGCAGGTCGCCGACGATGCCGCCTAACCGGTCGGCCTCGCGCTCGATCGCCTGAAAGGCGGCGGTGTCGCCTGTGGCGTCGCGCGGCTGCGCCAGCGCGAGCTCCGTGCGGGTGCGAAGAATGGTCACCGGCGTGCGCAGCTCGTGGGCGGCATCGGCCATGAAGCGCCGCATCTGCTCCATCGAGCGCTCGACCGGAACCGTGGACTGCCGGGCCAGCATGAAGCCGCCCGCCGCGACCAGCAGCAGCGCCGCCAGCGCGGCTGCACCGAAGATCCCGATCAGCGACGCGTACTGCTCACGGATATTCGGTCGATCGGCGACGGCGGCCGCGACGTACGTCGTGCCCGAACGTCCGTTGAACCGCTCGGCGTGCAACCGCCGTTCGTGACTGCCGCCCGTCACGTGCTGCACGTCGGCGCTTCCGCTGGTCGCCGCCGTGAGTGCCGCGTCGACGATCCAGGGGTCGGCCTGGGGCGGCGTGATCGCGCGGCCGGTGGCGTCGAAGAGGTACAGCTCGCGATCGGGAATGTGGAGCTCTTCGACGGCATCCGCCGCGCCGCGGGAGGCGCGCTCGAGCTCCAGGTCATGCGTCGCGCGCACGATGGTCCCGGTTGCCGCTGCGAGCGAGAGATCGATGCGCCGCGATACCTGTGTCCCGATCGCCAAGAACAGTCCGCCGCCGAGCAGTCCCAGGATGAGCGTGAACGTCGCCGCATACCACAGCGTGAGGCGGATGCGCAGGCGGCTGAGGCTCATCCGGACACGCCCAGGCGATAGCCGGCGCCGCGCACCGTCCGGATCAGCTTCGGCTCGAAGCCGTCGTCGATTTTGCTGCGCAGACGCCGAACCAGCACCTCGAGGACGTTGGCAAAGGGATCGTGGTTGTTGTCCCACACATGCGCGGTAATCGCGGACCGATCGACCACCTGGTCGCGGTGACGCAGCAGCAGCTCGAGCAAGGCAAATTCTTTCGCGGTGAGATCGATCGACCGGCCGGCGCGGCTGACGCGCCGGGCGCCGAGATCCACCTCGAGATCCGCGACGCGCAGGATGGTGGGAGTGAGTGCCAGCGCACGGCGGCGCGCGAGCGCCTGGAGCCTGGCGACCAGCTCGCGAAAAGCGAATGGCTTGGTGAGATAGTCGTCGGCACCCACCGCGAGGCCGCGGACACGATCGTCCACGGCGTCGAGCGCCGTCAGCATCAGCACCGGTACGCCGACTTTTTGACGGCGCAGATCGGCGCAGAGCTCGAACCCGCTGCCGCCCGGCAATCGGACGTCGAGGATGACGACGTCGTAGTCGCCGATCAACGCTTGCTCGCGCCCCTCGGCAAACCCGGCCGCCACCGTCGGGTCGATGCGATGCTCGCGCAAACCGTCACGCAGGAGACCCGCGAGCTCAGGGTCGTCTTCTACGATCAGCACTCGCACGAGCCTAAGATAGGCGGGCCCCCGCCTCCGGTCATCCCGGGGTCGGGGGCCTGCTCTTTGCTGAAGCCGCTAATTACCGCTGACGATGCGCTTGTAGCTGTCGGGATTCCATTTCGGCCGCTCGGCACTGTCCGCGACCTCGAGGCCGAGGTAGAAGATGAGCCGCGCGACGCGCGACTCCTTTTCCGCGTCGATTTTGTCCGGCGAGTCACCCACCCTGTGGTAATCGACGTGGGTGCCGCTGAAGAAAAACAGAATCGGCACGCCTTTCTTCGCGAAGTTGAAGTGATCGGAGCGCCCGTAGAAGTTCTCGCCGGGCCACTTATCGTCGATCGGCTGCATGTTCAGCTCGCGATGCGCCGCGGCGACCCGGTTCAGGGTGGTGCCGAGATCCGAGTGTTCCTTCCCGATCGCGACGATGGTGTCCTTCCAGTTCCGACCGATCATATCGATGTTGAGATCGGCGACGATGCTGGTGATCGGCACCGTGGGATGATCGACGAAGTATTGGCTGCCCCACAGTCCTTTCTCCTCGCCGCTCACGTTCAGAAAGATGATCGAACGCCGGGGGCGCGGCCGCAGCCCCGAGAATGCCTCGGCGATCTCCACGACTGCGGCCGTGCCTGAACCGTCGTCGTCGGCGCCGTTGCAAATCGAGTCTGCCCCCTCGGCCTGGCAACTGCCGCTGCCCCGTGGTCCCGCGACCCCGATGTGATCCATGTGCGCGCTGAAGACCACGTACTCGTTCTTGAGTGTCGGATCGCTGCCCTCGAGAATGGCAGCCACGTTGGGCGCGGACTTCTTCTCGCGCGTGGCCATTCGCGCGTGCGCGTGCAGCTGGACGTCTCCCAGGGGCCTCGCCTCGAACGCCGCTGCCGACTGCGCGCCGGCCAGATCGAGCCCGAGTTGCGCCACGATCGGCTGGAACGACGACATCCGCATGAGCAGGATCGGACCGCCGATGGAATTGTTGGGGTCGCGGGACTGCGGCCGACTTCTGCGACCGACGATCCTCGACCAGTCGGAGTCATCAGCGGACGTGAGCAGCACGACGCCGGCGGGCTTCCAGGAGAACAGCCGCTGCCGGTCACGAAAGCGGGCGCTCGCGAAGATCACCATCTTGCCGGCGAACGCCGCCGTGTCCGCTGTCAGCGGACCGGTCAACGGACCCGTGACCAAGACCACGCCGCCGGCGTAGTCGCCGCTTTCAAAGTTGTTATCGGAAAACACGAAGTCCTTCCCGTACTTCAGTGTGGCACCGACGCCGCCGTGCACGAATGCCACCGAGCTCTCGGCGACGACTTGCACGCGATCCAGTGAGTACCGCTGTATGAACGTCCCGTTGTCGCCACCTGGCGTGAGGCCCAGCCGGCGGTACTCGCGCCCGATGTAGGCTGCGACCTTGTCGAGCTCGGCACTCGGTGTGTCTCGACCACGCATGGAATCATCGGCAATGATCCCGATGCGCCGGCGGATATCGGCCGGCAGAATAGTTTGTGCCGCCCGCTGGACATCGGCCGGTGACTGGACGAACAGGGCGTTCGAGAGCAACAGCATTGCGAGCAAAACAGCCTCAAGAAAAGGAAGGGATGAAAAAGCTAACGCGCCCGATCGTGTGAGACTACGATCGGGCGCGTCAGGTTCCAGTCTGAACGCTCAAGGCTTGCGACGCCGCACCTCAGGCTCATCGCGCGGCTTTGGTGATTCGCGCGGTGGATCGCGGCGCGGCTCGGCACGTGGCTGTGGCTGGCTGCGCGGTTCGTTACGCGGCTCAGCACGACGAGGCTCGCTGCGCGGTTCATTGCGCGGCTCGACTCGCCGTGGCTCGGACCTCGGCTCGACACGGCGTGGCTCCGAACGCGGCTCCACAACGCGGGGCTCCACGCGCGGCTGGTCCCTGGGCGGCAGAATCATCGGCCGGTCAGAAGGCTTGGCATCTTGCCGGCCCTGACCATCAGGACGGTCACGGCGGCCACCGCCGTTGCCCCGATTATCATTGCCGCGATTGCCACGATCGTCGTTGCCCCGGTTGCCGCGGTCGTCGTTGCCCCGATTGCCGCGATCGTTGTTGCCGCGGTTGCCGTGATCGTTGCCGTTATTGCCGCGATCGTCACCGCCGTTGTTGTGATCGTCGCCGGGACGACCGCGACGGTCCCGCACGTTGGGCGGCGGCACGCTGCCGAGCCCGCCGATATCCCGGCCCGTGACGCCGCGACGCGTGTTGTCGTTGACCGGGCGCTCGCGCTCGCGAGAGACGAAGCCCTCACGGCTGGGACGATCGGTGCCCCAATCCTTAAAGATGAAGCGCGGCTGCGGACGGAAGGGCCGCACGAACACGGTACGGCTGCCGCCGTAATAGCGGTACGGATAGTACCAGGGATCGTCGTACACCACCATGCGGAAACGCACGCAGGAGTTGAAATAGGGATCCCAGTACGGATAGCTGACATAGGTGTGACAGTCATAGCACAAGAAGCGCGGATAGTCGTAGTGCTGACCGACATTGTACGAGATGACGTCGTAGTCCCAATCGACGTACCCGTCCGGTACGATTCGCTCTGCGAGATCGGTCATGGCAACGTACGGATCACCGCGTACACGACCATCCGCGATCACGCGATAGTCCCAGTGCTGTCCGCTTTCGATCTGGTCGTAGACGAACGGATCAGCGGAGGCCACCGCGAAGAGGTAGCCAACGCCGGGGTAGTCATCGATGCTGAAGGCCTCGCTGGAGAGCGCATTCCCGTCGACCTCGAGGTCACGGCCGCCGCGCGCGAAGTTGTCTTCCCACGGATCCCGGGGGAACAACACGCGAATACGACCATCCGTATCCACTCGGAAGATCGTGACGTAGGCATCCTGATCGAGGCGGAAATACAGCCGGACCCGCTCACCGCGGGTATATACGGCCGCGTCGCCGCGGTTCGTCCACAACTCAACTTTCGGCCGGTACAAGCTCGGATCCCGCGCCGTGGACGTCGACAGAACGGCCAAGCTGAGCATCGCTAGGTTTGCGAACATAGAGCCTCCCGCCCCGGGTAAGGCAGAGACTGTGCCAGCGGCATAATAGGCGTAAATTATATTGTTATAATGACTTGGCTCGATTGTGATCCATCTCCGCTGTCCCATGGCAAGGACATTTCTTGGCGCAGCGCCTAGACCTGCTCGATCCGGCCGAAGTCGCGCGCCTCGGTGGCATCGAAATCGTCGCCGAGGGCGTCGTCGAGGGGTTCCTGGCCGGGCTGCATCGGTCGCCCTTCCGCGGGTTCTCGGTGGAGTTCACCGAGCACCGCGCCTACCAGGCGGGCGATGAGCTGAAGTATCTCGACTGGCGGATCCTGGGGCGGTCCGATCGACTGTTCGTAAAGCAATTCGAAGAAGAGACGAATCTCCGCTCCATGATCCTGGTCGACGCGAGTCGATCCATGGCGTGGCAGGGTACGCCCGAACGCCTGACCAAGCGCGCGTACGCGGATCGACTGGCTGCAGCGTTAGCGCTGATTCTATTGCGGCAGCGCGATGCGACTGGACTCGTGACCTTCGATGAGCAGGTGCGTCAGCTGATCCCGGCGCGGGTGAAGACCGGTCAATGGACTCGCATCGTACGTGGTTTGCTCGACACACCGGATGGCCAGGGGACGGCGGCACACGCCGCGCTGCAGCGCTTGACCGCCCTGCTGGCCCGGCGCGGAATGGTCGTGCTGATCTCGGATCTGTTGTTCGATCGAGAGTTGGCACTCGCCGCCCTGCGATATCTCCGGCATCGCGGCCACCAGGTCGTCGTCTTTCACCTCATGGACCCAGCGGAAGTCGAGCTCAGCGGTCCGCCGGAAGTGCGGTTCAAAGATCCCGAGTCCGCGGTGAGCGTCGTGGTACGGCCGCGCGAGCTGGCTCGAGCGTACGCGGAGACTGTGCGCCGCGAGATCGCCGCATGGCGGAAGGCCTGCCGGCGGCACGGCATCGCGTACCACCACATCCAGACCGACATGCCGTTCGGCCTCGCGCTGCGCCTGCTGACGTGAGCTTCATTCACCCGCTAGCACTCCTGGGACTCGCCGCCGCCGCGATCCCGGCATTGCTTCACCTGTTGCAGCGACGCATTCCTCCCGAGCTCGATTTCCCACCGGTTCGCTATCTGAGCGCGGCGGAGCGAGAGAGCGCTCGCCGGCTGAAGCTCCGCCACCTGTTGTTGCTGATTCTGCGCACGGCGTTGATCATGGTGATCGTGCTCGCGGCGGCGCGGCCGTTGGTACCGCTGCGCGGCGGGGGCGCGCATCAGCCGACGGCCGCCGTCATCATTCTCGATAATTCTCCGTCCTCTGGGGCAATCGTCGATGGCGGTCTCGTCCTCGACCGGTTGCGCGCGGCGGCGCGCTCGTCCCTCGCACGCACGACGTCCGCCGATCGCGTGTGGCTGATGTTGTGCGACGGTGTGCTGCGCGGGGGCACGCGCGAAGCGCTGCTCGCCACGATCGACAGCGCACATCCTGGCTGGCTACGGCTGGATCTGGTGCGAGCCGTCGAACGCGCCTCCCGCATGGTGAACGCGCAGCCGTTGGTCGGCAGGGAAGTGCACGTGGTCAGCGATGGGCAACGCACGGCGCTCGCGTCGAGTCGGGCCACGGTGCCGAGCGGGGTCCGGGTGCTGGCGCTCGCTCCGGGACGCGGGGCGCCCAATCGCGGAATCGCGGCGGTCACGGTTTCGGAGGGAGCGGCGGTCATCGAATTGAGCGGCTCGATGCTCGACAACGGAGGAACACCCCAGCCTGTGCCCGTCACGATCCGCATCGGCGCCGGCCGCAACCGTGGAGAAATCGCCGCCCGCGGGTTGGCGACGCCAGGCCGGGAGGGCACGGAAGGAGCGACGCGAGCGGCGGTAACGGTGTCGCTGCCCGCGCAATCGCTTGCGCCAGGGTGGTGGGTTGGCGAAGCGGCGCTCGAGCCCGACGAGCTGCGCGCCGACGACCGCAGGCCCTTCGCCTGGCGCGTAGCGCCGCCCGCAGAGGTCATGGCGGCGCCCAGTGCTGGATCGTTTGTCGCGGCGGCGCTCGACGTGCTCCAGGCGGGCAGGCACATCAACGACGGCCGCGATGTCGTGATCGGCGGCGGTGACGTCCCCACCAGTCCCCACGCGATCGTACAGCCGCCCGACGATCCGGCGCTTGTCGGACAGGCGAATCGCGCGCTGGCGTCGCGCGGCGTGCCGTGGCGTTGGGGTCAACTGGCGACCCCTGGAGTGCTTTCGTCGATCGATTTGACAGTCCTCAATGGCGTGCCGGTCGTGCGGCGATATCGCATTGAAGGAACAGGGACCGGGGAGCAGGGAGCAGACGCCGTGGTGGCGACCGTGAATAGCGAGCCCTGGCTCGTACGCTCGGGCAGTGTCGTGGTGCTCGGCAGTCGACTGGACACCGCCTGGACGGCGTTGCCGGCCACGCCGGGGTTCGTGCCGTTCATCGATGCGCTCGTCAATCGGATCGTGATTGGTGAAGCCGAGGTCGCCTCAGCCGAAGGCGCGCCGCGCGTGGAGTTCCGCACGCGCGGAACGGATACGATCGGAGCGACAGTTTTCGGTTCCGACGCGCGCGAGTCTGACCTCACGCCTGCCTCGACTGCGCTGGTCACGGCCGCCCTGGGCGGGAAGGACCGTACATCGGTGCTGAGTCCCGATCGATTTGCTGCCGAGGGCTTCTCGGGTACGCGGCGTGCCGACGCGAGCGGGATTCTGCTGGTCTTGGCGCTGCTGCTGGCCGCCGCCGAGCTGGGGGTCGCGACCCGGACGCGCTGATGCCGCTCGCCTTTCTGCTCGAGAGGTTCCACGACCTTCCCGCTACGCGCTCGCTCGTCGGGCGCCTGCCTTCGCCCGGAAAGCGCATCGGGGTGGGCGGGCTTCCCGGTTCGAGCTCGGCCGTGCTGGTCGCAACGCTCGCCCGCGCGCTGCCGCAGCGTGTCTTCAGCGTCGTCGCTCCGACTCCTGCGGATGGGGAGCGCTGGCTGGCGGATCTGCAGACGCTCCTGGGACCGGAGTCGACGGCGCTTTATCCACAGCGTGAGTCGCTCGGCGCCGAGGAGCCCCATTACGAGCTGGCGGGTGAGCGCATCGAGACGATCGAGGCGCTGCTGCGCGGAGCGGTCCGTGTGCTGGTCACGACCGCCCGAGCGAGCGCGGAGCGGACGGCAGTCCCGGCGGCACTGGAGCAGGCGCGAGTCGTGATCGAAGTCAGTAAAGAGGAAAGGAGCCTCACCGACACGGCGCAGCGGCTCGAAAAGATGGGCTACGAGCGCGTCGCAACCGTCACTGAAGTCGCCCAGTACAGCGTGCGTGGCGGAATCCTCGACGTATACGGATTCGGCATGGCGGCGCCGGCGCGCATCGAATGGTGGGGCGACGAGGTCGCCTCGGTGCGCAGCTTCGATCTCGACACACAGCGCTCGAGCGACGCGCTGGATCGCGTGACCGTTCTCCCGGTGCGTGCGGAATCGGTACGGGGCCAATTCAGGGCGGGGGCGCCGCATGGCGCCCCCCTGCGAAAGAATCTCCTGGATCTGCTGCCGACCGACACGATCGTCATCACGGATCAGGAATCCGCCGTGGAGCGGGAGGTCGAACGAGCCTGGGCGGATGCGGCGCACCATCTCGAGGTCGCCCGCCGAATGGGAGAAGAGCCGCCGGCCCGTGAGGACCTGCTCATAGACCCAGGAGCATGGCGTGCACGGCTGAACGGCCTGGCCCGCGTCGCGGTATCGGATGCGGAGACCGAGCAGCGCTTTCCACTCGCCCCGCCCGAGCACATCGACCGTGACTTGAAGCGGCTGCGGCAGATCGTCGCCCAGCCTCCACCGACCGTGATCCTCTGCGATAACGAGGGACAGCTCGAGCGATTGGAAGAGCTGATCGGCTCTGATCGTGCGACGCTGGCGGTCGGCGCCCTCGACGGTGGCTTCATCATGCCGACGCTGCGAGTCCTCACCGATCACGAGATTTTCCGCCGGGCACGGCGGCTGCGGCGCCCGCGTCGCTATCGCAGCGCCCTCTCGACCGCCGCCTCGCGGCCACTGACCCCAGGCGGGTACGTCGTGCATCTGGAGCACGGGATCGGGATCTACCGCGGTCTGCAGACGATCGCTGTCGGCGCGGAGGGGGTGACGCTCGAGGTCGCGGTCGTGGAGTACGAAGGCGGGGATCGGCTCAACGTGCCGCTCTACCGGATCGATCAGCTCGAGCCCTACCGCACCGCGGGCGACGGGGACGCGCCGCCGCCGCGTCTCCACCGGCTCGGCGCCAAGACGTGGCAGCGGCAGCGGGACAAGACGCGGGCCGCGATCCGGGCGATGGCCGCGGAGTTGCTGGACCTCTACGCGCGACGCCAGGTCGTCACGGGCTTTGCCTTCCCTCCCGATACGCCGTGGCAGCAGGAGCTGGAGTCCGCTTTCCTTTATGAAGACACCCCGGATCAGCGGCGCGCCTCGGACGAGGTCAAGCGGGACATGGAGCGTGCCCGCCCGATGGACCGGCTGCTCGTCGGCGACGTCGGATACGGGAAGACCGAGGTCGCCGTGCGGGCGGCATTCAAGGCGGTGCAGGCGGGGAAGCAAGTCGCGGTCCTCGTGCCCACGACGATTCTCGCCGAGCAGCACGGCCGCACCTTTCGCGAGCGGCTCGCCGATTACCCGGTGCGCATCGAGGTATTGTCACGCTTTCGCAGCAGCAAGGAGACGGCTCCGCTGGTGGAGCGCCTCGCCGCCGGCGAGGTCGATATCGTCATCGGGACTCACCGGTTGCTCTCGGCGGACGTCACGTTCAAGGATCTTGGTCTGCTGGTCGTCGACGAGGAGCATCGCTTCGGCGTGCGGCACAAGGAGCGGCTGAAGGCGCTGAAGCTGAGCGTGGACGTATTGACGCTCACCGCCACACCGATTCCGCGAACCCTGCACCTCTCCCTAGCCGGCCTGCGCGACCTGGCGCTGCTCGAGACCGCGCCGAAGGACCGCTCGCCCGTCCTGACGTTCGTCGAGCCGTGGGACGATGCGCTGCTCGAGGAGGCGATTGCACGGGAGCTGGATCGCGGCGGCCAGGTCTATTTCGTCCACAATCGCATCGAGACGATCGACACCGTGGCGGCGCGGGTGCGCTCGCTCGCGCCGCGCGCGCGGCTCGCGGTGGCACATGGGCAGATGCGCGAGACGGATCTCGAGGCCGTCATGGGCCAGTTCGTGCGTGGCGAGGTGGATATCCTCGTCTCCACGATGATTGTCGAATCGGGCCTCGACGTGCCCAACGCCAACACGATGATCGTGGACCGGGCCGACCGCTTCGGCCTCGCCCAGTTATATCAGCTACGCGGGCGGGTGGGGCGGAGCCACCGCCGGGCGTTCTGCTATCTGCTTGTGCCCGATCAGGTCGATGCACAGGCGGAGGAACGTTTGCAGGTGCTCGAGCATCATACTGATCTAGGATCGGGCTATCGCATCGCACTGCGGGATCTGGAGCTCCGTGGCGCGGGGAATCTGCTCGGAGGTGAGCAGTCGGGGCACGTGCAGGCGGTCGGCTTCGACATGTATCTGCGGTGGCTCGAAGAAACCGTCCGTGGGCTGAAGGCGGGGGACGGGGGGCGGGGGATGACGAAAGAGTGGACGCCGCCGGATGTGACGCTGGACGCGCCGGCGCATTTGCCGGACGAGTACGTCGCCGATGATGACGCGAAGCTCAATTTGTACCGGCGGCTGGCGCGGGCTGAGCAACCAGGTGAGATTCAAGCCGTTCGTGACGAGCTGCGTGACCGTTTCGGGCGATTACCGGCGGCCGCTGAGCGGCTCCTGCTCGTCGCCGAGCTGCGCGCGCTGGGTGCTCAGGCCGGTTTGGAGACGGTCTTGATCAAGGGCGACGAAGCGCGGCTCACTTTCCGCCGCGACGCGTCGCCGCGCTTGGCGGGCCTGCAGGTGGCCCTCGAGGCGGTGCAGTTCGAAGCGGACGTGCGGCGCGCGATGCCGCTCTCCCTCAGGCTCCGCCGGCTCGGCGGAGAGTCGATCGGCCCCGGCTTGGTCCGGGCGCTCACGGCCGTTCTGCGTGACCATCACGGTTAACGAGAGAGAGGAAACGGATGCGACGTTTGAGTCTGGTGTTGCCGGCGCTGACCTCACTGACACTGTTCGGGTGCAACGCGCTGCGCGACGCGTTCTCGTCGCGCGCGGACGTCGTGGCGCGCGCCAATGGCCAGACCTTGACGGTGGAACGGCTCGGCGGGTGGGCGGGCGAGAGCAAGCAGGTGCCGCTCGATCCAATGACCTTGACCCGCGTGTCGCGCTACTGGGTGGAGTACTCCCTGTTTGCGGAAGCGCTGGCGTCCGGCAAGAATCTTCGCGATTCCGCGACGGCGGCGACGGCGATGTGGCCGGTCGTGTCCAGACTCAAATGGCAACGTTTCCACGACCGGATCGTTACGGGCAAAGACCTGACGCCCCCACAACTGGATTCCGCTTATCAGGGCGGGCCGTACCGTGTGTTCCAGCACATTCTCTTTCGGGTGCTCCCCCCCGAGGGCAGTAAAACGACGGACGCGAACCAATTGATCAGAATCGACGCGCAGAAGCGCCGTCAAGCCGAACAGCTGCTCCCACAGGCGCGCACGGCCGGCGCTCGGTTCGCACAGCTCGCCTCACGGTATTCAGAGGATCCAACGTCGAAGGTCGACGGGGGATCGCTGGGGCTCTCGACGCGAGGGCAGTACGTTCGGGAATTCGATGACGCGGCCTGGCAGCTCGCGCCCGGTGGGGTGAGCGAAGTGGTGAAGAGTCAGTTCGGCTATCACATCATTCGTCGTCCGCCGCTGGCCGAGGTCCGGGACTCGTTCCGTACCGGTCTACAGGAACGGATGTCGCGCCACGCCGACTCGATGTACGTTGACAGCCTCGTCATCAGGCGAAAGATCCAACCGGTGAGCAATGCTCCGGCCTACGCGAAGGCGGCCGCGCAGGACATGGATGCCGCGCGCTCCAGCAACCGGGTGCTCGTGAGGTATCGCGGCGGATCGCTGAAGGTGCGGGACTTCGCGCGCTGGTTGAACGCTCTCGATCCCCAGATCATCAGCGCGCTGCCGCAGGCGAACGACGAGCAGATCGACCAGTTCCTGAAGTCGTTGGCGCAGCAGCAGCTCATGCTGGAGCTGGCGGACTCCGCCAAGGTCGCGCTCACTGCGGAGGACTGGCAGCGGGTGCGTGGGGAGCACGACTCCACGATGCTGATGATCACGAATATCCTGAACCTGTCACCGGAGATGCTCCGCGATTCGGCCGGTAAGACGCCTGAGGAGCGCGTCAATTTCGCGCTGGGACGGGTGAACGACTATTTCGATCGCGTGTTCCACGGACGGGCGCGCTTCTATCCGCTGCCCGCCTTCCTGGCCGATACTCTGCTCGCGGATGCGCGCTGGGATGTGGACGCGGCGGGCGTACGGCGGGCGGTCGAGCGGGGCCAGGAGATTCGCTCCGATTCGGCCCAGGCATCCAACGCGCCGCGTATGGCGCCCGCACCAGGACCCGCGCCGATCGACACGACGAGAAGGCAGGCGCCGCGATGAGAACTCTTGGTTTTCTCCTGGCGGCGTCCATGGTCGCGGCGACCGCCGCCGCGCAAACACTCGATCGGATCGTGGCGATCGTGGGCACGCGTCCCATTCTCGCGTCGCAAATCGAAGAGGAAATGGTCCAGCAGCAAGCCCAAGGCCAGGCGCTGCCAACGGACTCCGCCGGGCTCGCCGCCATGCGGCGGCAGGTTCTCGACCGCTTGGTCGAACTCGAGATTCTGGTACAGCAGGCGGAGCGCGACACCTCGATCAAGGTGACGGACCAGGAAGTGCTCGATCAGGTGGAGCAGACGTATCAGAACGTCCGCAAGCAATTCACGTCGGAGAACGATTTCCGCGATCAGATTCGCCAGGCGCGTTTCGGATCGGTCGAAGAGTGGCGGCGCTGGCTGGCCGACGAACAGCGCCGGCAGCTGTATGCGCAGCGCCTGATCGAGGCGCAGCGGCAGAAGGGGAAACTCCGCCCGATTCCGCCGACCGATGCGCAAATGCGCGAATTCTGGGAGCAGAACAAGGAGCAGCAGCCGAAGCGGCCCGCGACGGTGTCGTTCCGTCAGATCGTGCTCAAGCCGGCGCCGGATTCTGCCGCACGGCAGCGTGCGGCCCAGCTCGCCGAGTCGCTCGTGGTCGCGCTGCGGCACCCCGGCGCCGATTTTGCGGCGGCGGCGAAGAAGTTCTCGGGCGACAGCGCCTCCGCGGCCCAAGGCGGTGAGCTCGGGTGGTTCCGCCGCGGCGTGATGGTCAAGGAGTTTGAGGACGTCGCGTTCCGCGTCCGTCCCGGAGAGATCGTCGGCCCCGTCGAGACATCCTTCGGATTCCACATCATCAACGTCGAGCGCACGCAGCCGGCGGAGATTCTGGCGAGACACATTCTCATCGTCCCCGAAGTCAGCGCGGCGCAGATCGCGATCGCCCGCCGTCGCGCAGATTCGCTCCACGACGCGCTGGCCCGCGGCGGCATGAAGGCGTCCTTTGATTCGCTGGCGAAGACTTACGCCGACCCGCAAGAGCCCAAGCTGGCGGAGGAGGCACCGCTCACCGACCTGCCGCCAGAGTACCAGAAGGTGATCACGACGGATACGACGGTGGGACTGAAGCCGGTCATCGTCCAAGGAGCCGATACGCGGCGCACCAAGTTCGTGGTCCTCGAGGTCACCGCTCGGCACGACGCGGGCGAGTTGTCCTTCGAGGACGTGAAGATCCGGATCCGCCAGTCGCTCGGCGATCAGCTCGCCATCCGGCATTTCATCGATCAACTGCGGCGTCAGATTTACATCGACATCAGACTCTAGCCTTGGCTCCCCCTTCTCGGCCGCGCCTGGCGGTGGCCGTGGGCGATCCGCGAGGGATCGGCCCCGAAGTGGTGCGCAAAGCGCTGCGGCAGCCTCTCGACGCGGACGTCCGCATCGTCGGTGGGTGGGAGGACGGAGCCAAGATGCCGAACGACCTCGAGGCGGGTCGGGCGGCCGCCCAAAACATCGAGGCCGCTGCGCGACTCGCGCTCTCGGGTGAAGCCGACGCGATCGTCACGGGACCCGTGAACAAGCTCGCATTGCACGCCGCCGGGTATCGTTTTCCCGGAGTGACGGAATTCCTCGCCCATATCGCCGGTGATGTCCCGGTGGCCATGATGTTGACGACCGGGCGGCTGCGGGTCGTGCTGGTGACGACGCACCTCTCGCTGCGGGACGCGATCGCCTCGGTGACGACCGAGCGCGTGGTGCAGGCGGGACGCATCGCGACCGATGCGCTGCGGCAGTGGTGGGGCATCACCGCGCCGCGGCTCGCGTTGTGCGCGCTCAACCCGCACGCCGGCGAAAGCGGGCTCTTCGGCGACGAGGACGAACGTCTGCTGCGGCCCGCCGCGACGGCGCTCGACGCCGCCGGGCCGCTCCCCGCCGACACCGTGTTCGTGCGCGCGCTGCGTGGGGAGTTCGATGCCGTGCTCGCGCCCTATCACGACGTGGGAATGACGGCGGTGAAGGTCTCGGGCTT
>WNFO01002554.1_pt1 | contig 15063 bp, 15 predicted proteins | sample 5400251 | NCBI WGS metagenome assembly WNFO01 (sample SAMN13153354, study PRJNA577476) | soil metagenome | isolation source: 100 cm saprolite under Madrone tree | place: USA:California | collected 2016-06-14 | reverse complement strand
CGCGTTCCTCACCGCTCAGCCGCACAACATACTTCTTTACCGAAATCTCCTTCGCAGCCATGATTGCCCTCCATCGCCAATAGTGGCGACACAAGCGAATCACTAAATCCTTTCAAATTGGTTGAAGCTAGCGACTAGTGCGCGAGACGGTTCGCCAATGGATGATCGCAGCGGATCTGTGGGAGGATCGCCGTGCCCGGTTGAAGCCTGTGCATCAACCGCGTTACCGGCGCGATTGTTTAGGCGAGCTGATCCAGATCGATGGATCGGAGCACTGGTGGTTCGAGGATCGCGGGCCGCGCTACACCCTGCTCGTCTACATCGATGACGCCACCAGCCGGCTGATGCATCTGCAGTTTGTCGAGAGTGAGAGCACCTTCGACTATTTTGCAGCGACCCGGACGTATCTGGAGCGTCACGGCAAGCCGATTGCGTTCTACTCCGACAAGCATGGCGTCTTTCGGGTCAACAAGAAGGATGCAATCGGCGGTGATGGCATGACTCAGTTCGGGCGGGCTCTCCATGCCCTGAACATCGACATCATTTGCGCAAACTCCTCGCAAGCCAAGGGTCGGGTCGAACGGGCAAATGGCACGTTACAGGATCGGTTGGTGAAGGAGATGCGGCTATCCGGTATTGATACAATCGAGGCCGGCAATGCGTTCCTGCCGTCCTTTATGGATAAGTACAATGCTCGCTTTGCCAAAGCTCCCTTTGACGATCGTGATGTCCACCGTGCTCTGCTGGTCGGGCATGACGATCTCGACGAGACGTTTGCCTGGAAGGAAGAGTGCACGGTCTCTATGAACCTGACGCTGCAATACGACCAGGTTCTGTTCATTCTTGAGCCAAGCGGGATTGCGCGATCGCTGGCACGCAAGCGGTTCACGGTGATTGACTATCCCGACGGGCGGCTCGCGATCCGGTACAATGGTGTCGATCTACCCTATCGCACCTTCGACAAACGGCCGCAGGTGAACCAGGCCGCGATTGTTGAGAACAAGCGCCTGGGCCCGATCCTGGCCTATATTGCCGAGCAGCAAAGGAAGCTGGATATGTCCCGATCAGCCAAGGCGCCGCGGCGACGAGGTCAAAAAAACCATATGTTCAAGATCGGCTAGATGGACACCCGGGCGGCGCGTTGCGCGATCTTAGGGCTTCACGCGCCGCCCTCTCGAGACGCAGAATTCAACCCCTAATTCAAGGAAAGGCGGCTAACCTACCCCGACCGAGTGACATTTCTAAATGGTCCAGATCGTGACTTTCCTAAACGGCGATGACAGTACGGGTCCTGTCTTCCGTATCAACGCCACATCCCGCGCATACGGGCGCCAGCATCGATGCGTGGCTGCTGGTTCGCAGGTCGCGCTTCTGCGCCGGCTACCGCGAGCGGCCATGTCGTCTTCTCGAACAGCCCGATCAGACGGTCGGGAATGAAGCGGGTCCGCGACGCATAAACGTGGCGGTTGCCTTGAGCGTGCTGACCGTGGGTAAAAAAGCGCTGGGGCACGAGCAGATGCAGATCATCCTTGGCGCGCGTCATTGCGACGTAGAGTAGCCGGCGTTCCTCTTCGATCTCCGCTGTCGTTCCGGCGCCGAGGTCCGAGGGCATACAGCCATCGGCCACGTTGAGCACGAACACCGACTTCCACTCCTGGCCCTTGGCGGAGTGGATTGTCGACAAGATCAGGTAGTCCTCGTCAAGCAGAGGGATGCCCGCCTGGTCGCAGGTGGCATCGGGAGGATCGAGCGTCAGTTCGGTGAGGAAGCGTTCCCGCGAGGGATAGCCGCTCGCAATTTATTCAAGCTGGATAAGGTCTGCGCGGCGGGTATCGGCATCTTCGTGGATTCGATCTAAGTGCGGCTCGTACCAAGAGCGGGCGCGTTCGAGGTCGGCCGGCCAGGTTGATTGACGAAGGTCATCCATGACAGCAGTGAACGCTTTCCAGTCCTCGCTGGCGCGCGGAGGGGTCGGAGCGTTTGCAAGTGCTGCAATCGCGTTGGTCTCGTTAGCCATGTGATCGAGCACCCGTTGCGCTGAGGTGGGACCGACCCCAGGGATCAGGAGGTGCATCAGGCGGAAGCCGGCAACGCGGTCTCGCGGGTTCTCAACGAAGCGCAGCAGCGCCAGCATGTCCTTGATGTGCGCGGCATCGAGGAACTTGAGGCCACCGAACTTGACGAAGGGGATGTTGCGCCGAGTCAACTCGACTTCTAGTGGACCGCCGTGGCTGGATGTTCGGAACAGCACAGCCTGCTGTTTTAGAAGCGAGCCGGTTTCCCGGTTTTCCAGAACGCGTTCGACGATGCAGCGTGCCTGATCGGCTTCGTCGCGCACCGCAATAAGTTGCGGCTTCATGCCCGACGCTCGGTCGGTCCATAGATTTTTGGTGAACCGCTCCTTGGCAAGATCGATCACGCCGTTGGCCGCGGCCAAAATGGCCTGTGTCGACCGATAGTTACGATCCAGCGTAATGATGCTGGCCGGTGGCGAGAACTGACCGGGAAAGTCGAGAATGTTGCGCACGGTCGCAGCCCGGAATGAATAGATCGACTGCGCGTCATCGCCGACGACGGTGAGGCCGTGGCCGCCGGGCTTGAGTGACAACAGGATGGACGACTGGAGCCGGTTGGTGTCCTGGTACTCGTCGACCAGGACATGCTCAAAGCGGCCGCTAATATCATCGGCGAGCGCCGGATCGCTCATAGTTTGCGCCCAATAGAGCAGTAGATCGTCATAATCGAGCACGTTCTGACGCTGCTTGGCTTCGACATACGCAGCGAATAACTCCTTCAGCTCGGCCGTCCACCCGGAGCACCAGGGAAACGAAGATCCCAAGATCTGCTCGATCGGCGTCTCGGCGTTGACGCAACGTGAGTAGATCGCGAGGCACGTGCTCTTGGTCGGAAAGCGGCCTTCTGTCTTGGAGAAGCCAAGGTCGTGCCGGATTAAGTTCATCAAGTCGGCAGAGTCTTCACGGTCATGGATCGTGAAGTTGGGGTCGAGGCCAATCTGGTCGGAGTACTCGCGAAGCAGAGGGCGCGCCGATGCCGTGGAAGGTGCCGGCCCAAGCCAAGGCGTCGATCATCACGCCGGCGTTGTCACCCATGACCTTTCGCACGATCCTCTCGACGCGCTTCGTCATCTCGGAAGCAGCGCGGCGCGAGAAGGTCATCAGAAGAATGCGCCTGGGATCGGCGCCGTTCACGATCAGGTGGGCGACTCGATGCGCAAGCGTGTTGGTCTTGCCCGATCCGGCTCCGGCGATCACCAACAACGCCGCAAATGGACCCGGTCCGACTGCACCATGTTCGACGGCGCGCCGCTGCTCCGGATTAAGGTTTTCGAGATAAGCAGCAGTACCTGACACGTCCGCACCGTTCCCTCTGGTCGATTGACGGTCGCTGATTCTCGCTTTGTTCGCAATGGGACAAAGGAGCTGGGCAGCTTAGTGAGGGTCAGTGGCTAGCTAGTGCTTGGTCAGGGCCCTTTGGTCTGAATGGATTTTTGGTTGGTCGCGCAAGTTCCATAACCCATGATGCGCGCGGAGTTTCAGAAATGTGTCTTTGCTTCGCTCTGACTTGAAGCAACGAGATGCCGCTCCACCATTGAAGTAGTTATAGCCGATCGAAACCCACGCTCACGGCATCGTCTGCGCCTTCAGCATCTGCTCGGCACTCGCGTTAAACCGCCCCGAGCCGGCGAGATTTGATCCGCCATCACAGACAACGACGCAGCCCGAGATGTAGGAGGCCAGCGGCGAGGCAAGAAAGGCGGCGGTCTGGCCGATATCGTCGACCGTACCCATACGGCGCATCGGCACGGCATCGATGAGTATTTGCTTTGCCTCGGCGCTGGACAGGCGCTTCAATCCTTCAGTGCCTTCGATGGGGCCGGGTACGATGCTGTTGATGCGAATGCCGTAGTGGCCCCATTCCAGCGCCAGGTTCTTCATCATCATGTTGATTCCGGCCTTGGCTGCGCCGACATGCACCTGGAAGGCGTGCGGCATATAGGCCATCCCGGCGGAGATGTAGATGAGCGCGCCCTTTGTCTCTTTGAGCTGCTCGAAGGCGGCCCGTGAGGCGTTAAAGGAACCAAGCAGGTCGATATCGACCACCGTCTTGAAGCCGTTGGCAGACAGCTTCTCCGCCGGCGCCAAGAAGTTGCCCGCCGCGCCGCAGATCAGCACGTCCATGGATCCAAGCTCGGCGCGGCTGCGAGCGAAGGCCGCGTCCAGGGCGGCGATGTCGCGCACGTCGGCGGCGACCGAACAGACCTTGGCTCCGAGAGCGCGCAACTCCGCCGCTGCCGCATCGAGCTTTTCCTGGGTGCGGCCGCAGATGGCAATGCTGGCACCCAAGGCGGCGAAGTTCTTCGCCACGCCAAGATTGATGCCGCTGCCGCCGCCGGTGACGAATACGGTCTTGCCTCTGTAGAGTCCTTTCGCGAAGTACTGAGTTATCAGCATGGTTTTCTCCTGTTCTCGTGGGCGCGCGCATCACACCAGCGCCGGCGTTCCCGCGCTGGCGGAGCCGTCCCGATGACGGGCCGCGAGCGTACGATTAAGGAGGACAGATGACGGGTCCATCAGGCCGTCGTTGCAAGCCCTCCATCAACCGGAATAACTGCACCACAAACAAAACCGCTCGCCTTCGATGCCAGATAGAGAGCAATCCCTGCCATATCGTTCGGGTTTCCCATCCGCTTCATCGGCGCATTGTCGATGACATACTGCGATCCTTCTTCGTCGATCGCCGCAGTCATCTTCGAGGGAAAATATCCCGGAGCAATGGCGTTAACCGCGACATGCTTCGGCGCGAGGAATTTCGCCATGATCCGCGTGAGATGGTTAACTCCTGCCTTTGATGCAGCATACGAATATGCCTCCAGATGAGTTGTACGGATTCCTTCGATCGATCCGATATTGATCACGCGGGAATATGATTCCGGAGATCCCGCAGCTTCAAGAAGCTTGATCAGCCGCTGCGTCAGAAAGAACACCGACTTGACATTGAGGTCCATGACTTTGTCCCAACCGGACTCGGGAAACGACTGAAAATCTGCCCCCCAGCTTGCGCCGGCGTTATTGACTAGAATATCGAGCCTTCGCTCGCGCCTTTCGATTTCGGTGCCGAGGCGGTCGATTTCGTCCAACCGGGAAATATCGCCAGGGATCGAGATGCATTCGCCGGTCTTCGATAGTTCGTCGGCGAGAGCATCGCAGGCTTCCCGCTTTACGAGCCGTGATATAGACCTTCACGCCATTTTCGACATAAGCACGGGCGATCATCTCGCCGATGCCGCGACTACCTCCCGTGATCAGGGCAACTTTGCCTCGCACGCTGAACAGTTCTTCGATTTTCATGACCTGTCTCCAAGATAATTCCGTAGCGTGCAGCGTGCAGATGATTATGCAACCGCGCCATCCGTGCGGAGCTTCGCGATCATGGCTGCGTCATAACCGGCTTCGCGCAATACCTCGTCGCTGTGCTGGCCGACTTCCGGCGGACGGCGAGGCCTCACCTTGTCCTGACCTTCAACGGAAATCGGACTTGTGACCGTCAGCACGCTGTCGTTGTCGAACGGGACCAAGATGTCGTTGGCCAAAACCTGGCTGTCATTCGGAATGTCTTGCGCCGAAGCGACGACGTCGAATACGATTCCGCCCGCGGCGAGAATTTCTCGCCATTCTGATCGGTCTTTGGTCGCGAACGTCTTGTCGAGCACCGTGGTCAGCTCCACCGCGTTCTTCATTCGATCGCGGCTCGTTGCAAACCGTGGGTCGTTCTGCAAGTCGTCCCGTCCGAGGCATTTGATGAAGACCGGCCATTGTCGCTCCTCATTGAGGATCGTGAGGATCAGCCAACGCTTGTCTCGGCATTGATAGTAGTTGGTGAAAGCGTTTAACGCCTGCTCGCGCGGAGGACGATCGATGAATCGGGCGCCACACAAGGCAGCCTGCGCCATGACGCCATTGCACCAGATCCCGTTAGCGAGCAGCGACGTTCCAACGTGTGCGCCCATGCCCGTGAGCTGACGCTGATACAGGCCCATGACGATGCCTGCATAAAGCGAGATTCCGGATGGATGGTCGCCCATACCGGTCAGCGACCGCGCCGGCGGCGCCGTGGCCTCAGTGCGCACGCCGTCCATCAGGCCTGACCTCGCCCACCATGCGGTGATGTCAAAGCCTGGCTTGGACGCCTCCTCACCGGACTCGCCATACCCGGTGAAGGAAGCGTAGATCAGCCGACCGTTGAGAGGCGCAAGGTCCTCATATCTCAGGCCCAGCTTCTTACGGACCACGGCCGGAAAGTTGGTTATGAAAACGTCGGCTTGGGCGACCAGGCGTCGCACGACTTCCTGCGCCGAGGGCTTTGCGAGGTTGAGAGCCAACCCGCGCTTGTTGCGCGATGCAAGCATCCACGCATAGTTCTCTCTTGCCTGCGGCATGGTAGGCAACAAGGGAACCGCCCGATAGGGGTCACCTGCGCCGGGCGGTTCGATCTTGATGACGTCCGCGCCGAAATCCGAAAGAATTGTCGCCGCCGCCGGCGCGGCGATGAAACTGCTGCAATCGAGAACCTTCAGGCCTTTGAACATCAGTTGCGCCATTCGCGTGCTCCCAATCCAGAGAACTTGAAAAGACTTTCAGACGCTCATTCGGTTACCTTGACCGCAGCAAGAGCCTTGAGGATTGCCAGCTGTTTGGCGTCGCGCTCGCCTTCGAGCTGCTCTGGCGGTGTCGCGGCGAATGACGCTTGCGCCTGATCGATAATGGTCTTCTGTGATTTCTCGTCCAGCGTCACTGCAGCCTGGCTTTTCCACGCCGCTTCCATCCCGGGGGCAAATTGCCTGAAAAACGAGACGAAACCGCCGGGGCCGCCGCCGAGATGAAACGAACGGAATGGCCCATCAGCCGCCCAGCGCAGGCCTATCGAACTCGTCACGATATCGTCGAGTTCATCTACCGTGACCACGCCCTCTAGCACGAGATGGCAGCACTCGCGGAAAATCGCCCGCTGCAGACGGTTGGCGACGAAGCCCTGGATTTCCTTGCGAAGAACGCGCGGGACCTTCCCAACCGCCTTATAGAAGGCGACAGCGTCCGCAACAGCGTCGGGTTCAGTCTGTTCTCCCGGAACGACCTCCACCAGCGGAATCAGATGCGGAGGGTTAAACGGATGCCCGATCAGAAGGCGGCGGGGGTTTTTCATCTTGGCGGATTGTTCGGTCGCGGTCTTCGCCGAACTGGAGGAGAGCAGCAGCGCGTGTGCGGGAACGTGCTGCTCGATGCGGGCCCACAAGTCTTGCTTGAATTCCACCCGTTCTGGACCATTCTCCTGCACAAGATCGGCGCCGGCGACAGTGCGATCAAGGTCTGCCTCGAAACGCAGTTTCCTTGTCAGATTCTGGGTGGAGAGACCCAAAGCCTTGAGCGTCGGAGAGGCTTTGCGAATGTAATCATTCACGATCGCTTCAATGTCATCGCGCGGATCGTTGACGACGACCGAAAGACCGTGTGCAAGAAAAACCGCCGTCCACGAGGCTCCGATGACGCCCGCGCCAATGACGGCAACTTTTGAGTAGCGTTCTAGAATATCGGAAGGACGTCTTTCGTTCATGGCACGCTCACTCATTTTGATTCGCCGGGCTGGTCGTTCTGCTCGGCGAGATAATCGTAAACCAGCGTTGCCGGCGCCAACGTCAGGTCGGTGAGGATGTGACTGGCAGAGATGATCTCGCGCACAGGCAAATCGGCAAACGGCGCTAGCGCATGCTCGAAGAATTGTAGCCGGGCGGGCCCGATCCAGGCGCCTTTGACGGTAACATTAGTGATCTGGGTGCGTACCAGTTCGCAGATTCGCGGTCGTCCTGAGTAACCCGGCAAGATCTTGAGCATAAAGGTCGGAACGCCGACTTCCTGCTTGGCTTTCTCAAGTTCAAACGGTTTGTGCTTGTAGCCCATGGTGGCGGTGGCAACGCGCAGGGTACCGTAGTCCAACGTGCCTACCAGCGTATCGGAATCGACAAAGAGTTTCGCGGAGCCCAATTTTTTAGGAAAAGCGCTGAGCTCACGGCCAGCGGCGATCGCCGGAAGATTGTCTAGATACATCGCCAGCAGAAATTCGCCCTGCTCCCCGTCCATGCGCACTACCGCGGCCTGCCCGCATTCGACGTAGGCGCCGTAGCCGGTGGTGTCCGGCATTTTCATCACTTCGAACCGAACCAGCGGCTGATCGATTTCGAGCGGCTCCGGCACCAGTTTTGCAAGCGCCTCGCGGTCGGTCCGGTACGTGATGTTCAGGTATTCTCGCCGCCGGAACCGGTGGGGGCCTTGCACAAATGCCGGCGCCGCGATCGGCGTCGTATACTGTTTGACAACATCTACTTTCTTCATCGTCCGCTCGCTCTCCGTCCTTTGAGTTTGAATGCCGGGCTCATCAAACAAACCGATGACTCGTCGATCAAACGTCCGGCCATGATGTTTCAGTCAGCGTCGCGAACTACTGTTGATCTTCGAACTTGAACGATACCTTGACTTTGGCTCGGTACGCTTCGATCTTGCCATCGGTGATTTGCATATCGAGCTCGACAACCTCGGCGACACGAAGGCCTCTCAGACTCTGCGAAGCACGTTCGACTGCGGTCCGCGCGGCTTTTTCCCAGGACTCGGTGCTGGTGCCCACCAATTCGATTACCTTATAAACGCTATCAGCCATGGCTTCCTCCCTTTGTAATTGCTTCATCTCGACCTCTCATGGGTCGTTGCGAAAGCGATAACGCGTCCGATCGGGGGACGACCAGCCGCAGCAATTCAGGCCGACCGCAGCGTGGCCTTCGCTTCCTTTATTTCGATCTTTTTGACCTTTGGTTCTTTGCCGCTCGCTGCCTTCTTCAAGCGTTCAAATTCGTCGACCAAAAAATCCACCAGCTTTTCGATGTCGGGAACAGCCGTTCGGCAGGCGATCAGCCCGAAATCGAGATTATCCAAATAGCTTTGGACGGTTATATTGAGAACGCTGCCGTTCGACGGTATCGAGACCGGGAAATAGTTGATCATCCTCGCGCCTGCGCAATAGAGCGCTTCTCTCGGTCCCGGCACGTTCGAAATTAGGACGTTCACGATGGCCGGCAGTTGCTCGGCAAGCCTGGCCTCTCCTATCAACCGTGCCATGCCGGTGATGATGATTGGCGCACCCAGCCAGGTCATGTCGGTCGGAATGACGTCACGAATGTCCTCCAGCCGCTTCTTGGAATCGGTAGATGAGGCAACGATTGCCTCCAGCCGGCGTATCGGATCGGCAATGTCGGTAGCCAGATTGCACAGCATCGCCGTGACCTGGTTGGTCATATCAGTGTTGCCGGCCTTTCGCAGCGAAACCGGTACCGCTGCGATCAGCGGCCCATCTGGAAGTGCGTTCCTGGTTTCCAGATAACGCCGCAGTGCGCCCGCACTGATCGTCATGACAACGTCGTTCACCTTCGACCTTGTCAACTTGGCTACAGCCTTCGCTTCACGAAGCGAGATGGTGCAGGTTGCAAATGATCGCTGGCTCGACAGCGACGCATTCAAAAGGGTTTTCGGTGCAAGCGGAAGCAGGCGAGGCGGGGTCGCGAGATCCTCCGTAACGCGTTGTCCCACTTTCGCGATCGCTTTGCCAATATTGGGCCACGACTGGTAGAACTCCCGCTGCTGGGTAAAAAACTTGGCGTAGGAATCGCTGATCAGCTCGAAGAGCTCGGGAGTTCTGCTGTCCTTGGTTGTTGGGGAGGGCGGTTGCACCGGTTCCGGATCGGGTGAAGTAGCAAATATGATGGGAAGCGCAGCCATGCCTGCACCGCCGTCGATACCGGCGTGGTGCATCTTGATGTAGACGGCGAAGCCGCCACCCTCGAGACCCTCGATCACGTAGTACTGCCAAAGCGGTCGGGTACGATCGAGCAGGATCATGTGCAGCCGCGCAACCAGTGTCTCGAGCTGCCCGCGTGTTCCCGGCTTCGGCAAGGAAACGTGGCGAAAATGATAGTCGAGATCAAGATTATCGTCGTGAACCCAGACCGGATGATCGAGCTGAATCGGCGTCAAAGCCAGCTTACGCTCGAAGAAAGGAACGAGATGAACCCGGCTTTTGAGATGGTCACGAAACGCCGCGAAAACGTCAGTATCTGCGGGGGGTGGATCGAAGATTGCCAAGCCGGCAACATGCATCGGGGATTCCGGCGTTTCGCCGTACAGAAAGCTGGCATCGAGAGCTGACAACCTGTCCATGGTATCCTCCCATCCGTTTCTGAGCCTCAACTGCGATGTCCAGTCGGGCTGCGCACTCAAGGCTAATTGCTCTTCTCCATGACTATGGCCGGGTTCAATTGTTGATCCGCTGCCCGGCAATGCGTGGCGATCGCTTCGACGAGAATGGGAATCAGACCGCTTGCGATGTCATGGCCCATTCCGGGAATAACCGTGAGGGTCGAACCCGGAATCTGGGCTGCGGTGTGCCGGCCAGCTTCGACGGGAACGAGCGGATCGTCAGCACCGTGGAGGACAAGGGTCGGAACGGAAAGCTTCTCGAGCATCTCGACGCGCGAGCCGCTCGCCACGATCGCTGCGAACTGCCGGCCTACTCCCGCTGGATAGTAGGATCGGTCGAAGGCCGCGCCGACCTTGGCTCGTAATTCGTCGTCCGGTGTCGGAAAGCCCGGACTGCCGATCGCCCTGTAAATCCTCATGCCGTGCTGAATCGCCAACTCGCGGTCGCTGCCATCCGGACGGGCTTGCATGATCGCGGTCATCGCTTCGGGCTTCGCCTGCGGCAGACCGGGGTCGCCGCTCGACGACATGATGGAAACCAGACTTCTTACCCGATTGGGGTGTCTTGCCGCCACGATCTGCGCGATCATGCCGCCCATAGACGCTCCGACGACATGGGCTTTCTTGATCACCAAGCGATCCATAAGGCCGACGGTATCCCCGGCCATATCAGTCAGGTCGTAAGGCGGTTCGATTTTCTCCCCAGCTATCACGCGCTGCAGGACCGCGCCGAGGTCGATCGGCGGCGGAGCCTCGATCTTGGTCGACAGCCCAACATCGCGATTGTCGAAGCGGACGACCCGGAAGCCATGGGCGGCGAGGCCGTCGCAGAACGCCTCCGGCCAGGCAATCATTTGCGTCGCGAGGCCCATGATGAGCAGGATGGCCGGATCGTCCCGGTTACCTCTATCGTCGTATGCGATCTCTATTCCATTGGCCGATATGATTGGCATCCATACTCCCTCTACTCGCGGGCAACAAAGCGTCCGGCTCAAACCTCTAGCCATTCCTTTCGGACCGCGGCGTTGCTTGTCAGATTCGCGGGTGTTCCCTCGAAAACGATGCGACCGTGGCCCATCACGTAAACGCGGTGCGATATCCGCATGGCGATTGAGAGCTTCTGTTCGACAAGCAAAATAGCTACCCCTCGTCGTGCGATTTCTGCGATCAGGTCGCCGACCTGATGAACTATGAGGGGCGCCAACCCTTCAGTCGGCTCATCGATCATGATCAGTTCGGGGTCACCCATCAGCGTGCGGCACATCGTCAGCATCTGCTTCTCGCCGCCCGACATGACACCGGCGGCGGTATCCGCACGCGCCCCTAGGTTGGGAAACATTTGCAGCATGTCGTCGAGGTGCCATTTGCCGGGCTTGCGCGGGTCCTTGATGCCGAGCATCAGGTTTTGACGTACGGTGAGGCTTGGAAAAATATCGCGGTGCTCAGGAACGTATCCGAGGCCGAGATGCGCGATGCGAAAGCTCGGAAGCCCGGCGATGTCGGTCCCCTTGAACCTGATGGTTCCCTGAGGCGGCACCTCGCCCATGATCGCCTTGACCGTGGTCGAACGTCCGACACCGTTCCGGCCCAATAGGCTTACGACTTCGCCGGCATCGATCCGCAGATCGACGCCCTGGAGGATATGGCTCTTGCCATAGTAGGCGTGCAGGTCCTTGACCTCGAGCATCAGGCTGCCTCCTCGCCGAGATAGGCTTCCTTGACCTTGGGATCCGACCGAATCTGGTCCGGCGTTCCGGTCGCAATGATGTGGCCATAGACCAGCACTGAAATTCGGTCGGCCAGTCCGAACACGACGCTCATGTCATGCTCTACGATCACCAATGTTCGGCCCTCGGTGAGGCGGCGAATGAGCGAAACTGCCCGCTCCGTTTCCGCGTGGCTCATGCCTGCGGTCGGCTCGTCGAGGAGGATGACGTCGGCGCCGCCGGCGACAGTAATGCCGATTTCGAGCGCGCGCTGTTCGGCATATGTCAGAAGCCCGGCGGGTACGTCGCGGCGTGCGGTGAGACCGATGTCCGAGAGCACCTGCGCCGTTCGGTCGCGGACCTCCCGTAGATTATCGATGCTCTTCCAGAACGAGTAGTGATGGCCGTCGGTCCAGAGCACGGCGCAACGCAGATTTTCCCACACGCTCATGTTAGCGAACACATTGGTAACCTGGAAGCTGCGCGACAGGCCGCGGCGATTGATCTGATAGGGTGGCAGACCAGAAATCACGTCTCCACGGAGCGTGACCGTTCCCGACGTCGGTCTGATGTAGCCGCTGATGAGATTGAACGTTGTCGATTTGCCCGCACCATTGGGGCCAATGAGCGCGTGCCGTTCGCCCTTTGCTACGCTTAAGTTCAGGTCGCGGATGATCGAGATATTGCCGAAGCTTTTTTGGACGTCCTTCAGTTCTATGGCGGGCGCGGTCATGCGTGGTATCCCTTTTCATGCGCCGCCATGAGCGCGTCGTCCCAGGCGTGCGCAAGCCTGCGCCAAGTCTCTCGCGCAACGACAAATCCGGCGACGATCAGGAACAGAGCAATAATCCAGGTGATCGGACTCGAGGCGTTGAAGTTCATACCGAAGGCTTTGATATTTGGGTCATCGCCCGGATTCACGGTGTGATGTACGATAATTTCGATCGCAAGAACGAGACCTGCGACCAATGCGAGCGTCGGAATGAGCGCTATCAAATAGGACGGCAATACCTTGCCCAAGGTGCCGCCCTTGAGCAGCGGCCGGTGCATCATCAGAAGCCCTGTGATGCCTCCGGGCGCAAACGTCACGACCGCTATGAAAAACAGTCCGAAGTAAAGCTGCCAGACCGATGTCAAATCGCTCAAGCTCAGCGATAGCGCTGTAACGAATATCGCCCCGACAATCGGCCCGATGAAGTAGCCGATGCCGCCGATGTAGGTCGAGAACAGGACGGTGCCCGACTGCCCGGCGCCAAGATAAGCCGAGTTGGCGATCTCGAAATTGATTGCGGCGAGTGCGCCCGCGATGCCGGCAAAGAAGCCGGCGAAGCAAAAGGCCAAATAGCGAACAACGTGGGGGTTATAGCCAACGAACTGAACGCGCTCCGGATTGTCACGTACGGCATTGCACATGCGACCAAGCGGCGTGCGCGTGAGCGCGTACATGGCGATGACCGCTAGCAGGGTCCATGCAGCGACCAGATAGTAGATTTGAATTTGAGGTCCGAAATTCCAGTCGAACACCCGAAACAATTTGGTACGATTGGCTGAGATGCCGGCTTCGCCCCCGAAGAACGTGCGCAAGATGAGAGCCGACGAGGCGATCAGTTCGGCGACGCCAAGCGAAATCATTGCGAACGCCGTTCCGCTGCGCTGGGTCGAGACCCATCCAAGCAGTGCAGCGAAGAATAATCCGCTCAGGCCGCCGATCAGAGGAACAACGGGCAGCGGGATCGGAAGTTTGTTGGCGCTGATGATGTTGATGGCGTGAATCACTAGAAAGCCGCCAAGGCCGTAATAAACGGCGTGTCCGAACGAAAGCAGTCCGGTTTGGCCGAGCAGGATGTTGTAGGATAGGGAGAAAATGATGGAGATGCCGATCAGGCTAAAGGTCGTCAGAGCGCCCCCCGAACCGAAAATCATCGGCAGCACCAACAGCGCCAGCGCTGTGGCCACCCAGATGCCATAGAATTTCAGTCTTTGGCTGAAGGCCGGGTAGGGTGGCGCTACGCTTGAAGTCAATTCGCTCATGTTTCGCGTGTCCCCAGTAGTCCCATTGGACGAAAGGTCAGAATGAGTACCAGCAGCACATAGGGCATGATCGGCGCGATCTGAGCGACCGTGACGCCCCAAATGTCTGCCAGCCAGGTTTGCGAGTAGGCCGGACTTAGCGGGCCAAATGCGCCGGCAAGTGAGCCATTCATCGAAACCGCGAAGGTCTGGACGAGGCCGATCAGCAGCGATGCAACGAAGGCGCCTGGTAGCGAACCGAGTCCTCCAACGACAACGACCACGAACAGGATTGGTCCAAGCAGTGCCGCCATGTTCGACTGCGTCACCAGCGCGGGGCCTGCGATCACGCCCGCGACGGCGGCGAGCGCCGTACCGACGCCGAACACCAGCATGAAGATGCGCCCGACATTGTGGCCGAGATGGCCAACCATATGCGGATGGGTAAGGGCAGCCTGAACGATTAAGCCGATGCGCGATTTCTTGAGGACCACCAGCAGGCCCACGAAGATCGCGATCGACACCAGCAACATGAACATCTTGTAGGCTGGGTAATTGGTCGAGAAGAGTCTGAAGGCCGGAAAATCCAATGACGCCGGAATGCGGAAATCGACGGGGCTCTTGCCCCAGATGATCTGCACGATTTCCTCGATCACGAACGCGAGGCCGAACGTGAACAAAAGTTCCGCGACGTGGCCGTTCTTATGCACACGACGCAAACCGAAGCGCTCAACACCAGCGCCGATCGCGCCGGCCAGCAGCGGCGCAATCACGAGCGCGGGCCAAAAGCCGAACCATCGGCTGATCTGGAATCCGAAGAATGCGCCGAGCATGTAAAAGCTCGCATGCGCGAAGTTGAGCACGCCGAGCATGCTGAAGATGACGGTCAGGCCGCTCGCCATCAAGAACAGCAACATCCCGAACAGGACGCCGTTGAGCGTGGATATGACGATCAATTCAAGCACGACGCACCGCCTGAGATTTGAAGATGCGTCCGCCCCGAAGGTTTTTCGGGACGGACGAGTTACGCG
>WNFO01002553.1_pt1 | contig 15063 bp, 13 predicted proteins | sample 5400251 | NCBI WGS metagenome assembly WNFO01 (sample SAMN13153354, study PRJNA577476) | soil metagenome | isolation source: 100 cm saprolite under Madrone tree | place: USA:California | collected 2016-06-14 | reverse complement strand
CACAAAGGTCCCGCCGTACGTCTCGGCCATCACCTTCGTCAGCGCCGCCGTCAGCGTCGTCTTGCCGTGGTCCACGTGCCCGATCGTCCCCACGTTCACGTGCGGCTTGACACGCTGAAATTTCTCTTTGGACATGGAAGTATTTCCTCTAACACCTGATCAGCTAAGGCGTTTGCAGCCCGTCGCCGTTACTTCTTGATGATGCCATCCGCGATGTTCGGCGGCACCTCGACGTACTTCGCAAATTCCATCGTAAAGGTCGCGCGACCCTGGCTCATGGAGCGCACAGTCGTGGCGTAGCCGAACATCTCCGACAGCGGCACATCGGCGCTGATCGCCTTGCCCGCCGGGGTCTCGTCCATCCCGGTGATCTGGCCGCGCCGGCGGTTGAGGTCACCGATGACGTCGCCCGAGTACTCCTCGGGCGTCACGACTTCGACCTTCATGATCGGCTCGAGCAGCACGGGCCGGGCCCGCTTGAAGCCTTCCTTGAAGCCGATCGAGCCGGCGATCTTGAACGCCATCTCGTTCGAGTCGACGTCGTGATACGAGCCGTCGAACAGCGTGACTTTCACATCCACCACCGGATAACCGGCGATGACGCCGGTTTCGCAGGCTTCCTTGATGCCCTTGTCGACGGCCGGCACATACTCTCTCGGCACCGTGCCACCCACGACGCCGTTGACGAACTCGTAGCCCTTGCCCTCGTTCGGCTCGAGCTTGAGCCACACGTGGCCGTACTGCCCGCGACCGCCCGACTGGCGCACGAACTTGCCTTCCTGCTCCACCTTGGAGCGGATGGTTTCGCGGTAAGCCACCTGCGGCTTGCCCACGTTCGCCTCGACCTTGAACTCCCGCTTCATGCGATCGACGATGATCTCCAGGTGCAGCTCGCCCATCCCGGCGATGATCGTCTGACCTGACTCCTGGTCGGTGCTGACGCGGAACGAGGGGTCCTCCTTTGCCAGGCGCTGCAACGCCAGGCCCATCTTCTCCTGATCCGCCTTGGTCTTGGGCTCCACGGCCACGGAAATGACCGGCTGGGGGAACTCCATCTTCTCGAGAGTGATGATCTTCTCGAGGTCGCACAGCGTATCGCCGGTGATGACGTCCTTCAGGCCGACCGCGGCCGCGATGTCGCCCGCGCGCACCTCCTTGATCTCCGTGCGATCGCTTGCGTGCATCTGCAGCAGACGGCCGATGCGCTCCTTCTTGTCCTTGCTGGGCACGTACACGGTGTCCCCGGAATTGAGGGTGCCCGAGTACACGCGGAAGAACGTGAGGTTGCCGACGAAGGGGTCGTTCAGGATCTTGAAGGCGAGCGCGGCGAACGGCTCTGCGTCACTCGCCTTGCGGGTAGCGGGCTCGCCGCGGTAGTTGATGCCCTTGACGTCCGGCATCTCAACCGGCGAGGGCATGAACTCGATGACGGCATCGAGCAGCGCCTGCACGCCCTTGTTCTTGAAGGCGGTGCCGCACATGCACAGCACGATCTCGTTCTTGATCGAGCGCTCGCGCAGGCCGGCGCGGATCTCCTCGGCGGACAGCTCCTCGCCTTCGAGGTACTTGTTCATCAAGGCATCGTTCGCCTCCGCCGCCGCCTCTATCATCTTGGCGCGGTACTCCTCGGCCTGCGCCTGCAGATTCGCCGGAACGTCGCGGTACTCGAACTTCATCCCCTGGGTCTCCATGTCCCAGTAGATCGCCTGCATGCGGATCAGGTCGACGACGCCCTCGAAGCCCTCCTCCGCGCCGATCGGAATCTGGATCGGGACGGGGTTGCCGCGCAGGCGGCTCCTGATCTGCTCGAGGCAGCGCAAGAAGTTGGCGCCGGCGCGGTCCATCTTGTTGACGAACGCGATGCGCGGCACCCGGTACTTGTTCATCTGCCGCCAGACCGTCTCCGACTGCGGCTGCACGCCGGAGACCGCGCAGAACAGCGCGACGGCGCTGTCGAGCACACGCAGGGAGCGCTCCACCTCGATGGTGAAGTCGACGTGTCCCGGTGTGTCGATGATATTGATGCGGTGCTCGGGGTAGCTGCTGTCCATCCCCTTCCAGAAGCAGGTCGTCGCGGCCGCCGTGATGGTGATACCGCGCTCCTGCTCCTGTTCCATGTAGTCCATGATGGCTGCGCCGTCGTGAACCTCACCGATCTTGTGCGAGACACCGGTGTAGAACAGGATGCGCTCGGTCGTGGTCGTCTTCCCCGCGTCGATGTGCGCAGAGATGCCGATGTTCCGATAGCGCTCGATGGGCGTCGCGCGTGCCACAGTGAATGTCCTTTATCTGGAGGCCTCTCGAGGCCTTGAGTGGGCCGCCGGGTCTACCAGCGGTAGTGCGCGAAGGCCTTGTTGGCCTCCGCCATGCGATGGGTGTCCTCACGTTTCCTGACGGCGGCGCCGCGGTTCTCCGCGGCATCCATCAGCTCGTGCGCCAGGCGAAACGCCATGGATTTCTCGCTCCGGTCACGAGCCGCCTCGATGACCCAGCGCATCGCCAATGTCTGGCGGCGAGTGGCCCGCACTTCAACCGGGACCTGGTACGTGGCGCCACCGACACGGCGCGATTTCACCTCGACGACCGGCTTCACGTTGTCGAGAGCGGTGGACAGGACGTCAATCGCCTCCGGCCCCTTCTTGCCGGTCTTGTCCGCGATACGGTCGAGCGCACCATAGATAATGCGCTCGGCGGCGGACTTCTTGCCGTTCTTCATGACGACGTTCATGAACTTGGCAAGCATCTCGTTGTTGAATTTCGGGTCCGGGAGAATCGTGCGGACCGGAGCTTGGGCTCGACGGGACATGTCTGGTACCCCTTAGGTCTTCGGGCGCTTCGCGCCGTACTTGGACCGGCCCTGCTTGCGCTCGCCCACGCCCGCGCAATCCAGCGTGCCGCGAACGGTGTGATAGCGCACGCCCGGGAGATCCTTCACGCGACCGCCACGGATGAGCACCACCGAGTGCTCCTGCAGATTGTGGCCCTCGCCGCCGATGTAGCTGGTTACCTCGTAGCCATTGGTCAGGCGCACGCGGCAGACCTTGCGGAGGGCCGAATTCGGCTTCTTCGGGGTCGTCGTATAGACGCGCGTGCAGACGCCGCGCTTCTGAGGGGATGCCCCGAGCGCCGGCACCTTTGTCTTTTCTGCCTTCGTCCGGCGCGGCTGCCGGATGAGCTGACCCGTGGTCGCCATGCTTCTTTAATCTCCTGCGGCCTTTTCGGCCCAAGATATGAGCGCCTAGAAGACGACCGGGCCGCCTGCAGGAGGCGGCCCGGTGCTTGTAAGTCGCTGTTTTCGGTGCCGGCGTGCAGTAAGGGCCGGTCCGATAAAGGCCGGCGATTCTAGGTACGGGGGCGGGGAGTGTCAACCGCTTAGGGATTTGGCGACCACAGCACGCTACCCCGAAGGCGGGTGTGGGCGGGGTGCCGACTCCCGTCCTGCTCCTGCAGCTGGACCGTTGGCAGGGCACGGGGACACAATCGCGTGCGGTTCGCGGCGACCACGGCTGCCCTGGGCGCCGGTCGGGGGAGAGGGATGAATGTTCGAGCGGCAACGAGCGGGGACATACCGGAGCTCCTGGGGCTCATCGGCTCCTACTGGCAGTTCGAGGGGATCGATGGATTCGACCCCGCCCGCATCGCGCCGGTGCTGCGGCGACTGCTGCATGAGCCGCGGCTCGGACGCATCTGGGTGGCGCAGTCTGACTCCGCCCTGGTCGGCTACCTGATCGCGGTACTGATGATGAGTCTCGAGCACCAGGGCATGATGGCTGAGGTCGATGAGTTCTTCGTCCTGCCGCGCCTGCGCAACTGCGGCGTCGGGGCGATGCTCCTCTGCGAAGCCGAGAGCGCGCTCGCCGCCGGCGGCTGCGTGCGCCTTCAGTTGCAGCTCGGAGTCAAAAACGCCGCAGCCCGCGCCTTCTATCAGCACCGCGACTATGCCGACCGGGGCGGGTACGAGCTGCTGGACAAACCGTTGCGCGCACCGGGTAACGGCAGGGGATGAAAACATGTCCGTACTGATCTCGAGGATCCACAGCCTCCTTGTGTGCATGGCCCTCGGCGCGGTTGCAATCACCGGCAGCGCCACAGCGCAGGCGGCCGATATCTACGACTCCGCCGTGCGGCACGCCGGGCGCAGCGCGGCGGATCTCAAGCGCGACGCCCTGGATCATCCGGCAGATGTACTGCGCCTGAGCAACATCGGTCCCGGAATGCGTGTCGCCGACGTGCTGGCGGGCGACGGGTACTACAGCGAGCTGCTCAGCTACATCGTCGGATCCAGCGGGCACGTACTGCTGCTCAACAATTCGGCGTACGACCACTGGAGCGATAACGGCTGGCAACGGCGGCTGGCCAAGCTGCCCAACGTGGAGCATCGCACCATAGAGCTCGAGCATCTGGATGTGCCGGACGCCTCGTTGGATGCGGCGCTGCTGATCAAGGTGTATCACGATCTGTACTGGACCGACTCCGAGGGCACGTGGCCGAAAACGGACCCGAGCAAGGTGCTCGACGAGGTCGCGCGCGTGCTCAAGCCCGGCGCAATTCTGCTCGTCGTGGATCACTCGGCGAAGCCGGGCACCGGCAAGTCGGACGCGGGAAGTCTGCACCGCATCGACGAGGCGTATGCACGCAGCGATTTCGAAGCGCACGGGTTTCAGCTCGTCGGCCAGAGCGACGCGCTGCGCAAGCCCGAGGACCCGCGCGAGCAGATTTCCTACAAGCCACCCATGCTCGGCAAGACCGATCGGTTTGTGCTCGCGTTCCGCAAGCGGGCTTGACGGACGCTCAAGACCTACGCGCACCGTCGAGACATGCCTAAAGTGATGCGCCAGCTCGCCTCGGCGTCAACAGTGTTGGGATAGCAGAGGGTCCGGCGCGCTGCTGCGCGCCACCAGGGAGGCCCAGATGGATCTGCATGCGTGTCTGCGGGGTTCGGCGCTGCTGCCGGCATTGCTCGTCTCACAGTTTGCGCACGGAGTGCCTCTCGAGGTCTACGGGCGACTGCCACACCTGGAAGACGTCGCGCTGTCACCCGACGGATCGCGGATTGCCTTCGTACGGACCACGGAAAACACCCGAATAGTGGCCGTAGCATCGCTTGCCGACCGCAAGCCGCTTGGCGGACTGCGCGCCGGTGAGGAAAAGCTGCGCGCCATCGAGTGGGCTGACGACGATCACGTCATGGTCGTGACGTCGGTGACCGGGGTGCCGATGGGTTTCCTTGGCATGGACAGCGAGTGGTTCTTCCTCCAGGTCTACGACGTGATGGCGCACAAGACGAAGGCCGTTCCCAGCTCTGACCGAATATCCGACTCCAGAGTCATGAACATGATTTCCGGGCGGGTGATGGTCAGACGTCTCGACGGGCACACCGTGCTGTTCGTGCCGGGATTCCACGCCACCGAGGGAGGCGGGCCCGCCCTGTTCCGCGTCGACCTCCGGACAGGACAGGAGACCATGGCTCGACGAGGGTCATTGCGCAGTCAGGAGTGGCTCGTGGATGAGGCTGGACAAGTTGCGGCGGAAGAGACCTATAACGAGAGGAACCAGCGCTGGGCGGTGAGCATCCGTCGCGATGGCCGCCTGCACGAGGTCGCCTTCGGTCGCGAAGCAATCGAGTTCCCCAGGCTTCTGGGCTTTGGTCCAGATGAGGACACGCTTCTCATGGAGGCGATTGAAGACGGCGATCCCGTCTGGAGGCTGCTGTCGCTCAAGGACGGCACGCTCGGACCGCCGATGGCGGAGCGTCTGGCTCTGACGAAGCCGATCGAGGATCCACGGACGTACCGCATGATCGGCGGCGTACACATCGATGACGAGTCGCATTACGTGTTCTTCGATCCTACGATGCAGGCGCGATGGGATGCGATCGTACGGACATTCTCCGCAGAGCGACTGCGCTACGTCTCGGCGTCGGCCGACTTCAACAAGGTCGTCGTGCGGGTGGACGGCCCCAAGCATGGCTTCCGGTATGAACTGATCGACATGAATACGCACGAGGCGGAGCCGGTCGGTTACGTGTATGAGGGCGTGACGGAGCCGCTGGAAGTCCGGCGTGTCACGTACAACGCCGCCGATGGGTTGCAGATTCCTGCCTACCTGACATTGCCCCGCGGACGAGCCGCGAAGAGTCTGCCGCTCGTCGTGCTGCCCCACGGCGGACCAGCGGTGCGCGATACGGCGGACTTCGACTGGTGGTCGCAGGCTCTGGCGGACCAGGGTTATGCGGTATTGCGGCCTAACTACCGCGGCTCGGACCTGAGCTGGAGCTTCGTGTCGGCGGGGTTCGGTCAATGGGGCCGCAAGATGCAAACCGATCTTTCCGACGGCGTCCGCTATCTGGTGAAGGAGGGAATTGCCGACCCTGCGCGCGTCGCTATCGTAGGGGCAAGCTATGGCGGCTACGCGGCGCTCGCCGGGGTGACGCTGGATCCCGGCATCTATCGGTGCGCGGTCTCGGTCGCGGGCCTTTCGGATCTCAAGAGGATGTTGCAGTGGGTGAATGAAAAGCAGGGTCGCGGCGGGGGCTGGACGCAGCGCTACTGGGACCGATTCCTGGGCGTCACGGGTCCCGGCGACCCGGCATTGGACGCCATCTCGCCCATCAGACATCTCGAGGCGGTCAAGGTACCGGTGCTGTTGATTCACGGCCGGGATGACACGGTAGTCGCCTTCGAGCAAAGTAAGGTGATGTTCGACGCGCTGCGACACGCCAACAAGGAAGTCGAGCTGGTAGCGCTCAAGCACGAGGATCATTGGCTGTCGCGCGGCGAGACTCGGCTGCAGATGTTGCAGGCCTCCGTAGCGTTCCTTCGCGCCCACAACCCTCCCGATTAGTGCTGCCGACTACGGTGCCGGAGACAACCGTGAAGGATCCTCACAATCTGCAGCGCTTCGTGGATGCGCAGGAGGCGATATTCGAGCAGGTGCGCGCGCAGCTGCGCGCGGGGCGCAAGGCAAGCCACTGGATGTGGTTCATCTTTCCCCAGATCGCAGGGCTCGGTCACAGTCCGATCGCGATCCGCTATGCGATCTCCTCACGGCAGGAGGCCGAGGCGTATCTCATCCATCCGCTTCTCGGGCCGAGATTGCGCGAGTGCTCCAGGTTGGTGAATCTCGTGGAGGGGCGCTCGATCGAGCAGATTCTCGGCTATCCCGACAATCTGAAGTTCCGCTCGTGCATGACCTTGTTCGCCCAAGTCACCACCGACAACCAGATCTTCAAGGACGCCCTGCAGAAGTACTTTGGAGGCGAATTGGACCGCCTGACGCTCGAGCGCCTGTGAGACTTCAGGCGCGGGCGTCAACCCACGCGCGCGTTCGCGCCGGCAGGCCTACTTCGGCTTGCGGAACTTGAGGATGAACTGGTCCGTCTTGCCGCGGATCGAGGGGTCAAACACGGGGACCGTGTGCGGATCATTGGGATTGTGCAGAACGTTGCTTTGGCCCTCGAATTTGAAGCCGGCGGCAACGACCTCCTTCTGCACCGCTTCCGGATCTATGCGATGGAGCGTGGAGGTGTCGCGGAAGCCCGAACCCGCTTGCGCCGCGTGATCGAGGACGATGAACACGCCACCTGGCTTGAGCGCAGCGAACACCGCCTTGTCGATGGTGCCGACCTCGATGTTCGGAATGTTGTGAAAGTCGTGATAGTTCTGCGAGGTCCAGATCAGATCGACCGGCTCGGGCAGTGATAACTGCGTCAGACGTTGGGTGCTGACAGTTACATTGCTGTAGTGCGCGTCGGCCGCCATCGCCTGCACCGCAGCCGCGGGCTCCGCGGCGTCCGCCGGAGCGTCAGGCCGCTTGGGCGGCGCGACGGCATAGACGCGACCCTTCGGTCCGACGACCGCGCTGAAAATCCGCGTGAAATACCCGCGCCCGGGGATCAGATCGGCGACGCTCTGACCTGGCCGGAGTCCCGCGAAAGCGACGGACTCCGCGGGCTTGCGATCGGCATCACGCTTGCGGTCGTCTTCCGGACGAGCCGGATCGGCGACCGCGGCAGTGACGTCTTTGGGAACCGCGCTCGCGGCTTGTGCATCAGTGCCCGCGGTCAGCAAGACCGCCGCCAGCGTACCGGCTGAAAGCAAGACGGGCCTCATGTTGTACCTCCTCGGTCGGTGCAGACTGTAGCAGCGTGCGCGTGCAATCTTCTATCGGTTCGTCTCAGCCAGGCACCGGCACGTCGACCTTAGCCAGATCGAGCTCCCAGGTCTCGCCGACAAGATCGTGCCCAAAGCTGTGATGAGGCTCCCGGGCCGTCCGCTTGAAGCCGGCCTCGACGTAAAGGCGACGCGCCGCGAGCAGGATCTCCTGCGTCCACAGCACGAGCTTGCGGTAACCCGAGGCGCGAGCGAAGCGCACGCACTCGCAGACGAGCGTGCGGCCGAGCCCCAGACCGCGGGCCTGCGGCTCCACCAACAACAACCGGAGCTTCGCCGTGGTGCTGTCCTTGGCGACGAGGAAGATACAGCCCACACGGCGGCCGGCGCGTTCCGCGATCCAGCAGCGCTCTCGTGACGGATCGAATTTGCGAATGAATTCCGCGGTGATCTCCGCGACCAGGGCTTCGAACTGCTCGTTCCAGCCATACTCCTTGCAGTAGACCTCGCCATGCCGCTCGACGACCCATCCCATGTCACCCGGACGATGCGAGCGCAGAGTGATCTCGGACCGAGTCCCGACCGCTGCAGACGGGACCGCCGGCGCACGCGCCCGTGCCCGAGGGTCAGTTCCTTCGGCCGTGAACGCGGTGTGAATCGCCTTCATCGAGTCCACCACGACCCGGCGTCGCTCGGCATCCAATCCGGCCAGCATTGCACGAACCTGCTCCTGTGAGCGGCGGTTCAGTGGTGCGAATACTTGCCTGCCGGCCGGGGTGAGACGCAGATGCTGCCGTCGCGCATCCTCGCGGGAAGCTTGCCGGGTCACCAGTTTCCTGGCCTGGAATCTCTTGAGGATCCGGCTCAAGTAGCCACGGTCCAGGTTCAGATCCCCGGCGAGCTCCGCAGCGGTGATGCCTTCGCGATTCGCAAGCTCGTACATCACGCGCACTTCGGTGAGCGAGTACGGGCTGGCCAGCATTCCTTCGGACAGCACGCCGATGCGCCGGGTGTAATCGCGGTTGAAAGCGCGGACCAGCGCAATCTCGTCGGCTGACACAGGCATCGCGGCCGCTCCCGAAACGCAACCCAGCCGAGTCTTGATCATATAGTTGCTTCAGTCAACTAACCTGCCGCGTCGTCTATTCAATCAACGGCACGCGGGTGCGCAGCTTGAGTCACCTGGTTGCCGTGCTGCGCGACCTGAAGGACGAGTTCGTGACGTTCGAGCTCGATTATCGGGGCGGCGAAGCGCTGGTGTTCTCCCGCTCGGAGGTCGTCGCGGCGACCGAGGAAATCCTGACCGACAATGGAGTGCGCGCTCAGGGCTCGCCCGACATGCTGAAGATCTGGCAGGCCAAGAGCGCGAAGTGACGCGGAGCGGATATGCATGCCGCAACGCACCCTGCAAGCGCCTCGCCGACTCCAGACGTCGGTCACGTCCTGAGGATGCTCAAGCGCATTGCTGAGCGCATAATCGCGGCCCGCGGCAACAACCCTACCTACATACAGCGCCGCGGCCGAGGAGGGTGTCCATGAAACGTCTCATGTTCGTGATCACACTCGCAGCCCTGTTCGCACTGGCGGTTCCTGCCAGGCAGGCATCGGCCCAGAACGCCGACCCCTTGAACGGCACCTGGCATCTCAATCTCGACAAGTCAAAGTTCCGCTCCGGCCCGGCACCCAAGAGCCAGACTCGCACCTACGAGGTGTCCGGTGACTCTGTGAAGCAATCCGTCGATGGAGTCGACTCGCAAGGTAAGCCGGTCCACACGAGCTTCAGCGCCAAGTATGACGGCAAGGACCATCCCGTGACGGGCAATCCCGATGCCGACACCATCGCGGTGACGCGAACCGGTCCTAACAGCGCCAGGGCCACAATGAAGAAGGGCGGCAAAGTCGTCCAGCAAACCAGGCGAACGGTCAGCAAGGATGGCAAGAGCTTGACACTTGCCACTCGCGGAACGAACGCAAAGGGCGAGAAGATCGACCAGACTCTGGTCTTTGACAAGCACTAGCAGGTCGCGACGGGCGGCGGGCAATCCAATGCCTGCCGCTCCCGCCGAGTCACCTGCCAATTGCAGCGGCTGCCGTTATGTGTATAATTTTACAATCTATACACATCGCAATCCGCCGCCATGCGCACCAATATCGAGATCGACGACCGTCTGATCGCCCAGGCTATCAAGCTGAGCGGCCTGCCCACCAAGCGGGCGGCGGTCGAGGCGGGGTTGAAGCTGCTAATCCGCACGCGGCAGCAAGCCGGCGTACGCGCGCTCTTCGGCAAAATCCCACTCGAGATTGACCTGGAGCAAACCCGTCAGGGACGCCGCTTTGATCGTAGTCGATAGTTCAGTGTGGATCGGCTTCTTCAACGGAAGAGTCACGCCGCAAACGAACAAGCTCCTGTCACTTATCGGCGAGGAGCCGCTGGTCGTCGGCGACCTGATGCTGTGCGAAATCCTGCAGGGTGCGCGCACTGAGGCCCAGGCGCGGGTGCTGGAAAAGGAGCTGCGCAGGTTCGACCTGGTGCCGATGCTGAACCCCGACCTCGCGATAGCCGCGGCGACCAACTACCGGATTCTGAGGAAGGAGGGCGTCACGATCCGCAAAACCATTGACCTCATCATCGGCGCTTTCTGCATTGCCCACGAGCACACGCTCCTGCACGACGACCGCGATTTCGACCCCATGGAAACCTATTTGGGCCTCAGAACCGTACCCACGACATGGGTCGTGAACGAGCCGCCGGCAGGATGAAGTCGGCGCCATCGCGCTGCCGTAAATGAAAACGCGCCGGCGAGAGATTCGACTCTCACCGGCCCGCTAAGTCTTCCTCTGATTCTTGTCTTAACCGGGGTCCCCGCGAAAGCGCGCGTCTTGATCGATGGCTCGAGTCGCCAGTCGCGTAGAGCGCGATTTCGTGGGGTGGTTACCCCGCCGCGCTCTCGGATTCCTCTCCGACACTCGACTCCTCGATGTCAGGCAGTCCGCCGCCCACATCCATGAAGCTGCGGCGCTCGACACCCTCGGTCTTGCGACGGCGCGAGGCGTGGGCCGCGAAGCCCGTGCCCGCCGGGATCAGCCGGCCGACGATGACGTTCTCCTTCAACCCGCGCAGGTCGTCCTTGAGCCCCCGCACCGCCGCTTCCGTCAGCACGCGCGTTGTCTCCTGGAACGAAGCCGCCGAGATGAACGACTCAGTCGCGAGCGAGGCCTTGGTGATGCCGAGCAGCACCGGCTGAAGTCTTGCGGACTTCTTGCCTTCGTGCTGCGCGCGATCGTTGATGTCGAGCGCGCGCGCCCGGTCGAGCTGCTCTCCGCGCAGCAGCGCGGTCTCTCCGGCCTCCTGTACCTCCGTCTTGCGCAGCATCTGGCGGATGATCACCTCGATGTGCTTGTCGTTGATCTTCACGCCCTGCAGGCGATAGACGTCCTGGATCTCGCGCACCAGATAGTTCGCGAGCGCCTCGACCCCCTGAAGCCGCAGGATGTCGTGCGGGTTCGGCTCACCGTCGGCGATGACCTCGCCCCGCTCGACCGTCTCGCCTTCGAAGACGTTGAGCTGGCGCCACTTCGGGATCAGCTCCTCGTACTTCTCGCCGTCATCACTCGTGATGATCAGACGCCGCTTGCCCTTGGTCTCCTTGCCGAAGCTGACCGTACCGGTCTTCTCGGCGAGGATCGCCTGGTCCTTCGGCTTGCGCGCCTCGAACAGATCCGCCACGCGCGGCAGACCGCCCGTGATGTCGCGGGTCTTCGAAGACTCCTGCGGGATGCGCGCGATGACATCGCCCACCGACACTTTCGCGCCGTCCTCCAGGCTGACCAGCGCGCCCGGAGGCAGCGTGTACACCGCGGGAATCTCGGTGTTGGCAAAGGTCACTTCCTTACCCTTGGTGCTCACGAGCTTGATCGTCGCGCGCAAGTCCTTGCCGCCGCGCTGCTTCATATCGAGCACTACGGTGCTGGAGAGGCCGGTGACTTCGTCAACCTGCGAGGTCACCGTGAGCCCGTCGACGAAGTCCTGGAACTTCACCAGACCCGCCACTTCGGTGATCACCGGGTGCGTATGCGGATCCCAGGTCGCGACGATCTGACCCGCCGCGACCGAGTCGCCTTCCTTGAAGCTGATCACGGCGCCGTACGGGATCTTGTAGCGCTCGCGCTCGCGGCCGAAGTCATCGACCACGCCGATCTCGCCTGAGCGTGACACGGCCACCAGGTGCCCCTTCTCGTGCTGCACCGTCTTGATGTGGTGGAAGCGCAGGATGCCCTTGTTGCGCACCTCGACACTGCTGGCCGCGGCCGCTCGGGAGGCAGCGCCGCCGATGTGGAAGGTCCGCATCGTGAGCTGCGTGCCGGGCTCGCCGATCGACTGCGCCGCGATGACGCCGACGGCCTCGCCGATGCTGATGAGCCGGCCGCGCGCGAGGTCACGCCCGTAGCATTGAGCGCACACGCCGTAGCGCGTCTCACAGGTGATCGGCGAGCGGACCTTGATCTGGTCCACACCCTCGTGCTCGAGCCGGCGCACGAGCTTCTCATCGAGCAGCGTCGCCCTGGGAATCAACACGTCTTCGCTCCCCGGCCTGAGGATATCGTCCGCCAGGACGCGACCGAGCACGCGCTCACCGAGCGCCTCCACCACGTCGCCACCCTCGACGAGCGGGGCCATGGCGAGACCGTTCGAGGTCCCGCAGTCGGCCTCGGTAACGACCAGGTCCTGCGCCACGTCGACGAGGCGGCGGGTGAGATAGCCGGAGTTGGCCGTCTTCAACGCCGTGTCGGCGAGACCCTTGCGCGCGCCATGCGTGGAGATGAAGTACTGCAGGACGTTCAGGCCTTCGCGGAAGTTCGCAGTAATCGGAGTCTCGATGATCGAGCCGTCCGGCTTCGCCATCAGGCCGCGCATGCCGGCGAGCTGACGGATCTGGGCGGCGGAGCCGCGCGCGCCGGAGTCAGCCATCATGAAGATCGAGTTGAACGACTTCTGCTTCTGACGCTGGCCCTTGGAGTCCGTTGCCTCCTCCGAGCCGAGCTTCTCCATCATCGCCTTCGCCACCTGGTCGTTGGCGCGCGACCAGATATCCACGACCTTGTTGTAGCGCTCGCCGTTGGTGACCAGGCCCGAGGCGTACTGGTCCTGGATCTCCTTCACTTCGTGGTCGGCGGAGGCGACGATCTTCGTCTTCTGCTCCGGGATGACGATATCGTCGATGCCGAAGGAGACGCCCGCGCGCGTCGCGTAGTGGAAGCCGGTGTACATGAGCTGGTCGGCGAAGATGACGGTCTCCTTCAGCCCGAGCGCCCGGTAGCACGCGTTGATGGTCGCGGAGATCGCCTTCTTGGTCATGTCCTGATTGATCAGATCGAAGGACAGTCCCCGGGGCAGAATCTCGAACAGCAGTGCACGCCCGACCGTGGTGTCGACCAGGCGGATCTTTTCGTGCAGCTCGGTCGTGCCCTCGCCGCGCAGGTACTCGCGAATCCGCACACGCACCTTCGCCTGCAGCTCGATCGAGCGGCTCTCATAGGCGCGATGCACCTCGTGCACGTCCGCGAACGACATGCCTTCGCCGTGAGCGCCGATGCGCTCGCGTGTCATGTAGTACAGGCCGAGGACGACGTCCTGCGACGGCACGATGATCGGATCACCGTTGGCCGGCGAGAGAATGTTGTTGGACGACATCATCAGGGCGCGGGCTTCAAGCTGCGCCTCCAGCGACAACGGCACGTGCACGGCCATCTGGTCGCCGTCGAAGTCGGCGTTGAACGCCGTGCACACCAGCGGATGCAGCTGGATCGCCTTGCCTTCGACCAGCAGCGGCTCGAATGCCTGAATGCCGAGGCGATGCAGCGTGGGCGCACGGTTGAGCAGCACCGGGTGCTCGCGGATGACCTCCTCGAGGATGTCCCACACCTCCGGTCCTTCGCGCTCGACGAGGCGCTTGGCCGCCTTGATGGTGGAGGCCTCCCCGCGCAGCTGCAGCTTCTGGAAGATGAACGGCTTGAACAGCTCGAGCGCCATCTTCTTCGGCAGGCCGCACTGATGCAGGCGCAGCTGCGGGCCGACCACGATGACCGAGCGGCCGGAGTAGTCGACGCGCTTGCCGAGCAGGTTCTGGCGGAAGCGCCCCTGCTTGCCCTTGATCATGTCGGCGAGGGACTTCAGCGGACGCTTGTTGGTCCCGGTGATCGCACGGCCGCGGCGACCGTTGTCGAGCAACGCGTCCACCGCCTCCTGCAGCATGCGCTTCTCGTTGCGCACGATGATGTCCGGCGCATTCAGCTCGAGCAGCCGGCGCAGGCGGTTGTTGCGGTTGATGACGCGACGATACAGGTCGTTGAGGTCGGAAGTCGCAAAGCGACCGCCGTCGAGCGGCACCAGGGGCCGCAGGTCGGGCGGCAGCACCGGCAGGACGGTCATGACCATCCATTCCGGCTTGTTGCCCGACTCGATGAACGACTCGATCAGCTTCAGGCGCTTGGACAAGCGCTTGAGCTTCGTCTCGGACGAAGTGGCGGCCATCTCCTCGCGCACCTTGGCCATCTCCGCCTGCAGATCGAGCGTGCGCAGCAGCTCGAACACGGCCTCGGCGCCCATGCGGGCGTCGAATTCGTCGCCGTGCTCCTCGATGGCCTCGAGATACATCTCGTCCGTCAGCAGCTGGCCGCGCTGCATCGGGGTCATGCCTGGGTCGATGACGACGAAGGCCTCGAAGTACAGCACGCGCTCGATCTCACGCAGCGTCATGTCGAGCATGAGGCCGATACGCGAGGGCAGCGACTTCAGGAACCAGATGTGCGCGGTCGGGCTCGCGAGCTCGATGTGACCCATGCGCTCGCGGCGCACCTTGGACTGTGTCACCTCGACGCCGCATTTCTCGCAGACGACGCCACGGTGCTTGAGGCGCTTGTACTTGCCGCACAGGCACTCGTAGTCCTTCAC
>WNFO01005628.1_pt1 | contig 15065 bp, 21 predicted proteins | sample 5400251 | NCBI WGS metagenome assembly WNFO01 (sample SAMN13153354, study PRJNA577476) | soil metagenome | isolation source: 100 cm saprolite under Madrone tree | place: USA:California | collected 2016-06-14 | reverse complement strand
GATGCCGGCGCGACCGCCCACGAACTGATGGCGGTCTCTGGCGAGACCTTGGTGATGGTGCAGCACTACACGGCGAAGTTCGATCGCAAGAAGGCTGCCGACAGGGCAATAAAGAAACGGATAGCGAACAGGTAAGTCGCTAACCAGGGGTACCCCCGGCGCTAACCGGGACCTAAGCCACGGGAAACACTAAAGGACGCAAATACGATCGGTCCTTGTAGGACGCGCGCTGGTGCGTTATTTCAGAGGGCCGCGACCTCAGCCCTCTTTTTTCGGATTCTCCTTCGTCGGCGATCGCGTCTCCGGCGGCGACCGCAACATCTTCTTCCGCCATGAAGGCCGGCCGATCCGCCCGCTGCTGAACGTGGCGAGCTTGGTGAGTTCTCCGACCAATCGCGGAATCAATGGCGTCGGATTGTCGATCTCCCGCAGCCGCGCCGCCGCCGCCCGTATGTCCTGCTCGGCTTCATGGGCGCCCGGGTTCTCGATGCTGTCGGCAAGGTCTTCAAGCCGAGTCGCCGCTCGTCGGTTGTGCCGCAACTGGCGGGCGCCGCTCTGATTTCCTTTCGGAAAACGATTGAATTGTATGAATAGAAAATGGCGCGGTCAACGCGCTTTTCATCATGACTTGCGCTTTCCGCAAGGTCCGGATAATCGGGCGGCATGACGCCCGCCCAATGCCGCGCCGCTCGCGCCTTATTCGATTGGAACCAGGACAAGCTTGCCGCGGCATCGCAGGTGAGCGTTGTGACCGTGAGAAATTACGAGAACAGCAAGATAACGCCGCACCGGGCGACGCTCGATGTGATGCGGCGCGCTCTTGAAGCGGCCGGCGTCGAGTTTACCAATGGCGACCGGCCCGGAGTTCGACTTAGAGGATGAGCCAGCATTCGGCGAGGCGGTGCGCCGGCTCATCGACCGGGGCTTGACGAGTACTTAAGCGATAGCTGGCGGGGGCCGCCAATGTCGTGACCAACCCAGGCGGATGCGCTGCGCGGCGGCATCGCGCACGCGGGTTAAAATAGTCGTAGGTACGAACATGCCCGGATTGGAGGGGATCGATTCATGGAACCCATTAGCGCAGTCACGCTCAGCCTCGCACTCGGCGCAGGAGTCGTCGCCGGCAAGGAGGTGGTCAGCGCCCTCGTCAAGGACGCCTACACGGCACTGAAGGACCTTATCAAGAACCGATACCCGAATGTCTCACTTGAGCAGCTTGAGCAGGCACCAGGATCAAATAACCGACGGGCGGTGGTCGAGGAGGACCTGACCGTTTCCGGTGCCGGACAGGATACGGAATTGCTGGCGGTGGCGCACAAGCTGATAGAACTCGTTCAGCAGCAGGCGCCCGCGGTGGCGCCGGCAATTGGCATCGACCTTAAGGATATCGCCGCCGCTAATTTGCGCCGAGCGGACGGAAGATTTCGGCGATGGCTGAATGAATGGCCTCAATACGAGGTAGACCGGCTGCGCGTTTCGCGTAGATGGCTTCCACTACGACGATTGCGTCGTCAATTACCAATCCGATCGCCGCCGCAAGGGCACTCTTGCGCCTAGATGTGAGGGCCGGCATTGCCGGGCACGCCTGAATCGTGGTTCAACGTGGTTGTGTCCCGGCAAAAAACGGTATCCAAAACCGCCCAAGTTGGGGGGCGTTCTCTATGACCGCGCCTGGCTGAGGATTCAGGATTGCCTCGCCGAGGTGCTTGGTCAGAATTGCCTTCATGAGCGGCATCAAGAAATAGGGTAACGTATTGGTGGTCTGCATGACCTCCTGCATAACCGTGCCAAACGCGCCAATGTGCAGCGGCTCGCCGGTGGCGCTCATGATGCCGTATCCTATCGCCAGCTCACATGAGAAATAGAATGAGTTTGTGTTAGCTTCCGACAAATACCACTCCCAATCCTCATCGGCAGGAATCGACTCGAAAGCTTTGTCGAGTGCTGCTGGCTTCGGGTAGCGTGAGTCATGTGTTCGATCGCCACCTCTGACTCGCCCGACCAAACTCTCACCCAGCTGCTGCTGGAGAACCATTGTCACGACTAGGTTCGGATTAAGCGCGAGAGCCCTATCGATCAGGGCAATGGCGCCATCGTAATTGCCGACGACATGGGCGAGCCCGTGCCCGGCCTTGCAGAGCGCAACCGCATCATCCTTGCCTAACTCGACTGCCCGGCGAGCCAATCGTGCAACCTCGGCGGTCTCTCGCTCGCGATCGGCCATCCAGGCACAGGTCTTGCGCCACATGTAGCACCATGCAGCCCAACCATAGGCAGAGGCGAGGCCAGGATCGAGTTCTCTGGGCGAGCGTCATGCGCGGATCATATCCGGCCGACCTGCTTTTCTTCTTTTTTGCAGCGCAGGGGTCGGGAAGTGACCCGACTGTGCCGAGTTGGGCGACAAACAGCGAAGCGACGTTCGGAGACAAGCTACCGTCTTCACCGGACTCGCAAAAATCATCGAGCACCTGACCAAAGGGCGCATTGGTGGGGTGTCCTGCCGGGCCGGGCCTTTGTGCACCCCGCCGGGATGCGGCCTGAGCACACATGAGCACCGTGCCACACCCGAGCACGCGATCACACCGAGCACAGGCGATCCGCACCTAAGCAACTGATTTAGCAGAGCTAAAAAAAACCATTTTGCCGGGTCATGCGAGGAGTACGCGCGATCCGTGAGAACTCATGTTCTGAGTTCGATGGGAAATTCCTCCTGCATTTCAGCCTGCGAGATTTAAATCTTTGATACTACTAACTTTTTACTTCACACTTAGAAAGTCAACGGAGCGCCGATCCAGACCGCGGGTAGTCCACGCACCCTCGGTTCCGCGAGCCGCCGCCAGGGCGGAGGTCCACACTTCGCCCGCTATTTCCTCATCTACGAGGCCAAGCCATGAGTAGACCAATCAAGTATATCAGGAAAATCCGCGATCTTCGGGCGAAGTTGTGGCCCGATGTCGAGTTTAGAGCGCAGCTTTGGCACCGAAAAAGAAACGACGGATTCATTACGATTCCGCGCACGATGCCGCTCATCATCGGCATCATCGATGATCTTACCAAGGGCGCACCCGCCGGAATGACATACGCTGAGCTTTGGTGCCGCACCTATGACGAGATGTATGTCAGCCTCAGTAAGTCGAAGGAGCTGGCTTTCCATTCCGGCTTTACAGGCCAACGAGCCGAACGAACGTGGGCCGAAAAAATCCGTAAGCTCGCCGAGCTGGGCTTCATTCTCGTCAAGGAGGGGCAGGCTGGATCGCTATCACATGCGCTGATCTTGAACCCCTACCTCGTTATCAAGCGCTTGCATGAGGCCGGTCATCCCGGCTTGTCGAAACAGAAATACAATGCCCTTGTCGAGCGCGCGATCGAGATCGGCGCCACGGATTTGGACGACGATTTTGAGGATGAGGGCGGGGACGAAGCACTTGCCGCCAAAGCTGAGAAGCCCCCGGCCGAGCCCAAACCAAAGCCCGAGAAGCTCAAGTTCACGCCGAAGCCGAAGGTCAAAGCAGCGTGAAATCGCCCAATTCGCGGCTATGTCTTAAACGCCCCCATGATCTCCACCTGCTGTGTCCGGCTGAGTGTTCCGTATGACGCAAATGTAGTCATGAGTTCTTCGTGGCCCAGGTTCTGGCTCCACGCCTTCATGGCTTCGATCGTGCCGCATTGCCTTTGACCAAGCCGGACGCATAGACCAGGCGGATCCCCAGACCAAATGGAAGCACCGCGCGGGCGGGAATAAACCCCAACACGCCGGCCACGTTCCTAGGCAGCCAGTCGGGTCCTGTGGCGGGATGAACTGTACTACCCGGGGCTGAAAGTAAGAGTGCGGACGGTGTTTCCGTGACGGGAGGTCCGCGAGAGAGGCTCGCGGGCGCCCGTCGCGGGGCTCCGCGATGTCCAGACATGCGGCATCCCGGCCAACGTCGCCTACAAGGCGATGCAACTCGGCATCCCGGTCTGGCGGTTCGACGGCGGCGCGTGAGCGCCGCACCGCGAGCCCGTCAGTGGCGAGCCGCATCTCGCGGTGCGGCTCATCACCCAGTCGAAGCTCGCTTAATCCATAGCGAAGAATAGGGCATCGAGGACAGAGGGCGCACGTCGGTGTATGAGGCCCCACCTGTGAGCAGCATCCGCGATTTGCTCCTTCGTCATTCCTAGGTCCTCGAACAATTCACGACCAAGCTCCATAATCCTCTTATCAACTGGAAGCTCTGACTCTGCCTCCGGAAATATATTGTCAACATACCAGCTTTTTTGCGCATCGGGGCCTCCTTCGACTCTTTGGACGTGCCGTTCGAGCAAGCACTTGATGATGCCCTGATCGCGACGCAGGAACATAGCGAGCATCCAGGCCCGCTTTAGCATCACACAACCGTAGTCCCCACTAACAAGGCTGTTCCGGACGGTTTTATGCAAGCTATCGTTAGGCCTCATCAGATCACGGATCAATTCAGCTACAAATTTTCGGAAATTCCCTCTCCCGCTCGGGCTCCCCTGGGCAACGATTCTATTTACGGTATTCGTAAACCACGATTCGAATCCGCTCGCCCCACACTTCTGCCAAGTCCTCCATGCGTGCGGCGCCGTGTTTCGTCTATCAAACGCAAATTTAAGGCCGTCCGCGTGATGAGTTTCACCAGCGATCCAACTTGCCAGTTGGCTGAGACGGAGAGTCCACACGCGAGTATAGGGTTCCCGCATATCATACCAGCAGTTCATCACGAACAGAGTGAGCGCGTGCGGATGTTCACTTCCAAAAATGAGTTGCTTGGTGACTTCGCGGGTTTTTGGGTGACCCCACTCAGGACTCCGGCCCCCGAAGCGTTGTCGGTCAAGGTCGCTGATCTCATCAAGGAAATGTGCATCATCGGCTCGACCGGGCATTCGGCGCCTTAGATCAGCTGCTGAAGCCGCGAAGTCTTCGTGCTCTTGTGCTGTTGGGAAGACTCCGTCGCACGCACGGCACATGATGTTGGCCCCCTTTGATAAGATTCGCATGAGCAAGAGATTATTTAGGCGCTTCAGACACTTTTTGAGATGCCTTGCACACGCATTGTTGATCGCGTGATTTTCAGAATAGGACAGTGACATATGGATTCCAACATGGACAGAATTTGCTATTCCATGTCCGCGCCGTGGAGGAGGAAGGCGCAGTGCTCAGACCTGCGTCAGGAGGCCACCACCATGATTGCGATCGGCATCGTCTTCAGCTTCATCGGCCTTGGATATCTATGCTGGCTGCTGTTTGACCTCATAGTTTACGCGCTGCCGGTCGTTGTCGGCGTTAACGCAGGCATGGCGGCCTACCACAGCGGCGCGGGTGAGATCGGGGCTTTCATCGTTGGCCTGGTCGCTGGAGCCCTCTCGCTGGTTGCGGGGCAGATCGCATACCAACCTTATCGTAGCCCAGATCAAGGGCTGGGTCTCTGATGAAATTGGAATGTTCAGGGCCTCATCATTACCGTTTTGCGTTGCGGAAAAGGGCGGGACTGCTCGTCTGATTACGACATACATTCAACATATCGTTGACAGGTCTTTGCATGCGAATGTAATTATTAAAGAACGGACTCATCGCTTGAGAGGCAGAGGAGGGCGAATAATAGCCAAGGCTTTGCCGCCGAACGATCGACTGCATTAGCGCCGCCTTGATCGCGGACCGCGGGCCGCAGATGCTCATAGCGGTTGGTGGCGGAGGCGCGGCAGGTGAAGACGAGGGAGCTGGATCGCGGCATTGACATCGGGCGTGGAGCTGCTTTTATCCACACTGGCTGCCGGATACCTTACCTCACCAATCGGCCGACAAGATGCAGTAATTTGCCGGTCGCTAGTCAAATAGTTCTACGTTGTCAGCGTGTTCCCATTAAGATTGAGACATCCGATCGGAACAAGCGTTTTCTACCGGATGCTCCTGGTAAAAAGAGCCGATCGCTTAAGGACCTAGATTTCCGACCGCACGCTTTGCTGCAAATGCGAGCGTCACTGAATGTACGTATCTATTTTGGGAGCAGATGATGTCAAAGACAACTACAGTTAACCAAACGATCTATTGCTTTTTTGATAGTTTAAATGGCTTCATGATTTCGATCAGGGATCGCCTCGCCTATTCCCTCCACCTGCCAGCCGATTGGCTCCGCCAGATATGGCTCACTCGGGTAAGTCTGGTAAGTGTATTGGTCGGAATGCTGGTGATGTTAACCACGCAAGCGAGAGATCTTTTATCCGATCAGAGCGCGACATTGGACGTCCAGATTACATTCTATTGCTTCATCCTCCTGTTTTGGGCAGTGCCTGTTCACTATACTGCCCGCATGGCTCTCGACAGATATGATCCAAGCCGCGACGTGCCGTTCAGCTTCACGCGTTTCTGGCCGCGCTGCCTGGGACTGAGCACGATAGCTATTATTTGCTATGCTTCTTTTCTTGCGGTCTCAGACTTGCATAACATTATTGGCCTTGAAGAAGCTGTTTCAGCAAGCCATCGAATTAGACAGACTTATTGGTCTGTATTTGGAGCAGTTGCTTTATTTATCGCATATGCGATATTCCATCGCTGGGGCGCAAATATCAATAAAGATATTATTAGGCGTCGGTCAACTTTGCCGAATTGGACTGAGACACTTACCGTGTGGGACACTATTTGGTCCGCATTGCCGCTCGGTTATGCAGTTATTACAATTTCATTGTTCTTTTGGGCTGTTTTCGATCCGTCTAGCTTTGCTAGTCGCTTGCATCGGCTATTTCTTTTGCCAGTTGTTCTGGGCGGCTGGCTTCCGATCGCGGGCTATTTAGCGACTATTTCGAATAATGCTCGTTTTCCTGTTTTGTCAATATTACTGATCGCGATCATAGTTATCGGAAGCTTCGCAAAACATCACAATGATGTTCGTGTTATTCCAGTTGGCAGCACGCTGTCTGCTACATCGCAAAGACAGAGTGTCCTCCGAGACGCGATCCATCATTGGAAAATGGTCAACTGCGGACCGTCTGGATGTCTTAACTGCGAGGTCTCTAGTTGTCCGCGCCCGATTTTGATTGCCGCCGAAGGAGGAGCTAGTCGCGCAGCGTTTCATGCTGCGACCGTGATAGGGGCGTTATTGGATGCAACGAGCGGCGATTTGCGATACCGTGATGTGAGATCTTCTATATTTGCTATGTCCGGAGTTTCCGGCGGTGCGCTAGGTGTCGGTACGGTCCGTGCGGCACTTGATGACGCACTCCGTGAGGGCAAAGTCGGTCCTCCCTGCAAACAAAGTAGCGACTTGTGGTTTCTCTGGGGCAACGAGCGTCAACATGCAGGCGCCTCGCCCAAGGAGCGTAAATGGACATGGCGTGATTGCTTGCAAGTACTTACGTCGGGGGATTACCTCTCTCCCGCTTTTGTTGGACTCGCATTTCGGGACTGGCTAGCCCCCCCATTGGGGCCGTCTGAATACAACGCAAAAATCGGCGCTCGCGGCGCTTATTTAGATCGGTCCGCGTTGCTTGAGCAGTCAATGGAACGTCATTACAATAATGTAGTGTTCCTTGACAGCGATCGGGCGTGCGGACCAGCCGGCGCGAGCGAGGGCGAAGATAAAGGAATAGACGAAAGGGGGCTTTGTAAGCGATTCGGTTATCTACAGAATCAGAGAGAAGACGAACATGAACCCTGGCTTCCGGTCTTACTGCTTAATTCGACAACAGTAGAGCGGGGGCGTCCTCTTATTACATCGGATATTTTTCTATCGTGTCCTGCGATCGCGCCTCGTGCAAAGTTTAAAGATCTTTTTCCCACGACTCTTGATTTCTTCGAATTGCTTAATTCGCGTATTGAACAGGTAAATCCGCAGGCTATTGAAGAAAGAAAAAATGAGGAGGAAGAAGCAAACTGCGATGGGGTGGCAGCTAACAAGATACGCTCGGCAGGTGATATTAGGCTTTCAACTGCGATAGTGAACAGTGCGCGATTTCCCCTGATTTCCACCCAAGGAAACATAACAAACGATGGCGGACGTTCAGTTGCGGTGCGGATCGTCGATGGAGGATATTTCGATAGCAGCGGCTTGACAACCTTGCAGCCGATAATTTCTGATCTGCAGCGGGAGGGACTCAGGCCGATAGTTGTCCGTCTATCCAATGATCCTGTGCATTTGGACGAAGCAGAGATCCGATTACCGCCGCCTCGCAAGGAGTTAACAGGGCCTAACGTCGTACCAGAACCGCAGGGATTTTGGAGCTGGCTGCTGGATCGCTACACCTCACCGTTGGATGCGCTGAACAACACCCGTGAAGGTCATGAAGAGGCAGCGCGTGTTGCAACATTTGAAATGGTAACGTCGTTTGATCCCAAGATCGCAAGTTATTTTCCCATTTTAATGTACGATAAAATTGATATGAAAGGTAAAGATTCCAAATGGTGTCGAAACAACAATAATGAGCCAATTAACATGTCTCGGGTTTCTATGAGTTGGTGGCTATCGCCAGTCACGCAGGGCTTCATTGATCTTCAGCTTTGCGGCGACGATAATGTAAGATATTTGAATTGTTTGTTAGATCAATTGTTGATTGATATACAAAAAGTATCGCAAAGTTGCGCCGAAATTCCAGATATGCAGTCTCGCTTGCTGAAAGCGCCGCTAGAATTAAATGTTCGGTAGTCCCAAATGTCTGCAGGTTGTCGCGGGTGTCCAAACTCGGTGTCGGCATCCGGCCGGCCCAACTTTGCCGTCAGCGGCATCCACCCGCGACAGCAGGTATCGGAGATAGGCAGACCAAACCACGCAGTTGGCGGGTCGCTCTGACCCAAGGTTTGGAGGGCGCTGTGCGCCGCCCCCGGCTACCTGGGGACGATCTGATTGCCGGACAGCCACGGACGGCCCGCCCAAGCTCGTTTGTTGCGCCATAGACCTTAATGCGCTCTTGCGTGACGGCGCCTTGAGCCCGCGGCACGAATTAGGAGCGGCTCAAGCCGCGTGGCAGTCAAACCTCGAACGCACTCCAAAGCCTGCTTAGAAAAATGTCGACCGCGAAAGGAACCGATAGACGGCGAGAGCCACAGGGAGCCGGGACTCTGGCTCCCGGGTTCACTCAGGCTTGAGGTTCGCCGCCCTGGGGCGCCAGGATTCGAACCTGGGAATGGCGGAATCAAAATCCAAGTGGTTCGCGTGATTTATCAGTGGACATTCCGAAAAATTGCGGAAATTCGCCCCCAAACCGATCAAGAGGTTAGCTGTCATTTCGGAATGGCGGGACGCGGAGCGGGCGTTGGCCGGGGGCTGGGGCACCCGGCGCGGCCGGTGGCAGGTCTGGCGGCTCTGGGCCGGTCACCGTGCTGGCAAGCATAGCCGTGTTTGACAACCTCACAAGAACGCATGGCGCAAGTCGGCCGTTGGAGACGAGCGTGCGTGGTGTGTTCGCCATCGGCGATGTCCGGTCCGGTTCGGTGAAGCGCGTTGCCGCGGCGGTCGTCAGACACATAACCCGTCTCCCGCGCCGCAGCAGACGGTATTGTTTCGAGCACCCCGTCGGCGCGGCCGAGCGGCGTGATCGGAACAGTGAGGCTGAGCGCCTTGGTGGTTTGGAGGTTGATGACCAAACTACTAAGGTATGTGAAGGTTTTCGGAAGCCGGCCGTCACGAACGTTTCCCCCCGCACGGCGGCCGGCGTCCGAAAACCTCCAAGGGACGAAACCGCGGGAAGGGGCACGCGTTGGGCGGTGCCGCGGGCGCAGCTATGGGGATTTGGCCATGGACGGGCAACGGCCAAGGTCGGCGGCGCGGTCGGGTGAGCGGTTGCGATGGCGTTGCAGCTCAGATGCGAGGCGTCTTTGTGATCTGCGGGCCGGTGTGTGGCGGAAGATCGGTGTGGTGAACGCAGCATTGGAGCGCGTCGCGCTGTGGCCGGCTGAGGAGCGAGCGGACAGGCGAACGGCTTTTCGGGGTGGTGGCTGTGAGGTTGTCATGAGGTGTCGATCCTGATCTTCGGCGGAAGCGGCGTCGGGCGGTGCTTTGGCTGTTGTCCTCGCAAGAAGGTCTCGATGATGCGCATGCGGCCGCCGCAGCAGGGGCAGGGATGCTCTGGCGCTTTCGGCTCTTCGGACTTTGTATGGGCAGCCTTGATGGCATCGATCGGGATGAGTGGAACTGCGAGCAGCTCGCGGATACGCGCGATGTTCTTGGCGCGGGTTGGGCTGGCGAGCAGGCCGTAGTAACGGATGCGGTGAAAGCCCGCTGGCAAGACATGCATCAGGAAGCGGCGGATGAACTCGTGGGTATCGAGCGTCATCACTGCGTATCGCTCCCGACCTTCGAGGCGGTAATCCTTCCCGCAACGCCGCCGACGGTGCCCGCGAGAACGCCCAGAAGGCGGGCCTGAAAATCCTTTACGACAAGACCTATCCGCCCTCGGCCACCGATTTCGCCCCGATCGTGCGCGCCGTCGCGGCCACCAATCCGGACCTTGTGGTGATCTGCTCCTATCCGCCGGATTCGGTCGGAATGGTGAAGGCCGTTAACGAGATCGGCTTCAAGCCGAAGATGATCGGAGGCGGCATGGTGGGCCTGCAGGCCACCGCCCTCAAGGTGCAGCTCGGTCCCATGCTCAAGGGCTTCGTCAATTACGACTGGTGGCTGCCGGTACCGAAGATGCAGTTCTCCGGTGTCGAGGATCTGATCAAGCGGTATCAGGCGCGAGCGGCGGCCGAAGGCGTCGACGCGCTGGGCTCCTACATGGCGCCGTCGGGTTATGCGCAGCTCCAGGTGCTGCAGCAGGCGATCACGGCGACCAAGAGCATCGAGGACAAGAAGCTCGCCGACTACATCCATCCGTGCCAGCGGCGAATGGGCGCAATCGCGGGTGCTGCAAATCCAGTTCCACGACGTCAAGGCCAACGACGTCGAGCAGTTCCGCACCATGAACACCCAGACCGTGCTGACGCCCGCCGACTACAAGTCCGGCAACGTGATCTACCCTGAGGCGAAGTGATTGGACTGATGGCGATGGCCGGCGGCAGGTTTGGGTCACGGGCTGCCTTCGCGACTACATTGGCATCACGACCGGTCTACCCCAGATAGCCGCCGACTTGCTGCAACGCCCAAGTCGGCAGAGTCGGGCCAATAAGAGACATGGGCCTAATGAGGCGAGCTGTTGAAATCTCTCGGAATCCGTTTCTTCAAAAATTGATCCCGAGCCAGCTCTCGACCTGCTCGTGCAGGTCGCCCGCAAAGGCTTTCGGCGGTCCTTCGGCCGCGATTTCGCCGAGGCTTAGCACGTAGATGTGATGGGACATCTTCACCACCCGGCGCACGTTGTGATCCACCAGTAGGATCGCCACGCGCGCGGCGGCGAACAGATCGATCCAGCCATAGACCTCCTCGGCAATCTTCGGAAGACAAGCCGATGCTCGGTTCATCGATCAGGCACAGTCGCGGGCGCTGCAGATAGGCCTTGGCGAATTCGACCATCTTCTGCTGGCGCCGGAGAGGTCACCTACACGACCGAGGCAAATACGACGATTAGCGGCCCGGAGGTCATGCTCACCTCCGCGGAGACGCAGGCCGTGGCGATCGTCATTCACGAGCTGGTGACGAATGCGGCGAAGCATGGCACCCTATCGAGCCCGAACGGCAGGGTGTCGGTGAGATGGGAGCGCACCGGCGCAGATGCAGCGGCAATCCTGACGATCATCTGGCACGAGCTTGGCGGATCGCCGGTCGCGGCACCGGTGCGACCAGGCTATGGCAGCAACCTCATCCGCGATCTCATTCCTCATGAGCTCGGCGGTACCGTCGATCTGGTGTTCGCGGGCGATGGCTTGTGCTGCAAAATTGAAATTCCGCTTCGAGCCAAGCATCACGGGCAGTGACCGCTGGCACAAACACTGTGGGCAATTTTTGCTCAGGAGTCGGTTCGCACCATCTCAGCGGGCTTTGCACAGAAGCTACACGTTCGCTCCTATTTTTGAGCCCTGTGTTAACCGCGCGACGATCGTCCGCAAACGACTCAAATACCTCGCCACTGATGGCGGAGCCTCCACGTGAACCGAGCCTCGGCATTGAACAGCGCCGCGCGCTGGCGCTGCTCGCCAGCATTCCGCACGGCATCATCGAGGACCTGCTCGTGCTCAACCATGAGGTCGATCGCGCCGCGATCGCAGGCCTTGTGCAAGAAGGCCTCGCGACGGCAGGCGCGAGATCCTCGCGGCCTCCGATCGCACGACGATCGACCTGGTCCGCATCCGGATCACCGATGCGGGCCGGAGGGCCCTCGTAGGTTGACTGGCGCACGGACTCTCGCTCGCGGGATCCCGAGAATGACCCGAGAACTGGGCGCCGAGTGACCGCCGGCCAAACACTGCGCGGGCAATTTGCCCGGGTGGTCGGCCTTGCAGCTCGTGGCTTCCTTGAGCACGACGCAGTCTATGCGAGCCGGCAGGAGTTTACGGTTGAGCTTTGCCTACTGCTATCGAATGGCCGTCGTGTTTGGCGTCCATTCCAGCGCGTTCCCTGCCGGGCAGGTCAAGCGCCAGGTCAGGCCCGAGGGCGCATAATCAAGGTTGACCTTGCCGTCCGCGCTGCGCTCCGCCATCGCTTCCATGACGATGGTGCCGAACCCGCGCCGTTGCGGCGCAGACACGGGCGGGCCCTCGCGCTCGGTCCAGCTCATGGTGAGGGTGTCGCCGTTGGTCCCCCAGCAGATATCGACACGACCCGTATCCGTGGACAGCGCCCCGTATTTCCCAGCGTTAGTGGCAAGCTCATGGAGCGCGAGCCCGATAGCTTGCGCGGAAGCCGCCTTCAAGCGCAGCATGGGGCCGTGCACGGCGATACGAGAACCAATCAGGTCGGCGAAGTGCGCGAGCTGGGCGCGGGCCAGGTCCGCGATCTCGACCCCATTCCATTCATTGCGCACGAGCAGGTCCTGATTGGCTGAAAGCGCCTGGATGCGCTCGGAGAAGCGCTCGACGAAATCTTCGGGATTTTTGGTGGCGGTCTGGTGGGCGATCGCGTCGACGACGCTGAGCATGTTCTTGGCGCGATGATTGATTTCGCGCATGAGGAGGTGCACCTTTTCCTCGCGCTCCTTGCGTTCGGTGATGTCCTGAATGGTACCGCCGGAGCTCACGAGCTGGCGCTTAGGCCCGGCGCCTTCAAAATAAGCAAGTCCACGACTCTCCACCCAACGGATCCTTCCATCACCCTGCAGGATTCGGTACTCATTCGCGTAGGGCTTCGGATCGGCGGGGTCGAGCGCCGCCTCGCGAACTGCCCAAAACCTTTCCCTGTCGTCCGGGTGTATCCGATCCAGGAGTTCTTCGATCGCCGCCTCATCTTTGGCAATGCCTACAATTTCCTGACAGCGCGTGTCCCACGAGGCGATGAGGCGGCGCGGATCGTAGTGCCAAGATCCCAGCTGGGCTGCGTTGAGGGCAAGCTGCAGACGATCTTTGCTCACCTGCAGTTGGTCTTTACTCGCCTGCGGCGCAAACCGCTTCCGCCCAGTCGCCGAGGCCGCGCCCATAAGTCATGGTCGCGGTCCACGGCGTCGTGAAGGCGCCTTCATCGTCGACCGTGAATTGGAGCTGAAGGTACTTGCCCCTGTACTTTGGCGGTGGCTGGGCGCGCCAATTCTCTTTTGCCTCCCGTTCCCATCCTTCTTTTGCGGCTTCGTAATCGATGAACCGATATCGTTCGACCACGTGCAAAGCCTCCGTGTGCGGCGTGCCGTACCAGTCCACCGTGGCAAAGGGTCCGACCTTGATCCCCACGGTATCTATGACCAGCGTGTCGCCTTCGTAATGGCCCACGGAATCGCCATACCAGGTCGGCGTCACATGGGCGGGATGTGATTGGTTCAAACGCACGTGACGGATTTGATGATCGTAGGTATAAAGGATGGCGACCTTGTCCGGCTGCTGTAGGATCTGGATTGCACCACTCGTAAAAACAAAAGGCACACCTCCAGGCCAACACTGGTTGCGCGGGCTCGGAAAGCCCACGCCGACCAGCGACATTTCGCCGAACTTCTTTACGACTTCCGCAGCCCAAGGCTGCAAGATCGGATTGGAGTAATCGCCGACAAGCTCAAGGAGATTGCTCACGCCGTCTTTCGATGGCGGCTCCCCGGGGCCTAGCCAGTCGACAACAAGATCCTGGAGCAGTTGTGCGGTGGAGCGCCGCGACCGGTTGACCAGCGAAGTGGGACCCGACGGCAGCGGCTCAAAGCCGGGGATGGAGCCGTGGACCCACATGCCGGAGAAATCCGGGATGGATGCGGCGCTTTCCTTGCCGCTATTGGCTGGCGCAACCGTGGGCGCCACGGCTTGCCCAAAGGCGGGCGTCGCAGCTGCTGCCGCCAGTGTCACTACCAGAAGGAAATCCCGCCGCTGCAAGGTCATGCTCTCCTCCCTTTTTCATGGGTTTCCGCCGAAGCTCTCGCATAAAGCTACACCCTGTGCATCTTCGCTTGGAAGGGGAGCGTGATGTCTGTTGCTGGCCCGACTCTACCGTCATCGGCACCCGCCGGGCACGGAAGCTATCGGGAGATAAGCAGCAGTCACTGGCGATCCGGCGCCACGGGTGAAAATGACCCCAACCGGTCATTTGCGCAGGGGCCGCGTTGCAGGCGTTAAAGCCACAACCTTCTTGTCTTGCGGCTTATGCGATCACCTCGTCGGCGCGGCCGAGCAGCTGAGTTGGAACGTTATACCAAGCGCCCTCGCAGTTGCATGCCGCCGCTCGGCAAGCCATGGCCTCTCAAGGCTTTGCGTCGGGTCGCTGCCGGAATACGCTGCGAACAATGCATTTCTTTTGCGAGAACGCCACAGCGCTGGGCAACGCCCTCGCCTGGCCGGAGCTTAAGAGGTCATGTCTGTGCCCACCAAATCGATCATCGAGTCAAGGCGCGACCAGATATTTCCGGTCCTCGAAACCGCTGAAATCGAGCGGATGCGTCGTTTCGGCAGGTTACGCTCGTTTCGCGCCGGCGAGGCTCTGGCGAGAGCCGGTCAGGTTGCCGACGGGCTCACGATCATTTTGGCAGGAAAGGTCGAGATTAGCCGGCCCGACAAATTGGCGGATCACGAA
>WNFO01013801.1_pt1 | contig 15069 bp, 16 predicted proteins | sample 5400251 | NCBI WGS metagenome assembly WNFO01 (sample SAMN13153354, study PRJNA577476) | soil metagenome | isolation source: 100 cm saprolite under Madrone tree | place: USA:California | collected 2016-06-14 | reverse complement strand
CAAAAGAGCTGGACTTGCACGAAGTGGAGACGATCAACATCGACCAGAGCCAGGGCGCGGTCATATTGTCGGTACGGCAGGGAAAGATATTCATATTGTGTTACGAGTAATCCGCTCCGGGATTTTTTTTATGTTCTGCACGCATCTACAGTATCTCCCTCATTGCTCATTTGCTCATTGAACGTCGCTTACATCTTGACAATTTTTTTCACGTGATATTTATATGGCCGCGTAAAATGTCAAACCAGGAGCTCCGATCATTAAACCGTGACGTGGGGCATGAGACAACAAGATGAAAGCAAGATCCTACTTGAAACATCCGATAAAGTGTTGTGGCATAACTAGACCTAATAATGACAGAACACATACGAGTAGACAGCTACAACCAAGAAAGTAGAAGACAAGGCCCTCTAGACGAGAAAAGCGGGTAAATCGAATACAACACTTAGACTGGCAAAGCAACATTGGTAAGACAACTTGGACTGGCAAGAAAACAGAGACTGGCTAGGGATATACGGGTAGCTGAACAGACAAAACAGCCTGTGGCGGTGGCGTCGGTTCGGTAACATTGGTCATGGGAATGACCGTATCTGAAAGAAATGACCGTTACTGAGCATGTGTCAGATTTCATGATATAACATATGCATACCGGTCGTGGAGGCAGGAAGCGCAGTAGTAGTTGCGCTCGATGCATTGGCGTTGGTAAGAAAAGAAAGCTGACGTTCATCCACCGCCAGCTAGCCACAGCCTTATCAGTGGTGGACTATGTGAAAAGATTAACCGCCCAACCTCGATCTTTCGCCTAATAGTGTCTACTTGTGATTTGAGGTCATACAGCCTCCAGGTCAGACCACAGAGAAAGAGCAGGGAGAACTGCTGAAAAAAACCAGGAGAGCGATGGCTCTCCGTACGCATCTGTAAGAATTGGTTGTGCAGTCTGGGTTCGGTCAGTTGTGGGGGAGACGGCTGATGGGTGCAGAATGCATACATCGCTAAGTTTGCCCTGTACTCACGCACGTTGGGGATATCGTTGGCCTCCGCACGCGCAAGAAGTGTCAATGCTTCTTTGAGGGACATCGAAACGAGTGGCACGATATTGCGGGGTAATAGAAATCGTACTAGGGAGAAGACTATCCCGTAGATTCCCAGGAAAGAGAGTATGAGATTAAGGATATCAGTTGAACCCATCTTTGAACAAATCTGGAAGCAACAGCAAAGCGGGAATCAATGAAAGAAGGTAGGTTGTGAGCTACGAGTGATCCCGACGTGGTGTGGAGTGTGAGCACAAAGTGTGAGTACAGAGTGTGAGCGCTTGTACAAGCGATTTTAGGCTGTGTTGCCAAGATGGATGACAAACCAAATATCCCACGATGTCGATGGGGACAGGCCGGACCGCTAGACAGGCCGGACCGCTAGAGTCCGCTATCCACTTCAACGGCTGGTGTCCATCCTCATCCCGTGATACCATGATGTGCTGAGGAACAAGCGGAGGTTGGTATAATCAGAGCATTTGAGGAACTGTTCAATGAGCCTCTAGCAACTCCCCCAGTGCATCGTAGTCGCCAACGACGCCCTTGACCGCCTCATACGCTTTAATGTCACAAAGATGTGCACTCGAGGACTAGGAAAAGGTACATACGGAGAGCAGGGTACCGTTGAAGAGCGTCACAGCTAGGATGGAGAAAGTCCAAACCATGGGCGGGTAGAAATTGAAGTTCATTGACGAAATCTAGCAAGAACCTGCAAAACGATGACGAGACCCAGAGACTTGGATGTTGAGCAGCCAGCTGCTGATTAACAAAAAGTTATACGCATAACTAGCGGCTTGATAATATGCCTTTCAATTTGAAGTGGAGGGGAAGTCATCGCTATCGCTTTGCCAAAAGTGACGGAATGTGTGGGTGGTTGGCTCGCGACAGGTGTGAACTTATAGTGATGAGTAACAAGAGTCAGACGGCGTGTGGCACAGCCAATATTTCACCGCCGCTACCCAGGACACTCACCTAGCCACCCGATCGATCGTGCATTCTTAATGAGATTCCCTAAATCAGAAAATTAGACCCCAGACCCGTAGCCAGATGCTTAATTCTAGCCCACATTTTTAAACTCAGAGGGTTCTCCGACAGCGGAGGTATCTCGATAGGAAATCAGGCGTCGGACGTTACCGGTCAAACACGAACCTAAAAAAGTGGGCGCAACAAATAAGACAACAAATAAGAGAGCTCACCAAAGTATTACGCCACCTCTCACGGCAATACGCAGATGGTCAAGTCTAATGTGCACGTAAATAGAATCGAAAAAAAAAAAAGTTACGCCCTCTCAACTCAGGTACCCTTTTTGAGCACTTATTTCCACTTCATGGCTGGCCCAGAACTCTAATTACAGAATCTCCCAAGCGGACATACTCCTTTGAGGCACATCTAGAATGCTCCGGAAGTAGCAACATGTGTTAAGAGGACGACTGTAAAATGCAATAATGCAATATATATGGCCAACTACGTTACGTAATATAACTCAGGTAAACATATTTCTATGATACCTTGTTGGCTCGGATGAATATAGGCAAGACATAGAGAGAGGTAGGACAATAAGAAGCAGGAGAAGAGGAAAAAAAGAAGATATATGTCATAGAAGATGTTCCAAATGGGTAGGTAAGGAGAGGTGGGAGGAACGAAGCAGAGCTGCCTTACTCATCCTTCGGTCAACCGGACGGTTTGCATAGGTCGAAAGGTGCTGTTGTACAACCTGACCCCAAATTCTGGCTGCCAGGTATGTGCGAGACTGTATAAAATGCCCATTACAGTATAGTCACGCGTCCACGCGTCCGTTACTGCCTCGACATCGAGTCTACAGTATACTCCTCACCCCCCTGCCTGTGCCTCCCACACCTTTAGCTCCCGCTCATAGTCATCCCACACCTCCATACCCAGTGCCACACCGCCTAACTCCCCATCATCCGGCGCTGTTGTACCACTGCCTGGGGTTTTCCCATCCCCGCTGCCATCTGTCTTTTCGTTTAGTATAATATATCTAATGCCGCCTCTCAATCACACTTTTTCTGGAACCAAGCAAAACATATTACTCACAGTATCATTCCCAACCATGAGACACTGCCCCGAGAAGAGCCGGCACCGAGTAGAGGCGCAATCACGTCTGTGCGGCTTATACCAGGCGATACGGACATCGATACGATGTTTGAACGTTGGACCTTATCGCTCACAACTGGAATAGAACGGGAATTAACATCAGTAGGGGGAACTTGTGAGCCAGAAGGGAGGGCATCTAGGACGCGTTGTAGATGTCGCACAAATATCGCCGTGCGGAGGGCACGCCGGCCCTCCGTCAGGAGTAGCGACGATGACGATGATACTGAGGATGGTGATGCGGTGAATACGCGAGCTGCCGCGGCGTAAAATGGGTTGATGAGGTTGATTATACGTATGTCGCGCTCGACAGGTGCTACTAGGAGCAAAGGAAGAAGCAGCGTGACGACCAGGAAGGTCGCGCACGACGCAGTCTGCCGTTGCTTCTCAAAGTCTGGACTCTTGTGCGAGAAGATGTTACCAATAGGCGCATACTCGTGTGCAAATATGACCACGTCCAAACGCTGTTCTGACTTGTGGTAGTTGGTGCAGAAAGCACGGATAGATGCTGGAGAGGTGAGATCGCACTGTTCTGCGTAGATGTTCTCATTGGAAGTGGTACTGCGGAGCAGAGACACCAACGTTGCGGGTGCGCCTGTGTCTGGAGGCTCGGAGGTGAGGGCTATGATGTGTGCGCCACGCTGGGCCAGGGAATTTAACATGGTTAACCCATTCGGGGTGAATGCTCCCTGAGAAGAGTGTCAGCCCGACAGCGAAAGAAGACATTGAAATGAGGCGCAACTGTAATGAGAATCGTACGGCCATGAAGGTCCCTCTCTCTACTTGTTTTGCGGCCCTGCGCAAAGGCGTAGACGGTAACAATGCCAACGACGGCTACGACAAGGTGGGTGTAGTACCCGGAAGGAAGAATTGTAGTCCCGACAGCATACAGGATTTTGAGCACCATATCCCCTTGTTCAGAAAAGCCAGCGGGCAACCGGTCGACTTGGAAAACTCTTTGCCGGCCTTTCAGCTAGTCGCATGCCCCAGTGTTGCGACAGAACTTTTCAAGGCCTGACGGGAAAGTCACACAGAAACGGAATGTTGTGGGAGATTACATAATACACATACAATACTCGGGTGGTGCTGCACACACGTGATGTACGCAATTTTTCTTTATTCTTTCAATGCTGCCTGAAGGTGGCACCTATCACTCGCTTTAGCGTGTACCTACATATCAATCCTCGTCCCAATTCCCTGCTTGTTGGGGAATTTTGGGTCCGCCTGCCGGCCGGCTCATAATGATACTATCTACACTGAGAACCGAAACGGCGGCTTCAGTAGCCAAGCGAATTGCCCATGCTTTGGCTGCCAAAGAGTCCACGATGTTGTGCTCAGTAGCATTCACTGTGCCATCTGTCTCAGCCTGGAGCGAAAGAAAGAAAAAAAATCAGCGATGCAAAGAGTTGGCTCTAGTTAGAGAGCTGACCTCAACATCGACGCCCCATGACTCGCCGCCAGACTTTTCGTGCTTGGCAAGTAATCGCGCCACAATTTCATTCCCCTCGGCACCACCATGTGCATTCTCCGCTAACGTACGCGGGATCACCTCCAGCGCCGATGCGAAGCGGCGCACGGCGTGCTGCGCAAGACCGCGCAACCCAGCGCCATAGGTATCCACCCGACTCGAAAGAGCGAGCTCAGTGGCTCCGGCACCAGGAACGAGGCGTGGGTCTTTTATGAGGGCTTTCAACGAGGCGACACCATCGTCTACGGCGCGCTCAAGATCGTCGAGGTGGTTCTGTGTCGCACCACGCAGGACGATCGTCGCCGTGCGCGTCTTGACTCCCCCACCGTCCCGCTCCTGCCGCAGTACGGTGACGCGATCTCCGCCAATCTCAATTGTCTCACAGATATCGATGTAGCCCGCCTCTTCGGCGGTGGGTGCGCCGATACGCGCAAGTGGTGTTGCTTGCACGACACGGCAGAGACGCCGCAAATCGAACTTGGACAGTACTTTTAGAACGAGAATTTGACTGCGGTTGAGATAGTGGAGAGCGAGTTCTCCCACGGTTGTTCCGGCGATGATTACTTTTACACCCGAGTCAGCGAGTTCTTTGAATATCTGCGGACGGGAATAAGGGAGCGGCGCGCGTCCATTCGTAACAAAATACACACTTTCTCCATGTGTTTCTCTTCTCCTCTCGTGAAATTTAACATGTCGTCAGCATTTTTGATCAAAACGGTGCCCTTAGTTTCCGTTTGTGCAATATCTATAGGATTCGTGAAGACTGCGACCTTCCCTTTTGTGACCTTTTTCAAGTCGCCTAACCAAGTTCGGATGTCGGTACGACCGCAGCAGACGATACGCAGCTACGCACCTTCAGGCTCCCTACCAAATACCATACCCTGCACTACTTTGCTTCCAGCCAAGCTGCCTCCCATGATTTTGACCACTCGAACATTATCAACGTTGAACGCCTTGTTATTTTCTGGCATGACTGACAGGGCAGCCTCCGCCACAAGCCCCGCAAGGATGTCTTCAGACCCATACTGCTTCGACGCTATGGAAGGGATTACAGCACGCGCAAGGGCTGCTTTTGTCAACGGTGATGGAAGTTCGCCAGTCGATAATGCTAGTTGAAGGCCCGCCGCTTAGGCAGATAGAGTCGTTGAAATGCGACGGGACGTACACTCGAGCTCAGCCAATGCCTTTGTGCATGCAAGTTCATAACCCTTGATCACCTCACTTGGGTGAAGACCCATGACCAACAAATTTTCTGCCTTCTTCAGAAGCTCTCCGGCGAGGATTAGCACAGTGTTAGTTGCGTCTCCCATCTGGGCCGAAGGTTCACGCCGATCGCCCGACATAACAGACAAATGTAGAGCTAACCTCCGCTTCTTGTGCTTGCGAAGCCATCACGAGTAGCTTCGCGGCTGGATGTACGACCTCGATTTCGCGGATAATAGTGGCAGCATCAGAGGTCACGAAGAGTCTGCCCAAGTGGTTGATGACAAGTTTATTTCGACCTGAATTTCGTCAACCTGTATGCCAGCCGATAAAAAAAAAGAGGAATGCGTACCATTCGGTCCAAAACTTGTTCTGACAAGGTTCGACAGTTCTGAGACGGCCTCGATATTTCGAAGGACCGCGTCCTCGAGGCCAGACATTTGCTGAAACCGAAACCATCAGCAAATGTGCAAAAAAGGAACATAATATCATACTTTGTATCCATCCTTGAAGAGTTGGATGTTATTTGCCTTCGGAACTTTCAGAGCCATTCTGCGAGTGGGAGCGCCGCAACTGCCAAAACAAAATCAGGTGTACTGCGCCTTCCGGCCCGGTGTTTCCGGAGGCCCCAATTCCAACATCCCGCCAGGGCCGACCGCGTCTCTTTCCGAGCTGTTCACCACCTTTTTCTCTTGGTCTTCCGAGTCCTATCCGGTTTTCCTTTTCCCCCCAAGACTTTGTCTCGCATCGGACTGGCGGCCTATCCTCATGGACCCCTTGATCAGGTTTGCAAATGCTGTGCACGTAACGAGTCCAGAGGACTGTATTAGGTTCTGCCGACGTCTCGGAGATGAAGCGGGACTGTAGACGCTCCCTAATAAATGCCGAGCTTATCTCTGATGTTCCTATTTTCATGGGAACTGGGAACGAGCCTGCATGCGTACCTGGAGACAACAATTCAACTTGCTCTTACAGTATGCTGAGGATACCAACTGACAGCTGTAGATCACCTAAGGGAAGCCAGTGTGGTAATGCACTGGTAATACCATCAAAGCTGTTGTTTGGGCGGCCATATTAAGCACGGTTTTGGTTTTGGGGCCCACTTTCGGTCCTGATCCTTCCCCCCACTCCCCAAGTGTCCCGGACAAGTATTCCGTGTTCTGCCCTCCCAGGAGAACACAGCCTTTACTTTGTATCCGCTTTGATACTTGGTCCAGAGGCTACATTAGCTCAGGAGAGTGGAGGCTGAAGTCATCCGCGACGTTCATCGTCTAGCGACACACCCTGTCCCATGTATGCCCAATTACTCAATGACAGGAGTTCTCCTCGCATGCACCGCCACTAGTTATTTGTGCATTGCATGACGCGTAACAAGTGTATGTGCCCTTCTGACCTCATGTTGATTTGTTCGGAGGTCTCAAACGTGCCAGTAGAGGCATAATAATATTTTTTTTCTCAAATCGAAGGTTTCTCTATCGTCGCGCGATTATCCTTGGAGCATTGGCCACGAACTTGGTTCAAGCCAATGCAAAAGCATCCCTCCTATCATTCATAGTCTACGTCCTACGAGGAGACCCAAGGGTCTAGGTCCGATGCTGTGAATAGGAGTCTGGTAAGCACTGAACAGCATTTTGGTCTCCCCCCGCATTTTAGTCTCCCCCCTGAATCCTACGGCGTGGTGCTGTGTTAGCTTACGTAGTATATATCTCAGAACACTTGTCCCACTCCCTCCATATCCTCCAGCTTGAGTACAGAATGTTCTTCTTGTGTCTCCTTATTTCCCACTTCATCCACATTGGATTCACCGTGGATGACCTGGGGTTACTCATCGCCATGGTGGGGGTGATTATTCTCATTATGGGTGTCATCTTTCGCGTTGCAGTGGGTTTGTTCGTCTATGGCTTCCTTGTCCTCTGACCCCAACATTCCAGCGTTTGTTGGCTTGGATGATAATCCCAATTGAATATAGGAATGAACTTTTCCGTGGGGTCAGTTTCGTGTTCCCTAGTAGACCATCCACCTAACTCACGCGTGCATATAGGTGTAATCCCCACAGACGTGCAAGACTTTTCAAGTCAAGCTTCCGGTCGGTACGTTACTTTACTCGCGGCACCTGGACGTCTAAAGACCCTGTCTGACATCGACGTCCTCGTTCACATCCTAGGGGAAGAACGAGACAACACGAAGACACCGTAGCCCGAGCTCACTGTGTGCAGCTTATTTTCGGATTATACGCGATCTTGGAAGATGGAGATTGGAGATGCCACCAGGTTTCAACGCAGATGACGTCGCAATCTTACGCCTTTACGCCCATTTATGCGTCCATTTACCCCACTTCCCCCCGTTGACGTCCTCCCCTGTCATTTTGCCGCCCCCCTCGTCGAGAAATCCCCGGTTCGGAGTTTTCATCCGGAGCGCCAGGCTCATTAGATGGCGCCAACCCATCCTTTGCCCATCAGTCAAGTTCCATTCCGTGCTCTAGACGAACCAAATTATTTTGTTTCCCTTCCCCCATTAGTCTTATATACCGTTTGTTCTCTTCCCTTACCCACCCTGGATCTTAGGGCTCCTCCCTCTGTTGTGGAGCATCATTCATACACAGTCCGGAATACGTCTGATGTCGTCCTTCTTCATTTTTAATTTAGTGTAGAAGGTCATCGGCAATATTTCCTTCCAGGAATTTCTATGAACGACGGTTGTGGAGGTAGAGCGCAAGTTTGTAGACTAGTACCCTCACTTTGATTTTTTTTCCCGGTCAATCCTCGCATGTATCCTGTAGCAGGGAGAAGTTGTCGAGAATTCCACATTCTTAAAGGTCGTGGATGCTCTCTGAGACAACGATGTCTTAACTTGGGTAATGGTACGACTCGGAGGTGCATCTATTATGCGGCCTTTCTTCCCCATGGAGCTGTGTCATCATTGTGTGACAGATACGTGCCAAGGACAAGGGTCTATATGTCCTCGTCTACCATCCCGATCTCATGACCACCCGCACCTTTACTGACAGCGTCAGGTCCATTATTCAGTTAGACACCGTGACAGGGACGAACGGCCAAGGTTTGTTATCTGAGTGAAGAGTACAAATCCGCCGGGCTGAATGCCTGAAGTCGCCACTGATTGATACCCTCGCCTAACAGTTCGGCCCTATGAAGGGCAATGTCCCTCGCCATAAAAAAAAAAAGCAGGACTTAAATTTTAAATAAAGGCCGCACGAAGTACAACAACACTGAGTTGTAGCCAGACTCGGCATAGAGCGACAGCACGCGAGCCGACTCAGACGCCAGTGAAGGTCCGCAGGTATCCTAGAAAAAGCAATTCAACAATCTTTTCGGTCTCTGCGATGTATGGACGCACCTCGAGTTAATTCAAAGGCGGCAAAAGTGCTTCCAGCAGCAGGGATACTGCACAAATGCTCAGAAATGGAGAAAAGGTAATGACGCTAATAGGCCGATCACCTTCGTATGACTAGGAGACCATTAGCTATGAAGCCCAGGTGTAAAATGTGATGATTTAACTCACGACACGGTGTCAAGCCGCGGAACAAGCCAGCTCTAGAAAGATGCACGTTTAAAGTAAAGTGGATAATGAAGGGGGTGGATACTCACACTCCAGATTCAGTGACGATAGCTTTTAATTCACCTGCGATGTACTGCACAGGCGTGCCTCTTGGAGGAGTTGTGCGGAGTTGTACACGCGACTTAACGACGTCTTCAGGACGGCGGGAGTGAGGAATTCGGTGGCAGGGAGAATCGTAGCTGACTCACCGAGAGGGTAGGAGGAGAGCCAGTATGCGATCTATGGCAGTATTGAGCGAGACCTAAAATGGGAAGTGGAGAGAAAGCTAGACGTACGCCCCCTGTGGATCCGCTAACCAGCAGCGCCCATACTGGCAAGTCGGGGCCGTATTTTCTCGCGAATTTACGCTTGGAGTATTCGAACGCTGCGCGATCTTTTGACATCCAAAGCCATGGGAATATTCAGAACGTACCTGTATAGAACCTAAAGAACAGTTCAGAGATAGATGTTTAACAAGTATTACAGTAGTACGCCTCACCCCGCATAAGCCGGAATCTCTCTCGCCACGGTGACCTTGCAGAACAAAGACGTCAACCTCAAACAAAAAAACCCCCTAAAATAAAAAAAGCAAAATCCGGCCGCACCCAATAACCACGCATGACGCCCTTGCGAAATCCCCACTCGGCCCACATCTCCCTCGCCACAGCGCGCAGACGCTTGTCCGATGGATTTCCGTACTGGCCCTGCATCCGCACCTTGAACATCTCCACGGGGCTCGCAAGTATGGCACTCGCTGCGCCCGCCATGGCGCCAGCCGCGGCGATCTCTTTCAACGAGAGCTGTCCGAAAGGCGAGATGATGCGTTTCGAGGTGCCGTATGCGGCGAAGAGCAGCGAGTTGACACCGACCATGCCCAGAAGGGGGCTGACCATTCCTGTCGTCGACAAACGTCACGGGTCCAGGAGATATGAAAGATGAGAGAGGGTAATTAGTGAATTACGGTGGATTGAAGGGTGTACGCGAACCTTTGTAGAGTGCTGATATATTAGTAAGGGAATCGAACGGGAACAGAGTGAGCCTAGTACTAACAAACACGCCCTCTGTGGTTACGGTTCATGCATGATGAGGTGGTGGGACTGTCACACAAAGGAAAGGAACTGAACTAGGGGCGATTTGAGCACGGGTCTTGATGGTGTCCAGGGGTTGTCCAGCTAGGACTTGCGCTGCGCCTCCGAAACTGCCTGCGATGAGTTCATTGACAGTCTCTAGAGTGTTTTGCGGCATGATGAGACGAGGTAGTGACGGTGTGAGTGTGGGCAAGGAAACACGGTGTGTCCGCCCACTGGCATGTCTGGGTCCGAGTCGACATGGCGCTTCGAACTAACGCACCGCGCTCACCGCTCACGCTCCGCCAGCTGAGGATAACTGTAATGGTTCCGAGGGGTCGCCTGCGACGAGCAGATGATGCCAAGTTCCTACTACAGACAGACAGATAGGAAGTAACATGATAGGTGACGATACCAAAGTCCAATGCCATGCGGTGCGTATGTAGAGCCCTGAGATGTAATGAGAGAATTGAGTGACCGAAATTGCAATAAAGGTACAGCATGCTACGCGAAAATGGCGAGGAGGTAATGAGCGTGAAATTAACTGAATAAAATACTTGAGTGGGGAGCTAGGAGGTTATTTTGTGTGAAGAGTGCTGGGAGGAAAGTCACTAGAGAAACTCATTCCGTTGGGATCACGGTGCGTGAGCCCTCCGCTTCGGCTTCTTCATCCTCCTCGAGAATAGGTTCGTCAAATTCGTCTTCATCGTACTCTTGATCCGCTTCCGCGTCCGCCTCATCGAAGATAGTGTGGAACTGTGAACGATGAGTAAGCGATTCGTCAAAGTGGCACAAAGACGCATACATGTGTGACGAGAGCCTTCACCAATTTGTTGGTGTGTTGCATATTCGACATGATCATGAGGAAATCATTGTGGGGGGCTCGCAGCAGGTTCGGACTGAATACGATGGCCAAGGCGTCTGTTGTCATCTGGTTGTGCTCCTCGTAGTCTGTGACCCTAGATTTCGTTTCGTTTAGACAGGTGTATCAGCAGGTGAAAATTTTAATCACTTGTCAAGGTGCTCAACAACGCGTTTCAGAAGATCAAAATTATGTCGAGGTAGGGCCTGAATGACAGTCCGTATCCGCTCTATCCGACTGTTGAAGTCTTCAATTTCTGTGAAAACGGTAATAATGTAAGTCGCATAGTCATTAGGGCTGTCAGGATTGCCTTACGCATCGCTTTAATGATATCGTGATACGAATACGATGGGAATGCAGGTTCGGGAAGTACGCGGAACCATGTCTTGATAAGGTCGCAGACCGCATAAATGTCGGAGGAAGGTGTAATGGGCCATAGTCCTACGGGAAACACTGAGAATAAGAAAAGACACCAAGGAATGTGGCTATACCTCGGTTCAACGCATCTTTGAGCGCGGTTACCTCTGAGGTTGCGCCAGCAATGCGATCTAAAACAGGCCATTAACACGTCAAGAAAAGCAAACTTGAACACCATTACTTACAAATGCCAACCTCAGTCAAACCTCTAGTTTCAACCTCCAGCAGACACTTCGCAAGGAATGATGGGATTGCTCCAGGTGGAACCGCAGAACCTCCTGCCTCGCGTTGAAGCAAAAATTCGAGGTCGACACCAAAAACTGCTCACATTTGTTAGTAACTTTTATGAAAAGTAAGATACGACACGAAGACTTGCCAGCCGTCGGATCTCGTGACGCGGTCATCGGACGATCATGAATATGGTCTGACAACTTGGGCTTCGGCGAGTTTCCGATATAGGTTAATCGTCTCTTCACCGCGGTCTTTGAGACATGATCGATCGTATTAACCCATTTCGTCATCTCCGCTTTTGTGGCAGCTTGAAGCAGATAGTGCCCGCCATCCTCAGTATCGAGCTGGAACGTGTAGGAGCGCTCATAATTCATAGTGTGCGATATTCGGGCATCAACGATGCTGAGAACCAACGCAGGCTTGCCTGTAGGAGTAAAGTCGAGCTCGGCAGCAGTACGTCTGGGTGTGTTGACATCGACATGGTCCAGGGCAAAAGCGTTAGAGATCGGGCGCATCAACTGCTGGAAAAAGGTCGTCGATCCACTTTTCTTCATCCGATGCTGCCGTTGCGCAGGTGTGTATTGCCAGCGCGTGTTCATCGCTTTGGATAGATATTCCTCCCGCTTGTCAATACGGTACTGCTCTTGCTTCCGCTCCTTCTCAAGTCGTTCACGCAGATTACGATCGCGCTTGTTCTTCTCGTGTTGTGCCGCAAGGAGCTTCTGGAATGGTCGCTGGCTACGTTTTGGTTGGGGTCCTGCATGCATGTGTATGGCTTCCCGGTGGACATCCTCCCGGATGGCGCGCAGGTCGAACTTGATCTGGCTCACTTCTCTCTCGATAATATCTAGCCGCTCCAGGTCACTCGGTTCGGAATCACGTCGATGCGAGTTCTGCGAAGTTGGGGTCGACGGTAGCGAATCGAGGATTAAGTTACACAATTGTCTACACGAAACGGATTAACCAAAGCGAAGATCCATTTGTCATGGGTGCACTCACCTGCGCTTATGGAAATTGACAAGGCCGCTCCCGTCTGTTGGAGATATCAGAACGTCGGGGAGGCTGAGTATCTCGAGCATGCGCTCCAACGTCCATCCCATATCGGTAATAAGGTCCGATGGGCTGCGAGAACTAGGTTGATGACAAGGCCTGATCAACATCGTCACCAAACTGTCTGAGCCCGTCCTGCGCGCATTGGCCACGTTGTTCCATGCCCGGCTGTAGATGCGACTCTCTGGACTGAGGATAGCGGAGGTGAGAATAAACTCGACGAGTGTCCGGATGCAACGTCGTTCAGCAGAGGGATGTTGCAAGTGATCGTAGTCGCTTTGGTCACGGCACACTTCCACGGCCCTTAACAAGAGTTCCATTCTGGCTTGTCGAACTTGGGAACCGATGCGCGGCGCTACAATTTTGGATACAAGCCATTTACGCAGAACATGGTGCGCGCGTAGGCAGCTTCGCAGACCTGGAGGAAGGAGACGATAGAGCCGTTCCTGAGATATCTCGGAAATCAGTGGCGATTGTGGCACCTCTATCAGATGAGAATAAATGGTTTGGATTTCCACATCTTCATTGGTAGAGCTCGCATCCCGTGATGAAAACCAACCAGTCCGATCGGCACTCTGTAACTCTAAGAGGTCTGCGGTGGCAAAAAGGTCCTGCAGAGAGTCAGTAGGTGAGAGGCTAGGTAATCAAGGAACTTACAGCTTCCGTTATATTTCGGAACGCTGCTGACCCCATGGCGTTGAGATCGTTCACGAGTTCCTCTGGCGTCATCCTATCGGGATCCGGCAAGTCAGGGAAGATCAGGACGCCTGATGAGGATATCTTTGGGTCTTGTGCGGGAGTCTTGGGAATACTTGGCCGCAAAGTCTGAGAAGTAAATAAGGTAGTGAAGTTACTTAGTCGACTTTTTAGGCCAGCCCAGCTTTCGGTGACTTCTGCGTCGCCCTTGTATTGAGACCCGGGCATCGCATGGTCTGACGAACTCTCAAGGAAAGAGTTGACTGCCAGGTAAAGGGCATTGTCGTCGAGGAGATCCTGAGAGCCGCCACCGTTCTTCAACCATTCGTTCAGGACCTCTATGATATCTCCACGGATGCGAGCAACTTGAACGAGACTCGCGGGAGAGGGTAAGTTGGCGTTTGAGGCGCTGACATAGCGCTTTCGTAGAAGCTGCGAAGTGATTCATTCAGACCCTGAACGCAGGGGAACAGGATCGACTGCGTACCTCAAAGAAGACCAGGGGCGTCACGAAGCTCCGGAAGACATTCCACCAAATCGTCGAAAAGTCCCCCCGATCAAGCTTGGCATCGCGTGTCCTGCCATCCTTGAGTGGCATCTCCCCGTTGTCATCCGAAATGGAAACCGAGATGCCCGGTAGCCCATGCGCCAAAATGTCCACTAAGCGTTCGAGGGTACCAGCCTGGACTACGACCCGAACAGGACGCTCCGTCGGGTGATTAGGGATCACCAGGTCCGTCCGCGCGGCAATTGAAGGAAGCGAATTCCGGCGGGCGAGACTTGCCTTTCGGTCCAGCCCATGCGATGAACCAGGTCGAACGCGGATAGATGGAGCACGCGATATCACTTTTTCCCCAGACCCTCCTAGGCTTGACTCGACTATACTGCTCGGGGGCCTGGAACGTACAAATGATGACGGTCGAGACGCAGCAACCTCCTTCCCGGGACTGACAAGTAATATCAACTCGCCATCGAATACTGGAATAACTGTCCCCCCAATGTCACGACCATGTCCCGAGTCTGGCCCACCGAAGCTCTGCCGTCGGACACCGAGGTTAAGTTCCCCATTTCGTATGGTTCGTACATCTTCTAGGTTGAGTTGCTTCGGTCCGCCACTCTCCAAACGGCCCCGGAGTAGCTGCGTTCGGTCAATGAAGCTGACATAGGGAAGGTGCTCAGGAAAGAGTAGGGGGACCAAACTCGCATTCATGGAGGCCTGTGCGGTATTGGAAGATCTCGCCCAAAAGTGAGGCTCGTATAGGCCCAATTTGCGGGGTTCTGCTGTCAGGGAGAGTGTCATAAACTGGTCGATACTGCAAAAAGCATGAGTAACTCGTAGCATTCTAACAGTGAAGGCACATACCGAACAAACTTCCG
>WNFO01008951.1_pt1 | contig 15070 bp, 10 predicted proteins | sample 5400251 | NCBI WGS metagenome assembly WNFO01 (sample SAMN13153354, study PRJNA577476) | soil metagenome | isolation source: 100 cm saprolite under Madrone tree | place: USA:California | collected 2016-06-14 | reverse complement strand
ACCAGGCATCGATCGCGAATAGTCTGAAAACATGAGCGCGCCGAGAGATCAGCACCGTGGAAATGACGCGCGGAGCATTTCCTTGTCGGGAACAGACAAGCGCTAGCGAGCCAAATACTTACTGGTTGCATCGCGCTTGGAAATGCTGCAAAAAACGCAGCTTTTCCACATTTCCACCGTGCCTGCTACTTCTGCTGGGAAAGCGCGGTTTTTCGTGGCTTCCGAGTGTCACTAATCATTCTGAACGAGAACAGAGATGGCTCGCCTTTGAGTTCGATGGTGGGGCCTATAGGATTCGAACCTAACTCATCTCAACCTTTACAAGCACCTTGCGGAGGGGAGTCGGGTGGCAGCCCTTTTCCTTTAGACGATCAAGCAGAGTTGGGTCGGCGGTCCGGCACCACGGTTGCTATGTAGGAGTTGCGGCGAGTCGAGCCGCACCGGTCGCGGGGCGGGCGACGACGACCCGGTCGCGACCAGCACGCTTGGCCTGATAGAGAGCATCGTCGGCAAACTTGAGCAGGAGATTGCCTTTGTCGGTCGTTTCCTCGAAGGCGGCTACGCCGATCGAAACCGTTATTACGCCGGGTATTTCGCTAGCCCGCTCCAAGTGTAACTCCTTGAGCCGGGTACGTATTTCCTCGGCGCGGACGGCAGCCTGTTGCAGGGAGCATTCGGGGAGGATGACACAGAATTCTTCTCCTCCGTATCGGCAAGCCAAATCTTCACTGCGGACGCTCAGGACACGAGTGTCGCCGACAAAACGGAGGGCTTCATCGCCCGCAGGGTGCCCGAAGGTGTCGTTGTAGCGTTTGAAGTTATCAAGGTCGAGCATCATCACGGCTAGTGGCCGACCTCGGCGGCGGGCACGATGGATCTCGCGTTCAAGGAATTCCTGCATATAGCGACGGTTGTAGAGACCCGTTAACGGATCGCGGATGGCCTGCAGGCGGAGTGCCTCACGAAGGTTGAGGTTTGAAACGGCAAGAGCAATGTGTTCAGCAAGAGCGGAAGCCAACTGGGTACGACGAGTGAACCCATCGGAGTCGGGCGAGGACGAGGCGTCGAGGCGCTGATCATCCTGAATCGACAGGACTCCGAGGGCCTCGCCATTAGCGATGAGCGGGATGCAGGCCGAGGAACCCTCAGCTTGAAGGTGAGAACAGCGCAATGAAGAACCTCCCACGGAAAGAGTGTGCGTGCACCCGCGGCGAAGGGACCAGCATTCGTCAGGTGCGAAAGTCTGATCGAGAGGAGGTCGCATGCCCCACTCAGCCGCCGACTCAGCCCGGTCTTTGGAAGCATTGAGCATCCAAAGCGCTCCGGAGGTTCCTGGGAAGAGGCGCGACAATCGTTCGGGGATGACGCGCAAGACCTCGTCGCGGGAAGCGCAAGCTTGCAGCAAACTAGCGAGTTCGCTGATCTGAGTGATTGCGCTGGTTTCAATACGAGCGTCTTCGAGGAGGCCGCTAATAGTTTCGTTCGCAGCGACGAGTTCGTCCTGCGCAAGCTTGCGGTGGGCAATTTCCTGCTGCTGGTGATATTGGGTCAAAGCGAGACGGACCGCGAAGGCGAGTAGCGATGCAGCGACAGCGACCGCAGTGACAGTCTTGCCGTTCGCCTCCTCCCATCTTCCCATCAGGAGATCAATACAGAACAGCAACGTGACCAAAACCAAGTTGGTGCCAAGGAGAGTCACGAAACTAGTCGGTGCCCGAGCAAGGGGCGCGGCGGTGGGAGCACGCCAGGTGAGTGCCACGAGTCCACCGACAACGTAAGGGAGAGCCCAGCCCAGATCGAACCAGGCGGAGGCCGAGGTGTAGTGACGTACGTCAATCCAATTTCCGATGAAAGTCACCCCCGCACAGAACACGAGAAAGACTCCCAAGCGAAGAAGCAGATGGCGAGCGCCGGAGGAGTGGATGAACAGTAGGCGCACCGACAATGCGGCCAGGAGAAAAGAACTCTCTAGGTTGCTGACACTGACGTTGCGAAGAAGCGCATCGGTGGGCAACAGCTTCTGGAGGGGGAGAAGGAAAAGACTGGTGAATGTAAGAACGACGACGATCGCGACCTGAAAAAGATCGAGAAACACTTCGGGCTTTGTGCGTTCTCGATCCGTCTCAGGAAGGAAGAGCATCATGAGGATGGGAGCGCCGTAGAGACAGAAGAGCACTCGCCAGGTTGAGGCCGACAAGGTGGATCGCTGGAACACTGTGTCATAGGCCCCGAAAACAGTGGGAATCAGGAGAGTTAAAAGAGAAACAGAGTAAAGAAGCCAGAACACCGCGGCCACGCCCCGCGCGCGGCGAAACGCGATCCATCCGCATCCTAGGGCCAAAAGATTGTGAGCAATAAGGATAACTAGCGAAACGCCCCTGCCACCCCGACTGGTTCCCAGCATGAGGAAGCTAAGAGCCTGAAGAGCGATAAGACCAGCAAAGAGCGCGGCGACGAGATTCAGATTGCGGAGGTCTGCGAATCCTGTGAGGCGGCGGAAGCGAATCGCAGCGGCATGTATCGGTACGTCCATCTGCTTTCGACAATGGTATCAAGAGAACTTGACTTATTTGAAGAAAAGTCCCCGAGCTGTCGGTCTGGAGAGCAGGAGAGGGCTAGTTCGGTCTCCGTTGCCGGAGAGCTTGGAAACCCGGCTATCCAACAGAACCCTCGATTTCATAGGGAGATTCACAGAGAACGCTTCGCGGAGTAGTCGCCGTTCCCCTAGAACAGTCCTCGGCTAAGCGGTTGCAGGCGTTCAAACTTCCGTAACTTTCGCGGAGACTATCCCGCTCTAGAATCGCTCTAGAAGCGACTACTGGCTTATTAGATGAATTCAGACGGATCCCATACGGCCAACCGACAAAATTCCGACACGATACCGATCCCGAACCGACATATCGAAAGTCGCGAATGGTGGCTTTGGGGGCTGGCTGTAACGGTTACACTGGTGTTGACTCTTGGCATCATTTCTCTAACCTTCTTCCAGTTGCACCCGCCAACAGAGGGCGGGTATTGGTCGGATCTCAGGGAATGGGTTCGCGGATTGGCCTGCGTTGTACTGCTTTTTGACGTCTACACACTTTATCAACACCTGCAACTCCAGCGAATCCGACGGCGGCTCGCAGAACGAGACCAACTTTTCCAACTCATCACTGAAAATGCCGCCGACATGATTGCGGTGGTGGACGAAACTGGCCGTCGAATTTACAACAGTCCGGCATATGAGCGCATTCTGGGATACTCGACGGCCGACCTAAAAAACACTTCGGCGCTGGAGCAAATCCACCCCGACGATCGGCAGCGGGTCCTGGAAGCGTCGCATAAAGCGCGATCAACCGGCCAAGGCCAGAGGCTTGAATACCGAATCCGCCATAAGAACGGCTCGTGGCATACCCTGGAATCGACGGCGAGCGTGGTTCGGAACGAAAAAGGGGAAACGGTCAGGCTGGTAATTGTCAACCGTGACATCAGTAAACGCAAACGCGCGGAAGAAATGCTGGCCCATAACGCGCTGCATGACGGTCTCACCAATCTGCCGAACCGCGCTCTCTTCCTCGATCGTTTGCAGCGCGCATTTGCGCTATCCAAGCGGCATCCGAACTATAAGTTCGCCGTCTTGTTCATTGATATTGACGAATTCAAGGTTTTTAATGACAGCCTGGGACACACGATCGGCGACGAACTGCTGGTTCAGATCGGGCAGAGATTGAAGGTCTCACTGCGCGAGGCGGACACGATCTCTCGCCAGCAGGGGAAAGTATCTGCGGAGGATGACACGTTAGCGAGGTTCGGCGGAGATGAATACACCGTGCTCTTGGAAGACATTCGTGACCCAAGCGATGCGATACGCGTCGCGGGATCGGGCCAAGCGCACCGGGAAAGCTCGTTGTGAGGTTTTTGATTCGGGTATGCACGCGAGCGCAGTCAAGCGTTTGGAACTTGAGACGGAACTGCGCAAAGGCCTTGAACTAGGGGAATTCAGAACGCACTACCAGCCGATTATTTCGCTGGAAACAGGCCGGATTACCGGATTCGAGGCGCTGACACGGTGGCAACACGCCGATCGTCTACTCCCACCCGCAGAGTTCATTGCGGTAGCGGAAGAGACTGGCCTCATCGTGCCAATGAATCGTCTGCTGCTGCGCGAAGCTTGCGAACAACTCATGGAGTGGCACTCGCTCTATCCATCGTAACCGCCCCTCACCATGAGCGTGAATATCACCCCGAAAGAGTTCGCCCACCCCAGTCTGGCAAAGCAAATTGGAGTGATTCTCGACCAAATGCGGTTCGATGCAGCCAATCTGCAGCTCGAGATAACGGAAACCATCGCCATGGGGGATCGCGAAGGAGCCTCCTCGGTGCTCTCTGAACTGAAAGCATTGGGCGTTCGCCTTAGCGTCGATGATTTCGGCACCGGCTATTCATCGCTGAGCCGCTTACAGCAATTCCCGGTCGACTCGCTCAAAATCGATCGTGCTTTCATTTCTCGTATGGACAGCGACGCGGAAAGCCGCACCATTGTGGAAATTATCATGATGTTGGCTAAGAATCTTGGCTTGATCACGGTCGCGGAAGGAACAGAGACGGCAGAGCAGGTGAGCCAGCTGCAAAGCCTGGGTTGCCAGTTTGCACAGGGGTACTTTTTTTCCAGACCAGCCGATCACAAGGCAATAACTCAATATCTGGGCAAGATCAACGGCGCGGGCGCGCCTTCCACGCCCATCAAGGCGCATACGGCTGGGGCCGGGGCATCCTGAGATCTTGTTCTTTGTGATGGCCCGACGTAGTTCTTACCGTTCGATTTCCAGTTCCCCGTCCTTGGACTCGGGGACCGCTTGCGCGCTGACGCTTTCCTTCTCGGGATCCAGGAGATCCGCTAGTAACAAACGAAGATTGCCGGGGTTGGTAGCGTATGCCAGGCCGGTCTCGGCATCGATCGCACCGTCGCGAATGAGCTTTTCGATTTCCCCGTCGAAGTGCTGCATGCCTTCAGTGTCGCCGTCCCGCATAGCATCCAGCAATGTTTTCCCCTCCTGCTCGCCTCTCTCCACATACTCGCGCGTGCGCAGGGTGGATTTCAGAATTTCAATTGCGGCCACTCGGCCGCTACCTTCCTTCCGCGGGATCAAGCGCTGCGAAACGATGTAGCGGAAGCTCTTGGCAAGCCGGCTGTGAATGATCTTCTGCTCGGCCAGCGGGAAGACTCCCACAATGCGCTCTACAGTCTTCGCGGCGTCAATTGTGTGCAACGTCGAGAGCACCAGATGACCGGTTTCAGCTGCCTCTAGCGCGATTTCAATGGTTTCTTTGTCTCGCATCTCGCCCACAAGGATGGCTTTGGGGGCCTGGCGCAGTGCAGCCCGAAGTGCGAGGGCAAAGCTCGGCGTATCACTGTGCAGCTCCCGCTGATGAATGACGCACTTCTTGTGAGGGTGCAGGAACTCGATCGGGTCTTCGATCGTAACGATATGGTAAGAGCGCGTCTCATTGATCATGTCAATGATAGCAGCCATGGTAGAAGACTTTCCTGACCCTGTGGGTCCGGTTACCAATACGATGCCAGTTCGCAACTCTGTAATCGCCGCTAATTCCTGCGGCAGTTTCAACGCAGCAAAAGTAGGTATCGCGCCGGGGATGACCCGCATCACGATGGCGCAACTGCCCCGCTGCATGAAAACGTTGACCCTAAAGCGGGCGTTGCCTGGCAAACCATAAGAGATGTCGCACGCACCCTGCTCTCTGAGAGTGTCCAGAGCGTGCTTGTTGGTACCAATCAAGTCCGCAGCAATTCGTTGGGTGTGATCGGCGGTCAATACCGGCAACCCTTGAACGCGCACCGCCAATAGACGTCCGTCCTGTTCAACAATGGGCGGCCGGCCGGGCGAAAAGATCAGATCGCTGATCTTCGTTGCGGCGCGCAGCATCGCACTCAACAACGCAGGTGTGGCTTGCGGCGTTTCGGGGTAGTCGCAGGGGCAGCGCCAACACTGGTCGACACAGTCTCCTCCTAAGAGTTCGCAACGGGTTGCCGCTCGATTATTGCATGCGACGCAGTTGGTAATCGCACCGCGGGCCAAGGCACTGTGACTCCAGTAACTAGCTTAGACCCCGCGTCCCATGTAAGCCTTACATTACTCGTCCGATGCGAATGAGGGAGCTCAATGAAGTATATCCCCCCACTGTCCGGAACAATCCTGGTGGCCGACGATAACGCCACGAACCGAGAATTGTTAGAAGAGCTTCTCGCGTCGCAGGGGTTCACAGTCATAACAGCATCGGATGGAGCGGCTGCACTTCAGGAATTGAGCAACACTCAGGTCGATTTGGTCCTTCTGGATGTAATGATGCCTCACCTGAATGGGTTCGAAGTATGCGAAAGGATCAAAATCAACCCGGACACATATTTGATTCCGGTGATCATGATTACGGCGCTCTCTGACAAGCAGGATCGGCTGGAAGGTATCAAAGTCGGAGCAGATGACTTCTTGACTCGCCCCGTCGACCGGACCGAACTGCTCGCTCGCGTCGGCTCCCTTCTGAAGCTCAAACAGCGCACCGACGAACTGGAGCGGGCTGAGTCAGTCCTGTTCTCGCTCGCGCGAAGCATCGAAGGAAAAGATCCTTATACCCATGGTCACTGCGAACGCCTGGCAGAGTATTCAGCTCGATTAGGAGGCCAACTCGGGCTTCCGGAGGATCAAATTACCGCACTGCATCGTGCCGGAGTCGTGCATGATGTGGGAAAGATTGGTGTGCCTGATGCAATTCTGCTAAAGCCTGGTCCTTTGACCCCTGACGAATGGACAATTATGCGCGAGCATTCCGTTATTGGCGAGCGCATCTGCGCCCCACTGAAGTCCTTCCGTCTCGTGCTCCCCATCATCCGACACCATCACGAGAAGTTCGACGGCTCCGGATATCCAGATGGGTTACGGGGAGAAAATATTCCGGTTACCGCCAGAGTGCTGCAAATCGTCGACGTATATGACGCCCTGACCACGATCAGACCGTACAAGCCCGCCTTTTCCATCACCGATGCCCTTCAAACGATGAAGCTTGAAGTAGCCAACGGATGGTGGGATCCGCACATCTTTGACCAGTTCGAACAGCTGGCCAGGAGCGGAACCGCCGATTTCTTATCGAAAGGCGCAGCAACCGGTCGCTAGCAAATCCTAACGTGACTCTCTGGGACGATGAAGATGATTTATTGACTGCGGGAGATGGCTGGCTACCAAATTCGCACACGATCAGAAGGACATGACCTCCGTAATTAGCAGTAACTTCGCTCCCCGTGTCACGATCTCGAAGTTTCTGTGGTGGAAATAGGTGTCATCACATGCCGGGAACAAGTTTATCGGCAGCGCTCGCATTCGACTTCACGACATATCTGCGATTCCGGGCAATCGTGAAGAAAGTGCTACCCCTGCTCTTACTCGCTGGATTGGTCCCGGTCTGCCGGGGCGATTCCGCCGAGAATAGTGAAACGACCGGAAAGCGTCTCACGCAAGTGAGCCTGGAACAACTCGGCAAAATCGAAGTCACTACAGCTTCCAAAGTCCCCGTGAAAGCGATCCGAACACCGGCAGCGATCTACGTCGTGACCCAGGAGGATATTCGGCGTTCGGGGGCGACCAGCATCCCGGAGGCCCTGCGCTTGGTACCCGGGGTTGAGGTGGCGCGGATCGATTCCAATACCTGGTCTTTGGGGATGCGCGGATTCGGAAGCTCCCTATCCCGATCTGTATTAGTACTGATCGACGGCCGGAGCGTTTACACGCCACTGTTTGCAGGCGTCTATTGGCAGGTCCAGGACACACTGCTCGAGGATGTTGAACGGATCGAGGTCATCCGAGGGCCGGGCGGGACCATCTGGGGTGCAAATGCCGTCAACGGAGTGATCAATATCATCACCAAGAACGCCAAGGATACTCGTGGAATGCTCGTGTCCACCGGCGGTGGAAACCTCGACCAAGGCTTCGCCAATTTCCGGTATGGCGCGGGGAACAACGAGAGCTTCAATTACCGGATCTACGGGAAGACCTTCATTCGAGGCCCCGAGTTTCACCCAGATCGCCATCAATTCGATGACTGGCGGATGGGCCAGGTCGGCTTCCGAGCCGACTGGGATCGGCACAACCATGACACCCTGACGCTTCAAGGCGATCTCTATAACGGTGATGCAGGACAGCAGGTGGGCATTAACAGTTATTCTCCACCGTATATGGCGAATGTGGAGCAGAATGTCGAGCTTGGCGGTGGTAATCTGCTGGGCCGTTGGAAGCGGGTGTTGGGCGAAGGATCCGACATTCAGCTGCAAACGTATTACGATCGCACAAATCGGAAACAGGCCAACTTCGCCGAGTCTCGCGATACCTTTGATATTGATTTCGTCCATCGTTTCGCCCTGCCGTTCCGGCAGGACTTTCTGTGGGGGGCCGGAGTTCGGCTGAGTTCTGGAAATACTACCCAGGTTGTCCCCACCTTGGCGTTCATGCCGAATCACGTCACGGACAAGCTCTACAGCGCGTTCGTCCAGGACGAAGTCGCGGTTGTTCCGAATAAGCTTTCGCTAACTTTCGGGTCGAAGTTCCTGCATAACAGTTATTCGGGCTTTGAGGTCGAGCCGGGCGCGCGAGCCCTGTGGACGCCGAATCCCCAACAAGCTGTATGGGCGGCCATTACTCGCGCTGTGCGCACCCCCTCCCGCGTGGAAGAAGATCTCCAGCTCACTGGACTGTTCGTGCCCGATCCGCTGACCTTTTACCGCATTAGCGGTGACAGAAAATTCTCCTCGGAAAACTTGATTGGCTATGAAGTCGGATACCGGAGTCTAGTGAAGCCGAGACTCTACATAGACTTCGCAGCGTTCTATAACAACTACGATCATCTTCTGAGTATTGAGCCGGGCACGCCATATTCGGAAAACTCGCCGCCTCCGCCCCATACCGTCGTCCCGTTCTTTTTTCGCAACGGCCTGTTAGGCAAGACGTCTGGGTTCGAGATCGCGCCGGATTGGACCCCCAACGGTTGGTGGCGCTTAAGGGGTTCTTACTCATATTTGTATATGGACCTGAAAAAACACAGCGGCAGCGTGGATACTACAACGGCGGGTTCAACCGAGGGTTCAAGCCCCCATCACCAAATAGTGGTCCAGTCTTCCTTCGATTTGCCCAAAAAGCTGGAGTTTGATCAGATCTTTCGGTATGTGAGTGCCCTACCGGCACAGCGAGTGGGAGCCTACGGAACAGCAGATGTGCGGTTCAGTTGGCTCGCTAGTCACTCCTTGGAACTATCCGTTGTAGGACAGAACCTGTTACAACCGCATCACGCGGAGTTCGGCGGTGATCCCGGGTCCCTCGTCGGGATGAGGCGAAGCGTCTACGGGAAGATAACCTGGCGGAGTACGGCGGATTGATATTCATGGAGCCCCTTCAGGACACAGAATCCGTCCGTCGCATCTCTCCAGGTCACAGACCCGGGCGTACTCCTGCCTTCCGGCTTCGGCTCACGGTGGCGGTCCTGGCTTGGGCATTGGGTGGCTTCCCTTGCTCGTGGGCTCAACGTCCGAAGCCTAGCGACTATCAAGTAAAAGCTGCTTATCTCTACAATTTTGGCCGGTTCGTCGAATGGCCTTCCGAACATACCACGGCCAAGAGCGGACCCTTCACGATCTGTGTTCTAGGCCAGGATCCCTTTGGATCAACCCTCGATGCGACGCTGGCGGGCGAGACCATTGCCGGCAAGAATGTGGTCGCCAAGCGAATCTCGACTCCACAGGAGTCCGTTAACTGCCAGATTGTTTTCCTCAGCGCCGCGGAGGCCGGCCGGCTCAACAGAATCATGGAAGACTTCGACAAGACGGCAGTCTTGACCGTCAGTGACATGCCCCAGTTTGCGCAGCGTGGCGGCATGATCCAGTTTGTCCTGGAAGGGAACCGAGTCCGTTTCGAGGTCAACCTAATCGCCACCCAACATGCCGGCCTAACACTTAGTTCGGATCTGCTCAAGGTGGCGACCGCTGTTAGACGGAATCCTGCGGGCGGAAATTGAACCCATGCTCAAAATCCAGCACTATTCGATCTCCAAGAAACTCACCTCGATAAACATGCTGGTGAGTGGGGTTGCCTTGCTGCTTGCCTGTACGGCCTTCTTTGCTTATGACCTGTATACCTTTCGAGTCGGCATCGTGGGCAATCTGTCCACCCAGGCGCAGATCATCGGATCCAATACTGTTTCCGCGCTGGTATTTAACGACCCTCGTGCAGCGGAGAATACACTGTCAGCCCTTAAAGCCTCTCCCCATATCGTTTACGCCGCAATTTACACCACGGACCGCCAACCATTCGCCGGTTACTGGCCTGATGGCAACGGAAAGACTCTACCGCTACCAGTTCTTCCGGCGGGCCAAACCCAGGCGAACTGGGTCAGTGGCGGGCAGATTTCCCTTGTGGGTTCCATCGTCTTTCAGGGGAAGCCGACCGGCTTTGTATATATCCAGTCTGATCTGCGGGCAATCAATGATCGGTTAAAGAGCTACGCATTCATCGCCGCCGCCGTATTGATGATCTCGCTGGTAGTCGCCTTACTGATTTCAAGAATGTCGCAGCGCATTATCTCCGAACCGGTGGTGCTGTTGGCGCAAACAGTGCGCGTCGTCTCGCAGGAAAAGAATTACTCGGTGCGGGCGGCCACAACCGGCAATCATGACGAAGTATCCACCTTGATCGAGGCGTTCAACGAGATGCTGGGTCAGATTCAACAGCGTGATGGCGCCTTGCAGCAAGCCCACGACAAGTTAGAGCAACGGGTCCAGGAGCGCACTACGCAGCTCGGCGCGGCGAATAAAGAATTGGAACTAAAAAACCGCGAAGTGGAACGTGCAACCAAATTGAAAAGCCAGTTCCTGGCGAGTATGAGCCACGAGCTTCGAACGCCGCTTAATGCAATCATCGGTTTTTCTGATCTTCTTGCGGAGAAGACGGCTGGGCCACTCACGGATAAGCAAGGCCGCTTTGTCGGACATGTCCGAGATGGCGCTCATCACCTGTTGCAGCTGATCAATGACATTCTGGATCTGTCCAAGATCGAGGCTGGGCAACTCGAATTTCGTCGTGAAGATTTTCAGATTGCGGAGGCCTTGCCAGAAGTTCTGTCTACCATTCGTCCGCTCGCAATGGCAAAGCACATCCAGCTCGAGCAGAAAGCCACAAGCGGCCCGTCGGTGTACGCCGATCGTGTGCGTTTTAAGCAGATTCTGTACAACCTGCTCAGCAATGCTGTGAAGTTCACGCCAAAAGGCGGGCAAATCGAGATTGATTGCCATGAAGTCGGCAATTTTGTCAGCATATCCGTAAAGGACACGGGAATCGGCATTCGACCTGAGGATCAAGCCGCGGTTTTCGAAGAATTTCGCCAACTGGAAGCCGGGGCGGCACCTTCCCATGAAGGCACTGGATTAGGGCTCGCCATTACGAAGCGCCTGGTGGAACAACAAGCCGGAACTATCTCCTTGGAAAGCGCGGTCGGAAAAGGCAGTCGGTTTACGTTTACTCTGCCAGCCGGATCCAAGGCAACGACGACAGTCTCCACGGCCAAATTGCCATCTAATTCGGGGCGCGCCGTTAAGGGAGATGCATACAAACCGCTGGTCCTCATCGTGGATGACGAATCGTCCTCCCGCGAACTGCTGGCAAGCTATCTGAATTCGGAATACAGGATTGCAACAGCCGAATCGGGAGCGGAAGCACTCGAGAAGGTCAAGCAACTTCGGCCGGACGCCGTTACTCTAGACGTGCTGATGGAAAAGGGCGATGGCCTTGAGACGCTGGTCGCGCTGCGGAATCAGGCGGACACAGCAACAATGCCCGTCATCATTCTCTCGATTGTAGATAAGAAGAACGTGGGCTTCGCCTTGGGCGCCACGGATTACTTGATCAAGCCAATCCGAAAGCCACAATTACTGGAAACCATGCACAAGCATGTCTCGCCGCGGGCGGACGATGATTCTGTGATCTTGCTGGTTGATGACGATCCCAAGTGTCTTGAACTTCTGGAGGATACTCTCAGGTCGGCCGGATACGAGACCCAGAGTGTCCAAAGCGGGGCCAGAGCCCTCGAGGTGCTGTCCTCGAAGATTGTCAGCGCAGTCCTGCTTGATTTGCTCATGCCCGGTATGGATGGCTTCCAGGTGATTGGCTACATCCGACAGCAGGCCACGCTGAGAGAACTACCCATTTTCGTAATGACCGCCAAGACCCTCAACGAGGAAGAACTGGCGATTCTTGGGAGAGAGACCGAAGCGTGCTTTCAGAAAGGCGGTTCCTGGCAACAACAGCTGATTGAGGAAATCAATCGAGTGATCCAGGGGAAAAGGGCAAAGGCCGCGGGGCAACAGCTATGAGAAAAGTTCTCATCGCCGAAGACAATGCCGTTAACCGCGAACTGCTGCGCGAGTTGCTGGAGACGCGTGGATATACTGTGCTTGAAGCATGCGACGGCCAAGAGGCGCTCCATATGATTGACCAAGCTGAACCAGACATTCTTCTGCTGGACATCGGCATGCCGGTACTGGACGGATTTGCGGTCGTACGCCAAATCCGGGAGAATCCGCACTTGGCCAAACTCCCCGTAGTGGCGGTCACTGCCTATGCCATGCAGGACGACCGAGAAAAGATCCTGAATTCAAAGTTTGATGGATACCTGTCAAAGCCTATCAATCCCCGTTTACTTACGGAAGAACTCGACCGTAGTAGAAATCGCAGCGCTAGATTTTGAGTACTATACCAGCGTCTATGGTTCTGCTGCCACTATGAAGTTTCGGATCGACTGTTCATTCTGCGTAGTCATCTGAGTGAACTGGATTCCCTGCCGCGTATCCTTTGACCAAACCACTTGGCCGGCCGCATTGATCGGTGTGCCGGAAACAGGTAACCGAAATGACAGTCGGATCGCATCGCCGGGCTGCAAACCACTCGCCTCCACCTGAATCCCACCTTGACTAAGGTTCCAGGTCACTCCGCGCACGCTTCTGGAGCCCACTTCGCAAATCACTTCTGTCTGAATCGGAACCCGGACGGACCGCCGCCGGTTATCCAACATTCCTCCACGCACAGTCCGGAACAAGACGCTTAGCCTTTGTCTGTCCACGGGCTTCTGAAGGAAAAACGTTGCTCCGAGGGCAAATGCCTCACGCATGGTTTGTTGTTCATCCCGCCCGGTCACGATAACAATTGGAGTGGCTTTATTGTGAGACGACGTCCGTATCTTTCGAGCGAGTTCAAAGCCACTCATGTCTGGCATTTCCAAGTCCAGGAAGATTCCATCAAATTTTTCCTTGTCAATCAGGCTGGCTGCTTCCCGGCTGTCACTCAACGGCCAGACTTCCGCCTCGAGAGATGTGAAAACTTCGGCCATCAATTCCAAGCTCGCGATGTGATCTTCCACAACAAGAAGTTTCAGCGATGCCATACACCGACCTCTTCTAAGTCCAGCGACTCGATTCTCACCCACCATCATACGTCGCGCGTCGTCTCACGTGACTCGGACAATGCGCTATCAACAAGTGCATATTCCGCATCGGCCAACCGCGTGTAGGTTTACTCCATCGCAAGTTCGATGCGGTTGCGTCCTTTGCGCTTCGCCGAGTACAGAGCTGTATCTGCGCGGGCCAATAATTGGCTGAAGCCGGGAGAGGTTGCTCCGCGGAAGCCGGCGATTCCGAAGCTGGCGGTGGCCCCGAATGTGTGGTCGGTAACGGTGAACCTCTGGGTCTCAAATTTCTTCCGGACGCGCTCGATGGCAGTTGTAATGCCTTCCGATTCTACATGGGTGATGAGCGAGACAAATTCCTCTCCTCCCAGGCGACCACAGATATCGGATTGGCGGGTATTCGCTTTGAGAATCTCAGCGAAGCCCTTGAGCACGGCATCACCCGCATTGTGCCCGTAGGTATCATTGACCTTCTTGAAAAAATCCAGGTCCGCCATGACCAGCCAAATTGGGAAATCATGCCTGGCAGCCGCACTCAGTTGGCGGCTGGCCCACAACTCAATCGCACGGCGGTTTGGTAGGCCCGTCAGCGAATCGGTTAGTGATAGCTCTTCCAATAAGCGATTTTTTGCTTCTATCTCGCGATGGAGTTCGACGATCCTACGGCCCACTTCGACCCGCGCCCGAAGTTCTCCCGGATAAAATGGTTTCGTAAGATAGTCGTCAGCTCCCGAGGCCAGGCCTTCTATGATCTCTTCCTTGTCGGTATGGCCAGTCAGAATGATGATATAGGCATAGTACTGTTGGAAGTCCTGGCGGAGTCGCCGGCAGAGCTCAATACCGCTGATGTCCGGCATGGTCCAGTCGGTGATTACCAGCGCAGGGTGCTGCTCGGCGAACAGATCAAGGGCCTGGCAGCCGTTCGTTGCAAGCAGGACAGTGTAGACCTCTGAGGAAAGCGACTGCTCGACGAGTTTGCGATATACCGGTGAATCATCCGCTACGAGTATCTTCAGTTCGGGGGAAGGTGGATCCATTGTTGGCCTCGCTACTAGCTCGTAATGTCACGAAACGGGGCCGACTTGCACCTTGCCCGACCATCAGGCCGAATGTCGCATATGCCCACTGCTTCGTCTCTTGCACACAATCACATCTTTCAATGCAGCTATTCTGGTCAAGATGAACATGGTACTCGGCGGGAGATTGTAGCAGAGGCCAAGCTGACGAATTGGCGCCTCAGCCCCACAGCATGGACCTGTCCTGGACTGCGAGCCAGTCGCCGCGGGTGGCTGGATAAAAACATCTATCGCAGTAGTGTGGCGTGCAGACCCGAAGCCCGTCGTATCGGTCGGTGGAATTATCCGGGTGTTGAACGGGTCAGAGCTTGAAGGAGGACGCATGCGCCGAGTGCGCCTGCCCAGGAAGAGCATCGAAGTCATCCAAGTCGTCGAATACTTGCGCGCTTTCTTGATTGGAAGAGAAGCTTGGGCGCGGGGAAACATGCTGATGATTATTTTCTGGGGCTTTTGGCGTGTTCCGAACCGATCTCGTACGTGCGGTAGGCGGTTATCGATCATAC
>WNFO01002551.1_pt1 | contig 15073 bp, 12 predicted proteins | sample 5400251 | NCBI WGS metagenome assembly WNFO01 (sample SAMN13153354, study PRJNA577476) | soil metagenome | isolation source: 100 cm saprolite under Madrone tree | place: USA:California | collected 2016-06-14 | reverse complement strand
GACCGAGGCGTTGGCCTTCGGCAAGACGCGCGACCAGGTCAAGGCCGAGGGCACGCCGGACAACCTGGTCCCTCATCGGATGTTCCAGGGCAATCGTCCCTCGAACACGATCCTGGCCGATCGGCTCACGCCGGAAACACTCGGCAAGCTCGTCGCGCTCTACGAGCACAGCGTGTTCACCCAGGGTGCCATCTGGGACGTCGACTCGTTCGATCAGTGGGGGGTCGAGCTGGGCAAGGTGCTCGCCCAGCACATCATCCCCGAGCTCGAGAGCCAGGCGGAGCCCAAGCTCGGCCACGACAGCTCGACGAGCAACCTCATCCGGCGCTATCGGAAGAGCAGGGACAAGAGGTGACGGACATGGGCGACTTCAAGGACCAGCTGCAGAAGATGAAGGCACGGGCTGGGTTCATCGCGGCGCTGGATCAAAGCGGCGGGAGCACGCCCGGCGCGCTGCGTGCGTACGGAATCAAGGAGAATGCGTGGTCGAACGAGGAGGAGATGTTCGCGCTCGTGCATCAGATGCGCACGCGCATCATCACCAGCCCGTCCTTCACCGGGGAGCGGATCCTCGCCGCCATCCTGTTCGAGAACACCATGGACCGGAGCATCGAGGGTCAGCCTACCGCCGACTATCTGTGGAATGTCAAACGGATCGTGCCGCTCCTGAAAGTGGACAAGGGCCTGGCGGAAGAGAGAAACGGTGTCCAGCTGATGAAGCCGATGCCCGAGCTCGGTGCGCTGCTCGACCGTGCCAAGGCGAAGCGCATGTTCGGAACCAAGATGCGCTCGGTCGTCAAGCAAGCCGACGCGGCGGGCATCGAGGACGTCGTGACCCAGCAATTCGAAGTCGCTCGGCAGATCGTCGCCGCGGGCTTCGTGCCGATCGTCGAGCCGGAAGTGGATATTCACTGCCCGGAAAAAGCCGAGGCCGAAGAGCTGCTCAAAGCGGCCATCCGCGAGGAGCTCGACCGACTGGCAGCGGACCAGCTGGTCATGCTCAAGCTCACCTTGCCGGAGAAGGACGACCTCTACGCCGAATTCGTGAAGCATCCCCGAGTCGTGAGGGTGGTTGCGCTCTCGGGCGGTTATACGCGGGAAGAAGGCAACCGGCGCTTGCGGAGGAATCACGGCGTCGTGGCGAGCTTCTCGCGAGCGCTGGTGGAGGGGCTGTCGGCCCAGCAGTCCGATGCGGAGTACAACGCCCTGCTGGATGCATCGATTCAGAGCATCTTCGAGGCGTCGACCACTTGAGCGCGCGATGACCGTGAAACTGGCCCCGTCAATTCTCGCGGCTGACTTCGCGCGCCTGGGTCAGCAGGTGGCGGAGGCGGAACAGAGTGGAGCCGACCGGATCGTCCAGTCCCTTCGGCGAGTGACGCGTCTGCCACTCGAGACGCATCTGATGATCTCGGATCCGGACCTCTTTCTGGACGAGTTCGCCGCGGCTGGCTCCGACTCGTTTCTGGTCCACTGGGAGAGCAACAACAATCTGCACCGCACGGTGCAGCGGATCAGCACGCTCGGCAAGCGCGCCACGGTCGCCATCAACCCGGCAACGCCACGGGCGGTGCTCGAGGAAATCGTCCAGGACCTGGACCAGGTGCTGGTCATGACCGTCAACCCGGGTTTCGGCCACCAGCAATTCATCCGGACAACCCTGCCGAAGATCGAGCGGGTGCGCGAGCTGGTCGAGCGGCGCAAGCCGGGCTGCGACGTGGAAGTCGACGGAGGAATCGACGCGACGACGGCGCCCCCGGTCGTTCGGGCCGGCGCCACCGTGCTGGTGGCGGGTTCGTCGATCTTCGGCGACCCAGAGGGCGTGGCCGCCGCGATGAAACGCTTGCGTACGGTCATCGACCACACTAAGGACGAAACCGAACTCGCCGAACAAGCAGCTCTGCAAAGGAGTCGGTGATGCAACTCGGAATGATCGGACTCGGCCGCATGGGCGCCAACATGGTCCAGCGGCTTCTCGCGGGCAACCACCAGTGCGTGGTCTTCGACAGGTCGCCGAAGGCGGTCGAGGAGTTAACTCGGGCCAAGGCCATCGGAGCCTCGTCGATCGCAGATCTCGTGAAGAAGCTGGAGACGCCGCGGGCCGTCTGGCTGATGGTTCCGGCGGCCGCCGTTGACGCGACCATCAATGACCTTCTGCCCCATCTGACGTCCGGGGACATCCTCATCGACGGCGGCAATTCATATTACGTCGACGATATCCGCCGCGGGCAGGAGCTCAGCAAGAAGGGCATCCGCTATGTGGACGTCGGAACCAGCGGCGGCGTCTGGGGACGGGAGCGCGGATACTGCCTGATGATCGGCGGCGAGGCGGCGGCGGTCAAGCACCTCGATCCGATCTTCGCGACCCTGGCTCCCGGCGCCGGTGACATCCCTCGCACGCCCGGGCGGGAAGCCATCGGCGGCACCGCCGAGCGGGGGTACCTCCACTGCGGACCCAGCGGCGGCGGCCACTTCGTCAAGATGGTCCACAACGGAATCGAGTACGGCATCATGGCCGCCTACGCCGAGGGGCTGGGCATCCTGCGCTCCGCCAACATCGGCAAGCGCAGTCACGAGGTCGACGCCGAGACGACGCCGCTGCGCGATCCCGAGCACTACCAGTACGACTTCAATCTACCCGACATCACCGAGGTGTGGCGACGCGGGAGCGTCGTCGCCTCCTGGCTGCTCGACCTGTCGGCTTCCGCGCTCATCAAGGATCCGGCGCTCAAGGGCTTCCAGGGGCGCGTGTCCGATTCCGGCGAGGGGCGGTGGACGATCAGGGCGGCCATCGACGAGGCGGTGCCGACGCCCGTCCTCTCCTCCGCGCTGTACGAGCGCTTCAGCTCGCGCGGCGAGGCGGACTTCGCCGACAAGCTGCTCTCGGCCATGCGCTACGAGTTCGGCGGCCACCTCGAAAAGCCGTCGCAGTAGCCGGAGCCCACGATGAGCGAACTCCACTCCGACGCCTTCGTGTTCTTCGGCGCGACCGGCGACCTCGCCTACAAGAAGGTCTTTCCGGCGCTGCAGGCGATGGCGAAGCGCGGCCACCTCGACGTGCCGGTCATCGGCGTGGCGAAGGCCGGCTGGAAGCTCGAACAGCTCGAGGCGCGCGCCAAGGACAGTCTCGAGAAGCACGGGGGGCTCGACCCCGCCGCGTTCGCCACGCTGCGCGGCCTGCTGCGCTACGTCGATGGCGACTACCAGGACCCGGCGACGTTCCAGGCCATCCGCAAAGAGCTCGGCGCCGCCCGGCGGCCGGCGCACTACCTCGCCATCCCACCCGTGCTGTTCGAGCTGGTCGTGGAGCAGCTCGGCAAGGCGGACTGCACGAACGGCGCCCGCGTCGTCGTCGAGAAGCCGTTCGGCCACGACATCGCCTCCGCGCGGGAGCTCAACCGGGTCCTGCTCGGAGCTTTCGACGAGACATCGATCTTCCGGATCGACCACTACCTCGGCAAGCGGCCGGTGCACAACATGCTCTTCTTCCGCTTCGCCAACGCCTTCCTGGAGTCGTTCTGGAACCGCAATCACGTCGAGAGCGTGCAGATCACGATGGCCGAAGAGTTCGGAATCCAGGGCCGGGGCGCGTTCTACGACGAGACGGGCGCCGTGCGCGACGTCGTCCAGAATCATCTGTTCCAGGTCCTGAGCAACCTGGCCATGGAGCCTCCGGTCAGGCCGAACAGCGAATCCATCCGCGACGAGAAGGTGAAGGTCCTCAAGGCGATCCCGGCCCTCACCGCGGACAACCTCGTGCGCGGACAGTTTCGCGGCTACCGATCGGAGAAGGGCGTGGCGGCTGATTCCACGGTGGAGACGTTCGCCGCCTTGCGCCTGGAGATCGATTCCTGGCGCTGGCAGGGTGTGCCCTTCTACATCCGGGCCGGCAAATGCCTGCCCGTGACGTGCACCGAAATCGTCGTCCGACTCCGCCAGCCGCCCACGATGTATCACGGCTTCGACCTCGAGCCGAACTATTGCCGCTTTCGGATCAGCCCAGACATCACGATCGCCATCGGCGCGAACGTCATCGCGCCCGGGCAGGAAACGGTCAGCCAGACCTCGGAGATGCTGGGGTCACAGCTCCCCCGCGCCGATGAGATGGACGCGTACGAGCGCGTGCTGGGCGACGCCATGCACGGAGACGCCACACTGTTCGCCCGGGAGGACTACGTCGAGGAGGCGTGGCGGATCGTCGATCCAGCCCTGAAGGCCGGCACGCCCGTCTACGAGTACGAGCCGAGCACATGGGGACCGAAGGAGGTCGACTCGAGAGTCACGCCCCCCGGCGGCTGGCAGAACCCGACGGTGAAACACATATGAAGATCGAAGCGCTGGCCGACGCCGATTCGGTCGCGAGGGCGGGCGCCACGTTCACGGCCGAGGAGGCACGAGGGGCCGTCGCCGCGCGTGGTCGTTTCATCGTGGCCTTCAGCGGGGGTCATACCCCGTGGAAGATGCTGCGTGCACTGGCCGATGAAAAGATGCCCTGGCGCGGCGTGCACGTGGTCCAGGTGGACGAGCGCGTGGCTCCCGGGGGAGACCCCGACCGCAACCTCACCCACCTGCGTGAAAGCTTGCTCGCGCACTGTCCGCTTCGCCCCGAGCAGGTTCATGCCATGCCGGTGGAATCGGCTGACCTGGAAACGGCGATCGCGCAGTACGCCCTGACGCTCCGGGATATCGCCGGCGCCCCGGCCGTCCTCGATCTCGTTCATCTCGGCCTCGGGCCCGACGGCCACACTGCGTCGCTGGTGCCCGGGGACCCGGTGCTCGACGTCACCGGCGCAGACGTCGCGCTCACCGGCGTCTATCAGGGACGGCGCCGGATGACCTTGACCTATCCCGTGCTCAACCGGTCCCGACGCATCGTCTGGCTCGTTACCGGGCGCGACAAGGCGGACATGCTGGCGCGCCTGTATAAGGGCGACGACTCGATTCCAGCCGGGCGCGTCCGTCGGGACCGAGCACTGGTGCTGGCCGACCGCGAGGCGGCTGGGACGGACTCTGAGTCATCACGAGACTGACGTCACATCGCGGAGAAGACACCATGCGCGTGGGAATCGCCACCGATCACGGGGGCTTTGGCTTGAAGGAGGATCTGGTCGCGCAGCTCCGCGCCGCCGGCCACGACCTCGTCGATTTCGGAGCCGACAAGCTGAGCCCGGACGATGACTATCCGGACTTCGTCGTCCCGCTCGCCGAAGCGGTGGCGGCGGGCACGGTCGAGCGCGGCGTGGCCGTCTGCGGCAGCGGTGTGGGCGCCTCGATCTGCGCCAACAAGATTCCGGGAGTCCGGGCCGCGCTGATCCATGACCACTTTTCCGCGGGGCAGGGGGTCGAGGACGATCACATGAACATCATCTGTCTCGGCGGGCGGACCGTGGGGCCGAGCGTGGCCCGGGAGCTCGTGCAAACGTTCCTGGCCGCCGAGTATAGCCAGGCCCCGCGACACCTGCGCCGCCTGAGCAAGGTGGCGCTCCTGGAGCTCCAACCGACGAGGATAAGCCGATGAGCATGCCGAATGTCGCCGCGCCGATGACAGACGCCGAGCTCGACCAGCTTTCGATCAACACGATCCGCACGCTCTCGATCGATGCGGTCGAGCGCGCCAAGTCGGGGCACCCCGGGACACCGATGGCCCTGGCGCCACTCGTCTACACGATCTGGAATCGCGTGATGCGCTTCGATCCTCGAGATCCGATCTGGCCCAACCGCGATCGATTCGTGCTCTCGAACGGTCACGCCTCGATGCTGCTCTGGTCGGTCCTGCACCTGACCGGGACACAGGCGGTGAACGGCGACTACGAACGGTTGGGACAGCCGTCGGTGTCGCTGGAGGACATTCGCCACTTCCGCCAGATCGGCAGCAAGGCGCCGGGGCATCCCGAGTATCACTGGGTGTCGGGTGTGGAAACCACGTCGGGGCCGCTCGGGCAGGGCGTCGCGACGAGCGTGGGGATGGCCATCGCCCAGAAGTGGCTCGCCGACCGCTACAACCGACCGGGCTTCGCGATCTTCGACTACGACATCTACGTCGTGTGCGGAGATGGCTGCTTGATGGAGGGCGTTGCCTCCGAGGCGGCCTCGCTGGCCGGTCACCTCGGTCTGGACAACCTGTGCTGGGTCTACGACAACAACCACATCACGATCGAGGGCGACACGAGCCTCGCCTTCACGGAGGACGTCGCCACGCGATTTCTCGCCTACGGATGGAACGTCCTTCGCGTGGGCGATGCCAACGACCTCGAGCGCATCGAGCACGCGCTCGGCGTCTTCCGGGAGACGAAGGGGCGTCCCACGCTCATCATCCTCGACAGCCACATCGGCTACGGCGCCCCGCACAAGCACGACACGGCGGCGGCCCACGGCGAGCCGCTCGGGGAAGAGGAGGTTCGCCTGACCAAGCGCAGCTACGGCTGGCCGGAGGAGGCGCAGTTCCTGGTCCCCGACGGCGTCCGCGAGCACTTCGCCGCGGGCATCGGGGCGCGCGGCGCCGCGGCCCGAAGCCAGTGGACCGCGCTCTTCGCGTCATACCGAGCCGCCCATCCGGAGCTCGCGACCGAGATCGATCAGATGCAACGACGAGACCTGCCGGTGGGGTGGGATCGCAACCTCCCCGTCTTCCCGGCGGATGCCAAGGGCATCGCCGGCCGTGATGCTTCGGGCAAGGTGCTCAACGTGCTTGCGCAGAACATCCCGTGGCTGCTCGGCGGCTCGGCGGACCTCGGGCCGTCGAACAAGACCACGCTGACGTACGAGGGCGCGGGAAGCTTCCAGGCCGGGAGCCGCGGCGGTAAGAATCTACATTTCGGAATCCGTGAGCACGCGATGGCGGCGACGGTCAACGGCCTCTCCCTGTCGAAGCTGCGGGCGTTCGGCGCGACGTTCTTCATCTTCAGCGACTACGCGCGCCCGGCGATCCGGCTGTCCGCATTGATGGAGCTGCCGACCATCTTCGTGTTCACGCACGACGCCATGGGCGATGGCGAGGATGGTCCGACGCACCAGCCCGTCGAGCACCTGGCCTCGCTGCGCGCCATCCCCGGCCTCGTAACCTTGCGGCCCGGCGACGCCAACGAAGTTGTGGAGGCGTACCGCTACGTCATGCAGCTGCGGCACCAGCCCGCCGTGCTCGCGCTGTCACGCCAGCCGTTACCGACTCTGGATCGGCGTGCCTTCGCGTCGGCCGCGGGGGTCGCACGTGGCGCCTACGTGCTCGCGGACCCGCAGGGCGGCAATCCCGAGGTGCTCTTGATCGCCTCGGGCAGCGAGGTGAGTCTGGCCGTGGAGGCCCACGAGAAGCTGCTCGCCGAAGGGATCCGATCCCGCGTCGTCTCGATGCCGTCGTGGGAGGTCTTCGACCAGCAGACCCAGGAGTACCGGGACAGCGTGCTGCCTCCCACGGTGAAGGCTCGGGTCGCGGTGGAGCAAGCCTCCACGTTCGGATGGGAACGATACGTGGGAAGCTCGGGCCGCGTCATCGGCATGACGACCTTCGGGGCCTCCGCGCCCCTGAAGGCGCTTCAGAAAAAGTTCGGCTTCGAGCCGGATCGGATCGTCGCGGCGGCGAGGCAGTTGCTCGGCCGGCCGTGAGCGACGGCTCCGAGAAAGGCGGCAGCTCACCGCTGGGAGCGACGCCGTCGCCGGACGGCGTCAACTTCAGCGTTTTCTCGAGACACGCCACCGGGATCGAGCTACTGCTGTTCGACGGGGTCGACGACACCAAGGCCGCGAGCGTAGTGCGCCTCGATCCATCGGCCAACCGCACGTACTACTACTGGCACGTGTTCGTGCCGAACACATGCCCCGGCCAGCTCTACGGGTATCGGGTCGAGGGCCCGTTCGATCCCTCGAGCGGCATGCGCTTCGATCCCGCCAAAGTCCTCCTGGACCCCTACGGCCGCGGCGTCATGGTTCCAGGCGCGTACGATCGCGCCGCCGCTCGCCGCCCGGGCGACAACACCGGGACGGCGATGAAAAGCGTCGTCGTCGACGTGTCCGCGTACGACTGGGAGGGCGACACCCCGCTGCAACGACCGTCGTCACGGACGATCGTGTACGAGATGCACGTGCGCGGCTTCACCCGTCATCCGAGCTCCGGCCTCTCGGAAAAGACCCGCGGCACATTCGCCGGCCTCATCGAAAGGATTCCCTATCTTCAGCGGCTGGGCATCACGGCCGTGGAGCTCCTGCCGATGTTCCAGTTCGACCCTCAGGACAGTCCGCCGGGGCTGGTGAACTACTGGGGTTATGCGCCCGTGTCCTTCTTCGCGCCCCACCAGGGTTACAGCTCGCGTCGAGATCCACTCGGTCCCGTCGACGAGTTTCGCGATCTGGTCAAGGCATTGCACCGAGCGGGCCTCGAGGTCATTCTCGACGTCGTATTCAACCACACCGCCGAAGGGGACCACGGCGGGCCGACGCTGAGCTTCCGCGGACTGGACAACACGACCTACTACATCCTCGACGCGGATCGCTCGCGCTATGCGAACTACAGCGGCACCGGGAACACGCTCAACGCCAATCACCCCGTCGTACGGCGGATGATCGTGGACAGTCTCCGCTACTGGGTCGACGTGATGCACGTGGACGGCTTCCGCTTCGACCTGGCGTCGATCCTGGAGCGAGACGAGTCGGGTCACGTGATGCCGAGCCCGCCGGTGCTGTGGGACATCGAGTCGGACCCGGCGCTGGCGGGGACGAAGCTCATCGCCGAAGCGTGGGATGCGGCCGGCCTGTATCAGGTGGGCAGCTTCGTCGGAGACAGCTGGAAGGAATGGAACGGACGCTACCGCGACGATGTCCGCAGCTTCTTTCGCGGCGAAGAAGGCGTAGTCGAGCGGTTTGCCGACCGCTTGATCGGCAGCCCGTCGCTGTACGGCCACAAGCAGCGCGAGCCCGAGGAAAGCGTCAACTTCGTGACGTGCCACGACGGGTTCACCTTGAACGATCTCGTCTCATACGACGAGAAACACAACGAAGCGAACGGCGAGGACAATCGGGACGGCGCCGACGACAACCGAAGCTGGAACTGTGGAGTGGAAGGCCCGACCGAGAATCCTGACATCGACAAGCTGCGGACGCGGCAGGTGAAGAACTTCTTCACCGTGATGATGCTGTCCCCGGGGATGCCCATGATGCTCATGGGTGACGAGGTGCGGCGCACGCAGGGCGGCAACAACAACGCCTACTGCCAGGACAACGAGACCAGCTGGTTCGACTGGACGCTGCTCGCCAAGCGGGACGACCTGCACCGGTTCGTGACCTTGCTCAATGCGCGGCGCGTCTTGCGAGACGTCGAGCACGAGCGGCAGCGGGTGGCGCTGAACGAGCTGCTCCGGCAAGCCGATATCACCTGGCACGGTGTCAAGCTCGGCGAACCGGATTGGCGCCGCTCCTCGCATAGCCTCGCGTTCACGGCGAGAGCCACGATGGATCGAACGCACTATCACGTCATCCTCAACGCGCACTGGGAGCCGCTCGAGTTCGAGCTCCCGCCGGTCGCCGATGGCCGTCCATGGCGCCGATGGATCGACACCTTCCTCGACCCTCCGAACGACATCGTCGAGTGGGAGCACGCTCCATCGGTTCCGGGTCGTAGCTATCGCGCCGGCTCGCGCTCCGTGGTCGTGCTGTTCACGGGCCTCGATCCGAAGCACCAGTCTTGACCCCGAAGTCGCGGGACGTCGGCCCAAACCCGCGCCGGGTCCGCGTGGTGTCAGCGCGGTGGCGGACGACGGCTCGCCGCGGACGGTCGGCGGCCGCTCACTCGCCGTGGCCGGCGGCCGAGAGCCGGCGGTCGAGGTCGTAGGCGGCGCTGATGAGCGCGAGGTGCGTGAAGGCCTGCGGGAAGTTGCCGAGGTGCTCCGCCTGTGGGCCCAGCTCCTCACCGTACAGTCCCAGGTGGTTGGCGTAGCCGAGCATCTTCTCGAAGATGAAGCGCGCCTTCGGTAAGTCGCCGAGCCGGGACAGGCACTCCACGTACCAGAACGAGCACATCGAGAACGTACCCTCCTGGCCGGTCAGGCCGTCGGAGAAGCGCTCGTCGAGGCGATAGCGGTAGACCAACGAATCGCTCACCAGCTCGCGCTCGATCGCGCGGAGGGTGGACACCCAGCGAGGGTCCGTGGGCGAGATGAAGCGAACGAGCGGCATGAGCAACGAAGACGCGTCGAGCGTGCTCGCGCCCGGATGCTGGACGAACGCGCCGCGCGCCGCGTCCCAAAAACGCTCGTAGATGTCGCGGTAAATGGTGTCCCGCACGTCGTACCAGCGCGCCAGCGGAGCCGGGAACGAGCGCTTGTTCGCCAGGCGGATCGCGCGGTCGATCGCAACCCAGCACATGACCCGCGAGTAGAGGAACTCCTGGCGACCACCGCGAACCTCCCAGATACTCTCGTCCTTCTCCCGCCAGTGCGCCGACACCCAGTCGACAAGACGGATGACGTTCATCCAGGCGTCGTGCGGGATCGGCGACCCGTACTTGTCGTAGAGGTACACCGAATCGAGGAGCTCACCGTAGATGTCGAGCTGAAGGTGCACGTGCGCGGCATTCCCGATGCGGACCGGGCGCGAGCCCATGTACCCCTCGAGGTGTGGGAGCGTCTCCTCGCGGAGCTCGTGGCGGCCGTCGAGACCGTACATGATTTGCAGGGAACCGTCAGGCTTGAGCTCCTGGATGCGCGCCGTCACCCAGCGCATGAAGGCCGCCGCCTCCTGCGTGTAGCCCAGGCGCATCAGGCCGTAGAGGGTAAAAGAAGAGTCGCGGATCCAGGTGTAGCGGTAGTCCCAGTTCCGCTCGCCGCCGACCGCCTCCGGCAGCCCGAAGGTGGGAGCGGCGACGATCGAGCCGTGCGGGCGCGAGGTGAGGAGCTTCAGCGTCAGCGCAGAGCGGTTCACCGTCTCGCGCCAGCGACCGCCGTAGGTGCTACGGGCGACCCAGCGCCGCCAGAAGTTCACGGTGCGCTTGAAGGCATCGCTCTCGTAGCCCGGCTGGGCCGAGGGGGACGGCTGCTGCGGCAGCACCACCTCGAGGACGAACCACGCCGACTTGTCGGCGCCGAGCGTGAACTCGGCCGTCGCGGCCCCCTGCTCGAGACGCATCGGAACCGACGACCTGAGCCGCAGCGCGAGCTCCCCGGCGCCGGCACGCCCGACGAACAATACCTCGGTGTCGCTCAGCAGCTCCGCCGTGTGCGGCGAGCGGGCGTAATCGAAGCGCGGGTCGCAGCGCATCCGGAAGCGCAGCTCGCCGCGCACCGTTTTCGCGCGTCGTACGAGGTTGTGCGCCTGACCGGCGTCCTCCACCGGCATGAAGTCGGAGACCTCGGCCACGCCGTCGGCGTGGAGGAAGCGTGTGAGGAGCACGTTGGTGTCGGGGAGATACAGCTGCTTGCGCGTCGCGCGGTCGAGGATCGGCGCGATCTGGAAGCGGCCGCCGCGCTCGGCGTCGAGGAGCGCGGCGAACACCGACGGCGAGTCGAACGACGGCAAACACAGGAAGTCGACCGACGCGTCCATGCTCACGAGCGCGACCGTGTGCAGATCGCCGATGACGCCGTATTCACCGAGCGGCGCATATCGGTTCGGCATCGTGCTCACCTTAGCACGGAGGTAGGCGGAGCTCAGTCCCTGAGATCCACGAACCTGGCGTGAAGCAGCCGTTGGATGACGGCGAAAACCAGCGCAGTCGTCACACCGAACATGAGCATTCCGTTTGCGGCTTCCAGAGGTCCTAGTACTCTCCATGGAGGCGTCATGATCAAATCACCATAACCCAGGGTCGTGTAGTTGACGGCCGAATGGTAGTAGGCGGTTCCGAAATCTCGAAATTCTCCGCAGACCATGAACAGCCCGGCCCACACGGCGATCTCCGCCAGGTGAGCCGCAAGCGCGAAACATATCACCAGCGCCACGATGGCGACATCGATCCAGAAGCTGACGCCCGCGCGGGCGAGTCTTCTCTCGCGGCGGACGAAGTTCACCGTCGCGCTCAAGACCAGCGCGTGAATGATGATCGTACACAAGACGGCGCTTGCGCCAACCGTCAAAGGGATCAGGAGACCGATTCCATGCGCTTGCGTCGAGATCGTGGGTGACATAACCGCCCGTTCTCCGCCGGGCCCCAGAGACGGTGCGGGCGACCCCAGGTCGACACCCGGTCCCGGGATGCTCTGGCTCATGCGTGGTACACAACGGACGGATCAGTCGTCAAGCGGGAAGTTCGGCTCGCCCACCCCTGGTGGAAAGGTTTGCCATCGTATTTCTCGTGTGGGTGCCAATCGGCTGGCGCTTGCTAGGCCGTTGGCATCCGGGCGTTAGCGGCCGCACCCGAACCCCGTTCACGCTTCGCGATATAGGCCTTTTCGCTCAGCCACTTGGGAGGTCTGGGCGTCCTCGCTCGCGCTCGGTACGGCAATTGCGGTCGACGACGTTGGTCGACAGCAATGCGCAAATCGAACGACGCCATCCTCGTTCTGAACGCCGGCTCCTCGAGCATCAAGCTGTCCGTCTTCGCCGAGAGTGCCGGTGATCTCGCGCTGGAGCTCCGGGGCGAGGTCGAGAGCCTGTACACCGCACCACGCTTCGTGGCCCACGACCTCGCGGGGCGTGTCGTAGCCGAGAGATCATGGCTCGGAACGACGCTCGATCACGATGGGGCGGTGGAGTATCTCGGTGAGTTCCTGAAGCACTACCTCGCGGACCGGCGGCTGGTGGGGGTCGGGCACCGGGTCGTCCACGGAGGTCTGGAGTTCACGGCGCCGGTGCGGGTCGAGGCCGAGACGATCAAGGCTCTCGAGCGTTTCATCCCGCTCGCGCCCCTGCATCAGCCGCACAACCTGGCGCCCATCGCCCGGTTGCTCGGACGTTCGCCGGAGGTCCCGCAGGTCGCCTGCTTCGACACGTCCTTCCACCGCACGAATCCGGACGTCGCCCAGCGATTCGCGCTGCCGGCGGAGCTCCATGACGCCGGCGTGCAGCGCTACGGGTTTCACGGCCTGTCCTACGAATACATCGCCTCCGAGCTTCCGCGGCTGGACGCGAAGGCGGCGTCGGCCAAGACGATCGTGCTGCATCTCGGCAACGGGGCGAGCATGTGCGCGATGGAGGCGGGGCGCAGCGTGGCGACGACGATGGGGTTCACGCCGGCCGACGGGCTGCCGATGGGCACGCGCTGCGGCGCGTTGGATCCGGGCGTGATCGTGTATCTCATGGACGAGCGTAAGATGGATGTGCGCGCTATCGAGCGACTCCTGTACCGCGAATCCGGGCTCCTCGGAGTATCGGGCATCTCCAGCGACATGCGGACCTTGCTGTCGAGCAGCGATCCCTCCGCGGGGCTGGCGATCGACGTCTTCGTATACCGCATCCGGCGGGAGCTCGGCTCCCTGGCTGCCGCGCTCGGCGGACTCGACGCGATCGTCTTCACCGGCGGGATCGGCGAGCACGCGCCGGCGATTCGCGAGCGCGTGTGCCGCGACGCGGCGTGGCTCGGGGTCGAGCCCGACGCGGCGGCCAATGCGCGAGGCGGCCCGCGCGTCAGCGCGGCGGACAGCCGGGTCAACGCGTGGGTGGTCCCGACGAACGAGGAGCTCATGATCGCGCGGCACACACAGCGCGTGCTGGAAAGCAGGTGAGGAGTCATGGGCGGTGATGCGAGTTCGATTGTCTCCGCGCTGATCGAGGCCGGAAACGTCGACACGATGTATCGCGACGTGTATCTCGGGCGCGCGCGGACGCTCTTGGGCCCTGTGGTGTCGATCGAGGATGCGGCTACAAGCCTCGCCGGTGGAGACGCGAGACACGGCGGTCTGTACGACCTCCTCGGGGTCGGCCGAGACGACGACTCCGACCGCCTGGTCGCGCGGTTCGCCGTGGTGCACCGCGAACGCATGGTCGCATGGTGAGCGCGATCGCTTCGATCGTCGCTCACGCAAAGGAGAAGGAGTTATGGCACGAGTGATGACTCAGGCCGGGTCGACGGTGGCGGAGAGCGGCGATATCGCGACTTCCGCGCGACTGTCGAGCGAAGAGCTACGGAAGATCCACGCCTACTGGCGGGCGTGCACGTACCTGGCCGCCGGCATGATCTACTTGCGCAGCAATCCTCTGCTCCGGGAGCCGTTGAAGCCGGAGCACATCAAGAAGCGTCTCCTCGGTCACTGGGGTACGAGCCCCGGGCTCAGCTTCATGTACGTTCACCTCAATCGCGTGATCAACAAGTACGACCTCGACGCGATCTTCCTCGCCGGCCCCGGCCACGGCGCGCCGGGTGTGCTGGCGCCGACCTATCTCGAAGGCACGTACTCGGAGGTGTACCCGACCAAGGCCGAGGACGAAGAGGGAATGCGCGAGTTCTTCAAAGAATTCTCGTTCCCCGGCGGCATCGGCAGCCACTGCACGCCCGAGACTCCGGGCTCCATCCACGAGGGTGGCGAGCTCGGCTACAGCATTTCCCACGCCTTCGGTGCCGCCTTCGACAATCCGGATCTGCTGGTCACGGTGGCGGTCGGCGATGGTGAATCGGAGACGGGCCCGCTCGCCACCTCGTGGCATTCCAACAAGTTCCTGAATCCCATCCGCGACGGCGCGGTCCTGCCGATCCTGCACCTCAACGGCTACAAGATCAACAACCCCACGCTGCTTTCGCGAATCCCACGCGAGGAGCTCGCGGATCTGTTCAAGGGCTACGGGTGGACGCCCTATTTCGTCGAAGGCGACGATCCCGAGCGCGTGCACCAGAAGATGGCCGCCACGCTCGAGGACTGCGTGCTGGAGATCCGGCGGATCCAGGAGGAGGCGCGCGCGAGCGGCACGCCCCGCCGCGCCCACTGGCCGATGATCGTGCTGCGCACTCCCAAGGGCTGGACGGGCCCGAAGGAGGTGGATGGTCACAAGGTGGAGGGCTTCTGGCGCGCTCACCAGGTGCCGCTCGCGAGCGTGCTCGAGAATCCGGCCCACCTGAAGCAGCTCGAAGCATGGCTGCGCAGCTATCGGCCCGAGGAGCTGTTCGACGAGAAGGGGCGGCTGATCCCGGAGCTGAAGGCCCTTGCGCCCAAGGGGACGC
>WNFO01010769.1_pt1 | contig 15086 bp, 14 predicted proteins | sample 5400251 | NCBI WGS metagenome assembly WNFO01 (sample SAMN13153354, study PRJNA577476) | soil metagenome | isolation source: 100 cm saprolite under Madrone tree | place: USA:California | collected 2016-06-14 | reverse complement strand
TCGTAGCGTAAGCGAACCGTAGTCAAGCCTCGAAAACGCACACCTCACCAGAATCGGAGTGTGAGGACGAAGGGAATGCCGAAACTTTTATCCCAAGTTGAAGGCCAGAGTTTTCGGTGAAGTACTGGGCAAAAGCAGCCGAAGAGTTCCCCGTGGTCTCAGAGGACGACATGTTGTGAAAGAGCATCAATGAAAGCTCAGAACCAGTCGTGGGTTGCCTAGGACAAATGCCTGTTCCTCTACCACTACCAGGTACATCCTGAATGGCTGGCGCGACAGATGCAAGCCGCCGGTCTGGAGTACCTGCAGCATGATAACTGCTTCCCTTACATTGCCAACTGGACCAAAGCTCAGCGCTTAATGGATCGTCAGCTCAAAACCAGATGGCCCAAGCTGCTCAACGGCATCGCTCGCCAGCTCAACCCGATTCATGGCGAGATCTTCCGTAAACACCCCATCTCCTATTACTGGTCTACTTACCAGCACGAGTGGGCTCTCGATGTGGTTTTCCACCATGCGACCTACCTACGGCAGTTCTATCCACGCTGGGTGAACCATGCCATGACCACTTTTTCCAGCCCTGACGTCATGCGTTTTCTCGGTAAACACATCAACTCCAACGGCCAGCTACACCAGGACTTCTCCGGAGAAGTCGTCAGTGACTTCAAACGCCGCGCCGAGGGAGTACGTATCAAGCACAGCGTCAATGGCAACTCCGTGAAACTTTACGACAAGGCCTATACTCCGAAAGGCAGCGTCCTGCGCGCCGAGGCCACCATCCATAACGCCGATGACTTCCGCGTCTACCGACGCAAGGAGGGAGACCCCAAAGGACCTCGCGCTTGGCGTCGACTGCGCCGGGGCATTGCCGACTTATACCGCCGAACCCAGCTCTCCCACAAAGCTGCAGCACGGTATCTGGACGCTTTCGCTACCGTCGACGACACGACGACCCTCGACCAACTGCTCCAGCGACTGGAACAACCACGGCAATGGCGCGGCCGTCGGGTGCGTGCCCTCCGTCCCTTAGCCGACGACCGAGCACTCTTCTCCGCAATCAACCACGGCGAGTTCGCTATCCATGGCTTCCGCAACCGCGATCTCCGCGCCATCTTCTTCCCCCAGACTACCGACGACAAACAACAGAGGCGCCGCCACTCTGCCTGGATTAGCCGCAAACTTCGTCTGCTGCGGGCTCACGCCCTGATCACCAAAATCGTGGGCACACACCGTTACCAGTTAACCTCCGGCGGTCGCAGGATCATCGTGGCTATCCTCAGTGCGTTACGCTCCACAGTTGCCCAGCTCACGCCTGTGACAGCCCAACTAACCGGGCTCGCCGCATAGACGCCATGAAAAATCTTTGCAAACGAAAAAGATTTTGGAAGTTAATGTCATAGGATAACTTACCGACAACCAAGCCCGCACGGAAGCAATCAGCTCTGGTATTGCAAAGAAGCGCTTTAGCGCACATGGGATCGAAGTGCACGTCACACTTACGGCGCACCTTTCGGGCACACTCAAGCCGCTCTGGACAACTGATTGATTGGTCTGTCTGGGACTAGTTGGCGAAGACTACGGCGTTATAGCGGCAGGGCGAGTTAGCACGGCGTGCCTGCGGTGTTGCGGCGCACCCCGAAGTGCTATCCTGTCGCGCATGGACAACCATCCAATCAGCGATGTCGGTGGAACTTCCGGCGGCCTCGGCCAGTTTCTACTCGGTTTTGCCATGGCCTGCATTGGTGGATTCCTCATCACCAATCAGGTGACCGTGGTGAGTTCGTACTGGAATTTCTGGGGAGGCAACAGTTTCGGCGTCACGCTTCTGCCAATGCTATTCGGCGTGGCGATCCTCTTCTGGAATGGCGAGAGCACCATCGGATGGATCCTAACCGTTGCCGGGGCCCTGTTCATTTTCGCGGGCATCATCGCCAACATGCACATCTACTTTCGTGGAGCCAGCCTTTTCAACACCATGGTGATGCTGATACTGCTAGTAGGCGGACTCGCGTTGGTAGCGCGTTCGCTGCGGCCACATCACCCGAAACCAAACCAGTAACCCGCGCCAGCAACTTCTAAAACTGCTTTGCGAAGTGCAATATTCCACATCCATCGTGACGTTGACATCACCCCTCTCAGGCCATAGCATCCTTTGTGAAACCGTCGCGGGACCAGATCCGCGGAATGGTTGCCGTTGGTAGACCAGGTACCCATCCCCACGCGACGCTATAACGAGACGATCATTTTCAGTAACATACGGACAACCACAGATTAAGAGCCGTGTCGCCAGGAACCGCCTGGCAGGAGTGTACGTAGCAAATGGTTAGGGAGCGAGAGTTATGAGCAACAAGTTTATTGACAGCATTAAACATGTCATTATCCAGGACGACGATCCTAGGTCGCAAGGGCAAGGACAAGCGCATCCGCAGCTTCACTCTGAAGCATCGCCTCCCGGCGCCGCGCCAGTAGCCGCGTCTACCGAGAACGCCTCGTACCACCCGGCGAGCACCCCGCCGATGACCGAAGAGACGGAGCACGTCTACCAGCGGATTCTGGCGAAGACTAATTTTGATGCTACGCAGGTCGCGGCCACGATCCACAAGTATCTCGATCCGCTCTCGGCGATTCCTTCGCTGGACGAACGCACCCGCTTCAAGACCGCGGTGATTCAGGCCAAGGCGCAGGAAGGCCTCTCACAGGAAAAGATTCTCGCCACATTTGATGGCCTGAAAGTCGCGTTGCAGAACGAGCAGGAATCCTTCGCTGCCTCAGCGGCCGCCACCAAGCACAGAGAAATCGACGATCGCCAGAAAAAAGTGCAGGAAGTCACTGACGCGATCGCCCAGAAGCAAAAGGAAATTGCCCAGTTCCAACAGCGCCTGTCGGACGTCACCACCGAACTGGTGGGAGCGCAAGGCAAGATTCAGCGCGCCGAATCGCAGTTTGCAATCGCAGTCCAGCGGCGCGCCCTTGAAATCGATCAGGAGAAGGCCAAGTACGTCAGCCTTCTCCAAGGATGAGGATCCATGAGCATAACGCCTTCCACTCCCACCAATCTCGGGGATGAACTGAAGTCTTTCTGGTCGCGCCCTGAAGGCAAGACCGGAATGATTTTCATCGCGTTGGCAGCGGCCGCGGCGGTGTATGGGTGGGCCCAGATCGTGCCCTTCATCGTCTCCATGCTGGCCGACACGCTGCACATGATTTACCTGGCGAGTATCCTGGCTGCGGTTCTGTTCGTGATTTTCAGCAGCCGCACCCATCTGCTGTTCCGCCTGCTCATGCGGTGGATTACCGGGATGATCATCAACATCGATCCCATCGGCATTCTGAAAGATCACCTGTCGCAGATGCGCAAACGCCGTGACGTAATGTCGCAACAGATCAGTAATGTCAGCGGACAGATCCAATATCTCAAGAACATCATCGACAAGAACAACGCCCTGGCCAGCGAGAACATGCGCCTCGCCGCGCACGCCAAGAAAATCGCTACCAGCACGGCCGATCAGAACGAGCAACTCCGCATGGCGTTGCAGATGAAGGCCAAGGCCAATCAGGCCGGGCGCCTGCAGAAGTCGAACCTGAGCTACCAGCAACTGCTGAGCAAACTGCAAAACATCTACGACCTGCTCAGCAAGTGGTCGGTCCACATCGACTTCTACATCGAAGACACCGACAACGAAGTGAGGCAGGCGGAGATCGAGTACAAGACCATCAATACCGCCTTCCGCGCCTATCGCACGGCGCTCGCAGTCATCAAGGGCACGGGCGACGAAAAAGAACTCTACAACCAGACCATGGAGCACCTCGCCGAAGAGGCCGGACGCAAACTCGGCGAAATGGAAGACTTCCAGCGCCTCGCACAGAACTTCATGGACACGATCGATCTGGAGAACGGTGCGGTCGAGACAGAAGCTCTCGAGAAACTCGATGCCTACGAGCAGAAGCTGCTCACATCAGGCGCAACCGACACGGCATTTCTGCTGCCCGGCGCAACCGCTGCACCCGTGCCGGTTCCGGCCGGAAAGAGTAGCGATGCTCCGCCTGCGGCGAAAAGCGCAGGCGATTACGGAGACATGTTCAAGTAACGAGATTTCGAAACAAGAGTTGTATCCGGGGAGGAAACACAAGGCATGGCACATTTGAAGACTGGCCCAAAGATCATCCTGATCATTCTGCTCGTCGTGGGCTTCGTGTTTGGACTCCGCAAGGCCGCGGAACTTGGCTGGATTCCTACGCCCGGCGTGATGAAGGCGCTCGTACCCGAGAAAGCAGTCTTGCCGGACGTGAAGGAAGCCCTAATGCAGAACGTGGAGCCAGTTGCGCTTCCATCTTCGACATCCGCGGGTGTGCCTGCAACGTTGATTCGCGGCGAAATCTGGGAATGGAATGCGCAGATCAACATGATCTACGCCAACGGCGGGGCTAGCACAACGAAAGGCTCGCTGATGGAAAAGCACGGCGTCAACCTGATACTCGTCCGTCAGGATGACACCGGCAAGATGCAGGAAGACCTGATCGCGTGCGCCCGAGAAATCTCCAGCGGATCGTCGCAGTGTTCCAACGGCGCAGATTTTGTAGTCATCATGGGCGATGGCTCGGGGCAGTTTTTGGCGGCCATTAACCCCCAATTGAAAAAGCTCGGGAACGAGTACCAAGCCAAGGTGATCGGTGCGACGGGCTACAGCCGTGGCGAAGATTCGCTCATGGCGCCGCCCGAGGTGAAGAGCAATCCTCAAGCCGCGAAAGGCATGTTGGTCGAAGGCGTGCTGCGTGACGGCGACTGGAATATTGCCCAGAAGTGGGAAGGCGACAATGGCATCAAGAACAATCCTGATGAGAAGACTTGGGATCCAGACGCGGTCAATTGGCTCAATGCTTCCGACTACAACGTGGCCGCTGCCGACTACGTAGCTGGAAAGTGCGACGACCGCAAAGTCGTGAAAGACGGGCATCTTACCGGAGAGATTAAGCACGTTTGCGTGAATGCGGTCGTAACCTGGACTCCCGGCGACGTCACCATTGCCAAGGGCAAGGGCGGTTTGATAAAAGTCGTCAGTTCCAAACAATATCGTTCGCAGATGCCAGCCGTCATTCTCGGTCCCAAAACCTTCTTCGAACGCAATCGTGCTGAGATCGAGGGCATGCTCGCAGCCACGTTCGAAGCCGGAGACCAGGTTAAGGCGTTCGATCAGGTACTGCACAAGGCCGCAGCCATCAGCGCCAAGCTCTACAACGATCAGGACGGAGCCTACTGGTACAAATACTATAAAGGTGTGACCGAATCCGACGCGCAGGGACTAAAGGTCGATCTTGGCGGCTCGACCGTAAACAACTTGGCCGACAACCTAATTCTGTTCGGCCTAGAGCCGGGGACGAACGACAACTTCCGCTCGACATATACCGTTTTCGCCAACATCGCGACGCAGCAATATCCCGCTCTCTTCAAAGACACTCCGATCCCAGACGTAAAAGACATTGAAGACAAGTCTTTCATTACGGGCGCTCAGGCGCGTATGAGCAGTGGCGGCGCTGAGGGCGAGGCCCCGCAATATGCCGCCAACCAGACCGGACCTGTGGTTTCGAAGCGGTCGTACTCCATCAATTTCGATACTGGCAAGGCAACGTTCACGACTGAAGGCGTGCGCACGATGTCGGAACTGAAAGACTCTCTCGCCATCACTGGCTTGTTCATTCAGGTTGATGGCTACACCGACAACACCGGCAGTGAGGGAGTCAACCAAGCGCTCTCCGATGCCCGAGCCGCCGCAGTAAAAGATTGGCTGCAGAAACATGCGCCGCGCAACTTCCCCGACAACCGTTTCAAGATTGCCGGGCACGGTTCGCAAAACCCGGCGGCGACCAACGAGACGGCCGCCGGCAAGGCCGCAAACCGCCGCGTGGAAATCACACTGCTCGGCAGCTAACTCACAGGCCAAACGGGGAGGATCCAGACGATCCTCCCCTATCTGCATAGGAAGACTGAATTTCAGATGAATCAGGCGATTGAGGTATTATCACCCAATCGGGTGATCTCTAAACAAACCGTCCGGTGGCTGGTGGGATTCCAGCTGCTGATGCTGTTTTTCATCTGGATTTTCTCCCCGACCGTTTTCCTGCCCAAACCCAAAGAAGTTTTCCGGGCGCTGGGCGAAATGTGGATGGAAGGCCTGGGCGGCGAGCTGATCACAAGCTTCTATCTGAATCTGGAAGCGATTGCGCTGGCCACACTACTCTCGCTGCTGATGGCCTACCTCACGGTCATCCCGTTCTTTCGGCCGATCGTTACTCTGCTCAGCAAGCTGCGTTTCCTCTCTATGGTTGGCCTCACATTCTTCTTCACATTGATGGCCAGCAGCGGACATGAACTCAAACTGTATTTGCTGGTCTTTTCTGTATCGGTTTTCTTTGTCACCGGTATGGCCGAGGTCGTCGCCAGCATCCCCAAAGAGAGGTTCGATCTGGCGCGCACGCTGCGTATGAGCGAATGGCGCGTGGTCTACGAAGTTGTCGTGATCGGCCAAGCAGACAAGGCTTTCGAAGTGCTGCGCCAGAACGCCGCAATGGGATGGATGATGCTGACTATGGTTGAAGGCATCTCGCGCTCCGAAGGCGGAGTCGGCGCGATGCTACTGAATCAGAACAAGCATTTCCATCTGAGCGCCGTCTTCGCCATTCAGTTGACCATCCTGCTGCTGGGTTTGGGACAAGACTATGCGATCGGCCTGCTGCGCAAGGTTTTCTGTCCGTACGCGGATTTGACTCTGGAACGGAAGTAAGACGACAACATGCCCACGTACACCTACGGAAAAACGCTGCTGAAGGTGGAGGACGTCTCCCTCGAATACGATGGGCGTCCGATCCTCAAACACGTGAGTGCCGAGATCAAAGACATCATCTGTACCGATCATGTTCAGGGCCAGGTGGTAGGATTCCTCGGCCCCAGCGGCATCGGCAAAACGCAGTTGTTCCGCATCATCGCCGGACTGAACAAACCCACCTCCGGGCGCGTCACCATCAACAGACTAGACCGGCCCGTGCAGGCCGGAGAAGTGGGCGTCGTCGCCCAGGATTACCCCCTGTTCGAGCATCGCACAGTGATGTCGAACTTACTGCTGGCGGCCAACCAGAAAGAAAAAGATGCCAAGACCTCGCGCGACAAGGTCATTCAGTACCTGACCGACTTCGACTTGGTCGACAAGGCGCGTCTCTACCCAGTGCAGCTATCCGGCGGACAGCGCCAGCGCTGTGCCATCATCCAGCAAATTCTGTGCTCCGACCATTTCCTGTTGATGGACGAACCCTTCAGCGGCTTAGACCTGCTTATGCTGGAAAAGACCAGCGTACTGATCCAGAAGGTCGCGAACATGGATGAACTCAACACCATCATCGTGGTCACTCACGACATCACAGCCGCATCGGCTGTCGCCGACCACCTCTGGTTGATGGGACGCGAGCACGACGCCAAAGGTAATCCTCTACCCGGTTCACATATCGTCGAAACCTACGACTTGATCGAACGCGACCTCTGCTGGCATCCACAGATCATCACCCAGCCGAAGTTCATGGAGTTCGTCCGCGAAGTGAAAGATCGTTTCCGCACACTCTAGACCGCGACTATCGGATTTGGCTGGAAGGATCTGAGGTAAGGAGTGATGCCAATCCGGATCAAGCCGCGCAGGTCGCTGTGTGGCCGTACAAGAAGGTCTATCCGATGGCGATGATGCCCCGTGCCGATGCCGGGACCGGCTACCGGAGCTACTGGTTCTATTTCTTTGGCTTCATATTCCTGCTCGCGCTCGGGAGGAAGATTCCCGCGCAGCAGGCGGCGGACCTGCTCGTATCACTCTCCGGAGAAGTTCCTGACGCTCAGCCTGGGACTGGGAAGCCTAGTCAAGGAGGCCATCAGCACAGAGCTCCTCTCGCTGGATCGTTCAAGGAAATTCAGGCGATCCGTTCCAAGGCGCCATCCAAGGGACAGGCGAGATTGACGTAACGTTCATAATAATGTACATTATATCAGTTAGTGACCATTATTCTGGACATTAAATATGAGGACCAGTCGATCATCCGTTGTAATGCCACTCCCGGTAAGGCATGCCCTGCGCAAGCTCGGCCGCGACATCCGGGACGCCCGGCGGCGGCGTCGCATCCCGGCGGCCATCGCGGCGCAACGCGCCTCGATCAGCCGCACGACCCTCGTCAAGATTGAAAAGGGCGATCCCGGCGTCGCGATCGGGATATACGCCACGGTCCTTTTTGTGCTGGGCATGGCGGAGCGGCTGGGCGATCTCGCCGCACCGAAGAACGATCCCGTGGGCCTGCAGCTCGAAGAAGAAAACCTGCCGCAGCGCATTCGCGTAGCGCGCGCTAAGTGATTCTCCGGCAACCAATCGCGCAGGCTCGGCGGTAATAGAAGATCTTGCTCAGGCAGATAAGCCCGGTAAGCTTTGGCCATGTCGCCAAACTGGCATATCCTGCCTGTGAGTTTCAATACAAATCAGCCGTTCACAGTTGAATACTCGGACGCGCTCCTAGATACCACTCGATTGGGGAAAAAATGGAGAAGAAAATGCCTTCGGCCAAGAACACCGAGTGGAGAAGGCTATTTGTTCAGGCTGGGGAGTGGGAGCGCAGACGCCTATGCCACATTGCTCGCCAGGCAATCTTTTGGTGGACGCTCTTAGAGTCTTGCAGGGCGGCCCGGACAGTCCGAACCAGACTAGAATCTTAACCAAGAATCAAGACTTGAGGACGATCCATGCTGGCTGTCGGAGCCGACGCTGTGAAAGTTTTCCATCTTGAACGCGCCGACTGACAGCCCAGCCCATCAGTCGACGGCCTCGCCAACCAAGTCAGAACCACCTTGTCTTCGCCCAGAATTGTGCTGACGGTGTGCCGACTATTATTGTCCAGGTACGAACCTCTAGATCCGCACGCTGGTTAGCGTGGAGCAATTCTCTTCGGACAGGGAAGGATACCCATCGCATGCCAAGGTTAGCTGCGCGAAACAAGAGATCTGAGAAACTTGCGTGTGTCCCTCTCATCTGTTTGCCAGTGGAGTGCCGCAGAGGCCTTGACGCCTTGACGAGAGCAAAGGCCCAACCGTATCGCACAGGTAGCCTCGGCCGGACACAAACGGGAGGCTTCTTCCTTAACTTTCGATACAGCTGCCCGTAGCTTTTTCGGGGCCCGAAAACTGGGAACACGGCCAATTCTGGGAACAGAGCACCTGAAAGGATAAAATTTGGACTCGTTGCATTGGACCACAAATGAAGACTTTGCCGAAGACTTTGAAAGCAGCAAATACAGAGTTTCTCGCGAATCCAGCCGAGATTCGTAAAGCCATACACGGGTTGGCGAGCCAGGCTAAATCACTCGATCTGGCGGTCGCCTTCATCGGCCCAGAATGGCAACGCCTACTGGCCAATTATCCGGGAGCGATTAGAGCGATCTCCTGGCTCACTCATCCTGCCACCGATCCCGATGCTGTGAAATCGCTGATAAGCCGCCAGAAGACATTCGTCAAGCAGCGAAATGGTCTTCACGCCAAAGTGTATTTCGCTTCGGGTGTAGGTGCGGTCGTCGGTTCGGCGGATCTCTCGCGGCCTGCCCTCGCCGACGTTGTAGACGCTCCGCAATGTGAGGCCGCAATACTCGTGCATGAACCCGAGCTGCTTGCGGAAATTTCGAAGTGGTTTGGCACCCTTTGGAACGACCATCTCCACACTACGAAGATCACGGATTCCAACTTGGAGCGTGTTCGGGAGGAACGGAAAAAGTTTCCTGTGCAGTGGCCACACACCGTCAACAACGTACCTCCGCCACCGGATGTTTTGCCGCCTTGGGTGATCCGAATAGCAAAAGGGGTCCGGCAAATTCCGCTTGAAAATAAGTTCGAGAATTACCGAGAGCAACTCCAATCGTTGGTCTCGAAGCAATCCGTTTCCGCAAAGGATGTTGCGAAACTGGCCGACACTCTCGCGGAATGGACGAAACACAGGGCGGTATATAAGAATTTCGAAGAACATTCACGTAAGAAGACTCTGGACGGACTGAGAACACTCTTCGATGAGGGTCGAGATATCTACGATCGCTTAACGGAAATCAACGAGAAAGGATTGCTGAAGGGTCTTCGGATTCCGGCTATTAGCCTTCTCCTCTACTGGTCGCTGCCTTACGCTTACCCGCCATTCAATGCCAAAACAAAGAAGTTCCTTGAAAATTCAAAGATGGACAGTGCCGGAATGAGTGCGTCCAGTCCAGCCTGCTACGCGACGTGGCTCGGCTTCGCCGAGCTCCTTCGGGCCAAATTACACCTACCTTCGGTTGGCCACATCGATCGCATTGTCACAAAGTACTATGACAGTCTGAAACAATAGTCTGCATTCCGTATTTCTTCATTGGAAGCTACCTTGGCCATCCATCTGCCCCGTATTGTCAGAGTCTACAAGACCACCGCCAGGCGCATTGTCCCAATGCTCACCGTACGGATACGGGAAATGGGAACACAGAGCCAAGTTCTGGGAACAGAACGGGAACAATAACAACAATCAGCAACGCCTACAAGGCTTTGAGGAGCGACCAGGGCCTTGTAAATACTGCGTTCGCGTCAGAACGGAAAATTGACACAGTAGCACTCTGGCGAATCAAGCCGACTGACTGTCGGTTGACTGGCCAATGTGCACTCATTTCAGGGTGGTGAGATGATCGAGTTCGTGGTCGATGTTTAGGGGGCGCTGCGTAAGTCGGCGAAGTTTACGGCGAGCCTTAGTTTCCAGCTGGGGCTGGAGTAGCTGGAGAAGGTGGTGGGCAGCGGCGATAGTCTGGCGGATAGTAGAAAGATCTCCGCGCGCGGGGGCAGTAGTCGAGGGAAGTGGGAGTTGGGGGATGGGATAGAGGGAAGCCGTGTTTCGCCGAGCGCGGTGAAATTCACGTTGGAGGTCGAGCTGGACTACTTCCACATAGCGCAAGGTCATGCGAATGTCTGTGTGACCCAGCATTTGCATGAGGGCCAGCAAGCTGACGCCGAGGCGCACCATCTCAGTTGCGAAGGAGTGACGCAGCCGGTGGGGGTGGACGTGGCTGGTGCAACCCGCCGCCCGGGCCATTTCAGCTAAGGTGTCGTGCAGCGCCCTATACCAGGTCTCAGGTTGGCGGTAGCGAGGCAGTAAGAAAGCTTGGGACTTGTGTGCAAGCTACAAGGTTTCTGACTTTCACCTCGGTGAGTTTACCTCCCACTGAACACATCAGTATCCTTCTTTTCCTGGATGTGCCGCAGCTCAATAGCCCCGCCCACCGATGCCTCTGTCTACGCTTCAAGAAACACCTCGCGATGTCCCCCGCAAGACTCGAGGTCAGGATGGATTCGCTACTTCCTTTCCTGTAGGGCTCTTGCATCCCCTACAACATGCCGGTTTAGCCCGGCGCACTCCGGGTGGCCCGTCGAACCACAACAACGCACTTCGCACGCTTCGGCGCATGCTCGGCAAGGCGGAAGAGTGGAGAGTGCTTAGAGCGGCTCCAAAGATCGAACTGCAACAGGAACGCGAACGGGAGCGGATCATCGACGAACACGTTGAAGCCAGGCTTTTGCCTTTTTGCAAACAGCCGCTCCGAGACGTGTTGATGATCATGCGCGATGCTGGAATGCGAAACCAGAAGGAAGTATTCACGATGCGCTGGGAGCACCTGGACTGGTCGAACAGTCGCTACTTCGTCTACGACAGCAAGACCCCAAAGGGACGAAGGCACGTTCCGATCAGCCCGCGCGTTCTCCAGCGCTGCTGGCGAGGTATTCCGATCAAAAGGAAGGTTGGGTCTTTCCATCAAAACGGGCAAAGTGTGGCCATCTCACGACGGTGGCCAGGCAATTCCAGGACGCTCGGAAGGATGCCGGCCTGCCGGATGACCTGGTTCTGTACTGTGCTCGTCACGGCTTCGGAACTGAAATGTACCGGGCCACGAAAAACCTGTTCGCAGTGATGAAGGCGATGGGCCACGCGGCAGTGGCAACGACCATGAAGTATCGGCATCAGGACATCGACGAAATTGCCCACGTTGCCCGTCAGCGCGTGCAATAGTGGACACAAAATGGACACAATCGGTGGGAAGAGGACCGGTCGATACCGCCAAGTGCTTGAAAAGATGGTGAGCGCGGAAGGAATCGAACCTTCAACCTACTGATTAAGAGTCAGAGCAGCGCTCTCCTAAGTTGTTGTCGAGACACGCCTTAATCCTTGCCGGCTGCTAGTTTGGGGACTTCTTGGGGAGTCGAAGTTATCCAGATTGACCTGACTCGATGTCTCGGTCATATGAGTCGGCAAGGTGAAGTGAAACGTAGCTCCTCGTCCATCGTTGGCACTGGCCCACAACCGGCCGCCATGCGACTCCACAATGGAGCGGCTGATGGCTAAGCCCATCCCGCTGCCCTGCGGCTTGGTGGTAAAGAACAAGCTCCGTGCGCATGGCAATCGAGTATCGATCGGCCTCACACTTCAGCAGCGTGAGTATTTCCTCGATAATTCCGTTCACGTCGACCAACTCACGTCGTGGAGGAGATTTCTTGTAGAACGAACGGATACGGTCGATGATCTCCGCCGCACGATTACCATATTTGTCGATTCTGGCTGCTGCCGCACGGGCCCGATCAAGGTTGGGCGGTTCGTGCGCCAGCCATTCAATGCAGCTATTGGCACTGTTGACGGCAGCCGCGATGGGCTGTTTGATCTCGTGCGCGAGAGAGGCGGCCATTTCCCCCAACATGCTCACGCGATTGATGTGTGCTAGATCGTCCTCGAGCTGACGCAATCTCTCGCGCTCTTGCTCTGCACGTTTGCGTTCTTCGATGTCCGTGAGGGTCCCGTACCATTTAACAATCTTTCCATGGCGGTCTCGAAGTGGGACACCACGCACCAAAAACCACCGATATACTCCGTCAGCGGCGCAACGGAATCGCGCCTCGTCTTCAAAAAGCTGTCCGGTAGCAACAGAGATGCGCCACTTCTCGGAATGGCGCACAAGATCTTCGGGATGGACCGCACGCTGCCAACCAATCCCTGAAGTCTGCTCGACAGAAAGCCCGGTGTATTCGGTCCAGCGCTTATTTACAAATGTGCAGACGCCGGTAGACAACGCGGTGAAAGTCATCGCCGGAATTGTCTCCACAACGTCCCGCAGACGCTTTTCCTGGCTCTTGAGCTGGTGAACGCGCCATCGATGAAGTGTCCCGGTACCAAGCAATAAGGAAGCCGCAAGAAGGATTCGAAACGTTCTCGTTTGGTACCACGTCGGCGCGATACTGAACGAAAGCTCCGCAGCCCGATCGTTCCAAATGCCAGCGCTATTGCTAGCCATGACCCGAAAGGTATAGGAACCCCAATCGACATGTGTGTAGATGGCCGCACGACCAGAGCCTGCTTCGCTCCAGTCCCGGTCAAATTTCTCCAGCTTGTATTTGAACTGAATCCGCTTCGGATCAGAGAGACTCAGCCCTGAGAACTTGAAGATCAGACGATGTGTATCCGAAGGAACACGAATCGGAGGCTCTAGCTCGAGCGAGTTTCCGTCCGCGGATAAACTCTCGATTTGTACGATAACGGGAGCGGACTCACGATCTGCGCGGAGAGGGTCGACCACAGCGAGACCTCGATCGGTAGAAAACCAGATTTTCCCGTGTGCGTCCGCAAACACCGATCGAAATCGCTTCACGCCTTGTTTGCCGATGAGACCATCCTCGAGTCCGTACTCTCGAACGTCCGATTCAGTCAATGTGGTTGACAACAGTCGCGCACATTTGATGGACAATATGTGGTTCGACGTCGAAATCCAGAGATTCCCGAGGTTGTCCTCAGCAATTCCGAGGATCTCTTCCCGCAAAGACGAGGGCATAGAATCAGGCTTTTTGATTCGACCCGATTTCAGCAGAGCAAGGCCCGACACAGTTCCGATCCACAAAGTGTCCGTCGCATCTGAAAGCAAGCAAGTGATGTTGTCATTGGGCAACCCATCACGAGATGTAAAAACGCTCCACTGGTTTCGCGAATACCTGACAAGTCCGTTTGGTGTGCCGAACCACATTGTGCCATCGGGACTCTCACCTATCGAAGTGATGCTGTTTGATGGCAATCCATTCGCAGTGGAGTAGGTTTTGAAAAGACCGTCCACAATTCGACTGATACCAGCATTAACAGTGGCTGCCCATACCGAGCCGTCCCGGCTTCGATATACAGCGTACACACTGTTCTCTGGGAGTCCATCGGAAATCGTGTAGGTTCTTGCGTTGATTCGACCAGCGCTGTAGTGTAAGCGAGTCAGTCCGCGACGCTGCCTCCCAACCCATAGTTCGTTGTCATCCCCGGTGATGGAATAGACCACGTCTTGGTTCAATCCGTCTTTAGAAACTATTTCTCCTCGTCCTTGTCTGAGCCACTGCAGACCACCCTTAAAGGACGCGAACCACACGCGCCCGGTAGCGTCGACGAAAACCGGTCCGCCGCTGTCCTCTTGCGATCTTCTAAACGGGTACGTGACGAACGTGGTTTCGCGCACCCTCTCGATGCCTTTCGAACGTCCTATCCACAGATTTCCTTCTCGATCTTCAAGGAGGGCCGTAACTGGTTTCGTGGGGTCCGAACCGATGTCATCAAACGAGACCCCCTCGTTGTTGACCCTGGCGAGTCCGGCGGTGGTCGCTACCCAAACGTTCGCATCGCGGTCGCGAATCATGGCGCGAACTTCAACTTGACGCAAGGTAGGGTCAATGCCAATTTGACTAAGTTCTTCGCCGCTCCAGCGAAAAACACCTCTTTCCGTTCCGATCCATAGATCTCCGTTTTCTAGCGGAAGAAGGGAGTGAACGTTGCGGCCCATACCTGGCAGTCGTGCCGGCGAAGTCCGGCCGTGGTCCAGATAAAACAGTCCCTTGTCGCGTGTACCGAGCCACACCCGGCCGTCGCTGGTTTCCACCATGGAAGTTACAGCCGAGTCAGGCTGCGCAAGACTATGAGCAGCGACACTCGTGGCCCAACTCAGTCGGGTTGACAGATCGTCATACGATGAGGCGGTCGGCGACGAACTGCGATCCG
>WNFO01002546.1_pt1 | contig 15086 bp, 15 predicted proteins | sample 5400251 | NCBI WGS metagenome assembly WNFO01 (sample SAMN13153354, study PRJNA577476) | soil metagenome | isolation source: 100 cm saprolite under Madrone tree | place: USA:California | collected 2016-06-14 | reverse complement strand
GCAACGAAGTCGCCTATTACGCCATCAACGACCGATCCGCCGGCCGCAAGGTGATCGAGCTCGATCTGATGACCGAAGCCCAACACGCCGACTTGCCGGAAGACGAGGACGTGACCGCGGCCGACCGCTTGATTATCGAATCCCCGACCGCAACCGGGTTGATCGTATTAAAGGCGCTGGCGCCGGAGCCCGGCCTGATGCCGCAGGCGCAAGGCTCACTCGCCGCATCGAGCTGCAAGGTGCAGACCGAACCGCCGGCGAATAAGGCGGAGCCGGCCGCCAAGCGCTGATGAAAACGTCTACGGATGCAGATCTCTTGAAGTGTTTGCAGGATTGGTACGTTTCCCAGTGTGATGGCGGTTGGGAACACACCTACGGTATCTCGATTGACACGCTGGACAATCCCGGGTGGCATCTGAAGGTCGAACTCACAGATACCAATTTGTCCGACCGACCATTTGACGAAATCATCTTCGACGGCGAGGACAAAAATGACTGGTATCGCTGCTTTTTAAGAAACTGAGATTTCGTGGGTTATTGCGGACCCACTCGTCTCAATGATGTAATCGCGATATTTTTGAATTGGGCCGATCGTGTCGTTGTCGATTAACCCAGAACATTTGCTTCCACCGAAATTTAGCTGCGCACGCTCACCGCTTGTCCGATCACCGGCTGCGCGGCGACCGGCGGGTTCGCGGTTTGCGCGGCCAGTTCGCCGATCAACCGATCGGCGTCGGCGGCGATATTATCCGGCGCCTGGATCACCAGCCGCTCCAGCGCCCAGCGGTAGGACGAGATCCGCTGCTCCAGGCATTGCTGCACCCACTGCACGATCAGGGTGTTCTCTTCCATGCGGGCGGTCGCGTCGGCGCGTTCGCGCGGCGAGAGTTCCGAGATTTGCTTGATGCTGGCGTTACGTTTTCTGTCAAGATCGATCACGCGCACGGCGCTGGCGAAGAACGGCTCGAACCGGGTGATGTCGTCGCGCACGTCTTCCATTAGTTGCGCATAGCGCGACGAATGCGAGCGGTGCGGCTCGTCGATCAGCGTGCGGCCATAGGCGGTGCGGTCGAACACCACTTTCTGCCGCCAGGGCGAAGGAAGGGCTGCGTAATCGCCGAACACGCTCTTCCAGGCCGGCCGCGAATGCGGCGGCTCGATCAGGGGGTAAGAGAGATCGCGAAGCAGCCGTTCGTTGTCGGTGAGCTGGAATTGCGACGCCCGCAGGCCGACGCTCCCCGTCGCCTCACCGCCAATCCAGCGGTGCATGTCGTCATTGAGAAAATCCTGCCGGGTTCGGCCGAAGTCGCCGCCGCTGCAGCCCGAAAGCGTCATGCCCACCAAAAATAAAAATAGCGTCAGGCCCGGGGATGCAATCGGACCCTGCCCTCTTGTCCGGGTCGGAAAGCATGTCTCCGGCATATCGAAATGTCCGATGTCAGGTGCGCCGACGGCGACGGCGGCCGGGGGCCGTACCTTCTTCCGGTCCGCGGCCACCGCTGGTTTCATCGGTGTTGCGTTCGATCCGGACGACGGGGAGGATCAGGACGATCCCCATGCCTTCGCGTGGAGCCCCATCCATGGTTGAGCCCAGCCGCCGCGAAGCCGCAACCGCCGGAAATGCAATGATGGTGCCCATGTTGAACTCTCTCTGATTGCCACTCTGACACGATTTTGCCGGCGACAGGCCATCATTAAGAACAGGACGTGGTTAACGGCATCTTAATGCGTGCCGGGGCGGACACGATTTGACGCCGGCGCCACCCCGGCCCGTTGTGGCACAACGAAGCCCCGAATTAAGTGATGTTCTTCACATACTGTTATTCTTAACGCGCTGTTAAAACAGCGCCCGTAGACTGGCGCGAGTATTTCTCAGTCGCGTACCTCTGACATGACCCCACCGCTCCTGTTTCCGGGCTTCGACGGCTTGATGACGCTCTCCCGTCGCGAGGGTGTCGATATCAGACCCACTTTGCTGCGGGTCCTGACCGATCTCTACGTTCAGGCCAGCGTGCACAGCGACGACGAGGAGCGGCAGTTTGTCGAACTCACCTCCCGCCTGATCGATGAGGTCGATGACGCCACGCGCGCGGTGGTTCGGGCGCGGCTTGCGATTTATCCCGGCACACCGGCCGAAGTCCTGAGAAGGCTCGGGCTGCAACGCTCCAGCACCAACGAGATCGTTCCGCTGGCGCCCGCGATTGCCGCGCCGCCATCGGCGGCGCCGGCGGTCAAGGCACCGACCGAGGCGGAACTGCGGATGTCATCGAATTTGACGATGCAGCCCAAGGACGCCGCCGAGATCACCGACCTGTTTTTCGGCGCCTCCTCCAGCGAGCGCGCGTTGATTCTGCAAAATCTCCTGGAGACACCGTTGAAGGCTTCCGCGCGAATTCCCACCGCGCGCGCGGCACGTGCCATCGAGACGCTGGAGATGGCCGCGTTCGCCGCCGATGTCGAAAACTTCACGCTGGAACTCGGCGAAGCCCTGATATTGCCGTGGCGGCTTGCCGCACAGGTGGTCAACGATGCCGGCGGTGAGCCGTTGGCTTGCGCGGCCAGGGCGCTGGACATGCCAAGCCCGGTTTTTCAGCGGGTGCTGCTGTTCCTCAATCCCGAAATCGGATCCTCGGTGAACCATGTCTACCGGCTGTCGCGCCTGTACGACGGGTTGCACGAGCGATCGGCCCTCATCATGCTGGCCGCGTGGCGCGGCGCCACCATGGCGGTCGCCCGCGCCAAATATCGCCCCGGGCTGCACGACGACGAACGCCACCGCGTCCGCTCGGCGCCCGCCCAGACCCGGCCGGCGACGCAATGGCCCGGCGCTGGCGGCGTTGTGCGCACGCGTTCGCAGGGTTAGCGCGCATTCCGCAAAAGCATGCCCTCGGACTTGATCCGGGAGTGGATACCGGTTTTGCTTCGCAATCAAGTTTACGCAGATTGCGCAGACTTATCTGCGGTAGAACACGCGCAAATTATCAAAGCAAGCTAAGCCTTCGCCAGATCGAGAAAATGCCGCCCTGCCCTGTCCTCAGTCTCGACGATCCAGGCGTCCGGGTCGAACCGGATTTCCTTGACCAGACGCTCTTCCACGGACGCTTCCGGCACGGGCTCTCGCGATGTCGGCGTAAAAATGCGCTCGATCGGCCGGCTGTCGTCATAGACCGTCTGCGGTGCCGGCACGTACAGCATGGCATTGCCGTCGAGCAGCGCCACCTTGACGAATACTGCCCCGGCCTCTTCCGCGCCGCGCCGGCGCACCGCGCCGAATATTCCCTGGGTCTGGCAGCGGCGCAAATAGGCCGCCACCCATATGTTGGATTTTAATCGCATGGCGTTGACGATAGGCCAGCGACACAATTGAAGCCAGAGCCTCCTCCTCCGTTCGGCTGATGCACCGAAAACCGTTTCGGTGCACAAAGTCGTGACCTTATGTCGAAAACATTGACTCGGTCGGTCGACCGAACTACTAAATGCGACACCTGCGAGATCATCGCAGCAGGGAGATTTCACGATGGCGCGCGCGGCGGCCAAGAAAATCGAGAAGAAGGTCGAGACCAGCACGACGCTGCTCGAAGCGGCCAAGAAGGTGCTGCGCCAGAACGGCTATGCTGGTCTGTCGACCCGCGACGTGGCGGCGGCCGCCGGCGTTCCCTTGAGCCAGATCCACTATCACTTCGGATCCAAGCAAGGGATGGTGCTGGCGCTGTTCGAATATCTGAACGCGCAGCTGCTCGACCGCCAGAACGCCATGTTCGGCGACGCCAGTCTCAAATTGTCGGAGCAATGGGATCGGGCCTGCGACTTTCTCGATGACGACATTGCCTCGGGCTACGTGCGCGTTCTGCAGGAATTGATCGCGGCAAGCTGGGCCGACGCCGCGGTTGCCCAGGTCGTTCGCGGTGCGATCATGGGATGGGTCGATCTCATCGTCGAAGCTGCGCGCAAGGCAGAGCGCGAGCTCGGCGGCCTCGGCCCGCTGACGCCAGAGGAAGTCGGAGCCTTCGCCGCCAACGCGTTCATCGGTGCGGAAAGTCTCTATCTGCTCGGTCTTGAGAAGAAAGGCTCGCCCATTCGCCAGTGCCTGCGGCGGATCGGCGATCTCGTTCGCAGCGCCGAAGCCGCCCGATCAAAAAGGTGATGTGATGCGCGCAAAATTGCCCAACGAGACCGGTTTCGTCGATCGAGACGGCGTCAAGATCTACTACGAGATCTACGGCGACGGCCCGGAAACGATGCTGTTCCTGCCGCCCTGGTCGATCGTCCACTCGCGCATTTACAAGGCCCAATTGCCGTACTTCAGCGAGCGTTTCCGCTGCATCACTTTCGATGCCCGCGGCAACGGCAAGACCGACCGGCCGGCGGATGTGGCAGCCTACTCGCTCGATAACAACGTGGCGGACGCGCTCGCAATCATGGATGCGACCAACGCCGGAAACGCCATCCTCGTTGGCCTTTCCCGGGCTGGCATGCACGCCAGCGTGCTGGCCGCGCATCATCCGGAACGAGTCAAGGCCGCGATCCTGGTCGGCACTGTCGCGAGCATCGGCCCCCCCAATTTCTCCTATCTGGCGAACAAGCATTTCGATGCAAAACAAGAGCGATTCGAGGGTTGGAATAAATTCAACCGCGAATACTGGATGGAAAACTATCCCGACTTCGCCGAGCACTTCGTTCGCAACATCAATTCCGAGCCGCACTCGACCAAGCAAATCGAGGACGGCATTAGTTGGGCGGGCGACACCACCGGGCCCGTGCTGGCCAAGACCGTCGAAGCGCGAACGATACTGCCACCCTTCGATGTCAGCGAGGCCATGTATCGCAAGATCCGCTGCCCCGTGCTGATCATCCATGGCGACAGCGACCTGCTCCAACGCCATGCGCGCGCCCAGGCGGTGGCGGATGCCGTCACCGGGGCTGAGCTGGTGACCATTGAAGGCGGCGGCCACAATCCTCTCGGTCGCATTCCCGCAAAGACCAATGCCCTGATTGTCGACTTCCTCGATCGCAAGCTCGGCATTGCCTGCCCCGCAAGGCGGGCGAACCGGTCGACGAGGAAAGCGAGGCGAGCGCTCTATCTCTCCTCCCCGATCGGCCTCGGGCACGGGCGCCGCGATATCGCGATCACGCGCGAGCTGCGCAAGTTGCGCCCGGACCTGGAGGTCGACTGGCTGGCGCAGGATCCCGTGACGCGCCTCTTGGAGGCAAGCGGCGAGCGCGTCCATCCCCTCAGTTCGCGGCTGGCGAGCGAATCGCGGCACATCGAGATGGAGTCGGGCGAGCACGATCTGCACTGCTTCCAGGCCATCCGTAACATGGACGAAGTGCTGATCGCGAACTTCATGATCTTCCAGGATGCCGTCGACGAAGGCGGCTACGATGTCGTGATCGCCGACGAGGCCTGGGACATCGACCATTACTGGCACGAGCACCCGGAGTTGAAGAAAGCAGGGCTCGCCTGGTTCACCGATTTCGTCGGCTACGTGCCGATGCCCTCGGGCGGCGAGCATGAAGCCTTCCTGACCGCCGACTACAACGCCGAGATGATCGAGCACATCGAACGGCATCCCGGTGTGCGCGACCGCGCCATCTTTGTCGGCGGGCCCGAGGACATTGTGCCGTTATCGTTCGGCAAGGACCTGCCGGCAATGCGCGACTGGGTGCCGCGGCATTTCGATTTTGCCGGTTACATCATCGGCGAACATCCGCAAGCCTTCGGCGGCCGGGCGGAGTTACGGCAGAGCCTCGGCTATCGGCCCGACCAACGCGTCTGCATCGTCACGGTCGGCGGATCGGCCGTCGGCGCCCATCTGATCAAGCGCATCCTGCAGAGTTATCCGGTCGCGCGAGCCAGCTTACCTGAGCTGCGCATGATCGTGGTGGCCGGCCCCCGCATCGATCCAGCCTCGCTCCATGCGCCTGAGGGTGTCGAGGTATATGCCTTCGTGCCGGATCTCGATCGCCATCTCGCGGCGTGCGATCTGGCGCTGGTGCAGGGCGGCCTCACCACCTGCATGGAGCTGACCGCCGCCGGAACGCCGTTCCTCTACTTCCCGCTCAAGAACCATTTCGAGCAGAATTTTCATGTTGCCCATCGTCTCGACCGCTATGGCGCCGGAAGGCGCATGGAGTTCGCGACGTCGACGCCGAACATGATCGCCGATGCGATGGTGGATGCGCTTCGCGAGCCTGCCAAATTCAAACCCGTGGAAGCCGGCGGGGCCGCCTGCGCCGCACGCATGCTGGCGGATCTTTTCTGATCGAGAACTCAATTTCATTGGAGGTAGCTATGACGAGTGTGAATACAGCGACAAAAGTTGATGAAGGCAAGCTCAACGCATTTATCGGTCAGATGCTTAACGACCTCGGAGGTGCATCCAGCATCGCCATGGTCCGAATGGGCGACACGCTTGGACTCTACAAGGAGTTGTACAACAAGGGACCCATGACGTCGACCGAGCTCGCCAACAGCGCGAAGGTCGATGCGCGGTACCTGCGCGAATGGCTGTCGCATCAGGCGAGTTCCAACTACCTGTCCTACGATCCGACCTCGGCGAAGTTCGCTATGACGCCCGAGCAGGCCATGGTGTTCGCGATTCCCGAGAGCCCCGTCTACCTGATGGGCGGCTTCGACCTGATGGCGGCACTGCTCGACAACCAGACCAAGGTTCAGACCGCATTCAAGTCCGGTGGCGGTGTCGCCTGGGGCGATCAGGCCGGTTGCATGTTCTGCGCCGTGGCCCGCTTTTTCCGGCCCGGCTATCACAACCAGCTTGTATCCGCGTGGCTCCCTGCTCTGTCCGGCGGCGTCGTGAAGAAGCTCGAGACAGGAGCAAAGGTCGCGGACGTCGGTTGCGGCCATGGCTGGTCGACCGTGCTGATGGCCAAGGCTTTCCCGAAATCCCAGTTCATTGGCTACGACTTTCATCCCGCTTCAATAACGGAAGCAAAGACGCATGCCGAAATCCACGGCGTCTCGGGCAACACGCGCTTCGAGGTAGGCCTGGCCAAGGATTATCCCGGCAAGGACTTCGATCTCGTGACCTGCTTCGACTGCCTGCACGACATGGGCGATCCCGCGGGCGCCGCTGCCCACATATGCCAGTCCCTGAAGGACGACGGAACCTGGATGATCTGCGAGCCGATGGCCGGCGATCGTCTCGAACAAAATCTCAATCCCGTGGGGCGCCTGTACTACGCCGCATCCACCATGATTTGCGTGCCAACCTCGCTCTCGCAGGAGGTCGGCACCGCCCTGGGCGCGCAGGCCGGCGAAGCCAGGTTGCGCGAGGTCATTCTCAAGGGCGGTTTCAAAAGCGTACGTCGCGCTACCGAGACGCCGTTCAACATGATCATCGAAGCGCGGCCTTAGGGCCGCTATTCGACCGGCCGACCAATCACGGTCGAGAGTTCGTGCACCAGACGATCGGAGACCTGTCCGGTCACCGGGATCCTGCGCTCCCGCTCGAATTTCTGGATCGCGGCCTGGGTGTCGGAACCGATGGTTCCAGTCGGCTTCAACTGGCCGTAGCCATATTCCGTCAGCGCGCGCTGCACCGCAACCACCCGGCGCGAGGCCGCGGCCGGATTGGCTGTTGTCTCGTTGTGGGGCAAAGCCGGAATTGCCGCCGGCGGCCGCGCCGTATTGGAAGGCGCCGCGGCCGGCGCGCCGGTCGACTTCACCAGATTGGCCATTGCATCGGCGGCTTTCGGCTCGGCCGGCTTCGGTTCCGATGGCGACGCGTCCGCGGCTCTTGTCACGGCTTCAACCGGGCGCGGACGTGGCAACAGACTGGCAGGCGCCGCCGGAATCGCGACGACCGAACCGAACATCGGCGACGGATGACGTCCCGCTTGCAGAAACAGCGCGTTGGCGATGATCGCGCTGACCGCTGCAAATGCCAGCACGCCGGCGATCATGTCTTTCGGGCTATGAAGCAGGATGCGCAGCACGAGGCCGCGCTCGGTATCGGCTTCGACCGCTTTCGCACCGCGACGGCGGGGCGCCATGTCGCCCTTTGCAGCTTGTCTAGGCACTTTTCTTCACCTGATGACCTTTATCCTGGGTTGCGGATCGCAACGCCGGAGTGAGCTTTGCGATGTTGCTCGACGGCGGCGGCGCCGGCGTGAACGTCAGCGGCAGCGCGACGGTCACGGTGGTACCTTCATCGATCCGGCTCTGCAAGGTGATCTCGCCGGCGTGCAATCCGACCAGGCTCTTGACAATCGAAAGCCCGAGGCCGGTTCCTTCGTGCCGCCGCTGATAGGTCTTGCCGGCCTGGAAAAACGGATCACCGATCCGCTTGAGATCATCGGCCGCGATGCCGACCCCGGTATCGGTGACGCGAAGCATCAGCCGCGATCCCTCGACGCCGGCGGAAACCGTCACCGTGCCGCCGCGCTCGGTGAACTTGATGGCGTTGGAAACGAGGTTCAGCACGATCTGCTTGAACGCCCTGGGGTCGCCGGTCATGACCGGCAAATCCTGCGGCACGCGGCTGACAAGATCGATGGCATTGTCCCGCGCCTTCAGCGCCAGCAGGTTGCAGCAATTGAGCAACGCAGGCCGCGGCGCGAACGGTTCCGGCAAAATCTCGAAATTGCCGGATTCCATCTTCGACATGTCGAGGATGCCATTGACCACCGACAGCAGATGCTGGCCGGAATCATTGATCAGCTGGGCGTATTCCTTGCGGCGGGCAGCATCGACCATCAACACGTCTTCCTGAACGATCATTTCGGAAAACCCGATGATGGCATTGAGCGGCGTGCGCAGTTCGTGGCTCATGGTGGCGAGGAAGCGGGTCTTGGACGCGTCCGCCTGCTCGGCGGCGGTGCGCGCCAGATCCAGCGCCTGTTCCTGGATCTTCCGGTCGGTGACATCGCGCATGACCGCGACCACCTCGGATTCAGGCGAGGCCGTCGGTTCCGATGCCTGTTCGAGCGGCCGGCAACGCATTTCAACCCAGATGAAATCAACCGGGATGTTCTGGCCGCGCTCGCTGCCGCGTGGCGCATCTCGCCTGAGACGAAATTCGACACTGCGCGCCTCGCCGCCGCGCGCCGCGTCCGAAAGTGCGGTCAGATAGGCCGGACGATCGGCGACGTGGACGCGGTCGAACAGACCGTGCCCAAGCAGCCGCGCGACCTGCGTTCCCAACATCGCTTCCACCGCGGGCGAAATGAATTGCACCGCGCCGTTGCGACGATGGCGCGAAATCACATCGCTCATGTTCCGCGCCAGCAGACGATATCGGTTCTCCTCGACATAGAGCAGCGCAACGCCGATGCGCGCCAGCGACTCGGCGCCGAAGGCAAGACCTGCGGCATAGAGCGTCGCCGACGCGACACCGAACGCCATGAATATGCCGCGCGACACCGCGTCGACGTTCGGCGCCGGCAACAGGTGAAAATGTCCGGCCAGGATCAGCAGCGCGGTGCACGCCAGCGCCAGCGCGGATGCAAACGCGACCACGCGGCGCGATGCCGAGAGTGCCGCTTCGAGCGGAACAACGACAAGCCAGATCGCGGCAAAGGATTCGATGCCGCCGGTGGTCGTTGCCACCGTCACCACGAAACCGGCGAGCGCCAGCGACGACAGCACATGGGCGCCTTCGTAGCGGCCGGTACGCGACAGAAACCACGACAGCAGAATGGGCGCGATCAGCCAGGCGAAAGCCGCGACCTCAAGCGCGGTGGGTGCGCCGCGCATTGCAAGATAGACCGGGAATGCCGCCAAAGCCGCCAGGCTTCCGAGCAGCCGCGGCGCCATGAAGGCGCGATGGCGCGCGCGCGTCAGCGCATCATATTGCGCTGACGGATGCACCAGCGTATCGAGGCAATCTCGGATGATGGTCAAAATTGTCACGGCTCTCGCGCTTCGGCTTGATCGTCAAAAAGACGCGCCGGAACGCCCCCTTATCGTTACCACACCGTGTCAGAGTGAAATTAAGCGGACGCTAAGGCTCACAGTTCCGCCGCCGAAGAACCGCGTGTTCGCGAGGTTTTCACACACCACGCGATGGTTCATTCGATGCAGATGGTGAACGCCGGGTTTCCACAACGCGTCCAGTATGGTTTCGAAATGGTGGATGTGCGCGGGCGCATCCGTTCGATTACAGGAAGCCGTCATCAATCAAAAATTTACGCCGAATCGAATCAATCGGATTATTCGCAGATTTTCCGCGATTTCACCTCAATGCAAACACTTGCGATTTATCGGCGGCTGTTAGTCAAGGACCAATTGCGGGATCAACCGCAGCGGATGCGGGATCAACCGCAACGGAACAAAATAGACGACTGGGATCGCGAGATGTTTTTTCTGCTTCGCATGGTATTCTGGCTCGGGCTGGTGCTCGTGCTGTTGCCGAGAGACAAGACCCCCGACTCGGAGAAGCTGCCGCAGGTCGGGGCGTCCGAGGCCGTGTCCGCCGCGACCGCGGCGGTGTCGGACATGAGTCAGTTTTGCAAGCGCCAGCCGGCGGCGTGTGAAGTCGGCGGCCAGGCCGCGACCGTGCTCGGCCAGCGCGCCCAGGACGGCGCGCGCAAGCTCTATCGCATCATCACCGACAAGCATGCGCCCGATCACACCGGCTCGATCGATGGCCTCGAGGACACCGACGCTTCGCTCGCGGACGCGCCGCGCGACACGTTGACGCCGAACGATCTGCAGGCAGAGTGGCGTGGTGTGACGGCAAATTAGCCTACGGAACTATTTCCTTTTCCACCCGCCGATATCGCTTTCGATCTCCCGCGATCCTATATATTGCTTTGGGACCGAGCGCGGGACACGATGACGATCGACGAAATCAGGGATAATTTTGCGCTGCTGGACGACTGGGACGACCGCTACCGGTATGTCATCGAACTCGGCCGCACGCTGGATCCGATGCCGGAAGCCGAGCATTCCGCCGCCAACAAGGTGCAGGGCTGCGCCAGCCAGGTGTGGCTCGCAAAGCAGATCGACCGCGGCGATGCCAACCAACCCTTGCTGAATTATCGCGGCGACAGCGACGCCCATATCGTGCGCGGACTGATCGCGATTTTGCTGACGCTGTATTCCGGTCACGCGCCGCAAGAGATTCTCGCCACCGACGCCATCGCGGTATTCGACGAGTTCGGGTTTCGCGAACATCTGACGCCGCAGCGCTCCAACGGCCTGCGCGCCATGGTCGAGCGGATTCGCTCCGACGCGCGCGCGGCGCTTGCCACGGCATCCTGAAACCTCACTGCACCGTCGAGAGAATTGGCGGCGGAGACACGCGCGGTGCCTCCCATGAAACTGTCAAAACTATTTCCGCCGCCGCCGCTGCTGGCCAAGCCCCATTTTCTTGGCGAGCTGCGAACGCGCCACCGCATAGTTCGGCGCTACCATCGGGTAATCTGCCGGCAGGCCCCATTTGTCGCGGTATTGCTCCGGCGTCATGCTGTATTGCGTGCGCAGATGTCGCTTTAGCGACTTGAAACGCTTGCCGTCCTCGAGACAGACCAGATAGTCGGGGGTCATCGATTTTTTCACGGAAACCGCGGGTTTGGCGGGCTCCAGAGGCGTCTCTACCCGGCCTGCAGAGACCCGCAGCAGGGCCGCGTGAATCTGGCTGATCAGGGACGGGATTTCCGAAGCCGGCGTCGGATTGTTGCGGAGATAGGCCGACACAATACTCGCAGTCAGGTCGATGAAACTCTTGCCAGCGGCGTCGGTCATGGCCTGAACCCTTCGAAGATCGTAATCGCGCCACGAATTTAAGGAGGAACTCAAGGAGCGGAAAGTATCCCGCGCGAGCCAATACGCTTTCGGAACCTTCCACTACTGTCGAATATGAGCGGATTGTTGTTGACGTGACAAGAACAACAGCGCTCTATTTTTCAGGGCGGGTACACCGGAAGTACAGGACCGGTCAAGAACGTTGGTCGAGATGGGCGCGCAGTTCGTCGATGGATGTGAACCGCATCAGGCCTTCTGGCATTTGCGCCTCGATCGAGCCGTCCGAATACAGCGAATAGGCCATGCCATCGACCACGCCCGATTTGAGAACCGTCACCGACGACCGATCCTCATTTCGCGCGGTCGGTGCATAACGATCCGCAGCGCCGTTGGCTTCGGCGGACGGCGGAGGCGCGCGGCCGCCGCGGCGCTGCGGCGGGGCTTCGGCCGCCCTCGGACGCTCCGGTTTTGGCCAGGCATCGTCGAATGCTGGGGGCGATACCTCGCCTGATTCAACAGCCGGCGCGGGACCAGGATCAGCCTCGGAGGGATCGCTCGCTCGCCCCTGACCGCGCTCGCGCTCTTTCCGTAACGACGAGGAAAACATCAGATTACGCCGCGGCTTGACGGCTGGCGCGTCCTCGATGGGAACCGGCGGGGGCGCCCCGCGATCGCGCGTCGCGGTCTCCTCCCGCCGCGTGGATAACGGCGGGGGCGGCGGCTCCGCATCGTCTGCATCGTCCAATTCCGGCAGGTCGCGGCTGAACGAGAAACCGTCGTCTTCGGGAACCTGATTCCGCAGAGCGCTTCGGCTTGCGTTGGTTCCAGCACGTGTTTCCATCGAAACGGCAGAGCCAAGCCGCAATGTAATCCGCTTCAGCTCCCGAGCGACTGCCCAAAGGCTGAGCATGATCATCCCGGTGCATGCCACGACCGTACCCGAGAGAATCAGGGTATTGCCGAAACTCAGCTCGAGCTGGATACCAAGACCGACCGTCAGGAGCCCAGCCAACAGCAAGCCTGCCCCGACGCTCAACAACAACACCATCATTGAGTCCATCTCCCGGCTGCGCCAGAAATGCTCGCAAGCCGTCGACGCCACGATACTGTCATATTGCGTACCCCGCCAACGGGCAATTCCGTGTGCAGTTCCCACGAAAAACCCGATCGACGAACCATACAAGTCTGGCCCGAAACGCCAACCGTCACGCCATCGTGTTGGCCCGGATTGCTGCACTGCACCATAAAATGGTGCCACAATTCCCAATTACTTGGAAAGGGATCTAGGCTATATGGATGCTGGGGGAATGAGGCCCAAAGCGCCACCGCTGGGGTCATATTAGGGACGCCGGGTTACCAATAGCCATGTCATCCATTACGACTTCGGTCATCGACACGCCTTCACGGCGCTCGGTGGAGAGGACTTGTGACGACCTCGCCATCTTCGTGCTGGCGGCGGTTGCATTGATCGCAAGCCTAACGTTCCGCGATTACGGATTAGGCTGGGACGACTACACCCACGCCGAATATGCCGATCTGCTGCTGCGCATGTATGGTTCCGGTTTCAGGGATACCGGAGCGCTGTCGTTCGCCAATCTCTACATGTATGGCGGCGGCTTCGACATGGCGGCCGCACTGCTGCACAAGGTCATCCCGCTCGAACTGTTTGAAACGCGCCGCCTGCTCGGCGCCGTGGTCGGCGTGATCGGCCTTGCGGTGACGTGGCGGCTTGGCCGCCGTGTCGGCGGCCCGCTTGCAGGGCTAGTGGCGCTGCTTCTGCTGGCGCTGTGCCCCACCTTCTACGGGCATATGTTCATGAATCCGAAGGATGCGCCGTTCGCCGTCGCGATGGTGATCCTGATGCTGGGCCTGGTCCGCCTGGCCGAGGAATATCCGCAGCCCTCGCCGCGGACCATCCTGATCGTCGGTCTTGGTGCCGGCCTGTCGATCGGTTCGCGCGTTCTCGGCGGGCTGGCCCTGGTCTACGCGCTGATCGGCTTCGTGCCGCTGTTCCTGGAGGAGATCCGCACGCATAGCGCGCGCGAAGCGGCCCACCGCTTGCTGCACGTTGTCTATGTGCTGTTCCCCGGCCTGATCCTCGGTTACCTGGTCATGGGGCTGATCTGGCCGTGGTCGATCATGCAGCCGGGCAATCCGCTCCAGGCCGTGACGTATTTCTCGCACTTCTTCGAGAAACCGTGGAAGGAAATGTTCGATGGCGCGCTGGTGTCGGTGCCGGATATGCCGTGGTCCTATCTGCCGACCCTGTTCGCTCTGCAGCTTCCCGAAGTGCTGCTTGGTCTGTTGACCGCCGGTGTCGTCGGCACCTTCATGTCGCTGTCGCGCAGCGACGTACCGGGCCGCCGCAAGACCATCCTTCTGATGCTGACATTGGCGGCGATGCTGCCGCTCCTGATCGCGGTGCTGAAGCGCCCGGCGCTCTACAACGGCATTCGCCATTTCATTTTTGTGATCCCGCCGATGACGGTGCTGGCAGGCACGGCCTTTGCGCGGGGAATGAGCTGGCTCAAGGAAAATCGCCGCAGCTGGCAGCCCGCCGCCATGGCGGTTTTCTCGTTCGGGCTGCTGCTGCCGCTCGGCGAAATGATCCGCCTGCATCCCTATCAATACACCCACTTCAATCATATCGCGGGTACGGTGCGCGCCGCCGACGATCTCTACATGCTGGACTATTGGGGCCTGGCGCTGAAGCAGGCGTCCGATGGGCTGCGCGATGAGATCAATGAGCGGCAGGAAGTCCCGCCGCACGGCCGCAAATGGAAGGTCGCGGTGTGCGGTCCGCAACGTCCCGCGCAGGTCGCGCTCGGCCCCGACTTTACGATCGGCTGGGACAGTCACGCCGCCGACTTTGCGATGACGCTCGGCGAGTTCTACTGCAAGGGCCTGACCGCGCCGGTGCTGGTGGAAATCAAGCGCGACGACGTGGTGTTCGCGCGCGTCTACGATATCCGCGGCCGCAGCATTTCCAGCCTGCTGTCGATTCCGGCGCCCTGAGACGAAGATACCGTCGCTGCGCGTTGCAATGGCATGACTGCCACGCGAACCCCGCGGCTTGCTGCGACGCACAGGCGGGGCTAGTCTGATGGCGAAAATCAACATTTGATGTGGAGACCCCGATGTCACCAGCGGAAGCTCGCCTGAAGGAAGTACCGTCTGATATGACGGAGGCCGAATGGAGCCAGCGGGTCAATCTCGCCGCCTGTTATCGCCTGGTCGCGTATTATGGCTGGGACGATCTGGTCGATACCCATATCTCCGCGCGGGTGCCGGGACCGGAGCATCATTTCCTGATCAACCCTTACGGCCTGATGTTCGACGAAATCACGGCCTCGAGCCTGGTCAAGGTCGACCTCGACGG
>WNFO01003418.1_pt1 | contig 15088 bp, 11 predicted proteins | sample 5400251 | NCBI WGS metagenome assembly WNFO01 (sample SAMN13153354, study PRJNA577476) | soil metagenome | isolation source: 100 cm saprolite under Madrone tree | place: USA:California | collected 2016-06-14 | reverse complement strand
GGAATTTGGAGCAAGGAACAATTCTACGCGGACCTCAGCGAGCAAATCACCGAGTTGGAGAGCCGCCCGGCCAACCGCTGGCAGAGCGCGGAGCAATCCAGCCTCGATGCCTGGCTGGAGAAATATCCCCTCTACAATGAGCCGGAATACAGCATTTCGTATTACACCAAGGGGCAGGTACTGGGAGACCTGCTTGATATTCTCATTCGCGAGCGCACCGGGAACGGGAAAAGCCTGGATGATGTCATGCGTGCGCTGAATACGAATTTTGCCAAGCAGGGAAAGACATATCGAGACAGTTTGGATGTTCAGCTAACAGCCGAGGCTGTTGCGGGCGGCTCGTTTACGGAATTTTTCGCGAAGTACGTTGCGGGGACGGAGCCGTTCCCGTATCAAGACATTCTGGCGATGGCGGGGCTGGCTTTGCGAGTCGTGGAGCGTAGCAGGCCGGCGCTTGGCTTCAGTTTAGAGCATGTGCCGAACGGCCCCTTCGTCGTGAGCAAGGTTGATTCCGAGGGCCCGGCAGCCCGGGCGGGATTGCGAACCGGAGATATCGCCCTGACCTGGAATGGTGGTGAAGTGCCGCGTCGAGCTGATCGCTGGTTGCAAGAACAGAGGCCGGGCGATGTGCTGAAGCTGCGAATTCGCAGGGAAGACGAGGAGATGGCGCTCGAATTTCGGCTCGGCGAAACCAAGGAGACTTTTTACCAGGTTGTTGAGGATTCAGGCGCCGGCGAAAAGGCGCGTCACATTCGAGAGGGGATCCTTCGCGGAGAAACCAGCGCGGTCGCCGTTCATTGAGGTTGCGGTCGATTCCACGTCTTGCTTGACCGGGGGTACGAGAAAGTTTGCCTGCCCATGCTGCGGACTCTATTCATCGCCGTTTTTTTATCACTGTACATCCTGGTCGTCGCGCCGCCGCTGCTCCTCTACACCTGGCTCACGCGAAATCCAGACGCGATTTATTGGGCGGGCGTAAAAGGTGTGATGTTTTTTGTGAGAACTGTTGGCGTGAGGGTTCGTGTGCGAGGACTCGAACGTATCCCTCCAGGCGTTTGCCTCTTTGTCGCGAATCATACGAGCTCTGCGGATGCGCCCGCGGTTGTCGGTGCAATTCCTCGCAGGATCGCCGTGATTCTGAAAGAATCTCTCTTCAAATGGCCTATCGTGGGACAGGTCTTTTTGTCGGCGCATTTCATACCTGTAAATCGCACTGCGCATGACTCCGCCATCGCCAGCGTTGAGAAAGCGTCCGAAGCCCTGCGCGCGGGGCAATCGTTTTTGATTTATCCGGAAGGCACACGCAGCCCCGATGGGCGCCTGCAGCGTTTTAAGAAAGGCGCCGTCGTGATGGCCATCAATGCGGGTGTGCCGATTGTCCCGATGGTCTGCTCCGGCGCTCACCGCATCATGGAGAAACGCTCGCTGGTGATTCACCCAGGGGAAATTGTGGTCGAATTCCTTGATCCGATTGAGAGTTCTGGATATTCATTAGAAGAGCGGGACGTCCTGAATGAGAAGATATGGGGGGCGATGGCCGCGAGATTGCCGCCAGACCAGCGTCCCCTTGATTTTCCAGGCGCCACGGCCGAACCAGCAGCTTCTTAAATCTGCCGGTCGTGCACGTTGCCTGTTTAGCGTGACTTCATCTTCTCTATTTCCGCTTCCAGTTCGCGAACACGCTTCTGTAGATCAGGCAGCCGGTTCAACGCCGCCATTGTCTTTAGCCATTCTCGATTCTCGACCGCAGGGTATCCGGAGTACAGCGAGTGCGCAGGGACATCGTTTGGAACGCCGCTCTGAGCAGTGATTACAGTGCCGTCTCCCACGGTGAGATGGCCGGCAGTACCCACCTGGCCCGCCAGAATGCAGTTGCTGCCTACTTTGGTGGACCCAGCGAGTCCCACCTGTCCGCAGAGCATGGTGTTGGAGCCCACTTGCGAGGCGTGGCCAATTAACACTAGATCGTCAAGCTTGGTGCCGCGCCCAATGCGGGTTTCCCCAACGGTGGCTCGGTCAACACATGCGTTGGCTTGCACCTCCACGTCGTCTTCCAGGATGGCCGGTCCCGACTGCGTCATCTTGTACCAACTGCCGTCTTTTTGTTTAGCGAAGCCTAATCCATCTCCGCCGATCACCACGCCATTTTGAAGAATCACGCGATTGCCGATGCGGCAGAATTCGCGCACGACGGCGTGCGCATGAGCTAAAAAGCTATCACCGATCTTTGCGCCGCGATAAATCGTTACAAAACTATGAAGCATGGCATTGCGCCCGATTTCGACGTCCTCGTCCACGTAGCAGTACGGTCCGACGTGGGCGCCCTCACCGATCGTTGCGCTTTTCTCGATGATCGCCGTCGGATGAATACCTGGCGCATACCTTGGTTGCTGATAAAAAAGCTCGAGCGCATGGGCAAAGGCGAGGTATGGATTTGCTGAACGCAGCGCCGCAAGGGCGGGCATTGACGACTCTCGCTCCAGCGCAATTCCTTCTTCGATGAGGACCGCCGAGGCGCGCGTCGTCTTCAACAATGAAAAGTACCGCCGATTGGCGAGGAAGGTGATCTGCCCCGCTTCGGCGCACTCAATCCCGGCCACGCCGCGAATCTCGAGTTCCGGCGGGCCTTCCAACCGGCATCCCAATTTCTGCGCAACTTCAGCAAGTTTCATGGAGGGGGCTCCTCAATGCGTCCCTTGGCCTTTGCGGGGCTGTCCGCGAGTCTCGCACAGGCTGAAGAGGGAAGTACAGCCGGACAGTCGGTTTACTCGTTGAAAAGGCGGGGCTGAGTTGCTGCTGAGGCAGCGGCTGCGGGTTTCCGCCGCGCAATGCCTACGACTCCCAGAACGGTCACTTCTGTGAGCGCGGCTCGCGGAACAAAGATGCGGTCTGTCGTAGAGTTCAGGTCCGGGGAAGTGATTTGCAGGCCGTTATCCAGCAGCGCCAACAAATCGTTCGGGACGACCCCTTCGAGCGTTTCCCCGTCGTTGTAACGCAGCTTCACCCACAATCCGTCCAGCTTTGGGCGGCTAAGGAATGCCTTGCGCTCCGGTTCAAAGTCGTCGGAGAACTCCCGCACGAAATAGATCGATCGGACACGAGCCAATGGGATCTCCGCGTGTTCCCCTTCGGGGGTAAGCAGGTCAATCGCATCGGCCTGCCCTAGGCGACCAGGGTTCAGATAGCCACGCAAAGGTTTCTTGTCGGCGAGCACAACAATAACCTTCTTGTGGGTTGAGGCTGGGGCTCTATTTTTCAAAATTTCGCGTTTCCCGGCCTGGATGGCCCAGATTTGCCAATCGGCAAAATGTATGTTATGTTAAGCATGTTTTCCTGTCAAGTCATTGTTTTCATTGGGGTTAGGGCCACGGAGCACCGCCCTTTGACCGATAAAAAGCATATCCTCAAATCGGCCTCGATCATCTCCCTGGTCACCATCGCTAGCCGCGTACTCGGCTATGTCCGCGACCAGCGCATTACCCTTCTTCTGGGGACAACCCTGACGGCTGATTCCTACTTTTTGGCCTACCGCATCCCCAACATTTTCCGCCGGTTAGTCGCCGAAGGGTCCATGACCGCCTCCTTTATCCCCGTTTTTACGACCTACATGAGAGAGAAGTCAAAGGAAGAAATGTGGGAGTTCGCCAATCGGTTGTTCTGGACCATGGCACTCGTGGCGGCGGTCATCACCATTCTAGGGATGGTCTTTTCGCCCATCGTGGTCCACACGTTTACCTCCAGCTCGGGAAAGAGCGTCTCTTGGGACGAGGCCGTGAATTTGAACCGCATTATCTTCCCGTATCTCTTTTTCATCTCCCTGGCGGCGCTGGCGATGGGCATTTTGAATTGCTTTCATACGTTTGGATTGCCCGCGGCAACGCCGGTTCTGCTGAATCTATCCATCATTATTTTCTCCATCGGAGCGGTTTGGCATTACTTCAAAGCGCCAGCAGTTTCGCTGGCGGTCGGCGTGCTGGTAGGCGGCGTACTTCAGTTTCTTGTCCAAGTTCCGTCGCTTGTGCGCAAAGGGATGCAATTTAGTTTTGGGATCTCGTTCAACCATCCTGGTATACGGAATGTAGCGCGCTTGATGATACCCCGGTTTTTTGGAATAGGGATCGGACAGATCAACTTCTTTGTCGATACCTATTTTGTCTTGGCAAAGGGCATGCCGCAGGGAAGTCTGGCAGCCCTGTCCGTGGCGGACCGCGTCATGGAACTTGTTCTGGGTGGTTATGCCATCGCGGTGGCCACGGCCATCCTGCCTATGATGTCTCATCAGGCGGCGGCCAATGACTTTGAGTCGTTGAAGAAAACGCTCGCATTCTCGGTGCGCATCGTGGCCTTCATCACTATTCCCGCGGCTCTTGGCCTGATGATTCTTCGAGAGCCCATCATTCGGGTGCTTTTCCAGCACGGCGAATTCATCGCGTCTTCCACCCGCTTAACGGCCCGCGCTCTTCTCTATTACGCCGTCGGGCTTCCCGCCCTGGCTTCGGTAAAGCTGATTGTGCCGGCGTTCTATTCCACGAGGGACACCAAAACGCCGGTGATCATCGCCTCCATCTCCCTAGTTCTGAATCTCATTCTGAACTTCATCTTTTTGAAGGTTTTATTCGCCCGTGTCCAAAACGGCGGTCCGGCGCTTGCCACCGCCCTGGCGACATTCTTTGATTTCTTCGCGCTTTTTATTATTTTCCGCCTCCGCTATGGGCCGCTTGGAACCATTCAAATCTTCCGCTCCTTTTCAAAGATTTCTCTGTGTGCGGGGATCATGGGCGTGGCCTGCTGGTTCGGAAACTACTACACCGCTTTTACGATCCACTCGCGCTTCCTCGTGCAACTCCTCGTTTTTGCCGTCCTGATCATCGGAGCGACTGCCCTTTATCTCGCCCTCGCCTGGCTCTTTCGCTGCCATGAAATCGAAGAAGTCTATGGGATCGCCATGCGGCGCACCGCCGGTTCCGGCGAGGGATACCTGGAGAACTGATGGAAATTTCCGTAACCCTTTCGTCGTTTTTGACCCACGTCCGCGTGGAGAAGGGGCTCTCCTCCAACACGGTATCCGCCTATCGCCGCGATCTCGTAAAGTTTGACGCATTTGCCAGTAAGCGCAAACTCAGTCTCGAAACCGTCAGCCGCGATGATCTGGTGGATTTTCTCGCGGGCCTTTATCGTCAAAAGCTCGAGAGCAAGACGGTGGCCCGCCAGCTCGTCGCGCTGCGCAATTTTTTCCGGTTTGCGCAAATCCAGGACCTGATTGCAGAAGACCCATCGGTGAATCTCGAATCGCCCAAGATTCACCGTTCCTTGCCTGGCTATCTTCGTCTCGAGGAAGTCGAGCGCCTCCTTAATAGGCCCGACGTGAAGACTCCCATTGGCTTGCGCGACCGCGCCATGCTCGAAGTTTTATACTCCACCGGCTTGCGTGTGTCGGAGCTTATCGGGCTGCGCATCACCGATCTCGATGCCGGAGTTGGATGCGTGCGCTGTATCGGCAAAGGCGATAAGGAACGCATCGTTCCCGTCGGCAAGAAAGCGCTTGCTATCGTCGAAAAGTATCTCCGCGACGCCAGGCCGAAGTTGCTCGGCAAAGTAACTGGCAATCCGGCGTTGTTCGTGAATCACCGCGGCGCGTCGTTAAGCCGCGTCGGTGTCTGGAAGATACTCTCGGCCTATGGGCGGCTGGCCGGATTGCGCGTAGCGCTGACTCCGCACATGCTGCGGCACAGCTTTGCGACGCATTTGCTCGAACGCGGAGCGGACCTTCGGTCCGTTCAGCTCATGCTTGGCCATGCCGATATTTCCACCACGCAGATTTACACCCATGTCGTCGAGGAACGGTTGAAGCAGATTTACAAGGCGCATCACCCGCGTGCATAACGCGGCAGGCCCGGGAAACCCATTGCGGGTGCCTCCATGGCGGTCAGCGTGGACACCCTGAAGCAGAAGGAGCGCAATGCCAGACTATATGTTTTTGTTGGAAAGCCGGCTTTCGCCGGAACAACGCGCTGTAATGTTGCGCGTCCAGGAACTCTCCGCAGCACTTGGATTCAACGTCTATCTGACGGGCGGGACCGTCCGCGACCTCGTTACCGGTGCTTCCTTGCGCGATCTCGATTTCACTGTGGAGGGCAATCCCTCGAAGATCGCTGCCGAACTCGAGAAGGGCGGCGCCAAAATCCTTTCCGAGGATGAAAAGCTCCGCCACGTCGAAGTGCTCTTCGCCGGCGACTGCGAAGGCAGTATCTCCGCCGCCCGCGACGACCATTATGTTCGCCCCGGCACGCGCCCGGAGATTCGCTGGTCCACCATCATGGAAGATTTGCGCCGCCGCGATTTCTCCCTCAACGCCATCGCTATTTCATTGAATCCGGCCTCGCGCGGCTTGCTGCTTGATCCTACAAACGGTTTGTCTGACATCGAGCGCGCCGAAGTTCGGGCACTCACGATTCACAGTTTCACCAACCAGCCGGTCCGCTTGCTGCGCGTTCTGCGCTACGCTGCGCGCATGGGCTTCAAGATTGAGCAGCGCACCCAGGAGTGGTTTGACTTGGCTATCGAACGCAATCTGCAGGAAACCATTGCCCCGGAAGACGCTGGTGACGAACTGCGCGCCCTCGCCCGCGAGGAGCGCCCCGCTGTCGTGCTAAAAGCCTGGGAAGAGCACGAGCTTCTTGAGGCCGTCAATCCCGTGCTGGCCAAAAAACATCCCTCTTATGACGCCATTGGCCGCCTGATGAAAGTTCGCGAGGATCTGTTCACAGCGGGCTTCCGTCCGCGTCTCGCCACTCCGATGCTCCTTGCGATTCTGGGACGCTTGAAGGACCGGGAAATTGCAAACGTTTTATCCAAAGCGGGATTCCGTTCCGCGGAAGCCGAAGCCGTGCTCGGCTTTGAGCAAGAAGCCCTGGACGCCCAGAAAGAACTCCTTGGCCGCAAGATGAATGTTCCCGCCGATGCGTTCCGGTTTATCGAGAAAATGCCGCTCGATCAGATTGCCTACCTGATGGCTGAGTCCAATAAATCGGCGGCTCTATCGAAGATTCGCGCGTTCCTTAATAAATGGCGCCCGATTCGCATCGCTCTGCCGGTTGTGGCCAACGAACTCGAAGCGCTGGGCATGGCCCGTGGCGCGAAGTTCGACGCCGTCGTCGAGCAAGTTTTTGCAATGCAGTTGACGGGCCGCGGCAAGACTAAGGAAGAGCGCGAAAAAATCCTGCGAAAGCTCAGCGGTATCAAAGAACCGCCCAAAAAGAAAGAAAAGGAAAAGAAGCCCTCAAAGGGCCACGACAAAGCGCACGCCGCCGCTGCCATGGGCGAGGCCGCTCACAAGAAGCACGCGGCAGCAAAAGCCGAAGCGAAACACGCGGCCAAGGGGAAGCCTGCTCCTCCCAAGCCCCATGCGAAGCACGCCGCGCATGTATCTCATGGCAAGGGCGCTGCCTCCGGCAAGAAGAAGAGCCACGGGCGCAGGTAGCGCGTTAGTTCCGACCCGTTATCCTGGAGTTGTCGAGCGGGTGTCCGGGCCTCTCGCAAACGAGCAGGAGCCATCATATTCATGCAGAGGGCTTTTGTGGAAGCGCCTATTTCTCGCCAAAGATTGCCGGCTGCGGTGACAGTACGCGATTCGGGTCGTATTTCGCTTTGGCGGCCACGAAACGAGGCCATACCTCAGGACCGTAGTGGGCCTGCCATTCGGCGGGGGAGATCACCATCGAGTAGGGAGCGTAACGTTTGCCGCCGACGGCGGTCATCTTGGCGAGGAGCTCCCGGTTGCTGGCCAAGAGCGCGGAAAGCGCAGCTTCGTCACCCGCTTTAACGCTGCGAAAGAGCCAGACAGCGAACGCCTGCTCCTCGCTCGGCACCTTGAAAAGCGGACGCGTGAAACGCCGCGTATTCAAGGGATAGCAACCGAACCCTTCGATGCCCTGGCGGGGATTTAGGGCCCGCGCCTCTCGGGTGAGCGACAGGATGTTGTCCAGATATGCCCTGGTCGCCGAGGCCGGCATCCACATGGTGATGAACGGGCTGGGACGGCCAGTACCCGCAGAGCTAGGCCCACCGATGCCGCGCGCCGCCAATAGAAACAGATAATCGCGATAAGTCATGCGCACAGGCGCGGCGGCAGAGGCGAAGCGCAAGTCCGCCTCGAGCGCCCGCATGTTCGGCTCGTTGGGCGGTGTGAAGAATTTGCCGATCTCGATTCGGAAGCTCCATGTTCCACTCTGGTCGCGCAGCATTGTGCCGCGCTGGCCGTCGAAGCGACCGTCGCGGGCCAGCCGCAACTGGTCGCTGAGATAAGCATCCAGATCGGTGTAGGTCAGTTCATGGTACAAGACATGCGTCGGCGCTGGCATCAGCGGCAGGCCAGCGCGAACGATCACACCGCACTGTCCCTGCCCTGCCAGCACCATGTCGAACAACTCGCTCTCGCGCTCGTGCGAACAGGTGACGAGATGCCCATCTCCAGCAACGACATCGAGGTCGGTGACGTTGTCCACCAGCGCGCCATACCGGGGACTCATATTGCCGATGCCCCCCGCATTCAGCATGCCGCCCACCGTAATCAGATCGAGGCATGTCCCGGGAAACAGACGCGGCGTCAGGCCCTTCGGTAGCGTGGCGTCGGCAACGGCGCTCCAGAACACGCCAGGTTGCGCATCGGCAGATTGCGGCGTGCGTACGCGGACCGCGTTGAGTGAACGTGAATCAATGACCACACCGGCTTCGGCTTGCGTCTGTCCATAGCGTGAATGGCCGTTGCCACGGATGGCAACCTTGAGTTTGTGCTGGTTGGCGTAACGCACCATGGCCACAATATCTTGAACGGAGCCCGGCCTGAGGACGGCTGCGGGCACGCGATGAAACATGTAGCCCTCATCTGTGGCAATTGCACGGCGGGACTCCTCATCTAGGAGCAGCGTACCATCGAGCCTCGGCAGCCGATCAAAAGGGCGCCAGCTGTCGCTTGTCTGCGTAACCCAAGAACGCTCGTCGGGATTGAAACCAACAATGGCAGCGCCGATGGCGAGCTTGGTGAATTCCCGGCGAGAGAGCTGGTCTTTCATTGTGGGCTCCTGACCAGAGGAAGAGGAAAACGTTGCGGGATTATAAGCTTCTGAGCTCTGCCGAAGCAATTGGCGATACTTGCTAAGTCTGCGATTCAGACAGTGGGAGGCCCTCGAAGGTAAAAGGCGGGACTGAAATATCGGCGATCGGGGGAAAGGGCAATCTGGAGCACTTGGAAAATTAGGCGGGTTGGCCACCATCAGGTGGAGCCGGGATCATTGTCTTCCGCCAAGGTTGACGGCGTGGCGGGAACCTTCCAGGGGAATGGGCTTCCGCTGCACCGGAGAGATCGGTGGGTCATCGGCAGGGGATGAATGGTAGTGCAACGTTGGATTATGGAGCGCGCGTGTTTTCCAGCAGAGTGTATTGTTCGCGCTCGATGCGTTTGAGTTTCTTCCGCAACTTGCCCCGAACTGGTTCGGCAATGTCGAGTAGGATTCTGCCGAATTCCGCGAGTGTGAGCAAACAGAAGCGCTGGCGATAGTACACCGCCACGACTTCCAGCGTCGGCGAGAGAAGTTGCCAAGTGCGATCCCAGACACCGCGATTGAGCTCCTGGCGCTGACGCAAAACGAGGTGAGCTTGAACCAGGGTGTAGGCGAGCAGCACGAACAGCGCCTGGTTAACCACCAAGGAGAAGGCACAGGAGTGCATGCGGGTGAGATCCCAAAAGCACTTGTACTGCCGGTGCCGCTCCTCGATCGCAGAGCGGAGTTCGTAAGTAGACCGGATCTGGGTAGCGGTGAAGGCGTTGGAAGTGGTGACCAGCACCCAATCCTGCGTTTGGCCGTGCTCATCGCGCTCGCGGTTCACCACCGCCGTTAAAGGCACAGGACAAAGACTCCAACTCAGCAGACCCCGGCCGAGGCCCAGTCGGGTCTGCGGACCCCGCTGGGCTGTTGGGTTGGCAGCGGGCGAAGCGGCAGCGGCTTTGCGCTCCGCCCAGGTCCGCTGGCGTTGGGCTTCTCGCTTCTCCACCGCAGCAGGTCTCGGCGAGGCCGATGTGGCTGACGGCGGCGTGCCCAGCGGCACATAGGATTCCCAAACGAAGTCAGGCAGCCGAGTCAGCCCGATGGCGTCGGCGTAGATGTCCATGTTGGTGCGCAGCGGGACGATGGTATCGATAGCCCACTTCTGTTTGAGATGTCCCATCCGCTGGCCATCGATCAGTCCGCGGTCCACGATGAGGACTTTGATAAAGCCTTTGTGGACGGCGCCGGCTACCTCTTCGACCAGTTCATAAAGGATGGGGCACTCATGCCGGCGGCCGGATACCACACGGGCGGCCACGATAAAAAAGAAGTCCAGCTTGCGGTTGACGTGGATCAGGCTCACCAGCTTGTAGCAACGGTGTTGCTGATAGCGCTTGTCGCGGAGATCCACCTGGTCCGCTTCCACCGGGTGGTGGTGTTCATCGAACCAAAGCAGATCCGATTGTTCGTAGTGCTCATTATCGGGAACGAACAAATAGGAAGCGTCTCCGATGAACAGCCCCTCGGGATCGAACAGGCTGAGAGACCGTAAACAGCGCGGCACTTCGCGGTTGAACCAGGCGTGCAACGGATCGAGGGGAGTGTCGCGGGCCAACTTGCGAAGAAAGTCCTGATCGCAGGGGGTCTGGCGGTCGTAGTCATTCTTGTCGTTGAAACCGGGGCAGGACAGCGTCACATCGCCGGTCTCCGGATGCCGTGTTTTGCGACCGCCCAGACTCGGTCCCAGTGCCTCGATCAAACCACCGGAACGGAGCATGCGCGGGAAGGCGTGGTAGCCCTGGGCGCCGTGCAACTTGAGACTGAGTTCGCTGGACAGGTAGATCCAGACCGGTACCTCCTCCTTTTTTCGAGGCGAAGGATAGGTTTCCGCCAAGCGTTGGATGATTTGTCGCCGGATGAGGTGCCGGAACAGATCCGCTTCGGCGGCTTCCGAGACGTGCTCCAGATAATCGAGCTCGCCGTGGCGCAAAGCGTCGAGCACGAAAGAGCGGTCGTACTGAAAAGCGGTGAGGTCCATTATCTATCCCGCCGGCGGGAAGGTTGCGGTGGAGGCAGACGGAGAGTTTTTTCCAAGCGATCGATGCGCACCAGCATCTTCTGGTGCAGCTTGACCAGGGAGGCGCGGGCGCGGCGGAAGCGGCGATAGTTTTCGGTCCACTGGCGGAAGCGGGAGTGTTCGCCGGGTGGCAGAGTGCGGAGGTGGGTCTTGCCCTGGTCGGACCAGGAAAGCACGGTGGAAATATGCAGGGGCCCTTGCGGGGAGGCGCAGTGACAGGAGGGCTTGCCGCAGCGGGTCTGGAGATCGTAGACGGAACCTTTGACGAGCTGACGGAGGGGGAGCAGATCAGCGATCTGACGCCGGTAATCGTCGAGCAGGGTGTTGAGGGCCTGACGAAGGCGGCTAGCGTGATCCGATAAGGCGGCCAGGGGCAGATCTCCTCTTTATGTTATATCATATAAACACATAAAGAATACAAGGTATTTTTATCCTCAAAATGAGCCATCAGTGATTTTTGAAAGATTTTGCTATGGGACGGAAAACTGGGGGGCTGGGAACGCCGATTTCCAAAGAGCCTGGACCACCCTGAAAGGCGCGGCGACAGCGGGTTTCGCCGGCCTACCGCCAAACCCGACGGACCTACCGGCGCGATCGAGCCGACGGCGTTATTTTACTGTCTGAATCGCAGGACCATATCATTCGTAGCGGTTTCGGAAGTTTAGAGGTTGCAAGGGAAAAAGTACGGCGCGGAATGCTGATTTTGGATTGGACAAAGGGGTGGGACAAAGGAGGCCTATTTTCGGACGGGGAAATCTTGCTCGGGCTGAACCCGAGAACCGTGGCGCGATAGTTCGAATTGCGCCCGAGGCTCCTCGCTGTGGAGTTCGCGCCAACAGTTTTGATCTGTACGACGTGCACAAATCTCCCGTCGCGAAAAGAAGCCCCGGTATCGCCCTGTTCATGGATTACGATTCACGACAGAGCTATGAGCGTCGCGTGCCGTTCTGTTTGCCGATTCAGGGAGTGATAGTGAAGTTGAGCCCACCGGATGTGCCGCCACCGGCGGCCGGGTTAGAAACAGTGACCTGAGCACTGCCAATCGAGGCGAGGTCGCCTGAGAGGACGACCGCTTCTAGCTTCGTACTGCTGAGGTAGAACGTAGTGCGAGCACCGCCGTTCCAACGGACGACGGAGCCAGGCACGAAGTTGGAACCCTCGACGACTACATTTAAGTCGGCTGAGCCAGCTTTGGCACTTGATGGCGAAAGGGAAATCAAGCTTGGCAAGGGGCTGACGGAGTCGAGGCCCGTGCGCGCAAGGAACACGGCGGGCTGACCAATGCAGCCAACTTCTACAGGATTGGAGAATGCGACGAAACGCCCGTCAGCACTAATCGAACCGCCGGTACCCCCGTGGCAGCCTCCCGGAAGCGGGCTGCCGTCGCTGAGCATATCGACATCTATGCTGGTGGTTATGCAACCCGGCCCCACTCCTAGGCAGGTGTCGCGGACTGAACTCCTCCCTGTCTGGTTTATGTTGGGAAAACCTATGAATCGCCCTGTGGCGCTAATCGAGCTAGTTCCGTGATCGGAGAGCAGTGCACGGGTAGTGGGAAGGCAGCCTGATGATCCGCCTAGGCAAGTGTCGTGGACAAACGTGCCGTTGGTGACGCCTGGTGCCAAGTTTGTGGCCGAAGAGTAAAAAACTATGAAGCGACCATCAGCACTTATCATAGGCGTTTGAGTGAAGTTGCCGTTGGCTTGCGAACCGTCATTAGCTATAGACGCGCGCATGGTGGAGGGCGCGCAAGCTACGGATGCCGCCACGCAGGTATCGCGCACAAAGATGTCGGGAAAGCCATTGGTGTCATCCGGAACGAGATTAGGAGCCTGAGATGCAAAGGCGACGAACCGGCCATCTGCGCTAATGGACGCTTCAGTGGACAATCCCGTGGCCTGCGAGCCATCGCTAGCAACAGACAGACGCACCGTCGAGGGCGAGCAAGGGGCCGACGCGCCTAGGCACGTGTCGCGGACAAAAACATCGGCGACAAAATTTGTGTCGCTAGTAACCAGGTTGGTGGCTCTCGAGACGAATGCTACAAAGCGGCCATCGGCGCTGAGCGCTGGAGGGACAGCACCGGTACCCGCCGGGAAGGGAAGACAGCTATCGTCATCGCCCTGGGAGCCATCGCTGCCCACTGACACGCGATTGGTTGAGGCCGCGCAGCCGGCCGACGCTCCCGCACACGTGTCGCGGACAAAAACATCGGTCTTTCCATTGGTGTCGCCAAGCACCAGCGGGCTGTCCGAACAGAAAGCGACAAAACGGCCGTCGGAACTAATCGTGGCCGCAAAGCTCCAGATGTCGTTGGTACCGTTAGTGTTCCCGACGACCAGGTCACTTGCAGTGGACTCAAAAGCCACGTACCGCCCGCTAGCGCTGATCGAATCAGCAAAGCCGGACGATAGGGCTCCGCCCGTGGCCGTACTAACCGTCTGAATAACTCCAACAGGTGCAATTGTTATGGTGCCGGAGTTGGACATCCCGCCTATTGGGGGCGTGGTTGGGTTCATGACCGTAACCTGGACCGTGCCTGGCGCGGCGATGTCCGTCGAAGGAACTGTAGCGTTGAGCTGGCCTCTACTGATATATGCTGTCGGGCGGTTGCTTCCATTCCACTGTACGACCGAGGCGGGGACAAACCCAGAGCCCCCTACAAGAAGGGTGAAGCCCGCTGAGCCCGGCGCCACAATGGCGGGTGATAGATCAGCGATGACCGGGACTGGAGTGCCTACATCAAATAGAAGTGCGTTGGATATGCCCCCTCCTGGGCCAGGAGTAAGGACAGTGACTTGGGCAGTGCTGGGGGCGGCCACGTCGCTCGACGGGATAATCGCTGTGAGCTGCGTCGGGCTGACAAAAGTTGTCGTCCGGTTACCTCCATTCCATTGGACAACCGAGCTGGCGACAAACCCTCCGCCAGCCACGGTGAGCGAAAAGGTTCCGGCTACCGGTACTGTGGAGGAAGGCGATAGGGAAGTGAGAATTGGGGCAGGATTGTTGATGGTCAAGATCAGGCCGTTTGAGGTACCGCCTGCCGGAGCTGGGTTAACGACAGTGACTTGGACAGTGCCTGCTGTAGGAAGTAAGGCTAGGGATAGGGTTGCCTATAAAAAGGGAGAGGGCGCTCGAGACGCCGCCACCTGGCGGGCCGTTGGAGACGGTTACTTGGATGGTGCCCATTGCCGCGATGTCGCTGGCGGGAATCGCGGCGGTGATCTGGGTACTGCTGAAAAAAGTCGTGAAGCGGCTATTGCCGTTCCACTGCACGACTGAACTAAGTCCAAACCCTGTGCCAGCCACAGTGAGATTGAAACCCGATCCGCCGGCTGGAGTAATGGAAGGGGAAATGGAACTGATCGAGGGCACGGGGTTTGGCGGTGGCTGGCTCGCGCCCCCTCCCCCGCACGCGGTCAAGCAAAACATAGCTGCCAGTAGAGTAACAAGACAGTCCGCGGGGGTGGCCGACACGCTATCTGAACTGAACCGTGGCTCGCGTTCGTTGGAAAGAGCTGGGCACATCCCAAAACTTGCTTTCGAGCTGCTCTGCATCAGAAATGCGGCGCCCGGAACTGCGGTCCCACGGTACATTCACCAAGCACTAGTGTCAACGCAAAAGACCGCGTGACCGCGTGTGATCTGTAAGCAGTCTGGCTACCTCCCCGACCGGATCGCTGTGAAGGATGAGTTGGAGAGTTGAACGGGGCAAATCGTGCTGGGATGTGGGGATGTGTGGGAAGGGATTAAGAGAAGAGGGCCTAAAGCGTATCAACGACCTTGAGACAGGTGCTCAGTAATTTAGTGAGTTTTTCATTGTTCGATTAGAGTCACCAGTTTCCACCAGAAATTTCGCTCCAGGATCGCCTAGCAACGACGATCGGCAACTCGCTGTATGTGGTATGGCATATTAGCAGGCACGATAGGTGCCACGAAAGACTTAGCCAATTACGCCGCTTACGGG
>WNFO01009522.1_pt1 | contig 15089 bp, 12 predicted proteins | sample 5400251 | NCBI WGS metagenome assembly WNFO01 (sample SAMN13153354, study PRJNA577476) | soil metagenome | isolation source: 100 cm saprolite under Madrone tree | place: USA:California | collected 2016-06-14 | reverse complement strand
GTAGTGCTCGGCGAGGATGACGTCCTGGTTGTAGAGGATCTGCACGCCGATGATCCCGGCTGCAGCGGTGATCGAAAATCCCGCCATTACGCGCAGGCGGACTCGGGCGGCCTTGTCACGGAAGTGGTCGCGCAGCGTGAACAGGCCGAGAGCGAATGCGAAACAAAGTCCGATGAACACGGCGGCCATCGCGCCAGAAACGGCATAGCCCGCCTTGAGCAGGACGAACACCAGCACCGTGCGCACGATGAGCTCGAGCGAAAGGTTCAGTGACAGCGATGTGAACCGCTGGAGGCCCTGCAGGATGCCGCGGGGTATTGCGACCTGCCAGATGAGCGCGATCGAAAATCCGAGGATGAGTATCGGGATCGTCGAGCCGAGGTGCTCGAACGCGGCCACGGGCTTTGCGATCAAGCTCGTGACCAGCACCGCGAGCAGGCACGGGATGGCGATCAGGCGTGTGGTGCGAGCGAGCAGCGACCGTACGCCGGCGTCACCGCGAGCCGCCAGCGTGGCCGTGTAGCGCGCCAGGACGACGATGAGGATCAGCGCCGGCGCAGTGCCGACCGCGTACAGCGCGATGAGGAAAGCGACCTGGCCGTAAATCGCTGGACCGAGGATGCGGCCGGCGATCGCGTGAAAAACGAAACCGCCGATGCCCGCGACCAGACCGCCAGTAAAGAGGATGGCGTTCTGCCGGACCAACCGGTTGGTGCTGAGTTGGACCAGGCGCTCCCGGAGACGCAAAGTGGCGCCGGTCTGCACAGTCCCGCGAATTCTACTTGAGGCGTCCAAATGCCCCGGCGTTGATAATTCACAGCGCATGCCCGATTCGCCGAAGCCCATCGTCTCAGCACTGATCGTCAGCCACAACACCAAGGACCTCCTCCTCCAGTGCATGCGTGCGCTGTACGCCAGCGCGGACGTGCCGGTGGAGGCGGTCGTGGTCGACAACGACTCAAGCGACGGCTCGGCCGCAGCGGTGACCACCGAATACCCGCAGGCGACGGTGCTCATCCAGGAACAGAACCTTGGCTTCGGCCGTGCCGCCAACGTCGGGCTGGAGCGCTGCACGGGCCGGTTCATCCTGCTGATCAACCCAGACGTCACCGTTGACCTGCAGTGCGTCGGCCGCCTCGCGGACTTCATGCTGACCCGTCCGGATGCCGGCGCGGTAGGTCCCCGACTGCTCATGGCGGATGGGACCGTCGACCACGCGGCGCGGCGCGCGTTTCCGGTCCCGAGCGCGCTGTTCTACCGCACCATCGGCCTCAGCCGGCTGTTTCCGAAGAGCCCTCGTTTCGGGCGCTACAACATGGGCCATCTCGACGAGTCCGACGTCCATGAGATCGACGCCGGATCCGCCGACTGCCTGATGCTGCGTCGGGCCGCCCTTGATCGGGTGGGCTTTTTTGATCCGCGCTACTTCATGTACGGAGAGGACATCGACCTCTGCTACCGGCTCAAGCTGGGCGGCTGGAAGGTGTTCTACCTACCGACCGCGACCGCCATTCACCACGAACGCGCCGCACCGGACGAGTCGGAGAAACGCCAGATGCTCTACGAGGAGCACCGAGCGATGTGGACTTATCACTTCAAGCACCACGCCGAGGAGCAATCGGCGTTTGGAAACGGGTTGGTCTGGGCACAAATTTGGGGCCGCTGGCTTGCCCAGTCGGTGCGCCAGTCAATGAGGAGGGAGCGCCGGACTCCCACGTAATATTTCAGCCGCATGTACCACCAGATCTCCCGCAACAAGCGCAACAGCATCATCGTCATCACCGGGTTCCTCCTCGTCTGGCTGCTGGCCGGGTTCGTCATCGGCGAGTTCGCCGGCGGCCTGAACTACGCCATCACCGGCGCGATCATCCTCGGCGTCCTGGGCGTGCTCGCGGCCCTGTATTCCTATTACCTGGGTTCCGCGACGGTCCTGTCGGCGGTGGGCGCGCACGAGGCGGATCCGCACCAGTTCCAGCAGCTCTACAACATCGTCCAGACCCTCGCCATCGGCGATGGGCTGCCGGTGCCGAAGGTCTACATCATCGAAGACCCGAGCCCGAACGCATTCGCCACCGGGCGCGATCCACAACACGCGGCCGTGACTGTTACGACCGGGCTGCTGCAGATGATGAATCGAGAGGAGCTCGAGGGCGTCCTGGCCCACGAGATGAGCCACATCAAGAACTTCGACGTCCGGCTGCTGCTCGTCGTCACGACCATGATCGGCCTGGCCGCCATCATCTCGAGCGTCGTCTGGAACGGCGCCCTCCGTTTCCGCAGCCGTGACGGCCGAGCGCTGCTCGTCGTCTTCGCTGTCGGGATCATCTTCACTTTGATCGCCTTCATCGTCGGGCCGATCATGCAGCTGGCGCTGTCACGCCAACGAGAGTCGCTCGCTGATGTAAGCGGGGTGGATCTGACACGCAACCCCGTCGGGTTGATCAACGCTTTGAAGAAGATCGCCGCCAACGAGAAGCCGATGCAGCGCTTCAACCACGCCGTCGCCGCGATGTGCATCGACAACCCGACCGAGCACCACGGCAGCTTCTTCAACCACCTGTTCGACACCCATCCGCCGATCGAGGAACGGATCGCCGCCCTGGAAAAGATCGCGAGCGTGCAGCAAACCTAAATTCCCTCTCCCAACGGGGAGAGGGTTAGGGAGTGGGGCGTGATAATCCCGTAACGTGACCGCCGCTCCGCTCCTGGCCAGGTTCCTACACGTCCGGCGCAGCGAGCTCGATCGCACGCTCCAGATCGCGGGTTTCGCCATCGTGCTCGGATGGGCGATGTACACCGCGTTCAACGCAACACAGGCCATCTTCCTCATCAAGGCCGGTCCGCACGCCTACCCGCTGTTCTTCATCGTCCTCGCCCTCGCGGTCTGGCCGATGGTCGCCTTGCAGGGCGTCCTCACCCGGCGGCTTGGAGTCGGCCGAGCTCTGAGGCTCAACCTCATCCTCAACGCGGTCGCGGCGCCGATCCTCTACATCGTCTATCAGATCTCGGAAGCGCCGGCGGTGGCATTCACCGTCTACGTCATCTACTCCATCGCCTTCGAGCTCGTGATGCTCAACTTCTGGAGCTTCGTCAGCCAGCACTTCAACCTTCTCGAGGGCAAGCGAGTGTTTCCGGTCATCGCGGCCGGTTCGAGCATCGGCTACATCCTGGCCGGGTTCACGACCACTCTAGTTGCGATCTACGCCACTGAACCACTGCTGTTCGTCTGGGCGATCGGGGCGGCGGCGGCGGCGCTGATGTCGGAATGGGTCGAGCGCCGGCTGTTTCGGCCGAGCTTCATCGACGACGCCGACGAGCTGTACGCGAGTCAGGAGGTCGACCGGCATCGCCAGGGCCATTTGAGGATCCTGCGCGGGGCCATCCAGTACGTCACCACCAGCCGGCTCGTGCTCTCGCTGGTTCTTCTTGCCCTCGTCCTGCAGGTTACTGGAAGGGTCGGCGATTACCTCGTGGCGCTCATTTTCGTAGCGGCGACCCGCAACAACCTGCAGTCGCTGACGATCCTCATCGGCGATGCTTGGCTCGCCAGCTATGTGGTGCAGCTGGCGGTCAGCCTGTTCATCGCGCCTTGGGTGATGGACAAGCTCGGCGTGAAGAACGCGATCATCGCGTTGCCGGTCTTCACGCTGATCGGCTTCGCTGCCGTGGCCGTGAACCCGGTGTTGGCGACATCCCTCTTCCTCTTCATCGTGCGGAACGGACTCCAAACTGGCCTCGACGACCCAGCCCAGAGCGCCCTTGGTAGTGCACTGCCCGCCCAGGTGGGCCCCAGGCTCACGCTTCTGCTCGACAACGCCGTGCTGCCGGGTGCGGCAGTCCTGACGGGCGTCGGCCTTCTATTGGTTCAGCAGCTGGTCCCGGCATCGGTCGAGGTTCTCGCGCTGATCGGCATCGTGCTCGCCATCCTTTTCATTGCCGCGGCCTTGCGTGTGCGCGGCCTCTACGTCTCGGCCATTTACGAGCGACTACGCACACACGCAGTTTCCTTGAGCGACTTCCAGCGCGCCCTTGGGCGCCCGACGCCGGCGCAGATCGACGAGCTGCTCGGCTTCATTCGCGGCGGCGACGACAAGTCTCGGTCGTTCGCAGCCGCCGCACTTGGGAGGCTGGCGCCGGAAACGTTCGCGGCGATGCTGCCCGAGCTGCTGGCGTCGCCGGACCCGCAAGTGCGCAGGCTCGGTCTCCAGCTCGCGCCACCGAAATCGGTGACGGACGCTCAGCTGCAGGCCGCCGAGAACGACCCCGACGGATGGGTGGTCGCGGCGGCGGCAGTTGCCGGAGCCGCACACGACCCGCCATGGGACCAGTCCGGCGTGCTGCTTCACAGGTTGTGGCATTCCGTCGATTCAGGTCGGCGCGCGGCGGCGGTGTGGGCGGCGGCGTTCACCGCCGACCGTCGCACTGTCGTCGACGGCATGCAGGATCGCGACGCACGCGTCCGGGTGGAGGCCATCCGGAGCTTCGCAAAGTTGAAGGCCGACGTGCCCGAGGCGGCCGGAGCGCTTGTCGCGTGCATGCGCGATGACGACATCGAGGTCCGCCGCGATGCACTTCGCCAAGCGGTGCGGTGGGCTCCGGCTGGGGAGGAGAGGGCAGCGTTTTCGGAGGCGCTCGTCGCCTCGCTGGCCAGCGGAGATCGCGAGGTGAGGCGCCTGGCTTCGGAGGCGATGGCGGCCCAGGCGCCCGAAGCGCTGGCGCTCACGCTGCCGCTGCTGGAGTCGCGCGAAGAAACTGCCGCGGCCGCGGTCGAAGCCTTGATACGGAGCGGCCGGCCGGATCTGTTCCGCCAGGTCAAGGCTCACCTCGAACGCCTGTTGGGAGACGGCGTGAGGTCGGCGAGGATGTCGACACATGCCGCCGCAAGCTCGCGGATGCGGGGAGAGGGCGACGAGGCCGCTGCCTACGCGTTCCTGCGGATTGCTCTCGACGATTACGCGGGTCATGCCGCCGACTCCGGCCTGGGCGCGATGCGCGCCCTTCACGGCAAGCGGGGCTTCGCGACTGTCGAGCGGGGGGTCCTGTCGACGGAACCGCGAGCGCGGGTGGAAGGCCTGGAAACGTTGATAAACTTCGGCCCCGGGTGGCTCGCCGCACCGCTCGCGCAGCTGCTCGATCCCGATGCTTTTGATGCTCCTTCAGCCCGCCCCCTGTCAAATGCCGAGGTGGAGGCGCTTGCAAGTCACCACGACAGGTGGATCCAGGAGGCCGCCGGGGCGGCGACCAATGGCCTCGGCGATGGCATGAAAGAGCTGATCGCGCTCAAGCGCGTGCCGCTGTTCAGCTCACTGACGCTCGAGCAGCTGTCGAGCATCGACCGCCTGATGGTGACGCGGCACTACGCTAAAGGCGAGTCGATCTTCATCAAGGGCGACGTCGGCACGGAGCTCCTCGTCATTCTGGACGGGGAGATTCGGATCCATGTCGACCACGAAGGCCGTGAGGTGACGCTGGCACGGCTCGGCCCCAGCACCGTGGTTGGGGAGATGTCGGTGTTCGACGACCAGCCGCGGTCGGCGAGCGCGCAAGCGAGCGCCGACACCACGGTGCGGGTGTTGCGTCGCGACCGGCTGCAGGCGCTGGTGCACGAGCACCCGGAGGTGCTGCTGGAGTTCGTGAGGAATCTGAGCGCGCGGATCCGGATCATGAACGAGCAGCTCGAGGCGGGCGGAACGCAGGAAGCCGCACCGAGCCACGTTCTACGGAACTGAAGGTGTGAAAGTGGATAAGAGCGACAACCGGCCGGCTATCCGCACGCTACTCGTCTCACTGACCCTGGTGGCGGTGATCGTCGTGATCGGCGTGGTCTTCAACCAGAGTGCCCTTGCTGCGCTCGCCACGATCCTAATCTGTGGAGCGGTGGTCGCCCTCTGGATCATCCGGGGTCGGCGGTAGCCTCTCCCTCTCCCCTTGAGGGGAGAGGGAGCCAGATGATCCGCCTTAGGGCTTGATGTTCTGGTTGATGCGGAAGAGGTTGTCGGGGTCGTACTTCCTCTTCGCCGCCACCAGCCGGTTGTAGTTCGCACCGAAATTGGCCGGCGCTCGGCCCTGGTCATCCTCGGAGGCAAAGTTGATATATCCGCCCTGCTCGGAGTGCGGAGCGGTCGCATCGGAGTAGTCGCGTACCCACTTGATGTTGGCCGTGTTCTGGGCCGGGTCCGGCCACATGCCGGCGATGACAGTGGCGAAGTTCGCGTCGCGGTGACCGAAAGCCGTGGCGTCCGACGCGACCCGGTGGCACGCGCCGTTGATCGGGTAGATGTGCATGGTCGAGTTGACGGCTGGGATCTTCGGTCCGTGCTCGATGTGGGCCACGATCGCCTCGTCCGTCAGCTCCTTGACAAAGTTGGCCTTCCAGTAGTGCTGCAGTCCCGGCGGGACGAGGCCGTCGAATGCGCTGTTGAGAGCGGGGTAGGGCATCGGTCCGACGAACTCGGCCACCACAGGGGCTACGTCATGGAACGGCTTGAGCTGCTTCTCGCCCTTGTCCAGCGGGCCGGCCCAGCACGCCACCATGGCGACAAACGTATCGCCGTGGCGATTCTCGGGAATGAATGGCAGGGGCGGGGCGATCTGGAAGGCGGGGAAGCAACCCATCTCCTCGGGCGCATCCTTGATGTACTCGCGATAAAAGCGAAGGATGTCGCCGACGTGCTTCAGCTCGTAGAACATCGGGCCGCCGTAGATGTCCTTGACCGGGTGGAGACGAAACTCCAGCGATGTCAGGACGCCGAAGTTGCCTCCGCCACCCCGGATGGCCCAGAAGAGGTCTTCATTCTCCTTCTCGCTGGCGATCAGGAATTTCCCATCGGCGGTCACGACGTCGGCTGAGCTGAGGTTGTCCAGGGACAGGCCGAATCCCCTTGCCAGGTAGCCGATGCCTCCACCAAGCGTCAGACCGCTCACGCCGGTCGTGGAGATGATTCCGCCGGTGGTGGCAAGTCCGAATGGATAGGTGGCGGCGTTGAAGTCGCCCCAAGTCGCCCCGCCCTCGGCACGCGCGGTCCGCTTCTCCGGGTTCACGCGCACGCCGCGCATTCGACTCAGGTCGATCACGACGCCGCCGTCAACCGTTCCGAAGCCCGGCACGCTATGGCCACCGCCTCGGATCGCGATCGGCAAGCGGCCCTCGCGAGCAAAGTTGACCGCCGCGATCACGTCGCCTGCGTTCACCGGTCGCGTGACGACGACCGGACGTTTGTCGATCATCGCGTTGTAAACGGCTCGGGCCTGCTCGTAGCCCTCGTCGTCGGCTGCGATAACGTCGCCTCGCACCTGCTGGCGCAGCACGTCGAACGTCAAAGTGACCATGCAAACCCCTCCTCACCGGGGCCGTGGCAGGCCCCAAGTGGTGCAAGTCTAGGCCTGACCGCGGCGAACCGCCATGGGACTTTTCGGTCGCTACGACTTGATCGTGACGATCGTCACTGCCGCCGCCCGCGACCACACATAGCCTCCCCAATGACCGCATACGAGCGGGCGTTTGGAGGGGCGTAAGTAGCTCCCTCCTCGGAGGACTATTCGGCCGGTTCGGCGCGGATCTCGATTTTCTTGCGGGCCGCCTCCAGGCGCTCGGTGCAGATCTTCAAATACACCCGCGCCTCATCGACTGCCTTCAGCGCATCCTCCAGGGTCAGGTCGCCGTCCTCCAGAAGCTTCAGCTTCTGATCCAGCTTTTCCAGCGCCTGCTCATACGTCAGCTGCTCGTTCATGGCTCGACCTGTTCTACCCGCGCCGCCAGCCGTCCGGTTGCGAGCCGGATGCGCAACTTGCGATCGACCGCCGTTTCGGACGCCGACCGCAGGACGGCGCCCGACTCAGCGTCCTGCGTGATGCTGTAGCCGCGTGAAAGGACCGCATCCGGGCTCAATGCGAGCAGGCGCTGCCGCCGGTGCTCGAGTCCGCGCGTCGCTTTCGCGAATCGCTCGGTCAGTGCACGCTCCACTCGATCAGCAGCCCGTCGTGATGCAAATGCATTGCGGCTGCGCGTCAATCGCGCCGTCGCCGAAGCGGCCAATCGGCGAGCCCTCTCGCGGAGCGATTCCTCGCGTCGCGCCACTTGCTCGATCGGGCTCAACCGAGCCAGGTTCGCGGCGGCATGTGCGAGGCGGTCGGTGCGTGCTCGGAGCAACGCCGGCAGCACCTGGAGCAGCCGCGCTCGCCGCACCTGCAGCTTTTCCGCTTCACGCAGCACTCGCTGGCTCGTCTCGCGGTCGAGGCGCCGCTCCCGCTCGCGAAGCAATGCGATGAGGTCTGCTTTCTTCGGCACGACTCGAGAGCCGGCCTCGGTCGGCGTTCGTGCCTCGACGTCCGCGACCATGTCCGCGACAGTCCGATCCGAGGTGTGCCCGAGCGCGGTGACCACAGGCAGTCTCGAGAGGAGAATCGCTCGTGCGATGACCTCAGTGTTGAACGCGTAGAGCTCCTCGAAACTTCCTCCGCCTCGCGCGACGACGATGACTTCGGCCAGCGCTTCCTCGTTGCAACGCCGCAGGGCGCGAGACACGCTCAGCGGTGCGGCCGTCCCCTGCACCTGGACCGGATAAACGACCACGCCCATGTTCGGGTATCGCTCCCAGATCGTCTCCTGGAGGTCGTGGATGACGGCACCGGTCGGTGATGTAATCAGCGCCTCGAGGCGCGCTCGCAGCTTGCCAACATCGTCGAACTCGACCTGGTCGGTGATGAAGCTCAGGCGGCCGGTCTTGCCGAAGAAGTCGACGCGGCCGCGGAAGATGAACACCTGGCCGTCCTCGGGCAATGTGGTCACCCGCCTGGCGTCATCGGCGAACAAGACCGCATCGAGCCGGCTCACGCCGTCCCGGATCGTGAAGTTGTAGTGCCCGCCCGCACCCTGCTTCATTCCGCTCACCTCGCCCTTGACCAGCAAGGCCGTGAGCGGGCGCAGCTCGCGCCTGATCTCGTTGGCGAGCTCGGTGACGGTGTAGGGACGCTGCGCTTCTTCCGGACGGATCATCGTGACTAGAGCTTACGTGTCAGACGGAGCCCTCGAAAAATCACCCGCCGATTTGGGACATGTTCTTGGCCGGCTTGATGAACCCCGGCTGGTTGATGAGGTGGCCCTCTTCCTTCCGCCACACCGCGGTTTCCATCACGCGCCCTAGGTGCTCGTCGGAAACGCCCGAGCGCATGAGGTCGCGTAGCGGCGTTTCCTTCAATGAGAACAGGCATGTGCGCAGGCCGCCCTCAGCCGTGAGGCGGATGCGATTGCAGGTCGTGCAGAAAGCCTGGCTCACCGAAGAGATGAAGCCGATGCCGCCAGGTGCGCCGTCGGCAAACTTGAAACGGGTAGCAGGCCCGGGGCGCGGGTCGTTGACTGCCTGCAGCGGGAACAGGTCCTCGATCTGTTCCTGGATTCGCAAGCTCGGCACAACCTGATCGACCGTCCAGATGTTGTCGCCATCGAGCGGCATGAACTCGATGAAGCGCACCTCGTAGCCCTCGTCGCGGGCGAGTTGCGCGAAGTCGACGACCTCGTCGTCGTTCTTCCCCTTCATCACGACCATGTTCAGCTTGATCGGCCACAACCCGGCCTCGCGCGAGGCCTGGATGCCGTCCATCACTCGCTTGAATGCGTCGGATCGCGCGATCTCGTGGAAGCGATCCATGTGCAGCGTGTCGAGTGAGATGTTGATGCGCTTCAGCCCGGCGTCCTTGAGAAGCTGTGCCTTCTCGCGCAAAAGCACACCGTTGGTGGTCATCGTGATGTCGAGGGTCGGGTCGATGTCGTTGATCATCCCGACCAGCTCCTCGACCTTGACCCGCACCAGCGGTTCGCCGCCGGTGATGCGGATCGTGCGGACGCCGTAGCGCTCGACAAAGATGCGGGCGAGGCGAGTGATCTCCTCGAAGCGAAGTAAGTCCTCTCGGTTCAGCCACTTGAGGCCTTCCGCCGGCATGCAGTAGATGCAGCGGAAGTTGCAGCGGTCCGTGATCGAGATCCGGAGGTCGTCGGCGACTCGCCCATAGGAGTCCCGAAGTACACCCGAACCACCCATATGGCCGATCATAGTCGGGATGGCGTACGAGTTCATAACGGTCGATGTGGAGGCGCCAATCGCCACCGTGACGCTCGACCGGCCGAAGGTGCTGAATGCCCTCAGCCCTGAGCTCGTCGGCGAGGTCAACCAGGCCCTCCGCGAGCTCGACGCCGACGAGCGCGTGCGAGCAGTCGTGCTCACCGGTGGCCTCAAGGTTTTCGCGGCCGGCGCGGACATCGGCGACATGGCCGAGCGTACAGCGGTCGAGCAGCTCAGTCGCGACCAAACCGGGCGCTGGGCGGGCATCGCCGCCTTCACCAAACCGCTCATCGGCGCCGTCAACGGCTACGCCCTGGGCGGGGGCTGCGAGCTCGCGTTGATGTGCGACATGATCATCGCCGGCGATTCAGCGCGCTTCGGGCAGCCCGAGATCAACCTGGGCATCATCCCGGGCGCCGGCGGCACCCAGCGATGGCCCCGAACCGCGGGCAAGTACGCGGCCATGGAGACGGTCCTCACCGGGGCGCCAATCACGGCGGCGCGAGCCAAGGAGCTCGCCATCGTCAACAAGGTGGTGCCGGCAGAAATGACGATCGAGGTCGCCAAGCGAATCGCACGCCAGCTGGCGGAAAAGGCGCCGCTCGCGCTTCGGATGGCGAAGGAGTCGGTGCTCAAAGCGTTCGAGTCGCCGCTGGCAGAGGGTCTGGTCGCCGAGCGCAAGAGCTTCTACTTCCTGTTTTCAACTGAGGACCAGAAGGAAGGCATGCGCGCATTCCTCGAGAAGCGGAAGGCAGTCTTCAAAGGAAGGTGAGGCAGATGGCCACCGAAGTCGAAGAACACGTCATCGTCCACGTCCACGACGGGGTGGGATTGATCCAGCTCAACAGGCCGGAGAAGATGAACGCCATCGGCGCGCTCACGCGCAAGCAGCTGGGCGAAGCCATCAAGCAGGCCGAGCGCGACGACGCCGTGCGCGTGGTGGTGCTGACGGGAGCCGGCCGCGCCTTTTGCTCCGGCGCCGACGTTAGCGAGATGGTGAGCGAAGGCGCTGGAATGAGAACCCCCGAGGACGTGGGCAATGTGCTTCGCAACGAGTACATGCCAATGCTCACGCGCTTGCGCACGATGCCCAAGCCAGTGATCGCGGCCATGAATGGGCCGGCCGTCGGCATCGGCGCGAGTTACGCGCTCGCGTGCGACATTCGTATCGCCACGCCAGAGGCGTACCTGCTCGAGGCTTTCGTGAACATCGGCCTCGCGCCCGACGGCGGCGTCAGCTGGCTCCTCCCGCGCATGGCCGGCACCGGGGTCGCCTACGAGATGTTCTTCACCGGCAAGCCGCTGTCGGCCGCCGACGCGCACCGCCTCGGGATCATCAATCGACTGGTGCCTGCCGAGAGCCTCGAGGCCGAGGTCCGCGAGCTCGCCAACCATCTGGTCACGCAGCCGCGCCAGGCGATGGCCGCGGCGAAGCGGGCGGTCAACCACGCGCTGGAATCGAGCTACGAAGAGGCGCTGGAGTTCGAGTCGTATCTGCAAGAGGCGCAGGCGTGGAGCCCGGAGTTCGCGGAAGGCGTGCAGAAGTTCCTCGCGCGTCGAGCGGCGATCGTGCTCAAAGAAGTGTGCGAGCGGGCGCACGTCAAGCCGGCCGAGGTTGACGACGTGATCTTCGGCTGCGCCAACGGCGCCGGCGAAGACAACCGCAACGTCGCCCGCATGGCTCTGCTGCTGGCAGGATTCCCGGTCGAGGTGCCCGGCCAGACGGTCAACCGCTTGTGCGGCTCAGGCATGCAGGCGACCATCGCCGCGGCGCGCGAGATTCAGACAGGGTCGGCCGACATCGTGATCGCCGGCGGGGTGGAGAGCATGACGCGCGCTCCGTGGGTGATGCCCAAGCCAGACGGCGCCTTTCCTCGCGGGCCGCAAACCGCGTACGACACCGCCCTCGGCTGGCGACTCGTCAACCCCAAGATGGCCGAGATGTACGGAACGCTGCAGATGGGGGAGACCGCGGAGCGGGTGGCCCAGAAATATGAAGTTTCGCGCGAAGACCAGGATGCGTTTGCGCTGCGCAGCCACCAACGCGCGATCGCGGCGCAGCGATCGGGCCGATTGGCTGAAGAGATCGTCACCGTGGTGGGGGCTCAGCGCAAAGGAGAGCCGCAGCAGATCACGAATGACGAGGGTCCACGCGCGGACACTTCGCTGGAGGCCCTGGCTCGCCTGAGGCCTGCGTTCGCGGACAACGGCTCCGTTACCGCCGGCAACTCGTCGCCGCTCAACGACGGAGCCACAGCGCTGGTTTTGATGTCAGAAAGGACAGCGCGCGAGCGCAACCTGCAGCCGCTCGCGCGTTTGGTCGCGGCGGCGCCGGCCGGCGTCCATCCCGATTACATGGGCATTGGACCTGTGCCCTCGTCAATGAAAGCGCTGGACAAAGCCGGTCTGCAGGCATCTGACATCGGCATCGTCGAGCTCAACGAGGCCTTCGCCTCACAGTCCCTCGCGTGCATGCGTCTGCTTGGGTTGGACGAGGAGAAGGTGAATGTCAATGGAGGGGCCATTGCGCTCGGACATCCGCTCGGCAGCAGCGGGGCGAGGCTCGTGAGTACCCTGGTGCGCGAGATGGCGCACCGCGACGCGGAATTCGGGCTGGCCACGATGTGCATCGGGGTCGGGCAAGGCATCGCTTCCATCTGGCAGAGGGTCTAGTTCTGGGAGAGAGGGACCCGGCCGCAGTCCGCGCGATGTTCGATCGGATCGCGCGGCGATACGACCTGGTCAACACAGTCCTGTCGGCGGGAACCGATGGTGGCTGGCGACGCAAGGCCGCGCGCCTGACCCAGCTCAAGGCCGGAGGTACGGCGCTGGACGTGGCTTGCGGCTCGGGCAAGCTCACGGCGCTGCTGGCTCGAATCGCCGGCCCGGCCGGACGAGTGGTCGGCCTGGACTTCAGCCCGAAGATGCTGGACGTTGCGCGCGCCGAGCATCCCGGAGTCGAGTTCCTCGAAGGCGACGCGCTGAACCTTCCTTTTGAAGATGGCGGCTTCGACACGAGCACCATCGCCTTCGGCCTGCGCAACCTCGCCGATCCGGTCCGCGGCCTGCGCGAGATGCTTCGAGTCGTCAAGCCCGACGGCCGTGCGGTGGTTCTGGAATTCGTGCGCCCTCCGAAAGGAGCATTCGGCTACGCATATCGCGCCTATCTGAAGACGTTGCTGCCGGCTATTGGCGGCGTGGTTTCCGGCCAGCCACGCGCCTATCGATACCTGAGCGACACCATCGACTCATACCGCTCCGCCGATGAGCTGCGAGCGCTCGCCGAGGTGGCGGGCTGGAAGGACGTTCGCTACGTCGGGATGGCGGCCGGGACGGTCGGCCTGCTGTCAGGCAGTTCGGTCAACGGCCGAGCGAGCTAGGCTCACGAGCGTCGGCCGCAGGCCGTCGAGCTCGATGGCCTGCAGCTCGCGCAGTGCTTCGTCGACAAGGCCGCGCGCTTCGTCGCCGACCCTCTTCAGCGCGTCACTCGAAGTGACCAGCTCGGCGACCCGGCCGACCTCTTTGTCTCCCAGCGACCCCGCCAGGAGCCGTCGCACCTCTGCTCCGACCGAGCGGTCCTCCGCGGCATAGATCAGCGGCAGCGACAGGACGCGCTGCCGGATGTCGAGGCCCACGGGCTTGCCGGAGCTGGGGCTGAAATCAACCATGTCGTCGGCCATCTGGAACGCGACGCCGAGCCGGTCGCCGTAACGCTTCAGCGCGCCGACCACCTCAGGCGGCGCGTCGGAGAGAAGAGCGCCAGAGGCACACGCGGCTGCGAATAGGGCCGCGGTCTTGCCACGCACCACACGCAGGTATGAGTCGTGGTCGCCAGGAAATGCGCCGCGCAGCGCGACGTCGTCGATCTGCGACGCACAGATCGCCTCGAGGGCCTCGGCCATCGTCGTCGTCACGTCGCTGTTGCCGATTTCGGCGATCAACCGCGTCGCTTTGGCGAAGTAGTAGTCGCCGACGGCGATGGCGCGCTCCGCGCCTTCGGCGGCCGCAACCGTAGGCCGGCCGCGGCGGTGGGTCGACTCGTCGACGTAGTCGTCGTGGATCAAGGTCGCGTTGTGGAGCAGCTCGACGGCTGCCGCCAGAGAGGTCGCGCGCAGCGGGTCGTGTCGCGGACCGATCTGCGATGTCAGCTGAACCAGCTTCGGCCGGAGGCGCTTGCCGCCGGCTTCCATGAGGCGGCGCATCGGCAGAGCGACAGGGTCGGGGTCGACCATGAGCTGACGCGCGAGCTCGACCTCGAGAAGTGATTCTCCCCACCCGGCTCCCCACCCGGCGTCGCTTCGCGACACCGACCTCCCCACGGAGTGGGGAGGCAAGAAGTCACCATCGAGCTGCATCGCCAGCTCCCGGTGGCGCGGGCCGTCGAGCTCGACGGCAAAGACCGACTGCCAGCGGCCGAGCACGAGCTTCCCCTCCTCGACGAGCAGCGTTGCAAAGCCGGTGAGCAGGAGCTGGCGGCAGTGCGCGTGACCGTTCACCGGCTCATCGACCGCGATTTCGTAGCGCCGAGCGAAGTCGTCGTGCTCGTACCCGACGTCGCCAGGCGCGAGGCGCTCCAGAAGATGCTGGAAGTCGCGCAGCAGCAAAGGCTCGTTCTCGTTGATGGCGAGGCCCAGCGTCGTGTGGAGCGACTGGAGATGGATGCGTCCCGTCCGCAACCCGGACTGCTGGACTTCATCGCGGATGCGACGGGTTAGGTCGACGAACTCGGTGGCGCGCGACGATTCGAAGCGCAGCCGTCCTGAGATCATGCGGTTGCCGAGAGGGCGTGCACGAGGAGCTCGCGCACCGGCCGGCCGGGATTTTCGGCAGCGGCGGCCGCTGAAAGTCCTTCGATCGCCTGAGCGAAAGCCACCTGGACCGCTTGCGTCGCGGTGTCGGCAAGCAGGCGAGAGGCGCGAGCCAGGCACAAGTCGCCCATCAGCAGGGTTGGGGGTGGTGCGGCGCGGCCGCCCAGACCCTGCAGCCGGATCCCGACCTCGATCAGCGCTGCCGCCAGGGCGAGCTTTGGCT
>WNFO01002544.1_pt1 | contig 15091 bp, 14 predicted proteins | sample 5400251 | NCBI WGS metagenome assembly WNFO01 (sample SAMN13153354, study PRJNA577476) | soil metagenome | isolation source: 100 cm saprolite under Madrone tree | place: USA:California | collected 2016-06-14 | reverse complement strand
CCTGTTCGTGGCGAATTGGTGCTCAGGCCGCGATTGGTGTTTGGTACAGCCCGCGACAATGTGGTTGCCACCGATAAAACTGAAGATTCGCAGCTATGGCTTCCGACGTTTGGACAGGCGTTCGTCCTTTAAGTCCAGCATGAGTTCGATACTTGTTGTAGTAGTCCCTGAAGGCGATCAGTTTTATCTCCAAATCAGCTGCCGTCCAGAACAGCAGCTGATCCAAGCATTCTCTGCGGATTGTTCCGATTAATCGCTCGATGAACGGATGGGACCAGGGGATGTATGGAACCGTTTTGATTTCCGTCACGCCGAGGATTCTGAGGTTGGCTTCCCATTGATGAAAGCGATACAGCGGGTCGTGATCTGAACTGAGATATTTCGGAAGACCAGCAGTTCGAATCGCTTGCTTGAACATACGACACAGCGCCAAGCCATCGACGCCGCCGGCCTGAATCCCAAACCCGATGATTCGGCGCGTGCATTGGTCCATCACGACCAGTACCCAATATGTCCGCAGGGCAACCGATTCACATCGAAAAAGGTCCAAGCTCCACAAGCTATCCTTCATGTGACCGATGAACGTCAGCCAGGACGGACCTGCTTCGGTCGGTACCGGCCGGTAATGCTGCGTCAGAATGCGCCGGACGACATCCTTATTAATAGTGGTTCCGAACGCCAAATTGATCTGCTCGGCAATATGGGGACATCCCCATGTCGGATTGCGTCGTTTCATTTCAACGACAGCACGGATCAAATCCGATTTCGGCCCCTTCGGGCCGGGCTTGGTTTTGTGTTTTGGGGAAAACAGCAGCCGGTACTTTCGATGCACCAGCGACCGATGAAAACTCAGCAACGTCGATGGTCTGAAGGCGATCGCCACTCGACGGAGCCGACTCGGCTTAATCCAAAGCGAACACAATCCAGCAATTAAACGATCGAGGATTCGGAGATTTGGTGCACGCCTGCGCGAACGGTTGAGGATCAGCAATTCATGCCTGGCCAAAACCGATTCTGCAACGACGCCGCGCACTCCGCCGGGCCGGGAGAGCCGTAACACAATGGTGATCAAATGGACGAGAAGGATAATCACATGGCGCATACCCAATGCTATCAGCCAATAAACCGCCGAGAATTCAGCCAAATTGGAATTCGCCACCAACAGGGATGAGTCTGTCGATCGCCGACCAGCAGCAATATATGACTTCGAACATGCATCGTCTCGTTTTACACATTACGACGTCAGGACACCTTTAGCTGCTTAAGAAGGTCAACCATTTTGCGATCGATCAATTCCCCTTGGGCAAAGCGGTAAAGCACGCTTCCAATATACGTCTGATACGGAATTCCAAGACGTTGGGCTTCGGTCTTCAGGGTTGCTAGTACTGATCCATCCAGGCGAATGCTAATGGGGATCTTGGCTGCCTCCGGATCGGATTTAGGAGTGCCCGGCCTGCGCTTGAGTTTCTTCAAATCATATTCCTTTTTCATAGGTTTTTGTTTCCTTAGCCGTCGCCTTTCGAGCAGAAATCAGGCGAATCACCCCGCCAGATTCCCGCTCGCAGAAAACTATCAACAGCAATCGGCCTCCAGACGAATATCCGATTCGCAGAAATCGATCCTCCGCATCGCTATGCTGCGGGTCGAAGAATTCTATCGAGCGAGGGTCCGCCCAAACGGTCTGAGCCTCTTCAAACCAGACGCCATGTTTGCGATAGTTGGTCCGATTCTTGGACTCGTCCCATTCAAACCGCATGCATATTTGTATGCTATTGTATACACATAGTCAATCGGAGTTTCCGCATCCATTCCGACTGCCGGTTAGCCGTTAGTTCGGTAAATGGCACTATAAACAGGCATGCAAACCCGTGAATGTTTCCCCATCACGCTGGCGTTCAATCTCTTTTCCAAACTGCGATTCTCGGGAAAGTCATCCACGTATTCCGAGGGGGGAGTTATCCAGCTCGTGGTAGCAGTCATCCGGTGATTCCGACGCGAGAAACCGAAAATGATTAGGGTGCGATTTGTTGTGAAACGCGGCATCAACAGAAATGTCCAGGGTCTTTTAGGGCAATGCGCGGTGGCAACTGCGGCAATCTTGGGAACGTTGGCAACGTTGAATCTGTAAGTTGCAGACCTCATTATCCGGGAGACGGAACGAATCCCCCCCTCTCCGCTTTCCGTTTTCCGTTTTCAATGCTTACGAGCTACTTGTGGCGTAAATTCTGGCGCGAAAAACGCCGTCCTAATACCGTAACCCCATTTCGCAACCGGAGTTTAGTCTGCAGGTAGGAGGATCACAACCTCTCCTCAACACTCGAAATGTCCCCCACTGCAACCAATAACCTAACCCGCAAGCAACCACAGATCCGGGAGCCACTCGAGGAGTTCGTCCGTGATCGGGCGTCCGGACACGACCGACCACAGACGCCGGTGTCGCCTCCTCAGTCTAATGGTGCGACGGCTCATCAACTGCGTTAGTGCTTGTGTTCTCCTTGCGCTCGCTTATCCGAGAAGTCCCAGACTGCGCCGCGAAACCGGGACCTTGGGTTCTAGTCCTTTACTTATGGCTATTTCCATTTGCCGGGAGAGTCACCGAAGGATGTTGTGGAATTTATCTGCCACCACGAAATGGACCAGGTCCACCTGCGGCGCTATCCAGTTCACGGGCCGCCAGGGCTTGCGGGCACGCGCGGATTTGACGCGTCCGCCGATCTCTACAGTCCGGAACACTTCGCGCCACTGTCGAAGTCGGCGTTCCCGTCACGCTGGAGGGCGTCCGTCGAGAATTGGCGGACGCCCCGTTTATGTCGCTCCGCTCGGAGGCTAGTCGTGCCTCGGGATGCCCGCAGCGAACCAGCCTGGGTTGGCTCCCGTAACGCGGATGAGGAGTACGGGGCTGTCGCAGACGGCTGGTGGCGCCGGGACCAGCACATCGTCGATCCGGAAGTCGCCATCTGGCTCGAGTGCAACGCCGACAGCATTCGTGCTGCGCTCGGTAAAGGGTGCCACGGCTTCACAAATCAGCGTCGCGAAGACGCTGGCGTTGGCGGTAAAGCCAATGAGGTTGCCTCCGCCCAGCAGCAGGCCTTGGCCGTCGACGTGGATACGCCCATCGACCTTCACGTCCGCCCTGAGAGCGGAGATCACCCAGATCTGGCCGGCGGGTTGGACCCCGCGGACAATGTTCCGGTTCACGACCTCGGCGGTGGGTGCCTGCCCCACGCCGCTGGCGACGGGGATGACCCCGATTCCCCCTTCGAATTTCACGAGGGTGCCGCGGCTGCGAGATGCATCCTCCCCGAATCGCTGCGCTACGACGGACAGCGCAAACAGCACGACGAGGAACGGTAAAAGATACAGAGCCTTCTTCATGGTGTCGCCTCCTCTTACTTGGTTGGATTGAAATTGCCGTTAGAGAGCACGTCTTGTCCGAAATCAACCTGTTTGCGAGTAAGCCGGTCGCGCAGACCTCGAGCTCATACTGATGCCTCGCTCACTGGGACGCTGCTGTTGCGAACGCTTCGGGTATCGTGGCGCCCCACGCAGCGCACTCCGCCCGCGCGGCTCCGATGCCAAGCCGGCGCATTTTTGAAATTAGAGTGGTTCGAGGGACTCCGAGGCGGGTCGCGGATCCGTGCCGCCCGCCAACGACCCACTGCACCTCGTCCAAAGTTTGAAGAATATGGTTTCGTGTTGCATCGTCGAGGGTCTGTCCGTTGTTCCGCAGCCTGGTTCCTGGATACTGTATCTGGTCGAGATCCGGCTTAAATACCGAGCCTCGCGAAAGGATGACGCCCCGTTCGATGTCGGGATTAAAGATCTTCGATATCATCTCTTTACTCCCCGCTCTTCGGCTCTGGTGGTTCCTTACCGGTACGATCCCTCTCTCTAGTGACCCACTCACGTAGATACGCCGCACAGTTTCTGAGTTCGATTCCGTTGGCTTCGCTGAGGGCAAGAAGGCTCACCGCTTCGCGATCCACGAGAATGACCTCCGCAAGATCGATGGCTACAGCGCCCTTTTCCCGTCCGAGCAATTCTCTAAGCGTGCCTATATGCTCCACGTGAATCCGGCCACTCACGCGCAAGACGACAACGCCGCCTTCACTGACAGTTCGTTCGATTCTGCAGCTCATTGTCTAGCCCTGGTGCAAACCACGCCCCATTCGTAAGTACTGGAAAGTGAGGACCGGTAACGACAGGTAAGCTGGATTGACTTCGCGAATGTCGCGAATGTCGCGATTTTGAATATTTTCGTGAGCAAGCTTAGCCGAATTTAAATTGGCTTTTGCGAATCTTCAGCGCTTTGATCCTGGATTCAAGCGTGGATGGCGGAATTCGGAGCTTCGCCGCCGCCCCTGACGGCCCCGCGACGCGGCCTCGGCTCTCGGCCAGGGCGGCCTCGATGATTTCCCGCTCTCCACGCGGCTCGCCCTTAACGGGCCGGATCGCTTGAATCCGAGGCGCCGATGGAGATGATTCTTTGGAAAGCCAGGATTCATCGACCGAGAAGACATCACCGGAGCTTACAATGACGGACCTCTCAACGACGTTCTGCAACTCTCGGATATTGCCTGGCCATTCATAGGATTGAAAGAGGTCGAGGGTCTTCTTGTCGATTGCCCGGATATTCTTGCCTGCCCGGCTTGCGTAACGCTTAACGAAATATTCGAGCAACATCAAGATGTCGTCCTGGCGCTCTCGGAGAGGTGGCACTTCGATGGGAAATACATTTAGCCGGTAGAAGAGATCCAGGCGGAAGGTCCCGTTGGTTGTGGCGGCTTTCAGATCACGATTCGTGGCAGCGATGACGCGAACGTCGACCTTGATGCACTGCGCCCCCCCGACGCGCTCGATTTCCCGTTCCTGTAGCACTCTCAGGAGCGCGACCTGCGTATCGAGTGGAAGCTCGCCTACTTCGTCCAGGAAAATCGTCCCGCCTTTCGCAATTTCGAACCGCCCCAGGCGGCGTTGCAGCGCCCCTGTGAACGCGCCCTTTTCATGGCCAAACAACTCGGACGCGATTAAGTCCCGCGGGATCGCAGCGCAGTTCATATTGACAAAGGCCCGCGAAGACCGTTGCGATCCTTTGTGAATCGCACGAGCAATCAGTTCCTTGCCAGTTCCGGTTTCGCCCGTGATGAGAACTGTAGAATCCGTTAATGCTACCTTGGATACTCGAGAAAGGACTGCCTGGAGCGCGGGAGAAACCCCTACAATCTCTTCAAACATTGAGTTCTTGACGATTTCTTCGCGAAGCGCAATGTTTTCTTCGTATAGCTGATCTTTTAACAACTGGATTTCTTTGAGCGCCTTCTCCAACGCCGCTTCGCTGCGTTTGCGTTCGCTGATATTTCTCACGACGGTCTGAAAATAGCCATCGCGTATTTGCGAAGCTGAAACCTCGACCGGTACAGTAGTCCCATCGCTCCGCAAAAGCGTCAGCTCGAATCGGATAATGGTTTCAGTCTTCAATGTCTCGAACCGGGACCGGAATGTGTCGCGCTCCTCCGGCAAATAAGTATCGGCGATTGGTATACCGGTGAGTTCCTGCGCAGTACACTTCAGCAGCTCCAGACCTGCCGGATTTCCGGAGACATAGTTGCCTTCGCTATCGACGATAAACATTGCATCGGGAGAAAGATCGATCAAATCACGATACTTTTCTTCACTCTTGAGGAGCAACATCTTCTGCGTCTGTCGAAGCTCGGTGATATCCTGCAACGCGACAACGCCGGCAATTACCTCGGTTCGGTCATTCCGAACCGGAGCAGAGTTCGCCACAATGTAGCGCCGCTCACCATTGGAGCGAACGTACTCGAACTCCTCGTCTTTGACGATTTCTCCGTTAAATATGGTGCGAGCAAGAGGCGACTCTTTCGGCTCGTAGCGGCGGCCGTCGGCACGAAAGCCCAGCTCCAGATCGAGCACGGTTCGGCGGCCGGTTTGGCCGGCCGACGGTGCCAACACGTCCGCGGCTTGCGAGTTGGTCAGAACAATCTCGCCGCTCGGTGGGTTTGCGATGATGACACCGCAAGGTAACTGCTTGAGTACAGTTTCCAGGAGACGTTGCTGAGCTGCCGATTTCGTCTGGAGCTCCCGTTCACGTATCTGGAGAGCCATGGTTTCCAGTAATGTCGCCAGTTGGTTGCTTGCGACATCCAGGAGCAACCGGTCCGTGATTGTGGGAAAGCCGAGCGCGCGTGATCCACCAACGAGCACAACTCCATACTCGCTCAAGAAGCCGAGCGGTCTCCGTGCAAATTGGAGTTCACCAGGTCCAAGAGGATTGGATCCGGCAACCACCGGTCCTCCGCGTTCCAGTTCCAGGAATGGGGCCACGCGCTCTGAAATCTTCAGCGCATCAACCTTCGGATATCGCCTTGCTGCACGCGCCGCGTCGATTGGCTCTTTTGCGAATGGACCCGTAATGCGAACCAACACGAAATCGGAGCGCAGGGTGCTCTGAAGCACGGCGGCCAGGCTATCGGCGATCTCGCGAGGAGTTTTGTCCTTATATAACAGCGGAAGGGATGTGAAAGCTGTTAAATCGCGAAGGCATTCCTTCAACCACCGCTCCTCTGAATGTGTATTGCTGACCGAACAGTCTTGGTTCACGGAGGCATCCTTCACGGGCAGTGATTCAGGCTCCTGTAGACGAACCGGTCCCGGAAGACTCGCGTTCAGACAGTTCTTTCAACAATTCATCAGGCGCAACGTAAAAAGGATTGTGCTGGATCATTCCGCCGATGATCACCAGCGGATGCGTCCGCAGGGCATTAATGACCATTTCTGCGCCGAACTTATCCAGATCGTAGGCGCAAATAACAATATCTCCGGCTTTGGGTAGGGCAAGATTCGCACGGCACTCGAACTCGAGAGCACGATCCATTACGTCTGGGTTGTCCAGCAACCATTCCATGTCCGCGATGAAACGATTTATGGGAAAACCTTGAGTTCTTCCATTATTCAAGACTACCGAAAGTGACGCGAGCCATTCGCTCTGGTTGAAACGGCCACCGCGCAAAGGCCCGTCGTACCATCCGATTATCTCTAATTGGCCGTCGACTTCCGCTCGTTCGGCGTCGATTCCAGCTTCACTCATACGCTGCGTGTGATGGTGACGAAGCGACGGATTAACGATGTGAAGTGCCTTATCTCCGCGTTCCATGCCTTCGCGGATAAACGGCATCAGCACCCGATATCTTTCGTCCGACGTACGAAAGAATGCACAAACGTGCGGGGATTCGGTTAGATCTTCGCCAAAAAGACGAACGGGTTTTTGCGTGCGATCCATAGTTGCCTCCTGGTTAAAGAGCCAATGACGTATCGCGATCCTTTGCGCCAGGCCAGAGCAGGGTCGGAGGAACTCATCGGAAGTGCCCCGCAAGCGGCAGGCCAATCAAGCAGACTATACACTCGCTGAACAGTGCGTGCGAAGCTTTGACGATTGTGGCAACGTCGAGCTGCCGGGTATCCTCATAAGGCTTTTGCAGGATGAGATAACAGGACGGCAAACGGCGCGGTCTTCAGAGCAAGCACGGGATCGGCGCAGGTGAGCCCAAAGGACGTATCGGGGAAGCGGGCCACCGGCCTCAGGACCCCGGATTAAACGAGCTTGATGCAAACGGCGTACCGCATCAGTTCTGCAGTTGTCCGGACCCTGAGTTGACGCATGATTTCATATTCGTGCGATTCGGAAGTCGTGTTGAGATCCCCAGCAGGGCTGCAGTGGCGCGATGTACGTGGCGTCCCGAGCAACGCATTGAATCGCCTTCATAAATTCATCTGCGCTGCACAGTTTGCCGCACGAGGCTGACAAGCGCATCCGTCAACATAACGTGATCATCTGCCAGTAGAACGCTTGTGCGATTCATGTAAATCATGTCCAAATCGACGGGTTGTCCTGGAGCGGGATTCCGACGCGTACTTCGGTGCCCCCACCGAGTGAACTTTTCACTTCCAGGCATCCCCCAACGCACAGCACCCGTTCTTTCATGCTGACAAGGCCGAGGCCACCCTTTCGCATGGCATCCGATTCGATAAATCCTCGGCCGGTGTCGGACACTATTAACTGGACCTGCCCGGGCGTGCTTTCAAGGACAACACGGGCACAATCGGCACCGGAGTGCTTGGCAATATTCTGTAAACATTCCTGCGAAATCCGGAAAATGCAAAGTTGCACTTCATCGGGAAGGCGTGGGAACTCCTCGGGAACCACAACATCTATTCGGATACTTCGCGTTTTTTCGAATTCTACGCAAAGCCTCTTCAGTGCTGCGCAGATTCCCACATACCGCAGGAGCGGGGGGTGAAGACCGTGCGAGAGGTTGCGCAGCGCATTTGAAAGATCTGTAAGGTCATTAATGACTTGATTCAATTGGTTCATGCTCGAGTGCGAGACCTTCGTACCTTCCTTCATGACTTGGTGAACCGAGAACGCCAGGACTGCGATCCTGTTACCCAGATCATCGTGTATTTCTCGCGAAATTCTCTGCCGTTCCTCCTCCTGCGCATTGATCAGACACCGCTTGAACTGCTGCATGCTTTTGAAGCTGCTCTCCTTTGAAAGGTGTAGTTCAGTGACATCCACATGAGCGATGGCAACTCGAGCATCCTTGTAACAGATCGGCGTGACGCACATGCGGAAGTAAGCTGGTCCCGAAGGGGTCTCGCAGGCATAATCCATATTGAAGGATTGAATCTTTTCTTCCAGAACCGCACGGATTCCGCTTAGAGCTTCTCGAGCATCGCTGGAGGAACCGCTTGCCTGGCAGCACACTTCCAGATAGTTCATTCCTGGTCCGACATGATCCAACGCCGCACCGGTCTCTTCGGCGAGGGCCATCCAGTTCTGATTGACTGCAACGATGTTTCCGTCAGAATTGATGAGCGCTATCCGTCCCGCAGCAGGGACTTGTGTCACAAGTTCCCGTGTCACTATCGGTGGAGCGATTGCGATTGCCATCGCGGAGTCCATTTCCGACGTTCTCACAGCATCACCATACCTTTGCGCCGTAATGAAGTGACGACTATTCATCGGTAAGCCCCAGTGCGTTCGGACCGCATAGTCTCAGAATCGATTGTGGCCACCTGTTCCATCGCCGTTGTCGAGAAGACGAAGAATGCAGCAAAAGCGGTAAGCAAACCCGAACGAGCGTTCTTCGCAATAATTGGTCCTATTCATTGTCTGAATCTCCTTTTGCTAACGTGTCGGTATGGCAAGCGCGATTCCAATTGTTCAGCTTCTTGACTATCGCGCGGTAAGCTGAAGGGTGCGGAAAAGATTCGAAAACTGTTCGAGCTGGACTTTGGGCGCGCAAGAATGGTCTGTCAGGTCGAAAATCTATTTCAAGACGGAGAATGGGCGATTCTTGAATGGTCGGACCCATTGGGTGTGCGCGGATGCGGATTCTTCCAAGTCAAGAACGGACAAATCGTTTTCCAGCGCGGCTACTTTGACAAACTCAGCTTCTTTAGAGCTCAAGGAATTCCATTGGAAGAAGCTCTGAAATAGTTGCTTCAACTCACATCGTTCCGGCGCGTGGACGAGATCGCCGCTGCCAAAGTCGCATGCGGATTCTCGCTGCGAATGTCTACGGCCTGACAAAGACTGCGGCGGAAGATCTTTGCAAGCTGTTCCATCGGAATCACGGACTCGCATGCCTCGTCTTGAGAACTTCGCGCTTCCTTCCGGAAGAGGATGAGCGCAAAAAGACGCTACAGTCCTACGACGACAGCAGCGTTAAGGCGAGTGAATTTCTCTATCGCCGCGTAGACATCCGCAGACGTCGTCCGCGCTCGTCTGCTCCCTTGAGAAGGCATCTTCAATCGGCTTTGGCCGCTAAATCATAACTGCGACCACACGTTTTACACGTGACGATCTGTTCGACTTGCGCGCGAACGCACCTTTAGTCCTGAGGCGGCGGGTTCCGGAGTACGAGCCGGAGAATGCCCGTCGAGGCCGGAGGATGTTTCCAAGCGTCGAAAGAGTGTGTGTCGATGAACGAGCCAGAAACGAGCTGGGCTGGCGCCCTCGGTATGACTTTGTACACGTGCTCGACAGCCTGAAAGCGGGGGCCGACCCGCGCAGTCCTTTGTCGCGTGCTGTGGGAATCAAGGGATACCACGCGGGCAACTTTGCAGAGGGCCCATATCCCGTGGAGTGAACAAATTTCGCGCCTGCAATTGTTAGTTTCGAGTTAACATGACCCCCGCCAGCCAAGCGAAGCGGAACCACGTTGTCCCCCGTAATAGGAAAGATCTCGAACACTAAAATGGAGGCATCTGTGAAGCGGACTATCCAGTTCTCATTTTTGTTTCTGACATGCACGGTGCTCGGTTGGGGCCAGGCGCAGGCCACGACGGGAGTCATCCAAGGCACCATAGCCGATCCAACAGGGGCTGCAGTTCCCGACGCCAGAGTTGAAGCCAGGAACCTGGACACGAACTTCACGCGCAGCCAAGACAGCGATGCCAGCGGGCGGTTCGCACTCCTGCAAATGCCGCCGGGCCGCTACACGGTGACGGCCTCGAAACCGGGTTTCGCGACTATCGTTCAGGGGAACCTGGAGCTGACTGTGGGCCAGGCTTTATCGCTCCCGATCTCCATGAAAATATCGTCGGTGTCGGAAGAGATCACGGTCTCTGCCACACCCGTCGACGTGACCCGAGTGGAGTCCAGCACCACGCTGAATGACCTCACGGTGAGCAGCACGCCTGTTCTCGGGCGCAAATTCGAGGACCTGCTGACACTCACCCCGGGAGTCGGCATCGTTCAAGGCGCGGACGGCGATGAGATCAACTTTGCCGGCCAGCGTGGGGTCTTCAACAACATCTCCGTCGATGGTGGCGACTACAACAATGGATTCTTCGGCGAGCAAGTCGGAGGCCAGCGCGCCGCCGTGGACATCAGCATGGAAGCCGTGAGGGAGTTCCAGGTTGTGGCCACCGGCGCCAGCGCGGAGTTCGGCCGCACGGCCGGCGGCGTGGTCAACGTCATTACCAAATCCGGCACAAACGACCTGCACGGCAGCCTGTTTCATTACCAGCGGCTGCGAGCTCTGAGTGCCAATACTTCGGACGGCAAACCGCTTCAGGATTTTCGCCGCGAGCAGTCCGGCGGAAGCATCGGTGGACCGATTGTCAGGAGCAAAGCGTTCTACTTCGGCGCGTTCGAGCAGATCTTCGAAAACCTCCGCCGCGACAATCTGAGTACCGCCATTGGCCCTCCCTGCTCGATTTCTGCTCCAGTTGTGGGCACCAACGACACGGCGATCGCCGGCAGCGCCGACTGCCAGCGCCTGGCGTTGATCAATTTTTTCAAGACCCGTTTCAGTCAGGACGAAAGCCAGCCCGTTATCCACTCGATCAATAACAGTGCGGCATTTGGCCGTATCGACTGGAACTTGACCCCCAAAAGCTCCATGGGCGTGTCGTACAACTTTGACTATTCCAAGAACACCAACCAGACGTTCGATGTGCCGACCTATGGAAACTCAGCCAATGGGATTGAGGGCCCCTCGAAGATCAACGTGGTCAACGGCAACTTGTTCACAACGGTCTCGCCGACCAAGTTGAACGAGTTCCACTTGAGCTATTCGCGCGAGAATCGTCCGCGTAACGCGGTCTCCTCCAAGGTCCCGGACACCGCGATGGGTTTTGCGACGACCTTCCGGTTCGGCCAGCCCTACTTTATAGAACCGGCCATCGACGAGCTTTTCTGGCGCACCGATTTGAGCGACAAGTTCTCCATCGTCAGGGGCGGCCACAACATCAAGTTCGGCGGCGGCTGGGTGCATAGTGTGAACACCCAGGTCTTCCGCGGCTTCTTCACGGGACGCTACATCTTCAGCGACGTCGTGGGCTTCCTGCACTACGCCTCGCCTGCCTCGCTTGGACCCGGCTACGGTCCGAGGGCTGCGATTTGCGGGAATGGCGCGTGGATCAATTTCGGCCAGACCTGTTCGGACGGATCGGCGGCCAACACGCCGATGCTCCTCTACCTCCAGCACGCCGCGCTCAGCGGACCGACCACCGACGCGGCAGGCGCGTCCTCCATCAAGAACGAGGATTACGGCCTGTTTCTACAGGACAGTTGGAAGGCCACGAAGAATCTTACGGTGAACTACGGTCTGCGCTGGGAGGCGCAAATCTTCCCTAAACCTACCTTGGATCCATCGAAAACTGCTTACGGTCCTTATTTGAGCGATCCGCGTTTCCCATCCGACGGGACGATTCACAATCAGAAGAGAATGTTCCAGCCGCGCGTGGGCTTTGCCTGGGATGCCGCGGGAAACGGCAAGTCTGTTCTGCGGGGGAGCTGGGGAATCTACAACGCGCGCCAGAACATGTTGACGCAGGTGGGTGCGATCACAACGAACGGCATCCAGCAACAGTCGATCGCCGCGGGAGGATTTCCGGGGGGGTTTTTCAACACCGCAGGCGGCGATCTTCCGACATACCCCGGCGTGCTCGTACCGCCGTCGATTCCGGCGGGAACCCTTCCCGTTGGTGCGGGCGTCACCGTATTCAGCAAGGACTATGCTAATCCTCGCATCTACACGACTAACGCCGCCCTCCAGCAGCAACTCGCACAAGATGTGTTCGCCTATGTGGATTTCACCTGGTCGAAGGGCGTTCATCTCACGCGCTTTATCAATCCCAACGCAAACTCCGCCTTGTTCAAGAATCTGGGTGACGTCACCGACACCGTGAGTTCTGCAAAGTCCCTATATCGCGGCGTGACGTTCGGCGTGCGCAAGCGTTTCAGCCGGAGATTCCAGTTGGAAGGCAACTACACCTACTCGCAGGACTGGGATGACGACTCCAACGAACGCGATCCCTTCACCTTCCGTTACTTTGATGTGAACAGGCTCTACCTCGAGTACGCCCCCTCCGATCGAGACGAACGTCACAAGTTCAATTTCTTCTCGTACTGGGACCTCGGAAAAGGCTTCATCGCCGACGTCCGCATGCAGGCGCATTCGGCTCAACCGATCAGCCCGTCTCCGCGCAAAGGCGCGGACCGCAACAGCCTGCGCAAGGACAACGAGTTCTTCTCGTTCGATTGGCGGCTGCAGCGTCCGTTCAAATTGAGTGAACACTACTCGATAGTCCCGCAGATCGAGATGTTCAACACATTCAACAACACCAACAATGTGAATCCTCTGGCTTCGCCGGGCTTATTCAACTTCGACGGGTTTCTCCGTCAAGGCGTCGGCGATCCGCGGCAGGTCCAGTTGTCGGTGAAGTTCATGTTCTGATCAGTGCCGCCGATGCGTCATGTCGGACGGGAAGCATGAAGATCTTGCCGAAGCGTCGCGTAGGCATCTGAGAAAGACGCGTTGTTTTCGGCACACGTGGCAATCATGCTGACGCCTCGATCACGGAGGCACATTTTGCAGAAGTCCGGCTTTCGACAGCGAATCTACTAGAGCGCTCTTCGCCGTTCAAGCGACAAGGTCCAGCAGGAGGGCATCATTAAGGACGTGAAAAAATGTTTAGTGGCGGTTTAAAAGGGAGCCGGTTTGGCCGGTCTACCTGGATCAGGCATGACTTGGATCGTGTTCTGGACACACAAAGCCTGAGGCGTTCTTTACCTTGCACGCGGCTACAGAATACCTGAATTCGACGGCGAGATAGTGAACGCGGCTGTCGGCACCGCGTGTAATAGATCAACTGTCAATTGGAAATGCATCCGTATCGAAGTTGCGAATTCCGCTCAGCAATGAAAGCGGACGAGGCGCTACTGACACAAGTATCCACCATCGATCGGAAACAGATGTCCCGTAGTCATTAGCATTGGATAAATGCTATCGACAGCTTCAACAATGTCCTGAGTTTGGCAAAGCCGCCGGAGGGGAATTCTTCCAGCAAGTTCCTGCTCTTTCCCCGCTATCGTTAGCAAGGAATCAGTCATTGGTGAGGGAAAGATCGTCGGACAGACTGCATTGACTCGAATGCTTAGCGGTGCCCACTTCATCGCCAAGGCACGCGTGAAGGTCACCACGGCGCCTTTCGAGACGGCGTAGAGAATGTCGTTACAGACCCCGATTTCGTTATCCTGCCCGCCGCTCGCAACGACGCCATCAGTTGAAGCCACATTGACCACGAGAGGGTTGGAACCAGAAGCAAGCAAAGCTTCGAGCTGCAAAGTGAACATAATAGTGGTCATGACGTTTGCCTTCCACAGTTTGTCGGCGGTTTCCCATGCGCTTTCGCTCACAGGATCGGAATGGAATTGCCCCGCGCAGTTGATGAGGATTTCCAATCCTGCCACTCGTGTGGAAAGGAATTCCCGCGCATACCTGACTCCGTCTGCTTTGCTCAAATCAGCAGTGATAGGCTGAACACCCTCGACTTCATGTTTCGGGGTGACGAGATCCACCCCGTAGACATTTGCTCCAGCTGCCGCAAAATGTTTCACCAAGTGAGACCCGAGCCCCCCGGACGACCCTGTTATCACAATGTTGCTGCCAAGTATTTTGTTATGCCTGGCAACCTTACCTTCTGGTTTCATTTGTTTCATTCCGCGAAACGCGTTGTTGCCCACTACCGGCTGATTGGTGACCTCTGCATGTAAACTTTGGCGGTTTCTTTGGCCAGCGTCAAGTCGGTAATCGGTGCCAGAGCTCAGGGTCTTTTAGGGCAATGCGCCCTGGCAAGTGTGGCAATCATGGGAACGTTGGCAACGTTGAATCTGTAACTTGCAGACCTCATTATCCCGGACACGAAACGAATCCCCCCTCTCCGCTTTCTTCTGAATCAGTTTTGTCATTCCCAGGGGAGTTCACGCCCGCGACAATGTCACGATAATGGGATCCTGGAGCGAGACAGCAGTGCCAGCGGGCACTCGGTAGACGATGGAAATGCTCGTACGCGCTATTTCAATTCTCTCAACCAGGCTGCGAATGATCTCTCGTCTTCGATTCCAATTTGCATTCTCGAAGGCCCAGGTCGAAGATGGACCGCCAGCTTTTTAGAGTGATCCACAAGAAATCGTAATTCTTGTTGTCGATCAGCCCCCTGACTGTTTGCGTGAATTCTCGCTTCGAGCTCCGCGATACGACCTTTGGTTCGATTCAGC
>WNFO01002543.1_pt1 | contig 15091 bp, 19 predicted proteins | sample 5400251 | NCBI WGS metagenome assembly WNFO01 (sample SAMN13153354, study PRJNA577476) | soil metagenome | isolation source: 100 cm saprolite under Madrone tree | place: USA:California | collected 2016-06-14 | reverse complement strand
GCGGCGAAGGGCGTCCGCGCCGACTGCATCGAGGCGGGGGAGTTCCCGGAATTGGCGCAGCGCTACCGGGTCATGGCGGTGCCGAAAGTGGTCATCAACGACCGGGTGGAGTTCGAGGGGGCGCTCCCCGAGCGCGAGTTTCTCCAGGCGGTCCTGCGCGCGGTCGGGGACGGCCCGGAGCCAGCGGCGTGAGACGCCGTGCCGCCCTGCTGGTGCTCCTCGGCCTCCTCGCGGCGCCGGGGTCCCGGGCCGCCGAGCGTCAGGCCCCGCTCGCCGTGGGCGAGCGGGCGCCGGACTTCACCCTGGCCGACCAGTCGGGGAAGCCGGTGACGCTGTCCGAAGTGCTCGGGCGCCGGAACGCCGTGGTCCTCGCCTTCTACATCAAGGCCGACACGCCCGGCTGAACGACCGAATTCACCCGGTACCGGGATGAGCGCAAGAAGTTTGACGCCATGAACGCCGAGGTGCTCGGCGTCTCCGTCGACGTGCCCGAGCACAACCGGGCGTGGGCCGAGAAGGCCGCGCTGCCGTTCCGGCTCCTGAGCGACGTCTCGCCCAAGGGGCGGGTCGGCAAGGCGTTCGGCGTGTGGGACGATACGTGGGGCTTCGAGGCGCGTGCGACGTTCGTCCTCGACGCGCACGGCGTGGTCCGGTTCGTCGACGCGGACTCGCTCGCGCTCGACCCCGGCCGCGCCGTGGACGCGGTCCGGAAGATCGCCGCCCGCTGACACCGTTCTCCTGGGGAGGCTCGAATGTCGCTGACCGCCGCCGAGCTGATCAAAGCCGACCACGAGCACCTGATCCACCCGCTCCATCATCCGTCCGACAACGCCGAGCCGATCGTCTACGTGCGCGGGCGCGGGGCCACGGTCGTCGACGTGACCGGGCACGAGTACCTGGACGGGCTGTCCGGGCTCTGGAACGTGAACGTCGGGCACGGCCGCAAGGAGCTCGCCCAGGCGGCGGCCGCGCAGATGGAGGAGCTCGCCTACTTCTCCGGCTACGTGGGGTCGTCCAGCATTCCGGCCATCACGCTCGCCGACAAGCTGATCCAGCTCGCCTATCCTAACCTCCAGGCGGTGTTCTTCACCTGCGGTGGCGCCGAGTCCAACGAGTCGGCGTTCAAGACCGCGCGATTCTACTGGAAGGCGCGGGGCAAGCCCGGCAAGGTCACGATCATCGCACGGCAGCACGCCTACCACGGGGTCACGCTCCAGACGATGAGCGCCACCGGGATGGCCGCCTACTGGAAGATGTTCGAGCCGCGCGTGCCGGGGTTCGTCCACATCCAGACCTGCTACCCGTACCGCTTCGTGGGCGCCCGGCCCGGCGAGACCGTCGGTCAGGCCGCCGCCCGCGAGCTCGAGGAGGCGATCCTCCGCGAGGGCCCCGACACCGTCGCCGCCTTCATCGCGGAGCCGATCCATGGCGGCGGGGGGGTGATCTACCCGACCGACGACTACTTCCCGCTCGTGCGGCGCGTGTGCTCGAAGCACGACGTCCTCTTCATCGCCGACGAGGTCATCACGGGGTTCTGCCGGACGGGCAAGTGGTTCGCGCTGTCGCACTGGAACGTCGAGCCCGACATCATGAGCTTCGCCAAGGGCGTGACGTCGGGGTACCTGCCGCTCGGCGGCATCATGGTCAGCCGCGAGATCAAGGACGCGATCGACTCCGTCAAGCCCGAGGATCGCTGGATGCACGCCTACACCTACTCGGGCCATCCCACCTGCTGCGCGGTGGCGCTGCGAAACCTCGAGATCATGGAGCGCGAGCGGCTGTGGGACAACGCCGCGGCGATGGGCACCCGCCTGCACGAGGGCCTCAAGGCGGCGTTCGGCGACCACCCACACGTCGGCGACATCCGGGGCGGGAAGGGCCTCCTGGCCGCGCTCGAGTTCGTCGAGGACCGGGGCACGAAGGCGTTCTTCCCGGCCGAGACGAAGGTCGGGCCCCGCGTCCAGGCGGAGATGGCCAAGCGCGGGCTGATCACGCGCGTCAAGGGCAGCGAGATGGTCTTCTTCGCGCCGCCCCTGGTGGTGACGGCGGCCGAGGTCGACCGGATCGTCTCGATCACGCGCGACGCGATCAAGGCCGTGCTCGGCCGCTGAGGGCGCGCCCTCCGTGCGACTGATTACCGCCCACCGGATCCTGATCCTGGCGGCCATCGCGTTCTTCCTCTTCTACGCGCTCGTTCTCGTGCGGGAGTACCTGGCGGACGGCGGGGCGGCGCCGCTCCTCTGGAGCGCGCTCTCGACCCTCGTCGCGGGCGGGCTCGTCGCCTACTACCGGACGCTCAAGGGGTGGGGCACGCGGCTCTGACGCCGGCCGGCCGCGCGGCGCGCGCTGACGGGCGGCCCCCGCGCGACGGTGGCGGCGAGGCCACCCTTCGCCGGGCTGAGCCCCGCTTCGCGCGCCAGGGGGCCGGGGGCTCGAGGCGGCGGAAGTGCGGATCACCAGTGGCGCCTCGCTCGTGCCCGCCCGGCGACGTGACCGGACGCCCGGTCTCGGCCGGCCGGCGTCGCCACGCGCTCGCGGCGGGGGCCGGCGGGAGGTCCTCGTCGACAATGCGGCCCGTCGCATGGTCGCGTCCGCGGAAGACACCACCGCCGGCGAGCTCCGCGCGCCCGCCGGCTGAACGGCCCGAGGTCGACCCCTACCCCTCGGTCCGCCTGCCGTCCCGCGCGGATGGATCGCCGACCGTGACCGCGCCCGCCCGCGACGGCACCGACCTGAACGTCGCATAGAGGAGCAGGTCGTAGACGATCTTCAGGCCGCCGCCGAGGACGAACGGCGCGGCGAGCGCGAGTCCCTGGATCACCCAGCCCGTGAAGGCGGGAGTGATCGCCTGGGCCACCGACCGCGCCACGTTGGTGATGGTCGCGGCCGCTTCCCGCTCCCGGTCCTCCACGACCGACATCACGTAGGCTTGCCGCGTCGGCACATCGATCTGGGAGAGGAGCTGGCGCGCCAGGAGCAACGCGATCGCGGCCGGCGCCGACCGCGCCAGCCCCACCCCGATCAGCAGGACGTTCGAGGCGAGGTGCGTGACGACCATCGTCTGGATGAGGCCGAGCCGCCGGGCGAGAGGCGCCGCGGCCAGGAACGAGAGCGCGGTCAGGAGCTGCGCCGCGAAGAAGACCCAGCCGAGCGAGTCTAGCCGGAGCCCGTAGCGCACCGCGAACCAGTACGCGATCAACGACTGCAGGACGAAGCCACCCGCGAACGCGTCGAGGGCGAAGAGCGCCGCCAGCCGGCGGATGATCGGCGCCGAGGGGAGCGCCGCGAGCGGGAGGCCCCGGCGCTCCGGGGCGAGCCCGCCGGCCTGGGGCAGCCGCGCGTAGGCGACGATCTGCGCGAGCGCACCCGCCCCGAAGGCCGCGAAGAGCGCGGGCGCCGGCACGAGCGCGGCGCCGGCGGCGCCGAGCGCGGCCGCGACGTACCCCAGCAGATTGTAGAGGGCGAGCGCGCTCGGGAGCCGGTCGGGAGCCACGGCGCGGGTGACGACGACCTGCTCGAGCGTGAGGAAGGGGCCCGCCTCGCCCGTGCCGACCGCGACGTTGCCGAGCATGGCGGCCAGGACCACGAGCCAGGGGGTGCGCGTCGTCAGGAGCAGCCCGGCGGCGGCGAGGGAGAGCGCCGCGAGCGCCAGCAGGGGCCCGACGGGCCCGTGGCGCTCGGCCGGCCGGCGCACCGCCCACGTGAGCCCGGCGCTCGACGCGAGCGTCAGCGTGACCATCGCGCCGACCCCGCGCGCGTCCGCGCCGAGCGCGCTCAGGTAGAGGGGGAGCGCGATGCCCAGAAAGCCGTAGCAGAATGTGCGCGCCGTCTTGGCGACGAAGACGAGACGCGCGGCCCCCGCCCCCACCATGGCCCGTATCCTAATACGGCCTTCGTTCCGGGAGGATCGACACCGGGAGGGGTCAGGCGCTACTATCCCGGTGCGGCCCGCGCGAGCCACCGGGGCTCGGACGCTCTCCGCCGGCCGGTGCGGGTCTTGGATCACACGAGGGGAGGGTTCGCAGATGCGGCGCCTCTGCGGTCGTGTCCTGGTTCATCCGCTCCTGCTCGTCTGTCTCCTCGCGTCCGGCGTCCTCCTCGCCGGGACGGGCCGCCGGGCGGCGGCCGGCCCGCTGAAGTGGGACGACATCAGGAACCCCTATGAGGGGGACGCCCAGGCGGTCGACGAGGGGCGCGAGCTCTTTGTCGAGCGCTGCACCTTCTGTCACGGCACGCTCGGCCGTGGGGCCAAGGGGCCGTGCCTGAGCTGCGGCCACTATTACTATCGCGGCGGTTCGAACGCGCAGCTCTTCGCCACGATCACGGCCGGCATCCAGGGCGGTCAGATGGGCGCGTTCGCCTCGAGTCTCACTGGAGAGCAGATCTGGAAGATCATCGCCTTCCTCCGCGCCCAGACCCGGCAGGATCATCCCGAGGCCTTCAGCCAGGACTGAGGGCCTGAGACACCTGGCGGCATGCGCGGGCGCGCGTGGTCGGGCCTCCCCGCCCTCGCGCTCCTGGCCTGTCTCGCCTCGCCCCCCACGGCGAGCGCCCAGGACAACTTCGAGATCCAGGTCTACGGGTCGGAGACGGTGGCGCCGGGCGCCACGATGGTCGAGCTCCACAGCAACTTCGCGCTCAGGGGCAGGACCCGTGAGACGGATGGGGTGCTGCCGACGGAGCACGCGCTCCACGAGACCCTCGAGGTCACGCACGGCTTCACGTCCTGGTTCGAGACGGGCTTCTATCTCTTCACCAGCCTGCAACCCGACGGCTGGCGGTGGGTGGGTGATCACATCCGGCCCCGCGTCCGGGTGCCCGCGGGCTGGCGCTGGCCGGTCGGCGTGAGCCTCTCGACCGAGTTCGGGTACCAGCAGCGCCAGTTCTCCACCGACACCTGGACGCTCGAGATCCGGCCGATCGTCGACCAGCAGCTCGGACGGTGGTACTGGTCGTTCAACCCGACCGTCGACCGCTCCTTCGAGGGCGTGAGCGAGCGGCAGGGCTTCGGGTTCTCGCCGAACCTCAAGGTCAGCTATGACATCACCCCGACGGTCAGCGCCGGGCTTGAGTACTACGGCGCGCTGGGCCCACTGAGCGGCTTCGACCCGGTCGAGCGGCAGCAGCACCAGCTCTTCCCGGTGGTCGACCTGAACCTCGGACCGCGGTGGGAGTTCAACTTCGGGGTCGGCTTCGGGCTGACGCGCAGTACCGATGCCCTCATCGTCAAGCTGATCCTCGGCTACCGGTTCGGCGGCCCCGAGGCCGGCCCCGACGGCTACCGGTGACTTCCCGCCTCCTTAACGGCTGGTTGTAACGGTTGACAGTGAGAGTAGCACTGGTTACTCTCAACCCGACGTAGCGGCGCCCGGCCGGTCGACCGCCGGGGAGGAGGGCTCGAATGAGGCGCCTGAACTCGACCGTCGCGGCGCTGGCCGCGGCCAGCCTGGCCGGGGCCGCCCTGCTCGTGGCCGGGATCCACGGGCGACCCGGACGGGCCGGCGCCGCGGAGACCACCCTCAAGCGCGTCGCGACGATCGACCTGCCGGGACCTCCGGGTCACCGCTTCGACTACCTGACGATCGACTACGACGATCACTACCTGCTCTCCGCCCATCTGGGCGCCGGCCTCCTCTACGTGATCAACCTCGACACCCAGGCCCTGGTGGGGGCCGTCCCGGACGTGCCCGGCGTGGAGGGGATCGAGTACGTTCCTGAGTTGAAGAAGGTCTACACCTCGGACTGGTGGGAGAACAAGATCGCGGTCATCAGCCTGCCCGAGATGAAGGTCACCAAAAAGCTCCCCACCGAGGCCAAGCCCGACGGGATGACGTATGCGGCCCCCTTCCACAAGCTCTATGTCTCCGACGAGCGCGGCCGGGCGGTCACGGTCGTCGATGTCCGCGAGGACCGGGTCGTCACGACGCTCTCCTTCGACAGCGAGACCGGCGTGCCCCAGTACGACCCCGTGACCCGCCGGGTCTACGTCAACCTGCAGGACCGGAACGTCCTCGCCGCGATCGACCCGCGCGGGGACACGGTGGTCGCGCGGTACCCGGTCGCCGGGTGCGAAGGCAACCACGGCATGGCGCTCGACGTCGCGCATCACCGAGCCTTTCTGGCGTGCGAGGGCAACCTCGTGCTGACGGTCTTCGACCTGGATACGCACGCGGCGCTCGCGCACCTGCCGCTCCCGAAGGGCCCGGACGTCGTCCAGTTCGATCCTGGGCTCGGACGGATCTACGTGGCGTGCGGGAGCGGCGCGATTTCCGTCTTCAAGGAGGACGACCCCGAGCACTTCCGCAAGCTCGAGGACTTCCCGGTCGAGCGGAAGGTTCATAGCCTGGCCGTCGACGTCCGGACGCATCGCGTCTACGCGCCTGAGGAGCAGGAAGGTGGCCGCCCCACCGCCCGGATGGTGGTGTTCGATGCCATCTGATACCTTCGCGACGAGGAGCGGGCTCGCGAGGCGCGTGGTGGCGGCGTCGCTCGCCGTCCTGCTGCCGATGGCCGTCCGGGCGAGCCAGGGCACGACCAGCACGCTGAAGCCGCCGATCGAGCTGGCCGATCCGGCCAACATCGAGGCCGGCCGGCAGATGTTCAACGTGACCTGCACCCACTACTGCCACGGCAAGGACGCCCGGGGCAGCGGCCTGCGGGGGCCGTCGCTCCGGAATGGCGGCTTCGATCACTGGTACCTCTACGGCCGGATTTCGGGGGGGCGGCCGCCCATGCCGGCCTTCGCCGGCATCTACACCCCCGAGCAGATCTGGAAGATCATCGCCTACATCCAGTCGCTGCGGGACTGAGCCTCGCAAGGAGGGCATCGTGTCGCGTCGTGGCTTCCTCCTGGCATTCGCTGCGTTCGGCGCCGTCGCCATCGGGCCGGACCGGCTCTTCCTGAGGCCCGAGGGCGTCAGGGCGGCCGAGACGGACGGGGACGAAGAGCAGGACGAAGGGGATCGGGAAGGCACGCGGGACGAGCAAGAGACGAAGGAGGGGGACGCCAAGCGCCAAGGCGCCGAGCAGGACGGGCGCGAGCAGCCGGAGGCGGACGATGACGACGACTAGTTGGAGAGAAACCGGGTGGGTCCCCGTGAACCGTCGGACGGGCGCTGGGCGGAGGGTCCGGGTGGCCGTCGGGCTCGCGAGCCTCGTGCTGCTCGCGGGCGGCGCCGGCCCGGCGATCGCGCAGGCTCCCCGGGTACTGATCGTTGGCCCCATCGACACCTACGGCGCGCTCGTCGCCGGCGTGTCGGAGGGGCTCCAGTCCGCTGGGTTCCGGGACGCCGAGCGGATCCGCATCGACGTCCGGAACGCTCGCGCGGGCGACGAAGCGAAGGCCGTGATCGGCGCCGCGGTCGAGGAGGGCGTCGACGCCATCGTGACGATCTTCGGCCCCTCGACCCAGGCGGCGCGCGCGGTGACGACGAGGGTGCCGATCGTCTTCTGCCCGGTCGCCGATCCGGTCGCCGCCAAGTTCGTCGCCTCGAGCGAAGCGCCCGGCGGGAATCTGACGGGCGTTGCCAGCGCCGATGCCGAGGCGAGCCGGCGGAGGCTCATCGCGTTCCGCCAGGTACTGCCGGCGCTGAGGCGCCTGGCGGTCCTCTTCGACCCGGACTTTCCCCCTGACCGTGTGCAGGTGGCGAACCTGGAGCAGACGGCCCGATCGGTCGGCATCACGCTCCTGACCCGGACGGTGGCCGACGGGGACGCCGCGGTCGCGGCGCTGCAAGCCCTCGGCCAAAGCGAGGTCGAGGCGGTCCTCATCCTGAAGGAGGCCCTGCTGCGGCGCGCGGCGGAGGAGATCGGGCGCGTCGCGATCGAGCGGAAGCTCCCGATCGTCGTGGGCGATCCCGACTTGGTCGCGCTGCCGGGTGTGGTCGCCGCCGTCGGCCCGAGCCAGCAGCACACGGGGCAACTCTGCGGCGAGATGACGGCCAGGATCCTCCACGGTGCCAAGGCGGCGAGCCTGGCGGTCGAGCACCCGGTGTTCGAGTTGCTCGTCAATCTCAAGGAGGCGGGACGTCTGGGCCTGGTCATTCCCGAAGGAGCCGTCGAGCAGGCCGTTCGGGTGATCCTCTGAACGCGTCCATGGGACGCTGAGCCGGCGGCCTCGTCTGGGGTGGCATCGCGTGCGGGGGCGCGCCCGAACGACAGCGTGCGTCCTCGCGGGCACGCTCGCGCTGGCCGCCTCACCGGCCGGGGCCTACCGGCCGTTCGTGTCGACCGACGCCGCCGTCGCCGATCCCGGTTTCATGGAGATCGAGCTCGGGTACTTCCAGCTTGCCCACGAGCACCACGAAGACACCTTCTCGACTCCCAAGCTGGTCCTCAACTACGGCATCGTCGATCGACTCGAGATCGTCGGCGAGTTCGCGGCCGAGAAGGCGCCGCGCGATGACTGGCAGCTCGTCGACCCCGCCCTCTTCCTGAAGGCGATCTTGAAGGAGGGCGTCCTCCAGGAGAAGGACGGGCTGAGCGTCGCGCTAGAGGCCGGCGCGCTCCTGCCCTCCACCGCCCCCGGCGAGGGCGCGGTCGGCTTCGAGGCCACCGGAATAGTGAGTGGGCAGCTCAAGCCCCTCACGTACCACCTGAACGCAGGGGGCGGGGTCGACCGGGTCGACGCGCGCCCCTTTGCGACCTGGGGGGTGATCGGGGAGCTTCCCGTCGTCCCGGCGCTCCGGTTTGTGGGCGAAGTGAACGGAGAGAGCGTGAAGCAGGAGCGCGCCAACAACTCGGTGCTCGTCGGTTTCATCTGGCAGCCGTTCGCCTCGAGGGAGCTCTGGATCGACGCCGGCATCCGGCGTGGCATCACCCGCGCCGCACCCGACTGGCAAGCGACGCTCGGGCTGACCTTCGCCTTCCCGCTCTGGCCTCGCGCCCAGCCGTAAGTGCGCCTGTCACGGCGGACCGGCGGACGGAGCGGTGACCGCGGACCGGGCGCCGACATCCGGGCCTTCAACAAAGGGTTCGGGACGTTCGTCGAGACCATGAAGGACGGGAAGGACACCGGACGCACCCAGACGATGCTCGCCGGGGGGAGGGTGCTGAGCATCGAGCAGATGTACCAGATCGGCGCCTCTCTGGAGACAGTCGCGATAGACCGTGCGAACTGGCGAGAGCCCGCGTCCTGAGCCCGCGGGGACGCGTTGCCAGAGGGGTGTCAGCCGGCGTCGGGGCCGGCCAAGCGCCTCCGGCAGTAGGCGTAGAGCGCGTCGTAGACGGGCAACTGCCGAGCTAGATTCTCGTGGTCGTCGCGGACGATCTCACGGAACCCCGAGGCGACTGCGTAGAGCCCCCACGACTCGCGGGTCAGCTCGCGCGCGCTCGTGTCGGCACCCCGGACGATCTCGGCGAGCGCGTGGAGCGCGGGGTCGTCGAGCCGGTAGACGGCGAGGAACGCGTCGAAGGAGCAGCGGTCGCCGTGGTGCCCGAGCTCGACGCCGGGCACGTCATAGGGCCTGGCGTCCTCGCGGCGCGCGACCTCCAAGACCTGGTCGGCGGGCACGAACAGGAACGTCGGGTCGGGGTCGACGAACCGGCGGATGAGCCACGGGCAGGCGATTCGATCGACGCGCGCCCTCTCCCGGGTGACCCACTTCATCGCGGCGCGCGCCCTCAGCCGGCCCACCGGACGAACAGGCCAGCCGCGCCGGCGGCCGCGATCAAGACGGGCTCGGGCACCTTGAAGCGCCACGTGGTGCCGAGCGTCGCGAGCGCGATGGCCAGCGCGGGCGAGTCCACGATCGCGCGCCGGGCGAGGACGATGCAGGCGCCCGCGATCGCGCCCGCCGCCGCCGCGGTCACGCCGGCGACGAACGCCTTCACCTGGGGGTTCGCGCTGATCCGGTCGAACCACGGGTAGGGGATCACGACGAACAGGTACACGGGCAGGAAGACGCCGACCGCCGCCGCCCCGGCGCCGGCGAAGCCGGCGACGAGGTAGCCGATGAACGCGACCGTGATCACCACCGGGCCCGGCGTCAGCATTGCGACCGCGACGGCGTCGAGGAACTGCTTGTCGGTGAGCCAGCGGTGCTGCTGGACGACGCCGCCGTAGAGGAACGGGACGATCGCGAGCCCGCTGCCGAAGACGAACGCCCCTGCCTTCGCAAAGAACCAGAGGAGCTCGGCGAGGAGGGCAGGGGCCGCCACACCCACGCAGGCGGACGGCGCCTTGCGGAGGAACGCGGGCGGCGCCTGTACGACGAGGGTTGCGACGCCGCAGAGGACGAAGAGCGTCAGGATCTCTGACTCGCTCCACGCCGTCACGACCGTCATGAGGACGAAGACCGCCCACAGGAGGCGCTCCCGGCCCAGGGTGAGTCGGGCGAGCTTGTAGCCCGCCCGAACGATGATCGCGATGACGGCGGCGCTCACGCCGTAAAAGACCGCCTGCATCCACGGGAGTCCCCCGTAGCGCACGTAGAGCCAGCCGATCGCCACCGTCATCAGGAAGGACGGCAGAATGAAGGTGAGACCGACCAGCGTCGCGCCGCGCACGCGCGAGTGAATGAAGCCGAGGCAGATCGCGAGCTGGGCCGCGAGCGGGCCCGGCGCCAGCTGCGAGAGGGCCAGGGCCTTAAGGTACTCCTCCCGGCTGAACCAGCGGCGCCGCTCGACCAGGTCCCGCTGCATGTAGCCCACGAGCGCGACGGGCCCGCCGAAGCCGAGGCTCCCCAGATAGGCGAAGTAGCGGAGGAGCGAGCCCGTGGTTCCTCGCGCGGGTGTGTCGGCGTCGGTCATCGGTCGCCTCCCGGCACCCGCCTCAGCCCTGCCGGACTCTCACGTGGCTCAGCGCCTGCTTGAGCGTCTGCCCGATCCGGGCCGGGTCGCCGGTCGCCCAGAAGTGCAGGAAGTACAGCGTCGGCACGCTCCGGATCAGGTGGTTGTGGAGGGCGGTCACCCGGATCCCGCCGGCGCGGAGCTCGCCGATCACGGCGTTGACCTCGTCGCCCGTCAGGACGAAGTCGCCCGTGGTCGCGACCTGCCCGTTCTCCGTCTCCTGAAAGACGAACGCGTTGGCCATGCCCATCGCCGGCGCCAGCATCGCGCCGTGCTCGTGGATCGGCTCCGCCCGCGGCACGCCGATCGCGAGCACGCCACCGCGCACGGCGCCCGAGTGCCCGAGGCTCGCCTCAACCGCGCGCGCCCACGTCGGTGCGGGCGGCGCGGGCTCCGCCGGGACCGCGGGCGGGGGCGGGGTCGCGGTCTCCGCGATCGCGGCCCGGAGGCCGCGGCCGAGCGCCGCTCCATCGCCCTCGCCGAAGAAGTGGAGGTACATGACGTGCGGCGTCTCGAGGATCACGTGGTTGTGCAGGGCCGTGATCTCGAAGCCGTTCGCCTGGAGCGCCGAGACGACGGCGTTGATCTCCTGCGGCAGCAGGACGAGGTCGCCGTCGACGACGGTCGAATCGCCGTCGTGCGCGAAGGCGGCCCAGCCGCCGAGGGCGAGCCCGGTCTTGATCGGGGTGCCGTCGATCGTGACGTGGAGGTCGCTGCGCGGGAACGGCACCCGGTAGACGCCGCCGCCCTCGCTGCCGGGCCGCCCGATCGCCTCCGCGACCGCGCTCCAGCCGGATTCGGCCGCGGCCGGCGCCGGCAGGAGAGCGGCCGTGAAGACCAGGAACAGCAGCGTCGTCGCGCGCGAAGCCTGGGATGCTCGAGCAATCATGACGTCCTCCCTCGGGACCGGCGCGGCGCCGCCTCCCGGCTGTTGATCGCGAGTGTAACGCTTGACTTCACTAGTAGCAACGGTTACCGTGACCAGCGAAGGATGCGCTGGCTGGTCCTCCTGATGAGCCTGCCCCCGACGCCGACCCGCCACCGGGTCGGGGTGTGGCGGAAGCTCAAGCGGATGGGCGCCGTCAACCTCCGGGGCTCGGCGTGGATCCTGCCGGAGAATCCGGAGACGACGGAACTGTTCCAATGGCTCGTGCAGGAGGTGCAGTCGTTCGGCGGGGAGGCGACGCTGCTCCGGGTCGACGGGATCGAGACGATGAGCGACGAGGCGGTCACCGCGCTCTTCAACGGCGCGCGGGCGGAGGAGTACCAGACAGTCAAGCAGGGATGCCGGGAGCTCCTGGCGCGGCTTGACCGTCTCGGCCCGGCCGGGCGCGGCTCGTTCGACCCGCTCCGGGGAAAGCTCGAGGGGCTCAAGCGCGAGCTCGACCGCATCCAGTCGATCGACTACTTCCGCGCGCCCACGGGGACGGGCGTCCGTGCGCTCTGGGAGACGACAGCCAAGCGGCTCCGGAAGGCCGAGGCGGGGCCGAGCCCGGTTGTCGCGATGGGGCGCCGGCGGACGGGGCTCCCGCCGGCGGGGAGCACGTGGGTCACGCGCCCGCGGCCGCACATCGACCGGATCGCGTCGGCGTGGCTGATCAGGCGTTTCCTCGACTCGAAGGCGACCTTCGGCTTCGCCGACCGGGCGGACGCCGCCAAGAAGGGGATCCCGTTCGACGTGCTCGGCGCCGAGTTCGGCCACCACGGGGAGGACTGCACGTTCGAGACGCTCGTCAAGCGCTTCGGCGTGAAGGACCGGCGGCTCCGGGCGATCGCCGAGATCGTGCACGAGGCGGACCTCCACGACGGGAAGTTTGCGCGGGGCGAGGCTCAGGGGATCGATCTCGCGGTGAGCGGCCTCGTCGCGGCGACGCCGGACGACCACGAGCTGCTTGAGCGCGGCATGATCTTGTTCGACGGCCTCTACGCGACGCTCAAGCAGAAGACGTAACACGCGACGACCAACCACGAACAAGGAGGACTCAACATGCGACGGTTCGCAGTCTCGATCCTGGCTCTGCTGATGGCGGTCACGCTCGGGGCGCCCGCGCTTCACGCCGAAGAGGCGAAGGATCAGGCCGCGCTGGCCAAGGCGCTCGCGGTAGCCAAGGTGTCGCTCGAGAAGGCCCTGAGCGCCAGCCAGGGCGAGGGCAAGCCGATCTCGGGGAAGTTCGAGATCGGGGACGACGGCAAGCTCCAGCTCTCGGTCTACACGGCCAAGGGCGACGCGTTCTCTGAGGTCATCGTCGACCACGCGACGGGGAAGGTGGAGAAGGCGGAGGCGATCACGAGCGGCGAGGACCTCGAGGCGGCCAAGGCGCAAATCGCGGCGATGGCCAAGGCCCGGCTGGGACTCGACAAGGCGGTAAGCAAGGCCGTCTACGCGAACCGGGGCTACCGGGCGGTGAGCGTCTATCCGAGCCTGAAGGACGGGCACCCCGTGGCTGAGATCACGCTCCACAAGGGCGACGACTGGAAGACGGTCACCGAGAACCTCGACTAGCCCGGAGCCCGGATGAACGGTCAGCGCGGGTGGCGCCGCCAGGGGCGCGCGATCGCCCTGGCGGCGCTCGGAATCGTGGGCCCCGCGGCGTCCGCCGCCGAGCTGGGGGTACCGGCCACCGCGGTGACCGTGCGCTACGACCTCGAGGACGGGCGCCTGGGCGACTGGAAGACCATGGACGGCGCGTGGGCCATCGAGGAGATGGCGGGGGCGCCGAGCGGCCGGCACGTGCTCGTCCAACGCGCGGTGGAGAACGTCTTCAACGTGATCGTCGCCCCGGCCGGGCCGTACGCGGACGTCGACGCGTCGGTCCAGTTCAAGCCCATGTCGGGCCGGGAGGACGCGTCAGGCGGGATCGTGTTTCGTCTCCACGACGGTAAGTACTACGTCATCCGGGCCAACGCGCTCGAGAACAACTTCAACCTCTACGCCTACGACCGGGGGCGCCGGGAGATCGCCGGCGTACGGGTGCAGGCGCCGGCCCTCGGGCAATGGCACACGATTCGCGTGGTCGCCGTCGGCGACCACATCCAGGGCTACCTCGACGGCACGCTCCGGCTCGACTACCGCGACAGCCGGTTCCGGTCGGGCCGGGTAGGGCTCTGGACCAAGGCTGACTCGGTGACGGCCTTCGACGATCTCGTGATCCGTGGGGTCCCGAGCGCCGGCCCCTGACCCCCATCCATTCCCTTCCCGTTGACTACGTCGGGCCTCTGCCGTAGCCTCCCTCGCACGCCATGAAACGTGCAGAAGCGCTCCGCCGCCCTCCCGCCTGACGTCGGGCCCTGCGATGCTGATCCAGGGCGGGACCGTCGTGGATCCCGCACTCGGGCCCTCCGCGCTGCGGGACGTTCGGCTCACCGACGGGCGCGTGGCCGCCCTCGGCGAGAATCTCCGGCCCGCCCCCGGCGAGGAGGTCGTCGACGCCCGAGGCCTCCTCGTGACACCCGGCCTCATCGATCTCCACGTCCACGTCTACTACGGCGCCTCGTGCTACGGCATCGAGCCGGATCCTCACTGTCTGGCGACCGGCACCACCACCGTCGTCGACGCGGGCTCGGCGGGGGCGCTCACGTTCACCGGGTTCCGGAAGTACGTGATCGAGGTGGCGGAAACGCGCATCCTGCCGCTCCTCAACATCAGCAGCACCGGAATGTTGAGCGCCGAGGTCGGCGAGCTGGAGGACGTCCGCTTCATCGACCGGGCCAGGGCGCTCCAGACCATCGAGGCCAACCGCGACCTCATCCACGGCGTGAAGGTACGACTGTCACGCCAGCAGGCCGCCGGCAACGCCCGACTCGCGCTCAGCACGGCCCTCGAAACCGCGTCCGCGGCGCGGCTGCCGCTTATGGTCCACGTGGGCGACACGCCTATTCCGCTCGAGGACATCCTCCGCGAGCTCCGTCGCGGCGACGTGATGACCCACTGCTTCCACGGGCGCGAGCAGGGCGTCCTCGACGAGCGCGGCCGTGTCCGCGAGGAGGCCCGACGGGCGATCGGCCGAGGCGTGGTCTTCGACGTCGGCCACGGCGTCGGGAGCTTCGCGTTCGCGGTGGCCCGCGCCGCCCTCGCGCAAGATCTCCGGCCCGGCACGATCTCGAGCGACCTCCACGTGTATAACGTGCGGGGGCCGGTCTTCGATCTCGCGACGACGATGACGAAGTTCCTGGCGCTCGGCCTCCCCCTCGACGAGGTCGTCCGCATGACCACGGAGGCGCCCGCGAAGGTGATCGGAGCGGCGGGCCGGCTGGGCACTCTCGCCCCCGGCGCCGCCGCGGATGTCACGCTGCTCCGGATGCA
>WNFO01002822.1_pt1 | contig 15092 bp, 10 predicted proteins | sample 5400251 | NCBI WGS metagenome assembly WNFO01 (sample SAMN13153354, study PRJNA577476) | soil metagenome | isolation source: 100 cm saprolite under Madrone tree | place: USA:California | collected 2016-06-14 | reverse complement strand
ATTGGCGCGCTCCGCGCTGGGCGCCGCTTCGCCCCAAGGCCAGCGGCGCTTGACGCCTGCCAAACGCAAGCCGTCCGCGCTCGGCTCGCCGATCGCGGCAGCCTCCCATTCGGCCTCGGTCGGCAGCCGGCGCTTGGCCCAGTTGCAATAGGCTTGCGCCTCGTACCAGTTGACGAAGGCCACCGGCGCGTGCGGCGCGAGCGCTTCGACCTTGTCGTGGTTGCGCCACGTCCAGCTGCCGCCCTCGTTCTTGAGCCAGTAGACCGGATGCTCGGCTCCCGCGCGCTCGCGCCACTCCCATCCCGGCGCACTCCAGAATTCGCGGCGCCGATAACCGCCCTCCTCCACGAACGCGGCGAACTCGGCGTTCGTGACGGGCGCTTTGGCGATCCGGAACGGCGCGATGTCGACCGCAAACGCCCACTTCTCGTTGTCGAAAACGAAACCATCCGCAGGGGTCGAGCCCAGCTGCCACTTCCCGCCGGGCACATCGACGTCGCCGCCCCATGCGCCGGCGCGTTGCGTCGCTGGGTCCCCAAGACCTTGCGGGCGCGCAAAGCCCAGCGTCTGTCGTGTATAGGCGAGCGCCTCGACGTGCATATCCTCGTGGCGGGTCGAAAGGTCGTAGAAATAGCAAGCGCGCAGGTCGATGCTGCTACCGAGGCGATCGACTTGGCGGGCCAGCACATCCGCCATATATCCGAACACCCCGCTGCGATCGGGCAAGTCCAGCTCCCATCGCGTGGCATGCGCGACCTCGCTCGAATTCCACAAGGCGTCGGCGCGCGCGAGGATCGGTGCCTCCCCGTGCGCGTGACGCAGCGTCCAGTATTCATGGAACCAGCCGACATGCCCAATCTCCCAGAGAATGGGATTGACGATCGGCAGCATCGGCCCCATCAACTGCTGCGTCGAGAGGTCATCGCTGAGGCGGCGGGTGCAGCTGCGCGCATCGCGGAGCTGAGCCGCAAGCTCCTCCGCGCTGGCGCCGCTCGTCGGCCGATGTATAAGAGCCTCATTCATGAACATCGTTCTTATCACGCCGGCTCGTTCCTCGTCACGATCCGGCAACACGACCACGGGCATGCGCTGGGCGCGAATCTTGCGCCAGCTCGGTCATCGCGTCCACATCGCCGATCGCTATGATGGAGCCGCCGCAGAGTTGATGATTGCGCTCCACGCCTGGCGCAGCGCGGATAGCATCCGCGCCTTTCACGAGCTTCACCCCGATCGGCCGCTGATCGTAGGCTTGAGCGGCACCGATATCTACGACTACATCGATCGCGATCCGGGGCCGACGTTGCGCTCGCTCGCGCACGCCGACCGGCTCGTCACACTGCAGGAACTCGCGCGAGAGGGCGTGCCCCGACAGTTTCGAGACAAGGTTCGCGTCGTGCATCAGTCGGCGGTGCCGCTGCGTCGCGGCCGCTTCAGGCGCACGGAGAGTTTCGACGTGGCGGTGATCGGCCATTTGCGCAAAGTGAAGGATCCGTTTCGTGCCGCCGAGGCGGCGCGCCGTTTGCCGGTAAGCTCGCGCATTCGCATCGTGCACCTCGGCGCGGCCGAAACGCCGCGATGGGCGGCGGCAGCGAAGGCGGAGATGGCGGCCAATCCGCGCTACGTCTGGCGCGGCGATCGGCCGCGCGCGGATGTACGGCGCCTGCTCGGCCGCGCGCGGGCCCTCGTCCTGTCATCGCTGAGCGAAGGCGGCGCAAATGTCATATCCGAAGCCGCCACCGCTGGCGTTCCGGTGCTCGCCACGCGCATCGACGGCTCGGTCGGCCTGCTCGGACGCGATTATCCCGGCTATTTTCCAGTCGGTGATACAGATGCACTGGCGCAGCTCCTCCATCGGACCGAACGCGATCCGTTGTTTCTTAAGCGGCTCACACGCGCCATCGCGCGTCGCGCCGCACTGTTCCGGCCGGCGCGCGAAAAGGCCAACTGGAAAAAGCTCATCGAAGAGATCGTGCCGAAACCGGCCCGAGGCGTGAACTTGCGGGTCCGAAAGGCGGCAAATTCGGCGGCTGTCACAGACCTGACGAACATGTGATGCCATGCGTTCCGTTTTTTCGCTCCTATCGCACCGGGAAAGATCGGCATGAAAGCGAGAGACTATCCCGTGCTCAAGGATGTCGTGCTCTTGGGCGCCGGCCACTCGCACGTCACGGTGCTGCGCATGTTCGGCATGAAGCCGATCCCCGGCGTGCGCCTCACCCTGATCAGTCGCGAGGTGCACACGCCCTATTCCGGGATGCTGCCCGGGCTCATCGCCGGCCACTACGGATTCGACGACGCGCACATCGATACCGGTCCGCTCGCCCGGTTCGCCGGGGCGCGGCTTTATCAGGACGAGGTGATCGATCTCGATCTTGACGGCCGGCGCGTGATCTGCCGGTCGCGGCCGCCGGTCCCCTACGATCTCCTTTCGCTCAATATAGGTTCGACGCCGAACACCGCAGGCGTGCCGGGCGCGAGCGAGCACGCCATTGCAGTCAAGCCGATCGATGGATTCCTGCGCCGCTTCGAGGCGCTGCAGGCGCGCGTTCTCGCGCGCAAAGGTCGCGCCGCGGTGGCGCTGGTCGGCGCCGGCGCCGGCGGGGTCGAGCTGCTGCTGGCGGTCGAACACCGCTTACGCCAAACAGTCAGGCATGCCGGTTTCGATGCGAGCGGCCTGTCCTTCGTGTTGGTCTCGGATGTTCCCAACATCCTGCCGAGCTTTCCGGCGGCGTTCCGCGCGCGCTTCCACGCGATTCTGGCGGCGCGCGGGATAGCCGTTGTCACCGGCGCGCCAGTCATTTCCGTCGAGGCCGGACGGCTCATCCTCGCGGGCTATGGTCCGCTCGCGGCAGACGAGATCCTGTGGACCACGCAAGCCGCGCCGGCGCGCTGGATGGCAAAGGCCGGGTTGCCGCTCGATGCGAGGGGCTTTCTCAGGGTCGACTCGACGTTGCGGGTTGCCGGCCACGACGATGTTTTCGCCGCCGGCGACACAATCGCGTTCGCCGAGCGCGAGCTGCCGAAGTCCGGTGTTTACGCGGTGCGCGCCGGACCTGTGCTCGCCGATAACATCCGCCGTACGTTGACGGGCCGGTCCTTGCGACGCTTTAAGCCGCAGCGCGAGGCGCTCTATCTCGTTTCGACCGGAGAACGCTACGCGGTGGGTAGCCGCAACGGTGTCGTCGTCGAGGGCGCATGGGTGTGGCGCTGGAAGGACTGGATCGATCGGCGCTTCATGCGCAAATACAACGAGCTGCCGGAGATGAAGCTCCCGCCGGCGGCGCTGCCGCCGCTCGCCGACCGCGACGCGCTCAAGGAAATCTCCGCGATCGCCATGCGCTGCGGCGGCTGCGGCGCCAAGGTGGGCGCGACCGTGCTCGCCCACGCGCTCGCAGGCGTGCAACCCGCCCCGCGCGCGGACGTGGTCGTGGGACTTGATGCGCCCGATGACGCGGCGCTCGTCGACGTCGGCGGGGAAAAGCTTTCGCTGCAGACGGTCGACTATTTCCGCGCCATCGTCGACGACCCCTATACGCTGGGCAAGATCGCGGCCAACCATGCGCTCGGCGACGTCTACGCCATGGGCGGAGAGGCGCAGACGGCGCTGGCGATCGCCACCGTACCCTACGGACTCGAAGGCAAGGTCGGGGCCGATTTGTCGGCGATGATCACCGGCGCCAACGAGGTGCTGCGCGAGGCCGGCTGTGCGCTGGTCGGCGGGCATACCAGCGAGGGCGCGGAGCTCGCGCTCGGCTTTGCCGTCAACGGTCTCGTCCCGGCGGCAGCCGCGTTGCGCAAGGGCGGATTGAAGCCCGGCGACGGCCTTATCCTGAGCAAGCCGCTGGGGACGGGCACGCTGCTTGCCGCCGACATGCGCGGCAAGGCGAAGGCGCGCTGGGTCATGGCGGCGATTACGCACATGGTTCAGTCGAACGGCAGGGCGGCCGAGATTCTTCGCCGACACGGCGTCCATGCCGCAACGGATGTTACCGGCTTCGGTCTCATCGGCCATCTCATGGAGATGGTGCGCGCCTCCGATGTCGATGCAACGCTCGCCATTGACCGCGTGCCGCTGCTCGAGGGCGCGCGAGAGACGGTGGCGCTCGGCATCTTCTCGTCGCTGCAGCCGCAGAATGTGCGTCTGCGCCGCGCTATCGGCGACCTCACCGCGGCCGGGCGGCATCCGCTCTACCCGCTGCTGTTCGATCCGCAAACGTCGGGCGGGCTGCTTGCGGCGGTGCCGCTCGCGCAGGCCGAAGCTTGTGTCGCCGCGCTGCGCTCGGCCGGCTACACCGGCGCCGATCTCATCGGCTTTGTGACCGAGCGCAGCGCCACGCTCGAGCCGATCACGTTGGACCTCACCGGAGAACGTCTCGCCGACGCGTTGGCTGGACTCCGCCCGACCCGCCCGCGAGCGCAGTCGCTGGAAAGGCTTGCAGACATCGAAAAATCTACGCTGTGAGTGAAGTGTAGCCCGGATGAGCGAAGCGATATCCGGGTTTCATCGGGTCAAGCATCTCCCGTGTCGCCCGACTGCAGTTGAGGGGGTGTGGGACATCCCGGATTTCGCTGCGCTCATCCTTGCTCCTGCGTGCACAACACGATCTCAGCGCCCACCCCACAATCGTTGGCTGGCGATCTTCGCGCCCTCGACCAGCGACGTGAACTTCGCCCACACGATGCTCGGGTGCACCTCCTTCGAACCGGCGAAGGTGGCAAAGCCGCAATCGGAGCCGGCGATGACATTCTCACGCCCGACCACCTTGGCATAACGGCAGATGCGCTCGGCCACCAGCTCCGGGTGCTCGACCAAAACCGTCGAGTGGCTGATCACGCCGGGAATGAGCGACTTACCCGCGGGCAGGTCTGCGCTCTCCCACACCTTCCATTCGTGCTCGTGGCGCGGATTCGCGGCTTCGAAGGAATAGGCGCCAGCGCGGATCTTCAGGATGAGATCGACCACGTGCTTGAGCTCGAGATCGTGGATGCGCGGCCCCATGTTGATGCCGTAGCAGGTGTGGTGTCGCACTTTCTCCGGCGGGATGTTGCGGAGCGCGTGGTTGAGCGCCTCGACGCGAAGCTGCGCCCATCTGCGGAATTGCTCGAGCGTGAGATCGGGCTCCTTGATCCAGTACGTGACGAGATGCGGGTCATCGACCTGCAGCAGCAGGTCCGCATTGACGATGGCCTCGTACTCCTCCCGCAGTGCGTCTGCGATTGCGAACAGGTACTCCTCTTCGTTTTTGCAGTAGGCGTTGCGCTGCCAATCCGCCACGCTCGCCGGTGAGATCGCCGGCATGAAGGCTTCCTCAGGTTTCGCGCCATCGAGCGCCGCCTTGAGATTGTCCATGTCGACCTGCAATTGCGCCATGCCGCGATAGGTGATGGGCGCGGTGCAAACCATGTGGTTCTGCCGCGCGGCCACGTGGCCCGCCCCGTAGAACTCCGGAAAGGATTTGGCCTCGCGCGAACCAGCCCACGGGCTTTGCCGCGGCATCTGGGTATCGACCTCGAAGCCGCCGAGACGTTCGTTGACGTAGGAGACGAAGCTCGGCTTGCCGAACTCGCCGTCGTCGACGATGTCGATGCCGAGCTCGATCTGCTTGTGCACGATCTCGGCGACCGCCCCGCGCAGCCGCGCGGCGTGCGCCTTCTCATCGACGCGCTTGCCCTGCTCCTTGGCCTGGACCACGTCGAGCAGATCGGCGGGACGCGGCAGGCTGCCGACATGGGTGGTGAGAATTCGCTCGGTGCTTCGCTTCATTGCGCTTCCCGGTTGCCGCCGCCGTCCCCGCGCAAGCGGGAACCCAGTAGCCCGCGCTGCATCGCGCGGGGCTACATCACGTCGCCCATCACCATTTCTCCTTCGGCGGGAGGACGCTGGTAGAATTCCGGCTTCATCCGGCTCACGAGCCCTTCGCACGCGAGCGCCCCCTCGAATTCCCGGCGAATGGCGGGATCCTCCTCGTGATAGGGGATGGCGCTGCCGCCCTTGCTGAGATCGATGGCGCCATAATCCATGAGCTGCTCGCCGGGCCGGCCCGCCTTGCGCGCGCGCTGGTTGTTGGGTCCGTGCCAGGCGGTGATGCGAAGCCCTTCCTTGCCGATACCGAAATGCTGATGGAACCAGTCGCCGCTCATGGGCGCGGCGGAAACGAGACCGACCGGCTCGTAATCCTGGCGGAGTACCTTGTCAGCTTTGCCGTCCCGCCAGGGCGTGGTGCCGAGCGTTTCCGGCCAGGTATAGGTGTAACCCTTGCCCTTTATGCAGATGAGGACGGCGGCAGAAGCGTGCTTGTGCGCCTTGGAATAGCGGCCGGTCTCGTGCTGTCCGATCCACAGGTAGAAACGGTTGCCGGCCATGAACGGCTCGACCCGGCGATAGCCGGGCGAGCGGCGGTTGTCGAGCGGAAGCTCGGTGTTGACGATGTCGGGAATGAGGTTGGTCCGCCGCATCGCGAGCCCGCGGATCGGATCTGGCTCGATATCATCCCTCGGCTTGAAATAGTCTTCCGCTCCGGAGAAGCGCTCGGTGAACGTGTATGGGCAGTTGAAAATGAATTCGGTGTTGTCGATCACGTTCATCACGTTGGGTGCCGAGGTGCCGCACAATAAGAGCGCGGGCGCGCTCGCCGCGTTGATGAGCCGATGGTAGGCGTTGAGCGGGATCGAGAACAGCGAGCCCTTCTGCCACTCGAATGCGTGCCGCTTGGTCTGCCCTTCCTGCCAGACCTCGGTCGTGCCGCGGCCTTCCACCACCAGCACGACTTTTTCATAGAGGTGCCGCTCCACGTTGAGCGCGCCGGCGGAGGGGGCTTCGACGACGTAAAGGCCCCACAAGCCTTCGGTGCCGTAGAGTTGGATATACGACCCGCGGCCGCCCAACCGCTTCCAGGGCGCAAGCGGCAGATCCTGCACGCGGCGCACGCCGATGCCGCGATAGACCGGCACGCCCTCCGCCTCCATGAAACGATCGTAGGGCATCGGCGCGCGCTTGAACGTGCCATATCCGGCGTTCTCACCGGCTTTCGGCTCGTGCCAATGCACTTGATCAGGGGTGTCGTGCATGAGTTTTCGGACGCTTGCCCGTGACACTTTATTGCGCTTGACCGCCGCCTCTGGTCTCCGCCAACAGCCTGCGCACGTAATCCAGGAGCTCCGGCGGCGCCACCGCGATGCGGTCGATCGCGTGCAGGATGTCATCTGCCCCGATCGGGCTCACGTCGAGGCTGAGCCTCGCGGCATCCTCCAGATATTCCGGATCGCCGTGCACCGCCAGGAACGCACGCTGCAACGCTTTCGCGCGCTCGGCCGGCAGATTGGGCGGAGCCGCAAACGGCCGCGACAGCGCGTAAGGGAGTTCCGCAAGCTCGATCAGCGCCCGCGCCGCCTCGTTCTTTGCCAGCTCGCGCGCGGTCGGCACGTCCGGAAAATCCGGATGGCGTGTCGCGCGCGCAAACTGAACGAGCACGCGAAAGCCGCTGTCGGGCTGGAGCCACTCGGGTTTGATCGATTTCACCGTCGACAAATCGACGGTGCGCCCGTGGATCTCGCCGCGCTCCATCGCAAGAAAAATCGAGGCGGTGTCCGGATAGCCCACAACCTGCTTGACGTGCAGTCCGATCGTATCGCGCAGGATGATCGGCACGTCGTTGCCGGTCGCTCCTTCGGCGGTGGCGCCGAGCACGAGCGCCGGAAAATCGGTCCGGCGCGCCTCCTCGATCGATTTCACCGGCGCGTCCTTGCGCACGAGCAAAATATAGGCGTCGTTGGTGAAGCTCGAGGTCGAGCCGAGCCACGTGAGCCGGCGCGGATCGAACTGGACGTTGGAGTTCCCGCCGAGGAGACCCATGAGCGGCATGTTGCGCGCGAAGGTAGCGATTGTGGTGCCGTCCTTCGGCGCGACGTTGTAGAGGTAATTGACTGCGCGCAGGCTGCCGGCGCCCGGCATATTCTGCACGAGCACGGTCGGATGTCCCGGAATGAACTTGCCGAAATGCCGCGCAAGCAGCCGCGCATGGATGTCGTAGCCGCCACCCGGCCCGTAGCCGACGATCAGATTGACCTGCCGGCCCTTGTAGAAGTCGGCGAGAGCATCCCCGTGCGCGGGGGCGACCGCCAATGCCGCGGCGACCACTGTCGCCGCACTTAAACGCGCGAACATGTTTCCTCCCGCTGCAAGGCTAATCGCGCGCCCCGACGCATTCAATGGTGCTTCGCTCAGCTCTTCCGCAGCCCAAACATGGTTTCGGCGTTGCGATGGCAGACCTTTTCCATGTCGGCTCTGGGCAGATCGAGCGACTCCATGACTGCGATCGTGGCACGGATGTAGCCCCTGCCCTTCTCCTTGTCGAAAGGGCAATCGGAAGCGAACAGGACGTGATCGGCCCCGAAGAACGACAATCCGCAAAGCGTCGGCGCGCGTGCGCCGGCGAGCGCAGTGTCGCCGTAGAAGCCCTTGAAATAGTCGAACGGCCGCTTTTTCAGCCGCTTCAGGACGAGCGAATAATCCTCGTCCGACGTGCGCACGCCGAGCTGATCCCAGCTATGCGCAACGCGGCCCTCGAAATAGGGGATGATGCCGCCGAGATGGTGCGAGATGATTTTCAGGTTGGGAAAGCGATCCATGATGCCGGAAAACACGAGTCGGGCCAGCGCGGCGCCGGTTTCGAACGGCCAGCCGATCACGCTGCAGATTTCGTATTTCGAGACGGCTTCGGTTCGATAGTCCGCCATTTCGCGCGTGCGGATCGGGTGCAGCAAGATCGGCTTGCCGGATTTCTCGATGATCTCGTAAATCGGGAGGAAATGATCCTGGTCGATGGGAGCGCCATCGACGTTCGTGTGGAGCTGGATCGCGTTGGCGCCGTTCGCCAAGACGCGCTCGGCCTCCTTGGCCGCCGCTTCGGCCGCGTTCATCGGCAAAGAGGCGGCGTAGCCAACGAAGCGATCGGGAAATTTGCTGACCAACTCGGCAAGCCCGTCGTTGCCGATCCGCGCCCATTCGGGTGAATGCTCGGGCCCGGTGAGCCGGTCGAGCGCCGGCATGCCGAGACAGATGATCTGGGTATAATCGGGAAACGAATCGACGACGCGCAACCGCTCCTCGACGTCGTAGAGCGCCGGGATTTGCTGCATGCGCTTTCCGAGATCCTTCTGTCCCGCGGGCGACCGCAGCATCAGTTCGTAGATGCGCTTGGGAAAGAAATGATTGAACGCGTCGATGTAGCGCATAGCTCAACCCGCCTCCCACCTACACCGCCAGGGCCAGACTTAACCCGTCAACAATGGACCCCTGGTGTGACCTCCCTCTCAGCGGGACGGGGCGATGACCGTCTTCTGGTAGAGGTCCTGCCATTTGCGCGCTTGGTCGAGGATCGCGGCTGAGTCGATGAGCTGGAGCGGGCCCTTGTTCAGGGGCGTCTCGATGGTTCGGCTCACGGGGACGAATTGGCGGCTCGCCAGGATCTGCTGGCCCTCCTCGCCGATCAGAAAATCGAAAAACAGGACCGCCGCATAGGGATGTGGTGCATTCCGCGCGAGCCCTTCGGCCGTCGGGCGGGCGATCGCCGGCGGAATGACGAACCAATCGAGCGGCGCGCCCCGCCGCTTCGCCTGCTCGGCCAAAAAGCCGTAGGCCGTGAGCGCGAGCGGCACTTCGCCCGCCACGACGAGGTTGGTGAGGAGGCTGTGCCCCTTGCGCACGGAGATGCCGTTCGAGGCCACGATGTCGCGGAATAGCCGCAGCCCCTGCGCTTCGCCGATATCCATCACCACCTGCGCAAACCAGTCGAAATCCTCGGATTCGATCCCGAGCTTGTCCTTCCACTGCGGTCGCAGCAGATCGTAATAGGTTTTGGGTAGGCTATCCTTGCGGACGAGGTCGGTGTTGTAGGCCTGGACGAAGGTGCTCAGATACACCGCCACCCATTGCCGGTGCGCAGCGATGGCTTGCGGGATGATGCCGGCCAGCTTCGGCGATTTCACCTCCTGCAACAGGTTCTCGCGGTAGAGCGGCTCGAGCGCCGAGCTCGAACCGGCCATGACGTCGACCTCGAAACGCCGCGCCCTGGCCTCACCCAGGATGCGCTGTAGGAACCCTTCGGAATCCGCGCGCCAGACCTTGACCTTGACGCCGTACTTCTTGTCGAAGGCCGAAACCAAAGCGGAAATGTCATCCGGCGGTATGGAGGAGTAAAAGGTGAGTTCCTTCTCCCGCTTGGCGCCTTCGATTAACCGCTGCTCGCGGTCGGCACCTTGGTAATTCGCAATTTCGGCGACGCCGCTGATCTGGGCGAGCGCGCAAGGAGCGAGCAGCGGCAGCAGCACCAGTGCCGCCAAGCTTTCATGAAGGATGCGTGGGAGACATCGCATGCCGACCGAGCTCCGCGCTGCGGTTGGTGCCCCGCGCAAACCATGGCACAATTTTGTGTGCTTTGTCAGCGTGATCCCCCCGGGCGAAATGCAGTTTGATTCCCTTGGAAGAAGACAAATCTCCGGGACAAGCTCGCGGCTGAGGGGAGCGGTTCGCCCACAAACGCGAGGCAGCTAATGAAAATCGTCAAGCTCGAGGATTTCCACGCCGACGGTGGCTGGGACACTTATTCCTTCCTGAAGATCACCACCGACGAGGGACTCACCGGCTGGTCCGAGTTCAACGAGAGCCGCCGCAAGGGCATGACCGCCCTGATCCACGGCCTCGGTGCCGCCCTCATCGGTGAAGACCCATGTGCGATCGCGCGCATCGACGCGGCGCTCTACGCCCGCTCCCGATCGACCGCGGGCGGGCTCACATCGCACGCCATCGCGACAATCGAAAATGCCTGCCTCGACATCCGCGGCAAGGCGCTCGGAGTTCCGGTCTGCGAGCTTCTCGGCGGCGCGGTCCGTGAGCGCATGCCGGTCTACTGGTCGCGCTGCGGCGTCCTACGCGCGCGCTGTGCCGATCTTTTCGACGGCAACGTCATCGACCGGCCGGCGGTGCGCACGCTCGATGACCTCAAGGCCGCCGCGCGGGAGGCGCGCGAGCGCGGCTTTAAGGCGCTCAAAACCAACGTGCTGCTGTTCGATGGCAAGGGCGGCCGGCAGTTCGCTCCCGGCATGATCGGCGCCGGCACCGGCCATCCCGAGCTCAACCTCGGCGACGACGTGCTGGCTGCGCTGATCGATCAGCTCGCCGCCTTGCGCGAGGGCGCCGGCAAAGGCGTGCGGCTCCTGCTGGATCTGAACTTCAACTACAAGCCGGAAGGGCTGCGCCGCATCGCAAAGGCAGTTGAGCCATTCGACTTGCTGTGGCTGGAGATGGACCTGTTCGAGCCCAAGGCGCTGAGCCTGATCCGGCAATCGACCACGACGCCGATCGGTTCCCTGGAGACGATTCTTGGCCGTCGCAATCTCAAGCCCTACCTCGAAAAGTACTCCGTCGATGTCGCGATCATTGACGCGCAATGGAACGGGCTCGTGGAAGCGACCAGGATGGCGGCCATGGCGGACGCCTACGAGGTCAACGTCGCGTCGCACAATTTCAACGGGCCCCTCGCCAATATCATGAGCGCGCATTTCTGTGCGGCGATTCCCAACTTCCGTATCATGGAATTCGACGTCGACGAGGTGCCCTGGAAAACCAAACTCCTGACCAATCCATATGTGATCGAGAATGGCGAGTTCGTCCTTCCGACGAGTCCAGGTTGGGGCACCGCCGTCAATGAAGCGGTCATCCGCGCGCATCCGCCCAAGATGTGAGTGGCGCCGCCGCGCGAGAGCGGCGCTATCCACAGGGAACATCCTCCCCACCCTTCGCGTTCTTTCATCGGTCTCGCGCCAGCGAGGGGTCCATGCCGGCACGTCAAGCGGTTTTTGCTGCTGCCATTTTGCTCGGCTGCGCGGCGGCACAAGCTCGCGCGGCACCGCCGATCTTGCTACCTCTGGGCGCTTTACCTCTGGGCGCTTTTCTGCAGTCGAACCAGGCCGTGGAGACCGTTCGCTGGCGCTATCGGCACTACCGCGACCTCTTTTGGAACGGGCGCGCCGACGGCGCCGACCGCGGCGACAGCGATCCCTCGAACTCAAGCAGCAGGATGCGCAGTCTCAACAGCGCCACGCCCGGCGTTGCTTCTGAAATTTTCGGGCCTCAGTTTCGTCGCCGCGGCGGCTGGGTGGACCCGCCGCCCCCGCGCTAGGAACGCACACGATGAGGTCCCTCCTGCTCCGCAAGGGTCGCGAGCGCCCGTCTACTCCCCGCGCGTTCGCCTCCGCCCGACGCGCTCATCCAACCCCACCCGAAGTTCGATCCCGTCCGCAGGTGACGGGCACGCGAGCATTCCGGCCGCGCCGCAGGCACGCGATCGCCGCCGTGCTCGCTTTGTTCGTCATGCTGCCCGTTGGCTACGTCACCTACTGCATTGTCACCATCCCGTCCAACGGAGGGCTGGTGATCGAACCCACGCCAAGCGCGCTCATCGTCGAGGCGGCGGACGGCCAAATCTTCGCCACGCGGGGCGTGTTCAAGGGCGACAAGCTCGCCGCGCAAGACGTGCCCACCAACCTCTCCCGCGCAATCGTAGCCATCGAGGACCGGCACTTTTACGAGCATGGCGGGTTCTACTTTCCCTCCATGCTGCGCGCGGCTATACGCAACATGGTTTCGGGAAGCGCGCGGGAAGGCGGAAGCACGATCACGCAGCAGCTCGCGCGCATGACCTATCTCTCCCCCGAGCGCACCATCAAGCGCAAGGTCCAGGAGGCAGTGCTTGCGCGCTGGATGGAGCGTCAGCTCGGCAAGGAAGAGATTCTCTCGCGCTATCTCAACACCGCTTATTTCGGCGCCGGCGTTTATGGCGTGGACGCCGCTGCGAAACGCTACTTCGGCAAGACTGCGAAAGAATTATCACTGAGCGAAGCGGCGATGCTCGCAGGCCTCGTGCGCTCGCCTTCCGCGCTCGCTCCCACGCGGCATCTCGAGAGCGCGCGCCAGCGAGCGTCACTGGTGCTCAAGGCCATGGTCGAAACCGGCGCGACCTCCCGTGAGCAGGCGGAGGCCGCGCGCCAACAGCCGGCCACCTTGCGGATACCGCCAGACAATCCGCCGGGCACAAATTATTTCGTGGACATGCTCGGTTCTGACGTGAAGCAGCTCATCGGCGCCCCGTCCAAGGATCTGACACTGCGCTCCACGCTCGACCTCAACCTGCAGAGCATCGCCGAAAGCGTCATCGCGCGCCGACTCAAGGCGGAAGGCGGCGCCAAGAGAGTCGGTCAGGCGGCGCTCGTGGCGATGACCCCGGACGGCGCCATTCTCGCCATGGTGGGCGGCCGCGACTACACCGAAAGCCAATTCAATCGCGCCACCCAGGCGAAGCGGCAGCCCGGCTCCCTTTTCAAGGTCTTTGTCTATCTCGCGGCGTTCCAGAAAGGCATGGACCCGCAGATGACGGCGGTTGATCGACCGGTACAGATCGGCAATTGGGAGCCGGAGAACTACGGCGGCCGCTTCCACGGTGTGGTCACGCTGCGCACCGCCTTCGCCCATTCGATCAACTCGGTTGCGGTACAGATTGCCGATGCCATCGGAATTCGCACCATTATCGATGTGGCACGCAAGCTGGGCGTCCAATCGGAACTGCCTGCGGTGCCGAGCCTCGCGCTCGGGGCCGGCGAAGTCAGCTTGTTGGAGATGACGCGCGCGTTTGCGGCGATCGCCGCCAACGCCGAACGCGCGGAATCGTATGCGATCCGCAACATTCGCAACGGCGATCAAGTGCTGTTTGCGCGGCAAAAATCGCAGCTGCAGCCGGCGAGCAATCCAGCCGCGCGGGCGGCGATGCATGACGTTCTCGCGAGCGTCGTTCGCGAGGGCACCGGTCGAGCGGCGAGGGTCAACGGTCCGGTCGAGGGGAAGACGGGTACGAGCCAGACCTATAAGGACGCATGGTTCATCGGATTCACCGACGATATCGTCGTCGGCGTGTGGATCGGCAATGACGACAACACTCCGACCAGAGGCGTGACCGGCGGCGATCTGCCCGCGCGCATCTGGAACGATTTCGTCACGCAAAGCGCCACGGCTCGCGCGAAGGCGGTTCGTGCGCAACCGCGCATCGCAGCGCTCTCCGCCCCTGCCGCAGACGACATCACACCGGCGCCGAGCGCGGGCATCATTCGCGGCGTCCCCATTGTGCAGACGACCGGCATGTTGGAGATCGCGGGGCGCGTGGTGCGGTTGTTTGGAGTCGAGGGTACGCGCGGCCGCCCTGCGCGCGAGTTCACGCGCTATCTTGCGTCGATGATCAGGATCTTTCCCGCGTGGTGCTGTTCAATGGCGGCGGCCGCGCGGCAGCGAATGCGACAGCCGACCTGCGCGCGCTCGAGCAGCAGGCGCGCTCAAGCCGGATCGGCATCTGGAGCGGACGGGAAGCAGACGACGATTAGGCTCGTCCCCATTCAACTACATCGCTGAACCCTGACCCCTGGATAATTCGCTTCAGTCGGTTCGGCAATTTCGACCGTGCTCACATTCGAGAAGACGTTCGCAGCCACGTCGCTCGGCACGTCGTGAGTGTGCGGCGTAAGCGGCCGGTCCTTGTCGGCACATTTCACGGCAACTTCGAAACTCCAGGAGTGCAGCGACGCGCCGCCTTTGGCACGAACGTTGACATTCAATTTTGCGTCCTCGGAGGTGAGATAGCCGAGGGAGGACCCGGTAAATGTCATCTTCACTTGGCCCCCGGTTTGCTCGCGAAGGAATGCGACCGAAATGTTGGTGATTTGGAAGCGGGGTTCGTTCGGTTTGTCCTTCGGGTGCCAGACGAGCTCCCGTCCTTTCTGCGAAGGGCGAGCCGCCCGGATCGGCGCGCACGGACGTTTTTCCGCCGCGATTTGGCAGCTTGCGCAATCGTGGGCATCTGGGCGTATCGCGAAATTAATGAGATCGATATTGGATTGCGCCAGACCAGCGCCGACGCCCGAACTCAACTCTAGCCGGGCTTTTGTGACGCGCTCGGCGGCCGCGCCGCGCCGGAGCCGCATAAACGCGCAGTAAACGCTTTCCTACCAATCCGTAAGTTGTGGAGCGCCGCTTTTGCACCGATATTTTC
>WNFO01011438.1_pt1 | contig 15093 bp, 17 predicted proteins | sample 5400251 | NCBI WGS metagenome assembly WNFO01 (sample SAMN13153354, study PRJNA577476) | soil metagenome | isolation source: 100 cm saprolite under Madrone tree | place: USA:California | collected 2016-06-14 | reverse complement strand
CTGGAGCTGAAACCAGCATACCACTACAACTGCCCACTGGCGCTTATAGGCGCCGGTGCAAGGACTGCTGTCACATTCGCACTAAGTGGTTGGATGTTGCGGTAAGGTAGTCACCGTTTTCGAGTCTGAGACGTGTATACACTACAGCCCTAATAAAACTAGAACAACAACTAGACAAGTATGCAGCCACTCATATTTATACTTACTGTATACTTGAACTAACAACAGGATTATCAAGCCTCAGATGACTAGTTCCGTAAGGAAAAAAATGGCCCCGTGTCTTTTGGCGTTTACCGGAATCGGACAAACTACTTTGTCTGAACCTGGCGCCCACCGGCATCAAATGAGCTGAAAAGGGTACGCTGTCAGTGGTGGTATATTAACGGTTTGACCCATCTTCCCCTCCTCCCCCACCGCCACCACTACCGTGTCCGCATCGCTTTCTACTTCCCAACATGTATGTTGAAGCATCCATTGTTTTATAGTTTATATTCACTTTCCTCAACTTGAATGTAGACCTGTACACGCCGGCATTGGACATCGTCTCATGCATCTTCTCCCTCTGCCAGGACAGTCCTACTATTGTGACATCGACCTAGTGCATTCGCGGGGGGACCCACGTACAAAGTAGGTTGATAGGAATCCCTTTCTCTTATCTATGCTAAAGAACGTCAGTGGAGACTATAACGGAAAGCACTTTCAGCACTCTTTCTCACGCTCTGTCGCCGCCCGTTTCGCCAACCCAATCCCAACATACTGACGTCCAATCCGACGTTCAACCCAATGTGTCAACGCCGTATGACCCACTTGTGTGTCGTATATGCGAGAAAGTATTCTCCCGTGTGCAGGATCGAGACCGACACATCGAGTCATATCTCCCACATTCAATTCACTGCCCATCTCAGGGGTGTTGCTGGACTGGCCGCCGTCAACCGGATTTTAAATTCCACTGGGGAAGAAAGCATTCAAGTACCGCACAAGTTCCTAGGAAGGCGAAAAACGAAATATATAACCCGAGGGAGTTTGTGAAGTCGATCGTCGATGGTGCGAACGTTGCAGAGGTGGCACGGTCTGCATTCGCAACGGTCCAAAAACGGCTTGGAGTACTGCAAAAGGTAAATGCAATGAAGAATGTATTGGGCCGCACAAAGGACTCGGAGCTACGGAAATGGATTCGTAGCCTCCCATCTGCATCCCATCTCGGCTACTAGGTTTGGCTGTGCCCACTGCTTTCTGTGTACCTTCTTTCGAGCGCTAGCCACGTCTTGATGATGTGCGTGCGTGCTGTGTGACACCCTCATAGCATCTGTAATAGTGTCATGAGCTTTTCCCTTTATTTCCACATTATATAGAAGCAACGTATAAAGTGGTTATTCTAGCCAATCTGAGGCTCCAAACCTTCTGGTGGCGTGCTTAATCTGTGTGAATAGTTAAAACAATAGTTAATAAGCCTCAAGGGCCAAAAGCGAGCCTCCTACTACAGTAGTAGCGGTTCTTCTGTATTATGGCATCACTCTCGCTGGCATCTTCAAGCTGTTGCCTTTCGGGAGCCTACATCAAGGTTAGAATAGATCAAAGCAATATACGCGTGTATGATGTAGTGACTACTTCATGCCTACTATCAAACGAAGATTGCTCAGGGATCTCATAGAGTTGTGGGAACTGGCCCAGAGACTCCGCTGGAATCAAACATAAAGCGGCGTAAGTAGGCCCGCCATTTTTCTCTACGGGAGTCCACATTGATGTTAATATGGATCATAGTAATAAATACCTACACGTACATACTTCATTTCCGCCACTGATCTTCGAGCGTGACAAACTTGACTTGCGCGGGTTATTTGATCGTTTGGATTGCGAACGTCAATTTATTCACGCCTCGCGTTGTCGGCATTGCTATAATAACCCTGGTGTTGTCTCTTGGTTTATCTTAGCCTGGGTATCCGAACAAATATTTTTCACGCCTGTTTTCCTGCCGCTTCTGGACGCGAGCAACGATCACTCTGAAGGGATTCGGAGAGCAGGAAGTCCAAGGGTCATAATTGGGCTACAACAATTCAAGTGTCACTACTGTATATGCATAGTGTTATATACATCCGAGTATCGTGTTTACTATGATAGAATATGGAAAAGCGGCAGTGGTGATCGCATTTGGTGAAAGGGAGAAGACGACCGCGATGGATAAAGGGGGGAGAGAGGCCCACATCAACTGCGGGAGTCTGCGATCGAGCTGAGTGCTCGGACTCACGCTCGCGTTCGCTTGCTTTGTGAACGTCCTATATCCTTCGAAGGACAGTCCGGATCCAAGGGAAAAAAAAACATGTTTGTTCCGATTGCTTGTCACCACTAGTTGCTTCGGGTTGAAGGCATACGAATCCACTTCCTTAAGTCCTTATTGCGGCCCAGTACATTCGCCCCCACATCCGGCTTGCCCAGTCTTTCGAGACTTTCTTGGACCTTTGCGAATGCAGACCGTGCCAACTCGTCAACGGGCGTACCACCGACGATCGACATCACAAAGTCCTTCGGGTCGTATATCTCATTTGTAACCTCCCTAGGAGCGTGACCGTTCTCTAGATGTTTTCTATTCCAGTGCTCTTTGAAATCCCATTGACGACGACCTGTCCAGGTACAATCCTGGAATGAGCAAAGAATCGAATGCGGAAGGTGTGATTCAATGTGTCGGTTTCGCTCTTGTATGCGGCCAAAATTTCCCCCGCAAATATTGCACTTCCACTTCAGTGGGATGAATGGCGTCGGTTCATTTGGCGGAGCATCGACTTCAATTTCATCTTGATCTTGGTCCTGAATTGGCGTGATAGATCGAGCATCGTCCATTTCAATATCATCTTGTTCAAGTTGCTTTATGGGGGTCTGCTTCGATGTTGGCATAGATCAAAGCAATAGATACACATCTATAACGTACTTCGTTCCTGTTATCGAATGGCGGCTGTTCCGTGCGCGAATTGGGTGGACGGTCCTGATATTGCGAAGGTTCCGAGTCCTGCGTGGCAGACTGTGAGGGGGTGCAAGTTGGCGTGCCATGTCGGTCTGTAGGGGCCTACATCGGTGTTGGTATAGACCAAAATCATAGATACCTATTTGCAACTTACGTTGTGCCCGCTACCGGGGGGTGGGAGCTCATTCGCATTGAGTTGAGGCGACGGCGCCGACGAAGTAGACCGTGACAAGGCGGAAGCCGACATTTGGTGTGTGGGGGTCTAGGCGTCGATGTTAGCCAAAATATGAAACAATGGATTCCTTCAACATACTTGTTGGGATACGGAATCCAAAGACATCGGAGAGGTGGGGGGGATGGTGAACTCGTTTACGCGGCCAACCAAACCGTCCGTGCATTCTTATATGCATGGACTCTTTACGAAAGAATGGGAAATTGCACCTACTGTACATCCAGTGAAAGCTGTTGTAATTTGCGTACAGCATTGATTCCGTGCCATCGCTGTGCGATGATTTACATGACACTGCCTTTGGCAATATTATGACAACTGAGAAATGAGGCTTTTCTTTTGTTCTAGTATTGATAATCGACGAGCATCATAGAGTCCATCCTACTTGAACGAGAGATATTGATAACATCAAAACGTCGGGGGTTTGGACTTTGGAAGAAGGGTAAGGATTTGGGCACAACGGCCGCAGTTTACTGCATTAGTCAATCGATTACTTAAGCGCGGCATACATACTGTCTAGAACCAGTGCTGTGCCAGTGCCAGTACCAGGACGCCCTGTGGTCCCATGCCCAAGAGCTACTGTATTATATTACTTATTCTAGACGACAGTTCCGGGGCCCGGGAACAATTGTGATGCTCCAATATACTTACAGATGGTTAGTCACATAGAGTGCCAGTGCCAATATGATAGATGGGTGATTTGAACTGATTTCACGTTGCTTCTGTGCCAAGCAGTGGATTATAGAGTAGCTATTATCGCCATCTGGGGCGGTCTGCTCCATCGCCCTGGTCGGTATGATACGGTATGCGGTGATTTGGAGTCTCAGAAGAGGTAGTGCCCATCGCCCAGTAGTACTAGTAGTTGTAAGGAGGCTTGTTGCTCAAATGACTCGGATTGACGGATTGATATGGCACTCCCGTATTACCTTCATAGGGTGAGAGAGGTGATCCCAGAGGTCTCCCATTGCTCGACTCCTTTCCGTGTATTCGTAATGATGCCCGTAATGCCACTGAAGAATATGCCTGAGCGATAAGAGTCATAAGACAATATGGATTCACTGACCAACCATACGTCAAACATGAGATCATCATTCACAACACCCATACCCTCGAGCTTGGAATGGTCTCGGGAATTGCAACCAGCGGCGTTGCGCCCGCCTGCAATTTCGATGGGAGCCTCACTTCCCATGCCATCGCGGTTGGAGGCTGGACACGAAAGCGCGCAAGTATATGCGTTTTGTCAAAAACAGTTATGATTCACCCGTCGCTGTTGCTGGTCGTGTTAGGGAATTTATGTATCATGGGCTTCTTAGTCGGACCCGCCATGGATGATGGGGGCGGGCTTCGAAGAAAGGTGAAATGCTGGTCGGCGGTCGCGTCCAACGGCCAACCCTTCTGTCACGTGCTCTGGCTTACGTGGCAGTATACGTACCAGCTCCGTACTTCGCAATTCGAAGCTTGGGGCCGGGAGCAGACCATTTCCAAGTGTCAACAGTTCTAACATCTTGTCCTTACGAGTGGCTTTTCCTTTGCAAGACCGGTGAGATCCCGTATCCTGCCCCGCTGGCGGTTGGCAGAATGCATGTTATCCCTCAGCGGGCGGACATCAGACTTGGAGCTAACACAGCCTTTGGCGAGGACTGCACTTCCTCAGGCACCTACTTTGACGACCCTGCGCTACGACGTGACTTTATTTCGCAGTGCGGAGGTCATACAGAGCATTTTCCTGGAGCATTTCTCCTAGCTTTCTGACGAGCTTTCAGGGCGGCTCGCAGCAGGAAGAACCGAGTAAGACTGGCATGAGTAGTATATGCGCCGGCCCCCCAAAACTTAAAAAGTCAAATTAGTAAATCGAACAGGTGACTGATCAAGGCTATTCACAAGCAAAAACCGATTCCATACCGTAGCGTGCGCAAAAGAGACAAACCGTTGTCAGATGTAGTACCAGTCAAGAAGGGATGGGAGGCAGAAGGATCACGATCCACATCTAATAGTCCCTCTTCCTCTTGCGGCCCCACACATTCGCCCCTACGTCATTCTTGCCTAGTTTCTCCAGCCTTTCTTGGACCATTAAGCGTGTGCTCTTTAAAGTCATATTGACGACGGCCTGTCCAACGACAACCCTGGGATGGGCAATAAATCGAATGGGGAAGGTACGATTCAACGTGTCGGTCTCGCTCTTGCATACGGCCAAATTCTTCCCCGCAAATAGGGCATTTTATTGGGTTGTAGAGCGCCGGCTCACCAGGTTGAGCGTCGGTTTGATCTTGGGGTTGAGTTGGCGTGACAGACAGCGATAGGGCATTAGCAAGCGTGCTATATTGGCTTGCAGAAGCCTATATCGATGTCGGCATGGTTCAAGCGATAGATACGTATAGGTAACATACTTCTGGCGCGCTACCGAGTGGTGGTTGGTAGCTAGACGTATCGAACTGAGTGTCATAATCGTGGGAATCTGCTCCCATAAAAGACTGTGAGTGGTCGTAAACCGGCCTGTCTTTTCCATCCAGCGCAAAGTCCTACGTTGATGAAAGTATAAGTCGGGTCAGGGAACAGGTAAGCGTACGTAAATGTAACGTACTTCGTGCGGCGCGCCACCAATTGGCGGCTGGTAGCTGAGAGCAACCTGATCTTGGGAGTTCGCTTGCATAACAGGTTGTGAATGGCCGTAAACCTGTCTGACATCTCCTTGCTGTGAAAAATCCTACGTCGATGAAGGTATTGATCACAATAATTGGAACATAAATCAACGTACGTCGTGCCTGCTATCGATTGGCAGCTGGTAGCTACTACTACTAGTAGACGCATTGAACTGAGAAACCTGACTTGGGGAAATCGCTTTCGTAATAACCCGTGAAGGGTTATGAACCAGCTTGCCATCTAGGCAGTGGACACCTCCTCCATCATGGTTTAGACGCCGGTCCCTAGACTCGCGGGAAAATGCCTCAACTCGCGGAAAGGTCTGGTGATGCCGCACTATTCCCGTTGCACATTAGTGGAAGGGTTACGATGGCGCCGGGACTTACCTCTATTGGACATGGGCTCGCTAGTTCCCGCTCCACGGTGCCAACGTATCTGATCTACATCTTTCCCTGAACAGCCGAGTTGGAGAAGCCGAGCCTTGATACTGTCAAGATTCACGTGAGCGGCCCCGATCCCATTAAGGGAATTTGTCGCCTACTCTTCGAAGCGTTTGACCCTGACGTCAATTGATTTGGAGTTACGAGATGCAATGCGATCTTTCTCCCATTCTGCACAGATAGGTGCATGCTGGAATAGATGATGATTAAAGATGCTTTGACATTGACACTTGTAGTAGGACTCACCTCCGTAATGGCTGTGACCTCCTCTTTCTTTCTTGCTAAGTATGCCAAGACACTGTCCCCCACATCAGCAATACCACCGTCTGGAGCACCGTCTGGACATTTGGCTTCGTTCAGTTCAGCTTTGAATGTTGCCACATCTTCATCCCACCAGTGCCTGGTGCAGACTGTGCGGCAAGGCATCCATTCATTGGCCGTACTCCCAGCATCCCCTAAGAGGCAGTTTGGTTAACGCAGGCGGGCGATTGCAGTTAAACAAACCGGGTTCGAAGCGGATCATGTCTCTGACCTCGTAGGGCTCATTGGACGAACAGCGCAGACTAGGAAGAGTCCAAGTCAGCGAGCCAGTCGTGCGTGATAGCGATGTTGATGGCTTACTGGGCCGTCATACAAGACTGGCACGCACGTCGACGCAAAGAAAACAATATCCTAGCTACTGGGTTCGCGCCGCAACTCTGTAATTGATAGTGGGTAATACGCTAGATCCCATGATGCATTGATACTTACGTAACAGTAGGCGCCGCCGAATAGCAAATGGGCCCAAGTTGGGGGGGAGACGTCTGCCGGAGAAGTAGGAGCACCACAGAGCTTGAAGCACGTGTTCCATAGAAACCAAGAGCTAGAGGACAAGAGCATAGAACGAAAAGCCTTGTTTACGCGACTGGCCGAAAGCAACTCCGAGGGGTGAAGATAACTAAAAATCTTTACAGTGTGTATCCCTCAGTAAATGTAGCTTCGATCGCGAGATAATTCAAACTACAAACCTCAAAATAGATGCCCAAGGACAATGAAAGCATCGCCGGGAGCCCAATTGAGTACAAGCCCTTCTTGAAGAAGCCAGACTTTGGACCAACAGAAACGTTGCTAGTTGAAAAAGGTGTGTGTTCATATGAAGCGAGCTTCATCGACCGGGGGAGCTCTCCCAATTTCATGGCGACGAAGGTTGACGTCGTCGTGATCAGTTCTGCTGAGGAGAATTGGGAAATGTGCTTTGGGGCGGGGCTCGAGTGAAGGGAGGAGTGTAAATATATATGGACTAAATATATATGGACACATCGTGCTGCGCCACCATGAAGTAGAACCCAGCCACATACTTACCCCTCGCACAGCGTTGCTTCTCATAACAACCAGACGGCACCCGGCACCGACTCGGTGAGTGTTCAAACAAAAAGAATCATAACTGGAGCGTCCGAATTTGGAACGAGACCCCGGTCACTGGCTGGGACTGAGGCGGTCCCCGTGTCTTCTCGTTGAAACGGGCACGCAAAACCTGTACGGCCTACAACGGCAATATGGCCCGATGGATAGACTTCAAAGATTGGGTAGGATAAATTAAAGCGTCGTTAGAGTCCAGTCCCAATCGATTGGCTTGAGGTCGTGCAAACCTAAACAGCCGAGGGCGTCAGGGAGCGTTTTTACAATCCGTCTACCACAGACTCGTATGCATTCCAGGAAGCCTATGCTGCCTGTTTGACAGTTTGAAGTAAATAAGCTGTCACTCTTGAAAAATGAAAATTGAGCATCCATGACGGCCGACGATGGTTTAGATCAGATCTGCTGCCATGAAACGTTTTAGCAATCCTCGGAGACTCACCAAATAAGGAGGGAGAAAACGGGCTTTGATGAACACAAGTAACCGACTTATGGACTGGGATAAAAGCGAGCATCGGAGTACTGGCGCTGTACGTGTCCTCTAAGGCCGTGGAGTGACCGCCATAAGCACCACAGGTGTGTAGTACCGAGCCGGTGACGTCACGGGTTCGTTCGCTTACTGTACTACTGAGACTCGGAATACGTCCCTTCCGTGTTCTCTTCGTAAATCATAAATGCATTTAGAGATAGTACGTCCGAACGGAATAGGTCGTTAACGGAAGCAATCACATTCCTGAGGGCCTCAGGCTATTTGCGTCACCGGAATCGAAATCGATTACTCATTTGTGGTTTCATTTTCCACTCTGGTCAGAGCCAATATTACTGCTAGACTTTTCTGGAGGTAACCATGGTTGCGTCTCCTTTAACTCAGACCGATGCTCACTCACCGGTACCAATAATCCTTCTATCTTCTCTTCGCACAGCCCCGCGTGTCCCGGTCTTTGACATGATACAACTGGAATACCCGGGTCTTATAAGTCGTAGGTCGGAATAATGATCGAAATTATGTATGCGTACGAGATCTGAGCCATTACACGCGAAGTGGATGCAGGGCGAGCTAGCTGTTAAGTGCGTAGAGTCAGCAGATATTCTGCAGGCCCGGCACAAAGGTCTTCAGAAGTGTAGCAGGGAAGCCGCAGTCAAGCATGATGGAACTGACTCACTCCCATATGTATCTGGCACTCGAAAGCTGTGCGACGGCGGCGGCTGGGGATAGCTGTACAGTAACAAATTTCAATAAGCGATCCATTCGCAGCAGAGGGTCTCTCCTCTCCCCATCTGGTCAACTTGTTAGATCCATAGAGGTGCCTGACCGTCAGGCCCGAGGGGGTCGAAGCAGTACCATAGCGCCGGCGCCCATGCCTGTGCCCGGTTCTGAAACCTAATACCTTCCGACGTCGAGAATCGATAATGAGGGTATCGCATTGAAGGAGGAATATCCCTTTGGGAAGGCACCGAGACCCACAGAAGAAAGACGTAGAAGAGTGCCTCTTACTGCGCGAACCTTTATCAGGCGCCAAAGGTTGGAAACCGACGTTACAAAACAGTTCCTCCGGAGGTCCGTGTAACGGATGATGCACGGTTTCGAGAGAACGCTTCTCATCAAAGTGTGGTGTGTATGGGGATCTGCATGGCACAATGGCATAGCATGAGCAAGAGCATGAGAGGGACATGGTGAAAAGAAGAACTCGGACCTTTGATAGCAGGTGGCAGTTATTCCATCGCATCATAATTGTTGTTGAGCTTCTTCACTAGGTTCACTCTGCGCCTCGGGAGCCATCACTGCCCACCGGCGCAATAACATCACCTCCTATCAAATCTCAATAGTTACCGCTTGTGACTGATGTGTCGAAGACAGGAACATGGCTGTTGCATACACGCACTATTCCGAGTACCTGAGCTTACAAGCAAAGCGTGTCCCGGTGTTGAAGGCCCTAACGCTTGTCCTGCGGGGGATAAGAGTATGTTCTAGTTCAAAAAGTACCGTGAGCTTAACGTCAGTCCCCCACTGCACCACTTTTGCTCCCGGCCTTGGTGAGGCTTCCCAGAAACTTTTGATCGGATTGAAGGATTCATGCGGACGTCTTGGCTCTTCGAGCTGGGAAGGAGGATGGCAAAGAGGAAGTAGTAGATACCCGGCACGTCGGGCAGTCGGCTCCTGTGATGAAAGTGCGGGCAAACGGGAAAAGTTGAGTTGGAAGGGTGAAAGCGCGAGGAGCTTTCCGAGCGTTGACGGGAATGGGCACTATCTGGGCAGCAATTCGATAGTGTGTGATATAGGATGTGGTATGTGGGTCTGAGAAAAGAGCAGGCGACGGCGGTCAGTCACGGTGGTGGCAGGATCATAGGACTCGGAAGCGATGTCACGGTGCCGCCGCCGCCGCAGCGTCAGTCCTACTAGGACATGATCGATGCATGATCGCTCAATCATGCCACTATCTTGACTCCCTGACTCAATTCGATATTGCAACAAGGACACGGTAGACGAGCAAGGTTCAAAAGTATCAAGCTCTGCAAGCTTGTCCGAAAATGACTGGCATGTATTGTTCGATCGCGAGCGCCAATGTCAATGTCAGTGTTTACTGAGTTTACTTCTTCGCATTGCCGACAATAATCCTAATATTGTCTCTCGGGTTACGTAGCCTGGGTATCTGGACAGGCATTGGCAGTCGTACATGATGGGTCTCAGTGCAAGGGTTTTCCCTGCCGGCGAAAGCTCAGCCGCTTTTTCACGCGAATCACATGGTTGCCATCCATTCTGTAAAACCATCAGGTGCAGCACGAAAAACGCATGTTGAGTGTATGGCGAAGATGAAAGAGGGGGTATGAAATGACCATCCTTCTAGGATACGGCCTGTTCTAACTCGGCTTGTTACAGCTCCGTGGGTTCAAGTACGAGATTGTGCTACTCGCTACGCGCCCCTCACCACAGACGCTAAGTGCAAGAAGACAGAAAGAAAAAAAAAGGATACGGAGGCCTGGGAATCTGATTGGATGAGGACGCCGTGGCAAAGCACGAAGAGACCGGAACGTGCTGCGTGCAAGACACGCGAGATCGAGCACGCAGAGAAGAAGTTTGCGAACGAGAATGAGAAGCCTGCGGAGGAGGGCAAGCCTATACCTAGAGAGGGCGTACAGTGGACGTGCCTCGCCCGCGGCTGTGGGCTAATGAGGATGCGTTTGCGTAATTTGAAGAATTTGAAGCGCAGCACGGAAAAGGCAGCAATTAAGCGAAATGAAGCCTCGGAGAAGCTCGTTGAGGCGATCGACAGGCCGGAAGAGAAGATGAGGGCATTCAAATTGCAGATGGTCGATCGGGGGCAGGGAAGGATGTCGTGCTGGCCACAATTGAGCTCGATTATCGCGATCCTAGGTGGGTTGTCGCATCCGCCGTTCTTGCTCGTTCTGATTGGATTGGCTCTTCTCTTCTCAGGTACGTAGGATTACTCTGGCGTGGTACAAGAAGCACGACATGCCGATCGAGCAGATCTTTTCGAAGACGTCGTTGACGAAATGTGCGTGAACGCCTTTGGTCCACATGTGACCACTTTGGGGTGGGCCTGATCGCGTTTCTTTGCTGCTGTGACGGTTCCCTTGGGCCATAGAAGTAGACTCAGATTGGGAATTTTACCGTCACGGGATGAAGAATTGAAGTTATACAGAGGTATATTTTGGACGATCGATCAGTGCTCCCCCATGCGTATCGTGTTGTCTCTGGGCTGATTTTGCGGCCCATTTTCGTTTGGATGTGCCCACAGAACTTACAACGTTAATCAGCACTGAATCGATTCACAAAGTCATCGGCGCGCATTACTATTCCGAGCCCTATTTCTTTCACTTCCTTCAAGTTCTCCGCAAGCACGCTTGTCAGGAGGGCCGTAACAAAAATGGCTGGCTGGCGATGTACTGTAATTTACAACGCTCGTGACACTATATCCGTGAGCCATCCCTCCCGAACTTCAGGTTATCACAGTGCTCGTGATTAAGAACTAATGGACAGCGAGAGGCAAGAGAGCCGGAGCCCTCAAGGAATTTTATCGTAAGCAGAATTGGCTTCAGAATGATAAATACATAGAACCGATCCATATAGTAGCGTTGCGTGCGCGAGATGACAAGTCGTTATCCGTACTAGTCCGGGCGGGATGGGAAAACAAGGGCAGAAGACATTCGGATTCACATCTGTAATTCATTATTGCGGCCCCATACATTCGTCCCTTTATCCGCCTTGCCCAGTTTCTCAAGACTTACTTGGACCTTTGAGAATGCAGACTGTATTACCTCCCCAACGGGTGTACCATCAACGATCATCTTCACAAACCCCCTCGGGTCGTATAATTCATTTGTATCCTTTTTTCCTGGAACTTGACCAGTCTCGGAGTGTTTCTTCTTCCAATGGTCTCTGAAGTCAGATCGACGACGGCCCGTCCAGACACAAGTCTGGGATGGGCAATGAATCGAATGCGGAAGGTGCGATTCAACATGTCGGTTTCGCTCTTGGACACGGCGGAAAGTGCGTTTGCAGATAGGGCATCCCGGTAAGATGGAGGGCGTGATCTCATTGGGCCGAGCATCATCTTGGAACTGAGTTGGCCTGTCACACGGTGACGGCGTATCACCCTCGATGCTTTCTTCAACTTCTTGCTCTGCGGAAGTCTACGTCGAAGTTAGCACACATCAAGGCAATAGATGCATAAGATGACGTACTTTGTACCCGCTATCAACCGACGATGGTTCAGTCATGAGGCTGTCGCTCGTGGGGTCTGATTGAATAATTATTGGGGCGGAGGCAGTGGGTGGGTGTAGAGCGGAGCCGTTGGTGGTGTGAGAAACAGGAACTTCAAAAATGTGAACGGCCTGCGCGTGAGGGCCTTCAGTGGCCAGGTTGACTATCTGGTCGATGCTGGGTGAGTGTGGGGCGTAATCAGGCGGGGGAGGTGAGTATTGATGCAACGTGAGCTCGGGAGTGCTGGAGGCACGGGGGACGTCGTGGGGAAACGGAGTGGCCGTACGAGAAGGAATGGGTACCGGTTCGGGTGACTGATGAATTTCATAAGGTTGAAGGAACTGCGACAGAGACTCGGCTGGAATTAACCAAAAAGGGGCATAGGTATGGGCGCTAATTTGCTCCAAGGCAGTCTACAGCGGTGTTGGTATAAATCAAAGTAGTAGACAGTCATATATAACATACCTCGTGCTCGCTACGAGACCACGATGGCACAGGAATTTCATGCAGTTGAAGAAACTCATACAAAGATTGGGCAGGAATTTGTAACCAATGAGAGTAAGCTGGTCTGTCATTTTGACCTGTGGGAGTCTGCGCCGATGTTAGCAAGGATCAAAAGCAATGAGAACCTATAAGCAACATACTTCTGGCCCATTACCAAATGACGAGTGCTCAGTGAGCGCATTGTGTCGAAGGAATTCAATTAAAGAGTACGATGGGATTCGGAACGATGACGGGGTATGAAACGGGTCGCCATATTGGTTGTAACGTACTCCATACCCGTTACTAAATGATGGGTACTCGATGTGCACATAATGTCGAAGAAATTGATCTAGTGGTCGCGCTCGAATCAAGATCAATGAAGAGGCATAACTCGACAAGACAATTTGCTCTGGGTTGGAGGAGAAGTTGGACATGATGACAATGATGGCTATTCCAGGTGAACGCTACAACGTATTTTATATCCATACTTCCCCAGCTGAGGTGCATACAGACAAAATATGTTGTAGCCAGAGTGCCTATAAAGTGCCTATGTGAACTGGCACCAGCGCCGCGGATAAGGTGCCTATTGCTTGTGGTCCAGTGTCCGTGCCGGGTGCCAATAGCGCCTATTAGGAGTGCCAGTATTCGTAATGCCTATTGCGAGTGCCGGTGCCTAAAGCTTGACCGCACACTCATTTCACCACCAATGGCAACAAAGGGTGAGTGATCTGAGCCGCATTATTGATCAGTTTACATGCCTCGTTGCAATAAAAGGGAAGGGGAGCGCGGAACGGAGCCAGGGACAAGGGAAAGTGAGGGGGAGAGACTGGAGGTGGAGGGGAACGGGAGGAGAGGAGAGGTCAGTGGGAGAAAAAGTTCGTGACCGCACTGGGAAGCCGCCGCGCAACGTGCGACGTGGGGGCGCCGGCAACAAGTTTCACGGCGCCCGGTTGTGACACCTGCCGCCGAGTTGGCAGTAACTTATTTTGGAAGGCGCCGTTCGGATAGCTCCGATCACTGGCTATCCGAAACTCAACCACTGAACAAGTTCAGGTTTTCCAGGTAGGTGAAGTACTACAGGGCATCAGCGTTGCATGTCAGTGGTACTTCAGCTGGTGCCACTGGTGCGTGTGGTTCTATGGTCGGTCTGGCACGAAAGGGTTCATTTCTACTCGTTTCATATGCACCAGTGCTTCGCGGTTCCTCTCGCGCTGGCATTCTCGTGAACGAGTAGCCATAACTTGGAAGACAGCCGACTTGCCTTACTGTAACTACTCCACGCAGAAACCAGCACATCTGGTGCGTCTTTCTGTGCTCAATGCTGAACACGGTGTGCTGTTATATTTACTTCGCAAGCCGGTCGTCTCTTAGGTCTATTCCCGGCGGATTAATGAAGAACCTCTACGCTATTAGCCAGTGACACGGATCACCAAGGCTCCTATCGCGACCGTAAGTCATGTCTTGGTTATGCGCACTCAAACATTTCCTGGCTTAATATAACCGCAGTATGTTATGAACAAGGCTTGCTTAAGTAGTAGGCAAAGAAGGGAGGATTAGCTGAACTAAACCAGAGTTCTGCATGCTGACCTCTAAACCATCGACAACCTGCATATCTCCACCTCCAAATAGATACGCACGTGGTTGCCATACAACGATCGTAGGCTCATCTGACATTGAACCACGAACTCAGGCTACAAACGGGGAAGCTCGGTGAAGTTGTGATTTCCTAAGTTCATCTGCCGCTGTGAGAAGTCCATTTGTGCTTCATTTAACGCTTCTTAACCGTAATCTAAGCGTGGAGTACTACCACGATAGTACAGATAACGTACAGCGCAGACCCCGCGTGCAGTGCCGCGATCGATACGGTGTCTGTTTGAACACCCTTTGGAAATCGCTTTGAAAGGGGCTGATCACTGACGTTAACATGAAGGAGCCTTTCGGCTTTAAGATCTGACACGGGATTATCCCGAGTAGGCGGCGTTTTGTTCGCCTATTGTATCGCTGAGAAGGAGATCCCTCATTATCGGTAGCAATGCGCCTTTACTAGAGTTACATCCGCAACAAGAGTACTAGACAACGGGGAAGATTCGTTAGGGCTTGTCCAGCGGTACAATTTATAATTTTTTGGGGAATCCATTGAGACTTGAAATAATCCTAGTCGCTATAGGTTTGGGCGCTGGAACCACGGACTCGAGGCCGATTCACTCAGCTTTGGTGGAATGGTACC
>WNFO01004037.1_pt1 | contig 15108 bp, 13 predicted proteins | sample 5400251 | NCBI WGS metagenome assembly WNFO01 (sample SAMN13153354, study PRJNA577476) | soil metagenome | isolation source: 100 cm saprolite under Madrone tree | place: USA:California | collected 2016-06-14 | reverse complement strand
GATGGCGGTCTCCATGCTGGCATGGCCCGTCATGACGATGGCTTCGGTATCCGGCGAGACTTGCTTGAGCTGCTCAAGGACCTCGATGCCGGTCATTCCGGGCATGCGCAGGTCGAGAATGGCGGCATCGAAAGTGGCCTTTTCCAGGGCCTTCAAGGCCGCTTTGCCGTCCGGGCAGACGGTGACCTCATGACCCAAGCGGGGCAGCTCGGAGCGCATGAATTCCTGCAGCGACTTTTCATCATCGGCAAACAGGATGCGCAGACTATTATGCGGCGTGGGCAAGCGTTTCCTCCTTGACGGCTAGAGGCGGCTGAAGCGGGAGGCGGACCGTGAAGGTGCTTCCCTGGTTCAAGCCCGCGCTATAGGCGTCGATCTCTCCTCCGTGCTGACTGATGACGCGATGGCTAATCGATAGTCCGAGGCCGGTGCCTTTGCCGGTTCGGCTGCGCGTGAAGAACGGTTCGAAAATGTTCTCCAACGTTTCGGCGGCCATGCCGCAGCCGGTGTCCGTGAATTCCATCTCCGCCATGCCGTCATGTTGGCGAAGGGCGACGGTCAGGGCGCCGCCCTCGTCCATGCTGTCCAGGGCGTTGACGACCAAATTGAGCACGACCGGTTTGATTTCCTGGGAATTGACCCAGGCGCGGACGTGAGCGGCCGGCTCAAATATGATTTCTTTCCCTTTGCAATTGGGCAAATGCTGCACCATATCGAGCACTGACTGGATAAGCTCGACCAAATCGGTCGGCTCGCGGCGACGCTCTCCGCCCCGGCTGAATTCCAGCAGGCGCTGGGTGATTGACTTGCAGCGAAAGGCCTCCTCCTGAATCATTTTGAGATATTTGCTAATGACCTCGCGGTCCTTATCGGTTTCCGAGCCTGTTTTTTCCAGGCCGGCTCCGAGGATTTGCGCGAGCCGTTTTTCCAGGGCTTCGCTGCAAAAGGCAATGCTCGCCAAGGGATTGTTGATCTCATGAGCAACGCCCGCGGCCAGGAAGCCGACGCTGGCCAACCGCTCCGAGCGCACTAGTTGCCGGCTGCGCTCGTTGACTTGCCGGGCCAAATCGCGATAGGTTTCCCGGAGTCGCCCGGTCATGTTGTTGAAGGCGGCCGCCAGATCCTCCAACTCGTCCTCGCTGTGCACCTCGATGCGATGCTCGAAATCGCCTTGAGCCACGCGCCCGGCTCCCTCTTCCAAATCTCGAATCGGATAAAACACCCAGGCATAAAAGAACCGGAGCAGGCTGCACAAAAGGATGATGCCGAAAATGCTGGTTGAGAAAACAAACCATAATGTGTTTCGCGTAAACACCTTGGCGTCGCTGATTCGTCGAGCCACGTCCGAGTTAATGGCATCCAGGAGATCATTGGATGTTCTGTCCAAATCGTGAACGTTCTTCTCGATTTCCGGAAGCAGCATAATGGAACCGCTGCCGTCCCGGCCCAGGTCCCAATTCTTTTTTTGGAACGGTTCTGCGCTGCTTCTCAAGGCGGCTAACTGTCCTCTCAGGGCATCGAGCTGAGGGAGCTCTCCCTCACCATTGTCAGGATCTCGACCGTGAGTCAGCGTGTATTCAAGCTTATTCTCATATGATTTGAGGGCTGCTTCCGCGTCGGCGATTTTCTCCAATAGCCGGAAAACCGGGTTTTGGCTGCTGGTTTCATATTTCAAATCGGAAAATGCTTGAACTTTTGCTTTGAAAAGTTGAGCTGCGGTCTGCTCGGCTAATTTGCTTTCGATGCTCTTCATGGTGGCGCGATAGGACCAAAGGCCGTAGAGCGCTCCACCCAAGAGCACGGTGATGATGGCCACCACCAGGCCGAGCCCGAGCATCAACTTGTGGCGAATCCGCCAGCGAAAGGCCACGCCCCGACCTCCTTGTCCGCGGCCTCGGTCACCTTTGACCTGTCCGGAAATCAAACTTCCTTGCTCGACCTCGGATGTTGGTCTAAGGTGCCTTGATCGGCGGGGACTCTACCAGAAGTCTCCGCCGGAATGGATAGCAACTTTCGGACCTATTGACGCCGGCAATTGGGTCGGTTCCATCACGAGATGCGCGGACCGGTCACGCCATGAAAACAGGTAAGATGCACTCTTTTCGGCTCTTCCTAGATTGCCTGATTCACCTTTGGAATTGGGACTTTGCCAGAAAGGCACTGATTTTAGGAGCCGCGCACGGAGCGAGTCTTCGAGCGGAGTGAGCGGTTTTTGGACCGAACCTCGAAAAAGTTCACTTGACTCGAAACGGTTCCAACTGAGGACCCAGCCAATCGACGATGCCGGGGAACAGTCGCTGAGCGGTGACCATGTTGTGACGACCTCGCGGGAGATAGCCCACACCCACGGTCAGGCCACGCTGGCGGGCGCGATACAGGAAACTTTCGACTTGAGTATCGATGTTATACCCATCCTTGCCGCCATACGCCACGTACATGCTGAGCTGGCCTTCCTTGATGCCCAGCCGATCGATGATTTCGATGGGATTCTCCCGACTGAGCGCCAATGACTTCCATTTTTCGGTCGGCATTCGTTCGCCAGCCCCAACACTCCGGATCAAATTTACCTCGATAATTGCAATGACAATCGAGCCATCGCAAGTTCAGCGGGGGAAACACACCGATGGCGATCTTGAACGTGTCGGAATGTTTCATGGCTAGGTTAAAGGTGGCGAAACCGCCCATGCTTACCCCGGCCAGAATGTGTGCTTCTCTTTCCGGTCGGATGGGATAAGTCTGCTGGAGGAAACCCCATACATCCTGGACGATGTAATCCTCGAAGTTGCCGCGATTGGAATTGATGAAGAAACTGCTGGCAGTCAACAGGCGGGGTCGGCCAGTAATAGTGCCATCCGGCACGGCCACAATCACAGGCGGTAATCGGCCGTCGACGATGGCGTCGTCAATGATGTCGACGACCTGATTCCAGAGGAACGACTGTTCGTCTTGCATGAACCCATGCAGCCAGATAATGGCCGGGTAGTGTTGCGAGGGGTCATATCCGGGCGGTAGATAGACATAAAGGTCGCGAGGCTGTCCGAGGGCATTCGACCAGATGCGGCGGTCATCGCCGTGATTGTGAGTGTAATCCACGACTTCGCCGGCCAAACGGGCGCTATGGCGATGGAAGCTAAGATGCCGGAGCTTGCCGCCGGCTTGAAGGGAAGAGGGAACGAGGAGAAGTGCAAGGAGAATCCCCAAGACGCTTTTCACAACGACGCCCCTACTGCCATGAATGAAGTAATCGAGGATTAAAGGTCAGCACGGGGCATCCTTGCCTGTATTTCTTTCGACTGACCACCGCATGGAGATGAAGTGGAGGGGAGGCGGCTTTTCTCTCAAAACGCGGGAATCCTCCCCGGAATTCGGAACATACGGACGGTGGCGAAGGAATCATCCAGTGATGGAAAATGGAAGAATGGGAAAACAGGGGGGATATCGCATTCTAGGTGGCCAACTCGGCAAGAAGGGCTTGCAAGGATCATGTCGAAGACGAAAATCCGATTCTGACGGATTTGAGGATTTCCCGGTCCGACCCAAAAGGAGCGTAGGCCATGACAACCGCTCAACCGGTGACAATCGCAAACATCCAATGTGGTCCGGGCCAACCCTTGGTTTGGATAGCCGGACCTTGCGTCATCGAGTCGCATGAGCTGACCTTGAGCATCGCTCATACATTGCGCCATTTGGCCGAGCAGTTGCGGATTCCTCTCGTCTTCAAGGCATCGTTCGATAAAGCCAATCGAACCTCGGGGAAATCGTTTCGCGGTCCAGGTCTGGATGAAGGGCTCAAGACGTTGGAGGCGGTCAAGCGAGCCACCGGGTTAGCGGTAACTACCGATATCCATGAGATTCATCAGGCCGCTCCGGCAAGCGAAGTGTGTGATTTACTGCAGATCCCGGCGTTCCTCGCCCGGCAAACGGATCTCATCCTGGCGGCCGGTCGGACCGGCAAAGCCGTCAACGTCAAGAAAGGCCAATTCATGGCTCCCTGGGACATGAAAAACGTCGCCAAGAAAATGGAAGAGGTGGGGAATCGCCGGCTTCTGCTGACCGAACGAGGCGCTTCCTTCGGTTACGGCCAACTCGTCAGCGATATGCGATCGATCCCCTGGATGCAAGACTTGGGCTATCCGGTGATCTTTGATGCGACTCACAGCGTACAAATGCCAGGGGCCATGGGCGATAAGAGTGGAGGCGAGCGGCGGATGATTCCCTACCTGGCCCGAGCCGCGGTGGCTTGCGGCTGCGACGGCGTTTTTCTCGAAACCCACCCCAATCCCGACCAAGCTTTGAGCGACGGACCGAATATGATTCCTTTGAATGAGCTAGGCGGTCTCCTCGAGTCGTGTTTGCGAATCCGCCAAGCAATCGGCGGCTGACAGAGTCCGTCGCAACAGCTCTTCAGGTATCAGCTTCATGAAACGAATTGTCATTATCGGTAGCGGCCTGCTGGCCATCGTCGTGGTTATCGGAATCGTCATGGCCTCGCGGAAGGACGCTCCCGTCCCTCAGGTAGGAGTCGCTCGCCGGCAAGGTTCCTCCGACGACATTCTTCCTGCAATTCGGGAAATCTTTCAAAAAGGTTCCGGCTCCATCGCCTGTCGCAATGCGGTCCAGCAGCTCAACACTTACCTCGAGCGAAATCCGGACAAGAAACCCGAGCCATCGGCGGATCCACAAACCGTTCGCAAACAATTTCGACTTGGCGACGACGAACTGGCGGAAATCAACAGCGCTTCCTTTACCTTGCTGGACGCGCACTACATCGATTATTGCCAGCTCATCCGGGATGCGGCTTATTCGTTAGGAGTGGATAACCAGCCGCCTCTCGAACGCGCCCAGGCGGCTTTCGAATGGGTCATGCGGCAAGTTCAACTTCGCCAGCCGGCGCGACCGTTTCCTATGGCGCCAACCCAGTTCGTCTTGCGCCGTGGTTGGGGAACTTCTTTGGAACGGTCGCTCGCTTTTCTGGCCACGCTGCATCAGCTAAGAATACCTGGATGCATGGTTGGATTTCCGGACGAAGCCGCTAACGCTCGGTTGATCTCCTGGATTCCCGGCGCCTTGGTTGATGGCGAGATTTATTTATTTGACACTCGAATGGGCATCCCTCTTCCCTCGCCCGACGGAAAAGGAATCGCGACCCTTCGCCAAATAAGAACTCACCCGAAGCCTTTCGAGCATCTAAACTTCGATGAAAAGCATTCTTATGATGTAAAAGCGGAACAAGTGCGCCGCGCGGAGATTCTCCTGACCGTGCCGCTTTCGGGACTGGCGCCGCGAATGAAGTTCTTAGACGCCACCCTGGCAGGGCGTCAAAAGACACGAGCCTACGTGGATTGGGAAGCGCTCTTGAAGGAGTTTCAAGCGGCTGCTCAAAGCCAAAACCTTGCGGTCCGTTTTTGGGGTGAGTCGGGTGACCCGGCCGCTCCCATGCGCTTGCTTCGAGCTTTTTTCCCCCCGTTGGAAGGTGGCATCGATCAGTTTGGACTCATGAGGCAAATGACTTTGCAATTAGTACCGGGGTTCACGGTTCCCCGAGTCATCCAAGAGCAGCGCGGTTCAGGAGACTTCGGCCAGCAATTGGAATATCTTTTTTGGTTTCCCTTTATCGAATTCTTCGTGGATCCGCGCGGCCAAAGTCCGAGGGAACTGGTGCTTCGCGGGCAATTGGATGAGGCCAGCACCCGCTTGACCCAGGCGCCTGTTCTGTTGCATTTTCGCGAAAGCCTCTTGGGCATGTTCGCGCCTTTGAACGACGTGGAAAATCAGTGGGTACGGAGCGGCATGCGGAAATTGAACTTGGAAGCGCTTCAAGATCTCGGCCAGATAGGTTTTGATAATCGTTCAGATAAGGTAAGAGCTTGGTGTAACAGTGCTTTTTCTGCCTATAGAGCTTTTCAGAAGGCCGGTAATGAGGATGACCTACTGGCCAATCGGCAAGAAGCCGTGAAGATTTTCATGGAAGGCGATGACGACCTAAACCATCTTTTCTTGAGCGCGATTGGCAAGCCTCTGGCAGCCGAGGCAGCTTTTCAAAAGGCTTTATGTTTTCATGAGAGGGCGGCGCGAACGGCCAATTCCCCCAACTGGAAAACGGCGGCCGCCTGGTGGTCCAAATATGTCGAGGACAAAGACTATAGCGCCGGCCCCCGGATTTCGCAGGCGCGCTTGCTGCGAGCCCAGGCATTGATCAAGCTGCCCGACGTCGCCACGGCTAACGCCGAACTGACAAAACCCGACACTGGTCTGACCGATTTGGAGGAAATTGGCCGCCTTTATCAAATCCGGCAACTCAAGAAGTGATTCCTTTCCTTGACCAAAATCTGAGCTTCGCCGCCGATCCGTTCTCCTTTCCTCCGAAGCTCGCTTCCAGAATGAGTTCTCAATTACCTAAGAGCTCGCGCTCCCTTGCAAGAATTTCTAGATTATCCAAGAAACTTTGGAGCGACTCTTATGACCCAAGACAACAAGCTCAGGACCTATCAAGGGGCGCTGGCTGTCATTACCGGCGGCGCTTCGGGGATTGGCCGGGCGTTCGGGGAGGCGCTGGCGCGAAGAGGGGCCGAGGTGATCCTCGCGGATCGGCAAATAGAATTAGCAGCGACGGTAGCCGCCGGAGTTCGGGACTGGGGCGGTCGGGCATCTGCCGTAGAAGTAGATGTGACCGATTACCGTGCCCTCGAGCAGGTCGTTCGGCAGGCGGCCGAGAAACACGGGCGGCTTGATTACATGTTCAACAATGCCGGCATCGGTATTACCGGCGAGGCCAGTTACTACGACATCAAAGATTGGGAGCAAGTGTTCGATGTCAACATCCGTGGAGTGATCAACGGTATTCAGGCGGCGTATCCCATCATGCTTCGCCAGGGGTATGGGCATATCATCAACACGGCGTCCATGGCGGGTCTGGTGCCGACGCCCGCGCTCGTGAGCTATTGTGCCTCCAAGTATGCCGTGGTCGGTGTTTCTTTATCCCTTCGAATTGAAGCGGCCGAGGCGGGCGTGCGGGTGAGCGTCCTCTGCCCCGGGACCATCCGGACGCCGATTCTCGAAGGAGGCAAATACGGGAAGTCGTTGCCAGCGCTGCCGCCCGAAGCATGGCAAAAACTCTTGAACCGACAACGGCCCATGAATGTCGACAAGTTCGCCGCCCAAGCCCTCGGGGCCATTGCCAAAAACCGAGCCATCATTATTTTCCCGCGCTACTGGAGAATCTTCTGGTGGCTCAATCGCCTGTCGCCGTCCTTGGCTCTCTATGTGGGCAAAAAAGCCTTAGGCGTTTGGCAACGAACGTGCCAGGAATACTTGCCGGCAACAAAGGAAGTGGTCAAGCCGTCGTGAGTTCGATTCCTCACCATCTCGGAAATGGTCGGGCATTTCAGCCGGATGCTTACGACTTGACTGGTGATCGAAAGAGCATTTCATATTGCCAATTTGCAAATTTGAAATTGGCATTTTGCAAATTTGCAATTGCTTGCTCTCATCAGGCAGGATCCAACGCCAGGCCCAGGAGCTGTCTCGCCTTTTGCACTTGAGTCTTGGGTCCGAGACACCAGGCGTGCCGCAACTCATAATCGGCCGCGTCGGGAGATAAAATGCCGTCATCCCGGCGAGGATCCGTGCCGGCAGGCTCGACGAGTATATGGCCTTTTAAGGAATCCAATACCATGGACTCTTTGAGCTTACCCGTCTTCTTAAGGTAGTGGGTCTGTTGTTTGGAAATCCAACGCGCCTGAAATTTGGGATTCATGTCCCAACTCCTTTTCATGAAGTTTCTTTTTGCCGGTCTGGAAAAGAGAAGCAACCATTGTGCCAATAAACGATGAACGATCAAATGATGAATGATAATGAGTTGATTTCTGTGATTCATCATTCGTCGTTCATCATTCGTCGTTCTCGCAATTGAGGACCCAAGCGCGAAAAGTACTGCTCAGTGGGAAGAAAGGAGATTCTCAGTCCTCGACCGATCGTCGCCTGGTTAACAGACCAATGACGGCGACGAACAGGGCCGCGCCCACAATTGACCAGACGACGGGAAAAGTGGTTGAATCGAAATGGACAGCGATTAGCTCGGGCAGATTGAGAAGGCGCGCAAGAAGGACTCCGACTAGCGCCCCAATAAACCCCAGCGCGATCGAAACAAGGCAACCGCCGCGGGAATAGCCGCTAATAGCCTGACCCAAGGCACCGCAAATTCCTGCCACGATCAGCAGCAAAATGAAATCCAAAACAGTCATAAATGGGCACTCAGAGGTTCGGACAAGCTCGACGTCTAATGGACCTCGGACTCGGCGGATTGCTCACGTTCGGGCTGAAACACGGGCGGCGGCGTTAGGCTCTCCAGAGGTGGCTCAGGCTGAGCAGGAGAAGACGAAGCCATTCCGCCTTTTCGTCCTGCGGCTTTGGCTTCTTCCGGAGTGAACTTATGAGCACGGCCCTGACGATGGGCGGATCGTCCGCCTTTGCGTCCCGCCTCGCGGGCTTCCTCGGAGGTAAATTTATGCGCGGTTCCTTTCCGATGAGCTGCGATTCCACCTTTGCGGGCGATTTCTCGCTTAGTGGCTTCATCCATCGCGGAGAATCCGCGTCTTTTTTTTTCTGTCATGACTATGCCTCTCCTCTAATTAGTCTCTTCCAATTAGGGGAATTACGCATAAATCGTGCCTTTGCCGGAGATTTCCTGGACAAAAATCGAGGCGAGGCCTTTTAAATCGTTTCCCATTGCCCCTGCGTCGGAAATCTCCAGGAGGAGAAAAGAAATATGGGCAAGTGGGGAAGCGAATCAAGGATTGGGCCAAAGGTAGCTATTGCAAGTCGCCAAATTGCCGTCTATATGGCTCTTTAACCCCTATCTTGTCCCTGAGGAGTTGGCGTTGCGCAGGACGCTGCTTGCTGCGGTGCTGATATTATTCTCGATCGGGGCAGCGCGCAGCCAATCCCAACCCGATCCGGCGACCGCTCAGCCGGCCCAAGCCCCATCGCAATCATCGAGCTCACCCGAAGATGACATCCAAACTCTTAAGGCCACGGTCCGAGAGCTCCAGTCACGTCTCGATCAATTGTCGCCTTCAGCGGATGAATCGAAAGCCCCGGCTCGCTGGCCCCTTTCTGCCAGCTGGAATCACGGCTTGGAAGTGACGAGCCAGGACGACGCCTTTCGTATTCATGTCGGCGGGAATCTTCAGTTCGATTATGGATGGAACGCCGCCAGTCAGGCGGTTCAGTTCGGCCCCGGCGGCACGGGCGAATTTCAGGACGGGGCCCTTATGCGCCGAGCCCGCATCCGCATTGACGGGACCATGTTCGAGCACATCGACTGGGTGGCGGAATACGACTTCGCCAACACGGTCGAAAATGACAACGGCACCAGCACTCAGACCATCGGCACCCCAAGTTTCATCAACGCCTGGGGGGGAATCAACGACATCCCGCTTGTCGGAACGATTCGCATGGGCTGGATGAAAGAGCCGATCAGTTTCGAGTATTTGAAAAGCGGAAGTTTTCTCAACTTCATGGAGCGAACCCCAGGCATGAATTCCTTTTTCACTCGTTCCGTCGGAATCATGCTTCTCAACACTACGGAAAATGAGCGAGTGACTTGGGCCTTCGGAGTATTCCACGCGGAGAACGACAATTTTGGCTTCGGTTTCGGGGATGGCCAATACGCCGAAGTCGGACGGCTCACTTGGCTACCCTGGTACGAAGACGAAGGTCAGCGCCTTCTTCATCTCGGCATCGGCGGCAAGCACGAGGGTCTCGACCAAAATCAAATCGATTACAAGGGCCGTCCTTCAGTCCGCACCATGCCTGGTTCGCAAGAACCGGCTTTGGCAGACACCGGCAATATCGGTGGAAGCAACCAAAATATGCTGGACGTGGAATTGGCCGCGGTGTACGGCCCCTGGACCGTCCAAAGCGAATATTATTGCACTTTCGTTCATGACGCGATCGTTCCCAATGCCGCCCCGCCTGAGGGTGTTTCCTTGGGAACGCTCTTTTATCAGGGAACATACTTAGAATTGCTTTATTTCTTGACGGGCGAGTATCAGCCTTATGACCTCAAGCAGGCCACCTTTGGCCGGGTCATTCCTCGGAGTAATTTCAGTATTTGGGGGGATGAACGGGGAGGGGGCGCCTGGCAGATCGGCATCCGCTATGGCTACCTCGATCTGCAAAACAAGGGGGTCAATGGGGCAACGCTGAACGACATCGTGGTAGGTTTGAATTGGTTCTTAAATCCCAACGCCAAAATTCAGTGGAATCTTGCCATCGACCACCGCGAGTCCACTCCGCCGGGCAGCAGCGGTTGGACCTATATCTTCGGTTCCCGCCTCGCAATTGATTTCTAGCGCCGCACCATCGTCGTTCGCTTCACTGTATCGATAAAAACGGCATTGCATTTGCTTTTCTTGGCAGGATCAAGCCCAGCCACGCTCTCGTTTCTTGGAGGCAGCCCCCATGATGCCGAGAATCCCTGCCGCGCTAGGAACTCAGAATTTCTACGGCGATTATGGCCCCAGCGGATCTTATGGCGCTTGGCCTTCATGCGGGTGCAGCAGTCTGTTCATTATCTTGGCTGGAATCCTGCTGGTGTGCGGCGGCTGTTTGCGCATGTTCGGGCAGTAGCATCCCCACGTGAGCTTATCAAAGGAGAGATTCATGCGAGGTCTTTGCGGAGCCATTATCACGGCAGGCGCCTTGATAGGGCTGGGCTTGGCGGCCATTGGACTGGGCCAGCGCTATCAGACCTTTCCTTACCACGATGTCGAGAACAAGGGGTATGTCCTGTTCAAGAATCTGGATACCTCACTCATGGCGATTCTAATTGCCCTGCTCGTTTCGTTGGTCGTCGGGATGGGAGTCGCCTTTGTGGGGCTGGCGTACCACCACCATCGCCGGCACCACGAATGGCTTCGAGATAAGGAACGTTTTTCGAAGCAAACGAGTTCGGTCTAGATTTCAGCGGGGCCGATGCGAAGCTTGGGGATGGCAAAGAAGCAAAGGGCACGATGAACATGGCGTGGTTGATTTTCACCGTTGAGTACGCCTCGCAACCGGAGAAACCGCCCGACAATCCAATCCCCCCACCGCGGCCAGAGAACGAGCCGCCCAGACCAGGAAAAATCCCCGAGGAACCGATCGCCCCCAAACCCAACCCGCCCCGGCCGCCAGTCCCCGAACCACCGGCGCCGCCCGCATGGGGAATTCAGCGTTTCGCGGCTTAGAAAAATGCGTAACCGAAACATGGACAGCCCGCTGTCACGTTCATAGCCTAACTTTGCTGAAAGCTCTCCCCGAAGGCGATAACGGAACTCCGCCTGCTGAATCGGCATTGAATTGATTTTTCAACCCGCCGTCGAAAGCCGCCCAAAATAAAATGTCGACGAACTGGCCCATACTGTTTCGTTCTCTAGCACACTGAACTTGTTCCGAAGAGCTCTCAAGGAGACACCGAGCATGAAAAGTCAAAGCTTTGGGACTTGGTTCGATGATCCCGCCCATTTTCGCCGGCCCACACGACGGAGCTTCCTACACGTGGGTCTTGTGGGCGGCTTAGGTCTGACACTCGCCGATTTCTTTCGGCTGGAAGCGCAAGCGGATGCGAAGCTCCCGGATGGCAAGGAAGGACCGGCAAAGTCCATCATTCACATCTTTCTTCCGGGCGGCATGGCGCATCAAGAATCCTTCGATCCCAAGCCGTTTGCCCCGATTGAATATCGCGGGGAAATGGGAACTGTGCCAACCAAGCTCGACGGAGTTTTGTTCAATGAGCTGCTGAAGCAAACGGCCCAGGTTGCGGACAAGATCACTGTGTGCCGCTCGATGACTCACGGAGAAGCGGCCCACGAGCGCGGCACGCACAACATGTTCACGGGATATCGGCCCAGTCCGGCCATCCAATTCCCCAGCATGGGCAGCGTGATCTCGCACGAATACGGTCCGCGGCAAAACTTGCCGCCCTACATTTGCATCCCCAGCCAACCCACCACCTATGCGGGACCGGGCTATCTGAGCTCGGCCTTCGCCCCTTTTAGCTTGGGCAGCGATCCTGCCGCAGGGAATTTCACCGTTCAGGACCTGAGCCTGCCGGGCGGCGTCGACGACCAACGATTCGGCAAGCGCCGCGACATGCTTCAGGCGGTCAACGAATACTTCGCCTCCAAGGAAAAGGCTGACGGCTTAGTGGCGATGGATACCTTCTACCAGCGGGCCTACAGTCTCATCAGCTCGCAGAAAGCGCGCGAAGCGTTCAACATCAACGCCGAGCCGCCGAAGGTCCGAGATGAATATGGCCGAAACGAAGCCGGGCAGCGGATGCTGTTGGCTCGGCGGCTGGTGGCCGCGGGCGTGCGATTTGTGTCGCTCACCTACGGCGGCTGGGACATGCATAACCAGATCAAAGGCAGCATGCAGAGTCAGATGCCGGCCTTCGATCAGGGTTTCGCCACGCTGATTCGCGATCTGGAGCGAACCGGTCTCTTGGATTCGACCCTGATCATGGTGTCGTCGGAGTTTGGCCGCACGCCGAAGATCAACGGCAACGCGGGTCGAGACCACTGGCCCAAGGTCTTCAGCGTCGTGCTCGCGGGCGGCGGCATCAAGAAGGGCCTCGTCTATGGATCGAGCGATTCCACCGCCTCGGAGCCTGAGGACGATCCGCTCACCGTCGAAGACCTGGCCATGACGGTTTATCACCAGCTCGGCATCAACGGCGAAAAGAAACTCATGGCGCCGGGCAACCGTCCCATCGACATCGTTCGCGAGGGGAAAATCCGCCGGGAGTTAATTGCCTAAGTCGAGTTGCTGGTTGCTAGTGGCCAGTTTGCTGGAGCCTCCTTTCTAGCAACTGGCCACACCCGCTAAGGGATGAAATTTCCGGATTCCAGGGGTTTCATCGACATTAAAACATTATGGCAAAGCATACTTGGCAGCCGTGGTTTCTGGGTTTCCTGTTGCTCCCGTTTATGACAACGGCCGCACAGGCAGCTTCTCCCAACCTGGCCGGCATCACGCCGCGTGGCGGGCAGCGAGGCACCGACCTGGTGCTCTTGTTTAACGGCGCGCGGCTGTCGGACGCCAAAGAAATTCTCTTCTATGATCCGGGCATCAGCGTCATCAAGTTGGAGGTGGTCAATGACACTCAGGTCAAGACCAGTGTGAAGATCGCGGCCGACTGCCGTCTGGGCGAGCACGCCATGCGCCTGCGTACGGCCACGGGCACCTCGGAGCTGCGGACCTTTTACGTCGGCGCCCTTCCCACGGTCGACGAAAAGGAGCCGAACAACGATTTCGCCAAACCTCAGAAGATTCCGCTCAACGTGACGGTCAACGGTGTCGTCGATACCGAAGATGTGGATTTTTTCCTTTTCGAAGCCAAGAAGGGACAGCGGGTCAGCGCGGAAATCGAAGGCATGCGCCTCGGCACGACTCTTTTCGATCCCTATGTGGCCATCTTGGACATGAAGCGGTTTGAGCTGGCCTCGTCGGATGATTCGCCGCTGTTGGGCCAGGACGCCGTCGCCTCGGTCGTCATTCCCGCCGACGGGACTTATGTTGTTCAAGTGCGCGAGAGCGCCTATGGCGGCAATGGCGGGTGCGCTTATCGTTTGCACGTCGGGACGTTTCCGAGGCCGACCGCCGTGGTGCCGGCCGGCGGTAAGCCGGGAGAAGAGATTGAAGTTCGCTTCCTCGGCGATCCCGCCGGAGAGATTCGACAAAAGATTAAGCTGCCAGCAACACCGGAACCGAAATTCGGCTTGTTCGCTCAAGATGCCGGAGGGATTTCCCCTTCACCCATTCCATTTCGGCTCAACGATTTGCCCAATGTCATTGAAGTCGAGCCGAACGGCAATCATCAGCAGGCCACGCGAGCGCCTCAGCTACCGGCCGCCCTCAACGGCGTCATCTCCAAGCCGGGCGAAGTCGATTACTTCCGCTTCACGGCCAAGAAGGGGCAAACGTTTGATGTTCATTGCTATGCTCGGCGACTCGGCTCGCCTCTGGATTCAGTAGTAACGATCGCGGCTTTCGGCGCCGGCGCCATCATCGGCAACGACGATGCCGTCGGCCCCGACAGCTATTTCCGATTCTCGGTGCCTGAGGATAAGGAGTATGTCCTAAGTGTCACGGACCACTTAGGACAAGGTGGTCCGACTTATTTCTATCGCGTCGAGCTTACGCCGGTTCAACCACGCTTGACCGTCAGCATTCCCAAGGTGGCGCTTTTTTCCCAGGAGCGGCAGACGATCGACGTGCCGCGCGGCAATCGCTATGCGACGCTTATTTCCGCGAGCCGAGCGGATTTTGGCGGCGACTTGGTCGTCGGCGCGGATGGGCTGCTGCCGGGAGTGACGCTAAGCGCAGAAAATATGGCGGCCAACTTGGACGTGGTTCCCGTTCTCTTTGAAGCGGCGCCGACCGCGGCAGTGGGCGGAACGCTGGCTCGCCTCCGGGCCAAACACGCGGATCCCGCTCAAAAAATTCAAGGCGGCTTCAATCAACTCGTGGAATTAGTAACCGGCCCTCCCGGGCAGTCGATTTTCTGGAAGCACGAAGTCGATCGGGCAGCCGTGACGGTCACCGAAGAGGCGCCTTTCAAAATCAACATCGTCGAGCCGAAAGTGCCGCTCGTTCAGAATGGCTCCATGAATCTCAAAGTTGTCGCCGAGCGGAAGCCGGGATTCAAGGCGCCGATTACCCTGCAAATGCTCTTTAATCCGCCGGGGGTCGGCTCCGCCAGCACCGTGGCGATCCCCGAGGGACAAAACGAGGCGCTCTATCCCGTCAATGCCAACGCCGGCGCTCAAGTGCGCAAGTGGAAAATCGCGGTGCTCGGCGTGGCGACGGTTGGCAACGGTCCGGTGTGGGTCTCCTCGCAATTGGCGACACTGGAAATTGCCCCGCCTTTCGTGGCTTTCACCATGGAGCGCGCCGCCGGCGAGCAAGGCAAGACCACCGACCTGTTCTGCAAGATTCAGAACACCACGCCGTTTGCCGGATCGGCCAAAGTCAAGCTGGTCGGATTGCCTCCCAAGGTGACGGCGCCGGACCTCGACATCACCAAGGACACTAAGGAGCTGGCCTTCAAGATGGCGCTCGACA